>Ga0187894_10001303_pt1 | contig 32281 bp, 26 predicted proteins | sample GBC1701081metaG_FD_136650 | JGI IMG/M metagenome (GOLD analysis project Ga0187894, IMG submission 136650) | White microbial mat communities from a lava cave in the Kipuka Kanohina Cave System on the Island of Hawaii, USA - GBC170108-1 metaG ...
CGGTCGCGCGCGGAGGCCTGCCTCGGCGCCCGATCGTGGACGGACTTCTATCCCTTCGACCCCCAACGCGCGCGCGACACCGCCGCCGATCTCCCGGACGCCATGCACGCCTCCCTCGCCGCCTTGCGCGCCATCGTCAACAGCGGCGATCTGGAACAGGCCCTGTCGACCGCCTGGCTGAATCACGCCAGCGCGTCCGGCTTCGATCCCGTGCCGCCGCCCGCGCCCGCCAGCGAGACACCGGCAATCGACGACGACACGCCCGTGCGGGGACGCGCGGCGTATCCCATTCTGTGGCGGCCCGGCGCGAACGGGCAGATGACCTGCTCCGCGAACGGACACGCCTTCATGCTGCCCGCCGGCGAGGAGACGATCGCGATGATCGACGCGCTCAACACGGGCACGCCGACCTCGCTCGCGCGACTCGTCGCGCACATGAACGGCTCACCGCAGATGAACGGATCACCCCAGGTGATGGGATCAACCCCTTTGATTGGATCAACACTGTCCAGGGATGACGTGCGCGAGCTGCTGCGGCGGCTGCACCGACTGCGCGCCGTGATCGTCGGGTGACGCGCGCAGCGACGGTGAGGTGGGTGAGCGCGAGAGAGCGCGCGCGGGGGTTACTTGATCGTCGCGGGAATCAGCGTCGAGACGGACACGCCTTCACACGTCGTCCGCACGCGGAAGCGGAAGGAACCGCGCCGCAGGACCTGAAGCTTGCCCTCTGCGCGCGCGTCCGATCGGAGATTGAGCAGCGGCGGGTCCACGGCCTCCACCTCGATCGCAATAGGGACTGGCGCCAGCGCACGGCCGGCCGCATCGCGCGCGATGATGACGAGACGAGTGAGCGGGAAGCGCTCGCCGACCTTCAACGCGACAGCCGGCTGGCGTGCGTCGAGCGTGGACGGCTTCGGCGCGGCCGCGCACACGGCATCAAAATCGGGGAGCGCCCACATCCGATAGGCGGCCTTGATGCCGCGCTGCTCCCCCGCGGACGTCAGGCCTTCTGCGGCAATTGCATAAGACTCCTCCTGAACGCTAGCGCCCGCCGGCGCGCTGTGTGACAGCGCACCGGCCAGGACCAGGAACAGAACACAGCGCATCAAACACCTACCGTTCTGGCTGCAATGCGATCCTGCCTTCGATCGGTTCCGCACGGTTCCAGAAAAAGTTGTTGTTGCCGCCATTGGCGCAGACAAAGCCACTGGGCCACTTGCAAGTATTTGGGTTCGCCGTGTAGGCAAACCCGAGATACTCCATTGCACCCGCTGGCGAAGGAGATGCGAAATTCACGCCTGTCCCGCAGCCAATCACGTCGCACGTACCGATGCAGTTCGACACGCCCGGCGGCACGTAGAAGCCGGCAGAGGGGTCGGGAAGCTCCCCGTTGATCATGACAAATCCCAGGAACACTACACTGGAGGTGTCAATGTCAGCAAATGGCACGTGACCGTCGTTGAACTGCAAATGGCTTGCCCCGACACTCATCGTACCGCCATGCTCGACGCAGCAATACTGCCGTGCGTTTGAACACTCGCTATTGTACGGCGGCGGGAAGCTGCAGGGTAGATTGTTGCGGCAAGTGTGGTAGTTGATGCCGCCTACATAGGAATCGCAGTCTACTCCTTGCTTTGAGCGGTTCCGAACCGTCCAGGCCACCGCCGCCTGCGCGCCGGGCGCTTCTCCGCGCGCCTCGTTGTAGAGGATCTCGCCGAGATTCACCGTGTACGGCCAATAGCACCAGGTCGTCACGGTGCTGCACCACAGTTGCGCGTTGAACGTGGCCGACCGGCAGTCGTCGTTCGACGTGCCGTGCGAGAAGTCCGGCCGGGCGATCGTGACGCCGCTCGCCCGCGCGGCCGCCGTGCGGACGCCGCCCACCATCGGCTCGCCGCGCCGTTCGATCTGCTGGATCTCGTCGTCCGCCGACCGCGTGTCCCGTCCCAGCCGCTGCAGCGCGTCCTTGCGCAGGAACGCCGGCAGTCCCCACATCAGCCGCTGCCGCCGCGTCAGGCGCTCGAGCACCGCGAGCGCTGTCGCGGCGTCGCCCCGATCGAGCAGATGCTTCGCATACTTGTTGACGGCTTCGACGTTGTTCACCGGATTGACCGTGATTGCCTGTTCGAACTGCGGACCGGCGGCCCTGAGATCGCCGAGGCGGGCGAGACCGTCCGCGTAGTCCACAAGCGCGATGTAGTGATACTTCCCGTCGAGCTGTGAGGCGACGACGAGGATCGCCGTGAAGATCCGGTCCAGCTCCGCGCGGTCGCCAAGCTCGGACAGCAGCACCGCGATCTCACGCGTGTGCCGCACGGCGCCGTGCTCGAGACCGAGCTCGGCCGCGCGCACGTAGCTCCGCGCCGCCGCGCGCCGATCGCTCACGCGTCCCGTCTGCTCCGCTTTGAACCGCTGCACCGACGCGAGGCCAAGCAACGCGTGCCGGCTCGTCGGATTGGCGCTTGCCACCGCCGACCATTCCGACAGCTTCACGTCCAGTGCCTCCGGCCGGGTGGCGACCTGGTCGGACAGTTGATGGAGATCCAGACCGAGATAGGCTTTCAGCACCGGCGCGGGCTCGCCGGGATCGGGAAGCTGTCCCGCGTGGCCCAGGTACGTCGTGCGCAGCAGCGCCTGGACATCGGGATCGTAGGCCGCGAACCATTCGTACTTCGTCGGCAGGTACCGCGAACAGGCCGCCCGGCGCGGTGGCCGACGGCGTCGCGATCAGGAACCAGGTCACCGATACCAGCACCAATCGGAGAGCCACCATCAGACGCTTCATGAGAGGGCCTCCTCTTCGCGGATGGGCGCCGCGAGCGATCGCCAGAGAGACGCCGCGGCGGATCTGATTGCCTTCACACTCGATGGGTAGGGAATCGCCGTGTCATTGTAACTTGTCGTCACGGCGGCCATGTCACGTAATCGCCATCGCGAAACATCGGCTGGCGGGTGTGAACGAGGACAAGCACACGGCTTGCAGGCCGGCGCCGGTCCCATCCGCGCGGTCCGCGGCGGTCCGGAACGACTCGCATTTTCCGCATCCGGCCCGCGCTCACCCGAGGATGGAAAGAGATGGCGAGGTACAACATTGGTCACGACACCGCAGGTACGAGCTCAACGCCGCTTCAAGACATTCCTACCTACACAGGTGGTGACATGGCCTGCCGGTAACGGCATGCTTCATGAACTCGCCCCGCACATGTTTCACGCGGCTCGCCGATGAACGGCTCGAGCACGCGTTCCGACGAGCACCGCCCCGGCCCCCACGGGCGCGCGGCTCAGAGATTGTCGATGGCGCGGGCGAGAACCCTGAGCGTCCGTGTACGTCAGCTCGTGTACCGTCGCCGGACGAGATCCATCCTTCGTCTGCTCGACTGAGGAATCGTCCCGGCGCCAGACCTTCCCTCGACCAAGGAGAGTCCGAGATGTTCCGCACACTCCGATTGCTGTTTCTGTCTATTGTCGCGATGTCGACGTACGTCGTCTGGCCCACGACCGTCGACACGCACGGCTCGTTCTCCATTCCCCCAAGCCGGGCGTACTATTGTCGCTTTGTCGACAATCCCGAGAATCCGAGCAACGGCGCCTGTCTTGCGGCCAAGAATCTCAACGGGACCAACCAGTTCTACAACTGGAACGGGATCAATCAGCTCAATGCCAACGGCAACCACCAGAGCGTCGTGCCGAACGGGCAGCTCTGCGGCGGCGGCAAAGACGGATTCCGGGGCCTGAACCTCGCGCGCAACGACTGGTTCGCCACGCCGATCCGGAACGGGGCAGATGGGACGTTCGAGTTCGTCTTCAACGCCACGGCCCCCCACATCACCGAAAACTGGACCTTCTACTACACGCGCAATGGCTACTCGCACACGAGCCCGCTGACGTGGGGTGACCTGGTCCAGTTCTGCCAGCACGGCGATGTGCCGCTGAGCACGGGCAGCGTGTACAGAATGCGCTGCCGGCTGCCGGCGGTCACGGGCAAGCGCACCATCTTCACCGTGTGGCAGCGCAAGCTCTCACAGAGCACCGAGGCGTTCTACACCTGCACGGACGTCGTCCTGGGCGGCACCACCAGCCAGTTCAGCGACGCAGGCTCGCTCACGGCGCAGAACGCGCTGCCGGCCGGCACCGTCGTCAGCCTGCGCGTCTTCGATGGCGAGGGCAACGACGTCGAGCGCATCGATCACGTCGTGGCCGAAGGCCAAGGCGGCGCGGCCGACTGGCCCTTCTTCTTCGCACAGACGGTGAACGAACGTTCGACACGGGCACGGATCGGCGTGCAGAGCCCGTCGGGCGACACCAAACCCGTCCGCGCGGCCGTCGGCAACCGGGTCTTTACCGCGACCGGCGAGAAGCTCAATCACGCGATCGACATCGACTCGGACGGCTCGCGTCCATAGGCGATCGTCGACACGCCGCGCTGCCCGTGTACAACCCATCTCCTGACGCGCACACGGCAGGAGATGGACACCAGGCACGGGCACCATCCGCGGCGGTTCGGATCCTCGCGGAGCTTGCGTCGGACGAGCAAGCCCGCCGACACGTCGGGGCAGCGGCACCACGCTGCCCCACCTCCTCCCTGCTGGCCCACGTCTGAAGCCACGCTTGCCGGTTCGAGTGGCTCCGGACACGCCAATCTCTCGAAACGCCACAACACCGTGACTGTCCGTTCCCAAGAACGGGTTCGATTCGCCGTCGCCGCCGCGGCAGGACGGCCCTCATGGACGCCCAGGTCCATCGAGACGACGGTCTGTCAGCGACGCCCTGAAGCGAATCGTCCGACGCCGCTCCAGCCTTGTTCCCTCCGCTTCCCTGCCGCGCCGGATCACATCGACGCGCACGCCACTGGCGCCCTCGTACGTTCACAAAAATCTGTGCAGTATCGGTTCTTGACGCGGTCGCCAATGCGCCGACACCGCATCGGTTGACCTGTTGTATGGCACAGCAGCGCTCTTGTCATAACTGGTCATAACGTGTCATAACACGATGGGAGGATCATGACTGTCAACGTGCCAGTGCCGATCGCGCGCGGAACGGATGAGGGTCGTGATGGTCCTCCTCTCCCCTGCGACCGGCTCAATTCTCATCCGAGTGAACACGGACGCCGACGCGCGACGACGGCCGACGCGCACGGTTCCTCCAAACTGTGGACGATCGACCGCCGATGCGGAGCTTCCTCCCTGGACGCGTCGAACACACATGCCGGCGCGCGCGAATCCTGTCTACCATTCACACGCTCGTCACCCGCATCTGCGCGACCCATCGCGTATTCATTCCACAGGATGCAATAGGAGTTTTCTGTGCCGGGCGCTCCGCTCCATCGTCCAGCACCACGGCAATGGCTCAACGTCAGCGCCACGTCGATGATCGTGAGCTGGCTGCTTGCCGCGTTCGCCGCCTTCGGGGAACGCCTGCCGAGTCGCCTGTACATCACGGTCGATGATTCGCCGGCTCTCACCGTGAACGCTCTGAGCCAGACACGCGCTGGTGTGTACCCCGATCCGGTCATGTCGACAGAGCCGCCCCGGACGGTCATCAGCCGCGTGCATGCCAGCGGAGTCCTCGTCCCGCTTTCGGCCCTCGGCGAGGCGCACGTGTCGCGGATCGAGATCCTCCCGACCATCAATCAGATCCAGATCGACTATCGGGTGCTCGGACGCGCGTCAGGCCCTCCGGTCCGCTATCAATCTCGACTCGACGGCGTGGACACGGCGTGGAGCGCGCCGACGACGCAACGTGTCGCGACGTACGCGCACCTGCCGCCTGGACGATATCGGCTGCTCGTACGCGCCGTCACCGTTGCGGACGATCGTCCTGGTCCGCCGGCGTCGGTGAGCTTTGTCGTGCTGCCGTCGATCTGGCAGACGTGGTGGCTCTGTCCGCTGGTGATCGTCATCGGCGTCATGATGCTGCTGACGCTCCATCGGTTCCGCGTCACCCGGCTGCTGGAAACGGAACGCCTGCGCGCAAGGATCGCGATGGACCTTCACGATGAGATCGGCTCCGGGTTGTCGCAGATTGCGATTCTGAGCGAGGTCGCGCGTCAGCCAGGCCGTGACGTGGAGGGTGGAGAGCGGCACCTGCACCAGATCGCCGTGCGGTCGCGCGAGCTGATCGACGCCATGAGCGACATCGTCTGGCTCGTGCATCCCGCCCGTGATTCTCTCGGGGACCTGACCCGACGCATGAGGACGTTTGCGACGGAGGTCCTGACGACCCAGGAGCTCGACCTCCGCTTCAATCTCCCCGATCCGCAGATCCGCGTGATGCTCGACCCCGAGACCCGTCGAGCGGTCTTCCTCATTCTCAAGGAGGCCGTGCACAACATCGTGAAACATGCGGGCTGCACGCACGTCTCGATCACGCTCCGACTCGAACGCCATCATCTGGTCCTCGAGGTGTCCGACAACGGCGTCGGCATGGGCGAAGGATCGGCCACCGGGTTCGGACTGGCGGGCATGCGTGCGCGCGCGGCGGCCGTTGACGGAGTCATCACGTGGCAATCGTCGCCCGGCCGTGGGACGAGCGTGACTCTCCGCGTCCGCCTGCGGCGCCTGCGTCTCTGGCCACGAATCCCGCGTGCGTTCGGCGACGACCGCCGTGGCAGAACATCATCGCGGTCCGCGGAGGAAACGGCGGCCGCCGTTCACGCGATGGTGCGGGAGGAGTCATGACCACCCGCGTCGCGATTGTCGACGATGAGCCTGACATTCGTGACGGGTTGATGGTGCTCATCGGCAAGGCACCGGGCTTTGCGTGTGCCGGCACGTTTGCGTCGATGGAGGAGCTGCTCGGACGCCTGGATGACATCGCCGCGGATCTGGTGCTGGTGGACCTGGGCCTGCCCGGGATGAGCGGCACCGAAGGCATTCGCCTCCTCAAACGGCGTCAACCGGGATTGGTGTCGGTCGTCCTCACGATCCATGCGGATGATCAGCGGATCTTCGAGGCGCTGTCCGCGGGTGCGCTGGGGTATCTGTTGAAGACCACGCCGCCGGCGCGCCTGCTCGACAGCCTGCGCGACGTCATGGCCGGCGGATCGCCGATGTCGCCCGAGATCGCGCGGCGGGTCGTCGCGCTCTTTGCCTCCTGCCGCGCGCCAGCGGAGATGCCTTCCGCTTTGACCCCGCACGAGCAGCGGCTGCTCACGCTGCTGGTGGACGGGCACAATTACAAAACCGCCGCGCTCGAGCTCCGCGTCAGCGTGAATACGGTCTCCTTCCACATGCGTCGCATCTACGAGAAGCTGCACGTCCACTCGAAGTCCGAAGCGGTCGCCAAAGCCCTTCGCATGGGACTGATTCGATAGCCTGGCCAACGCGAGCTGGCGCGACTCGACATGGCATAATCCGTCTGTGACGGAACATGCGGCCCCTTCTCATTCGACATCGATGCCAGACACTTCGCCAGCGGACGTGGTCGCGGACCAGCTCGATCGCACCGTCCGTCTGCTGCACGACGTCCTCGGCACCAACGCCATCGGCGCCTATCTTCACGGCTCCGCCGTGCTGGGCGGTCTGCGTCCGCAGAGCGACCTCGACATCCTCGCGGTCTGCCATCGGCCAACGACGCTGGACACGCGGCGGCGCCTCATCGACGGTCTGCTCGCGATCTCCAGCGGCTGGCCGCCGAAGGCGCCGCTGCGCCCTCTGGAACTGACGCTGGTCGCCAGCACCGAGATTCGCCCGTGGCGCTTTCCACCGTCGATCGAACTGCAGTTCGGTGAGTGGTATCGGCAGGACCTGGAACAGGGCCGTGAGCCCTGGGACCGTGTCTACCCCGATCTCGCACCCCTGATCGTCATGGCTCGTCAGGGAAACCATCCGTTGTTCGGTCCGCCGCCCGCGGAGGTCTTCGAGCCGATTCCCCGGACGGACCTCATGCGAGCCATCGCCGGCGATCTCGACGTCCTGATTCCCGGCCTGCACGCGGAGGAGACGCGCGTCGCGGTGCTCACCTTCGCGCGGATCTGGATGACGGTGACGACCGGCGAGTTCGCGACGAAAGACGCGGCGGCCGCGTGGGCGCTGCCGCGTCTCCCCCACGAACATCGACCGGTCCTCGAACGTGCGCGCGCGATCTATCTCGGACACGAAGAGGATCGATGGGACGACATGCGCTCGCTGCTTCAGCCGTACGCCGATCACCTGATCACGGAGATCACGCGTGCTTGGGCGATGACCGAATCACGCCAGGCGTGATGAGATCAACGCGGAACGCGCCTCCCTGCGGCCGCAATGGATGAGAAGCGCGACATCGTCTTATGGACAGAACACGCCGCAGAGGCTGATGCAGCGGAACCTCTGGTCCTGGCAGGCGAAGATGCATGATGTCTGTCCGCCGCAGAGCCCCCGGCATCGGCTATAGGCGACGTCGCAGGACAACCGACAGCTTGCGAGGCTGCCCCCGGGACAGGCGGGTCCGGCGGACGTGGGGACCGCCGCCGTGCCGAGAGCCAGGAACCCGATCAGCGCCACCCGCCTCGCGATCCGACGAGTCATCGTTCTCATGGTCATGTGCCTCCGTAAGAGCCGAGAAGGTCCAACCGCGCCAGGACACGCTCCCACCGCGGGCCTCGGTCGCAGGACTCTGGATGCCCTGCGCAGCCCACATAAACGTACGTTCCTGTTCTCGAGGTGCGAGAGAACACCATCGTACAGCGGTCCAACCGGACGGCCTGACACTGTTCGAACGCATGAGGGACCGGCGCTGGAGCCGGCGTCGGCCGTCGGCCATGAGGTGGGCACAACAGGCAGGATGGGTGCCTCGGGGGCCGCGACAATTCGTCGCAGGGGACGAGGTGCGATTGGTGGGATACTCAGCCTGATGTCACGCGCCGCAGACACTTCCAACGGGACACGAACAGCGCCACTCGCGCCTGGGACCACGCACCTCACGTCAGGACGTTTCTACGGCCATGTCGAACGGCAGTGGACCTCCGACCTGGTCACCGTGTCGCTGGTCCGTCATGACGCGGCACGCGCTGTGCCCGAGCACAGCCACGCACACGCCTTCATCATGCTGCTCCTCGAAGGACGCTACCGCGAACGCGTCCGCGATCAGCAGGTCGAGTGCCTGCCGATGTCGCTCGTGTTTCATCCGGAAGGCATGGTGCACCAGGACGATATCCTCTCGGACGGAACCCGGTTCCTGACCGTCGAGGTCTCTCCGGTGATGTTGTCCGACGACATGCGTGAGGATCGGGGTGTGTCGTCGATTCGCGATCTCAGTGGCGGTCCCCCGGTCTGGTCGATGCTGCGCCTGTTGCACGATCTGGCGGTCGCGTCTCATCGTCCCCTCGCGATCGAGGAGCCCGTCGCGGAACTGCTGCAGACGCTGCCCGTTCACTCCCTGGCCGAGCGCTCGTCTCCGGAGCCCGCGTGGTTGAACCGGGTCGATCGCCTGCTCGACGCACGCTATCGCGAACCAATCGCGCTACGCGAGCTGGCGGACGAGGCCGGCGTGCATCCCGTTCACCTGTCGCGCGTGTTCAAGCGCGTGCGCGGCGTCTCCATTCGATCCGCCGTCCACCGCCGGCGCGTCATGGACGCCTGTCGCCTGCTGCAGGACTCTCGCAAGCCGCTGGCCGAAATCGCCTTGCTGACAGGATTCTATGATCAAAGCCATCTGTGCAGCGTCGTCCGTCGCGTCACCGGTCTGTCGCCACGAGACATGCGCCGGCTCGTACGACACGAGCACAAGAGCCGCAAATCCTCCCCCGACGCCTGATTCTGCCTGTCTCCGGACGCGATCAGTCGGCCCGCAGCGCGATCAACGGATCGACGCGGATCGCCCGCCAGGCCGGCCCCGCGCAGGCCAGGAGCGCGGCGGTCACGAACGCGAGGGCCACGATCGCCAACGTCAACGGATCCGATGGCTCCGTGGCGTACAGATACGCGGTCAGGAATCGCGTCGCCACCATCGCCCCGATGAATCCGATCAGCAGACCTGCGCCCGTCAGGATCAAGCCGCGTCGCAAGACGCTCCGCAGGACGCTGCCGCGAGCCTCGCCCAACGCCATCCTGATGCCGATCTCCCTGGTGCGCTGCGCCACACTGGTCGCCAGAACCCCTGCGATGCCGGTCAGGGTCACAAAGAACGCCAGCCCCGCGAAGATCGACAGCAGCGTCGCGGTGATGCGCGGCGTCCCCAGCGAGGACGTGCGCAAATCGCTCAGCGTGATCACGTCTTCGACGGGCATGTCGGGATCCAACGCATGCACGGCGTCCCGTACGGCGCGCGCGAATGGCATCGGCTCGCCGGCCGTGCGCACGAGAATGCGTCCGGGGAACGCGAACGGCGTCTGACGCATCGGCAGATGGATCTGCGCCGGCACCTCGCGGTTGAGCCCGAACTGTCTGATGTCTCCCACGATCCCAATCACGGTCCGCCAGGTCTGGCCGTTGTCCAGCGAGACGCGCGTGCCGACCGGATCGCGGCCGGCCCAGTGCCGCACACTCGACTGGTTGATCACCACGACCAGCGGCGCATCGCGGGTATCCGATTCGCTGAACGTCCGCCCGGCCATGACGGGCACGCGCAGCGTCTCGAAGTACCGCGTGCTGGCAATCCGCACGTCGGTCGACGGCCGGCGGTCGGGATCATCGTTCGCGGCGCCCTCGATCACGAACGGCATGTTCATGGGTTGTGCCGCCGTCAACGGGACGCCGGTCGTGATCGCGGCGGACTGCACACCGGGCACCTGATGCAGCCGCTCCAGCAGCGGCAGATAGACTCTGAGCAGGAGATCGGCGTTCGGATACTTCGAGAAGTTTCCGGACGCCTGGGCCGAGAGCACGCCGTCACCGCGGTATCCGGGATCCACCCGCTGCAGACGCAGAAGACTGGCGATGAGCAGACCGGCCGCCACCAGCAGGATCACCGAGACGGCGACCTGCGCGATCACGAGCGCTTCCTGCAGCCGGCGTTTTCCGGTGGCCCTTCCCGCGTCGCGTCCGCCCTCTTTCAGCGGGTCGGCGGGGCGGACGCGTGACGAGGCGACGGCAGGCAGCGTTCCAAAGAGGAGCCCGGTCGCGGTCGCCACGATGAGTGTGAAGGCGAACACCCAGGGATCGAGCGAGATCTCCTCCGCGCGAGACGTGCGCAGCAGATTCAGCGTCGCCGCCGCGAATCCACAGCCCACCACGCCTCCGAGAAGCGCGAGCAACGCGCTTTCCGTCAGGAGTTGTTGGATCAAGCGTCCCCGCGGCAGTCCCAGCGCTGTGCGCAAGGCCAGTTCGCGGTCTCGGCGCAGCAGCCGCGCCAGCGTCAGATTGGCCACGTTCGCGCAGGCGAGCAGCAGGACGAGGGTCGTCGTGCCGAGCAGCACCAGCAGCATCGGCCGCGCGTCCTCGATCAGCGCCGACTGCACATCAATCGTCGTCGCCTGAAATCCCGAGGTGGCTCGATACGCGGCAGGATGCTCGTGCGTGAAGCGACCACAGATCGCCCCTACGCCGCTCGCCGCCGTCTCCGGCGTCACGCCCGGCTTCAACGTGCCGAACACATTGAGCATCGAGAACACGCGCCGGTTCTGTGCGATGTTGCGCTCGGCCGACGCCCGGAACGGACAGGCCAGCACCGGCATGTAGACATCGTTCTCTTCGGGATAGTGCGGCACGTCCGGCAGCACGCCGATCACGAGATGCGCCCGGTCATTCATCTCGAACACCTGCCCGACAACCTCCGGGTCGCCCGCGAATTTGCTGAGCCAATAACGATGGCTCAGAAGCAGCACCGGTTCCGCACCCGGCTTGTCATCGTTCGCCGTGAATGTTCGTCCAAGGATCGGACGGATGCCGAGCACGTCGAAGAAGTTGTGAGACACGACACCCGTGTCGACGCGATCGGGCTCGCCGCGCCGCAGGAGATCGAAGCTCATTTGGTGATACTCGACGAGCGCCTCGAACTCGCGACTCTGCTCACGATAGTCGAAGTACTCGCGGATGGACACGCCCGTGTCCGGACGTCCGGCCGCCGGCGCTGATTGGCGGATCAACACCAGGCGGCTCGGATCGCCGTAGGGCAACGGCCGCAGAACGACGGCATTGATGGCGCTGAAGACCGCGGTATTCGCGCCAATGCCCAGCCCCAATGTGAGAATGGCGACAAGCGCGAATCCCGGACTCCCGGCCAGCGTGCGAACCGCGTATCGGAGATCCTGCAGCAGTCGATCCATGGTGTCCTGTCCTCTGCGACCCGCGGCCGCCGTGCGGCCTGCCGGCCGATGACTGTCCGTCAGTTGATAGCAGCCCGACGCGACCCGGTCATGACACCCATCCGCGGCCCTGATACTCCATGTACGTCGCCGTGTGCTGTGCCGTCTCGCGCCCGAAATAGCGCTCGACGATCCGGAGCGCGGCATCGATGCCGGAGCTGAGTCCGCCGGCCGTCATCAGCTTGCCGTGCTCGACGAACCGGAGCCCTCGCTTCAGTTCGACATCGGGATACTCCGACGCGAATCGCTCGTAGAAGTCGTGATGGGTCGTTGCCGCCTTTCCCTTCAGCAAGCCGCTCGACGCCAGCAGGAAGGCGCCGGTGCAGACGGACAGCGTGACGTCCGCGGTCTCATGCGTCTCGAGGATCCAGTTCCGCATCGCCTCCGAGCGTCCGCCCTGTGCCGGAATCACCACCACCTGCGGCTTCGGCGCGGACGCCAAGGTGTATTCCGGGACGATGCGCATGCCGCCCGACGCGCGGATCGCCTCCTGACGTTCGCCGACGGTATACAAGCGGAACGGCATCCGGTGATTCGGGGAGGTATGCGTCCCGCCGACGGCCACGTCCTGGAACACTTCCCAGGGGCCGCAGAAGTCGATGATGGTCGCGCCGTCGGAGAGCAGGACGGCGACGTTGATCGTGCCGTCGCGCGGCACCGTGAGTGTCGGGAGCGCCTGCTTGTTCATGCCCAGCGCCAGATCGCCGACCGCCAGCGCCGGCATCGTGGCGGCGACCTTGAGAATGGTTCGTCGTTCCATGGTGACCTCCGCGAACGAGGATCACCGATCGTGCGACGTCCGATCTTGGAAGATCTCAACATCGTGTCGATACTCATGGGGATCGCTGCAATCATGGCATTGCACCGAGAATCCGGATCAGGCAGGCCGGCCGACGCGGTAGCGCAAGTGGATCGCGTGGGGCCCCGCACGATGTTCGATGAGTTCGAGCGGAACGCTCACGCCATACTAAAACATCGGCCGCCAGGTATGAAAGAGGACGGAGAACAACGCTTGCAGGCCGGCGGCCGCGAGCAGGACCGATGTCAGTCGTTCGCCGCGAATCGTCCAGCCGAGATAGATGAACAGCGGAAATAGCGTGGATGACATGCGTCCCAGCGCGAGAAATCCGCCGGTGACGAAGGGTGGACCGAGAATGACGATGACCAGCAGCGCGTACGCGACGCCGAGGCGGCGCGCGACGGGCCAGAGCAGGCCGACCGCGCCGAAGGTCGCGAGCGCGTTGAACAGCTCGATGTAATCGGACTTCGAGTACGAATACAACCCGTCGCGCGCGATCAGGGACAGGCGGTCCATCATGAACGAGACGACCTGATGGTTGTCCGTGCGGCCCCACGCGCGCTGGACGTCGACCCACGCGAAGCCGTGTCCCGTCATCAGGTGGAGTCCGGCCGTGTACAGCAGCATGCCGATGCCGGGCATCGCGGCGGCGAGGATGCCGATGGCGAGCGGCTTCATCTGAACTTTCCACGTGACGGGGGGCCACGGGACGGGGGGCCACGGCGCCGCGCCGCGGACGCGCGCCTGCTGCCATGCGAGCCACGCGAGGGGAATGCTCAGCATGCAGCCGTTCGGCCGCGTCAAGCCGACGAGCAGGCCGAACGCGATGGCCCTTCCCCACTCCTGTCGGCGGAAGTGATAGAACGTGCCGAGCGCGCCGAGCAGGAACAGCGACTCCGTGTAGAACGCGCTGAAGAACACGGAGAACGGATACGCGCAGATCAGCAGCACCGCGCCCGCGGCGGCTTCCCGATCGTCGCCCAGCATCTCGCGCGCGAGCCGGTACAAGTAGACGAGCGCCGCGGCGAACGCGAGCAGCGACACGACCATGCCGGCGAGCAGCGTACGACGCTGCCGGCGGAAGGCGATCTCGGACAGCGCGCGCGTCTCGCGCGGATCGTCGGGGCCCTGCGCGCCGAGGAATCCCGCGGTGGCGCGCGTCAGCATCGGATAGGCGGGAAAGAACACGACGTTCTGCTGGCCCTGCGCGCGCGGGCTGTAGTAGTAGCCGTCGATCGCGATGCCGAGATACCAGCCGGCGTCCCAGCGCGCCGGCAGGTTGATCCCTTCATGCCGCGCGACGCGGAACGGCGGCGCGCCTTCCGGATAGCCGATCGACACGACGGCGATGTAGCCGACGAGCAGCACCATGAGCCGCGTCGACAGATACGGTCCGAGGATCGCGCGCCTCTCGTCCGTCGCCCAGGCGCGGCGCCACGCGCCGGCGACGCGCGTCCACACCGGCGTGGATCGATAGAGCGTCCAGCGCAGCCCGCCAGGGATCGCGATGGCGATGAGCGAACGCCAGGGCGACGTCGCGGAGAGCTTGACGTCGCCAAACCGCGCCGCGAACCCGCCAAAGACCACGTTGGATATGAGCAGCGCGACGCCGATCAGCGTCAGCGCATCCAGCACGCGCACCCACCACGGCAGCCGCGGCAACGCGGACGGCGGCGCGTCGGACAGCGTGTCGTCGAGCGCGGGCGATGTGGACAGCGGCAACGGAGACGAGGCCGAGGAGACTGACGGGCGTTCGGGCACGGTCATCAACGGCTCTCGTCGGCTCCGCGGTCGAGGACGGGGCGCAGGCCCAGCGCGCGCTCTTCGACGAGGATGCGTTTATACATCAGCACCATGAACGCGGCGGTGCAGATCGGGCCGGTCACCGGCGCGTACAGCAGGCACGCGGCCCCGATGAACTCGCCCACCAGCGCAACGTAGTTCGGGTGCCGCATCCATCGGTACGGGCCGCTCTTCACCAGCGCCACGCCGGGCACGACGAGCACGCGGAACGACCACAGCTCGCCCAGCGCTTCCATTGCGGCGCGCTTGAGCATCTTGCCGAGCAGGAAGATGACGAGGCCGACGACCATCCAGGGACGCCGCGCGCCGCCGTGCCACCAGCCTTCCAGCGCCATCAGCACGAAGCTGCCCGGATACACGATCTGCATCCACGGATACACATCGTCGCGCGGCTCGATCGCGCCGCGGCGGCGCAGCCGCGCTTCGTTCGTGCGGGATCGCAGGGTTTCGAGGCCGAGAAACGGCAGAACGACGAACAGGAGGAGCAGGAGGCTGGACATAGTCTGTCGAGAACACGCCAGGCCGCGGACATGTGACGCGCGCCAGCCGCAAGCAGGGCGGCCGCTATTCTACTGTTTCGCGCGGGAATTGGGGATCCACGCGTCCCGGCGCGGACGAGCGACGCACACACGAACGTGGACGGACTGTAGATGGAATGCAGGGGGGACGGGCCTAGATCGTGCCGACGTCGCCCGCAAAGGCGATGACGCGGTGCAGCACGCCGGGCGCGACGCTGGCGGCCGCGGCGGCGAGGCGGACGGCGCGCGGGGACGCGACGAGCGTCCGCAGCGTCCGGTTGAGGCGATGCTTGCGGCGGAATTCGCGGCGGCGACGCCGCGCCAGTTCGTCCACGGCGGGCAGCTCCGGGCGCTCCAGCGCGGCCAGCGCGACCTCGGCGGCCAGCTCCGCGCCGCGCAGCGCAAACCGCAGCCCGTCGCCCGTCATCGGATCGATGAAGCCGGCCGCGTCGCCTGCCAGCAGCAGTCCCGGCATCCCCGGACGCGGGACGTCCACCGCGAGCGGACCGAGGATGACCGGCGCCATCGCCATGTGCGCGCCGCGAAAGCGATCGCGCAGCAGCGGATCCGCGGCCAGCCGTTCCAGCAGCAGCTTCTGCGGATCGCGCCGGCCACGCCACGACTCCGACACGTAGCAGACGTTCGTCAGCCCCTCGGGCACCGGCGCGACGCCGACGTAGTGCCCGTCGCGGATGTGCATCTCGCCAAACGCCTCGCCGCCCGGCACGTCGGTGAAGTACGCGCCGACCGCCCAGCGCCGCGGCCACGCCGGATGCTTCGCGAGGCCGAGCTTGAACGCCGTGGACGAACGCCGGCCGTCGGCCGCAATCGTCATCAGCGCCGGCACCCGCAGCACCTTGCCGTCGTTCGTCGTCAACACCGCGCCGCGCACGGTCGGCGCCGTCTCGGCGTCGTCCATGATCACCTCGCGCACGGTGACGCCGTCCTGGAACCGCGCGCCCGCCGCGACCGCCGCGTCGACGAGATGACTGTCCAGCAGACGCCGCGTCAGCGCACGCCCGCAGACGCCCTCGCCATACGCGCCGCGGATGCGGACGCCGGATGCGCTCGTCACGATCATGCCGTCGATGCGCAGGCCGTGCGCGTGGACGGGACCCGCCAGGCCCCAGCGCTGCAGGATGCGCATCGCGCCGGGATTCAGCGTGTCGCCACAGAGCTTGTCGCGCGGGAAGCGGGCGCGGTCGACCAGCAGGACGCGGACGCCCGCGCGCGCGAGCATCAGCGCCGCCAGCGCGCCGGCCGGCCCGGCGCCGATGACCAGCACTTCAACCATCGATGTGCGGCGATCCAAGGACGACCGCGCTGTTCTTGGATCCGAAACCGAGACAGTTGCAGAGCGCGGCGCGGGGAGAGGCGAGCCGCCCGTGGTTGGGGATGAAATCGAGATCGCACGCCGGGTCCGGCTCGATCTGATTGATCGTCGGCGGCAGCAGCCCGCGCGACAGCGCCAGCGCCGTCGTCGCGATGCCGCACGCGCCGCTCGCGCCTTGCGGATGCCCGACCATCGACTTCGTGGACGATCCGGGCAGCCGCGCGGCGTGCGCGCCGAACAGCCGCTTGACGCAGGCCACTTCAATCGCGTCGTTCAACTGGGTCGACGTGCCGTGATAATTGACGTAGCCGATCTCCTCCAGCGCGCGGCCGGACCGCGAGATGGCCAGCGTCATCGCGCGGACGATCTCGGTGCCGTCGGGATCCATCTGGACGCGGTGATACGCGTCGCACGTCGATCCGTAGCCTTCGACGTACGCGTAGACGGCCGCGCCCCGCGCGCGCGCGTCTTCCTCGCGCTCGAGCGCGAGCATCCACGCGCCCTCGCCGAGGACGAAGCCGTCGCGGCCCCTGTCGAACGGACGCGATGCATGCTCGGGCTGGTCGTTATATCGCGTCGCCATCACGCGCATGCGCGAGAAACCGTAGATCATGCCAGGTGTGACGCAGGCATCGACGCCGCCCGAGAGGAGCACATCCACCTCGCCGGCGCGCAGCAGCGACATGCCGTAGCCAATCGCGTCGGTCGAGCTGGTGCAGCCGGTCGAGAGGACGTGGCTGATGCCGTGCAGGCGCAGCGCAATCGAGACTTCGCTCGATACCATGCCGACGATCGACACGGGAATGGCGTACGGCGTCACCTTCTTCAGGGCGTCGGTGAAGAACTCGCGGTACTGCCGCTCGCCGACCTCGATCCCGCCCGCGCCGCTGCCGACAATGACGCCGGCGTTGGGATGGCCGAGGGTCAGGCCAGCATCGAGCCAGGCCTCGCGCGCGGCGATCACCCCGGCCAGCGACGCGCGCGAATAGCGGCGCGGATCCGCGCGATCCTCTCCGTGGCCGTTGCCGTTGCCATTGGCAGGTCCGCAGGGGCCTTCGGGGACGTCCAGTGCATCGGCGATGTCGATGTGGGGCAGGGCGGCGGCGACGTGGCAGGTGTAGGCCGAGGGATCGAACTCCTCGATGCGTCGGGTGCCGCTGCAGCCGCGGCTCACGGCGTCCCAATACCGCTCTCGTCCCACGCCGAACGGCGACACGACGCCGATGCCGGTGATCGCAATGCGCGATGCGGGTCGGGGATTCATGGGTGGTGTCTATAATACCCGTGCTCGACTGGCATGATGACGAACACGTCTTCCGTTGCTGCCTCGGCGCCCGGTCCGGCCGCCCGCGTCTTCGTCTACGCCGGCGCGCTGCTCTTCGTCGCATCCCTCGTGTCCGGGGGGCTGTTGTACCTGCGGCTCGGAGAGGTCCCGCAAGACCCGTCCGGCATCGGCCCGGCCTGGCGCGCCATCGCCATCGATACCTTGTTATTCGGACTCTTTGCGCTGCACCACAGTCTGTTCGCGCGGACGGGCCTGAAAGCCTGGCTGATGCGCACCGTCCCGCCGCCGCTGGAGCGCAGCGTCTATGTCTGGATCGCCAGCCTCCTCTTCTTCCTGGTCACCCTCGCGTGGCAGCCGCTCGCCGGACGGCTGTATGCCCTCGACGGTCCGATGGCGTGGCTGCTGACGGCCATCCAGATCGCCGGGATGGTCCTGACGGTCTGGGCCGCCGCGCAGCTCGACGCGTTCGAGCTGGCCGGCCTCCGTCAACTGTGGCTCGCGTCAGCGCCGCCGCCGGCCGCGTCAGGCGAACGAACCTGCGAATCCGATGCCATCACCGCGCGCGGCGCGTACGGCGTCGTGCGGCATCCCATCTACTTTGCTTTCGTGTTGATGGTCTGGTTTACGCCGGTGATGACAACCGGCCGACTGGTCTTTGCCGCGATCACGACCGCGTATCTCGTCATCGCGGTGCCGTGGGAGGAGCGCTCGCTGGTGGCGGCGTACGGCGACGTCTACCGGCGCTACTGCGCAAGAGTGCGGTGGAAGATCGTGCCGGGGCTCTACTGACGTCCGCGACTGACGTATTCAGCGCCTGCCCCGCCGCCTCTTTCCCCCCGCACACATACTTACGAACCGCGTAACGGCTTACGGCGGCCGGTTCAGCGTGTCAGACCCCGCGCGTCCTGCCCCCGCTCGTCTGCTCTGGACGCATGCGCCGCAGATAGGCCTCCTGGCGGGCGCGGATCTCCGGATCGATGGTGTCGCCCACGACCGGCGGCAGTTCGTTCCACGACGTCCATGCGCGCGCGCGGGCGGCGTCGAACGTTTCGCGTGTCACGGGCAGCGGACGGCGGCGGCCGTCGTAGAGGACGACGAGCTCGCCGGTGTCGCCGGCCTTGAGCGCGTCCAGCGTCACGGGACGGATGCGGCGGCGGAAGGCGCCGGCCGTGAAATGCGCGCTCACCGGCCCCGGCAGGCTGCGCTTGAACAGCGACTCCGAATCCTTCATCACCTCGCGATACCCGAGCGGCGAGCGCGCCGCCTCGTCCGCCGGCAGGCCGACGGCGCAGGTCTTGTACGCGTGCTCCAGGTCCGAGCGGACGGCGCGATGGTTGTACTCGCCCATGCCGACCGCGAGATTCGAGGGACAAAAACCAGCCGCCAGCACCGCCGGATACAGCTTCTGGAAGAGCACCGTATCCGAGATGCCGTCGCCCTGAATCAGCGCCGCGTGCTGCAGCACTTTCAGGCCGGACTCCTGCCGTGTGTAACCGAACGCGTCCGCGAAGACGTGCAGGCCGTCGAGGACGCACTGCACCGGATCGCCCGAATCGGGCCGGCCGACGAGCACGCCGCCTTTCTGCGTCACAATCGCGGCGCGTCCCGCCAGCTTGCGGATGCCGGCCGCATAGTCGTAGCTGTCGGCGACGAACGAAAAGATCCCCGCGCCAAATTCGTCGATCATCCGATCGATCGCCGCGTCCTCGGTCGGCCACGGCGTCACCGTGCGGTGCGCGGCGGCCGGGATCGACGAGATCCCCAGCTTGCGGCCGTCGTTCAGATATTTCGTCGCGACGTACGCCGCGTCCGTCGTGTCCGTGCCGAGCCAGTTGAGCAGGTGCGCGAGGCCGGTGATCTGCGTCGCGGCGCCGCCGCGCCGGCCGAAGTCGTGAAATTTGTAAGCGATCATCGCCAGCAGCGCGTCGGCCGACTGAGACGGATACACCTTGCGGAAGACGTCGAGCATCCGGCCCTTACGGATCCGTCCGCGCGTCGCGACGGCGGCGCTCGTCCAGAGATACGGCAGCAGCGTGGATTCGATCCAGCCCACCGCCTCGCCCATGCCCGGCTCGTCCGTCCAGACCTGCACGTGCGGCTCGCCGACGTAATGCGCCTGGCCATCGCGCAGCGCGGTGACGCAGATCGGCCAGCAGCCGTCGTACTCGCGCACGATGCGCTCGAACATCGCGCGTGGAAACGGATACGGCGCGGCGCCGGCCGGCGTGGCGCGGAAGTCGTCCAGGAACCACACCGCCGCCTCGACGTCGGCCAGCGTCATGGGCCGCGACAGCTCCAGCGCGACGAACGGCATCATGCCGGCCGAGACGATACGGTGGTCGGCGGCTTCGTCGCCCGCGTAGTGCAGCGGCTTGCGGAAGACGGCCTGCGAGCACTGGAAGTCCGCCATGCCGGGCGGGATCATCCGGAAGTGCCCGAGTTGATACGCGTCCGCTTCGAGCGGCGGCGGCACGGGAAACGACCGCATCAGAGAAAGACCAGCGACTGGTGCGAAGGAATCTCGAAGCGCCGCCGGCACCGCTTGCAGGTCACTTCATCTTCCATGCGGATCAGGTAGTCGCGCAGCTTTGCGTACAGCGCGCGGTCGCGCTCGTCCGCGTTCGGCGGCAGACGCTCCTTCCTGGTGCGCCGCGTCCACCGGACGTCGTAGGTGTCCTGGTGGCCGCACCGGGTGCACGTCAACGGCGTGGGACGAGTTTCGGGACGGTCGGTGAAGAAGTCGCGCTCGGGGATCGCCATTTGGCAACATCTTGTCACCAGGCCGGCGATGTCAGCAAGCCAGACGCGCGCCTTCTGGCTGGCGCGCGCTCCACGCCTTTGCGCTAGACTGGAATGGCAATGGCCGATCCTGTCGTCGCCGCACCCGAACCTTCGTTTCCGCCGGAACTTCCCGTCATCCCGCTGCGGGGGGCGGTCGTGTTCCCCATGTCCGTCCATCCGCTGACGGTCGCGCACCCGATCGCCATCGACAGCATCAATCGCGCGCTGTCCGCGGATCGACAAGTCGTGTTCGTCTTCCAGTCCGACGAGACCGAACCGTTCACGCCCGACAAGGTGAAACGCGTCGGCACCGTCGGCGCGATCCGCCAGATGGCGCGCAACCAGGGCGGCCTGCAGGTGCTCGTCGAGGGCCTGAGCCGCGTCGCGATCGACGAGATCACGTTCGACGGCGACGCGACGCTCTCCGCGAAGATCCACCCGCTGCCGGAACCGGTCGAGGCGTCCGTGCAGATCGACGCGCACGTCCGCCGCGTACGCGAGCTGATCGAGCGCGCCTTCTCGCTCGCCACCGGCCTCTCGCCGGAGCTGCGCGCGCTGGTCGCCAGCATCGACGAGCCGCTGCGCCTCGTCTACCTGCTCGCGGCGCTCATCGACATGAAGCCGGCGGACAAGCAACTGCTGCTGGAAGAAAACAGCCTGCTCGTCCGGCTGTCCGCGCTCTCGTCCGCGCTCAACCGCGAGATCGAGCTGCTGGAGATCAAGGGACAGATCGAGTCGAAGGCGCAGAAGGAAATGACCGACGCGCAGCGTCAGTATTTCCTGCGCCAGCAGTTGAAGGCGATCCAGTCGGAGCTGGGCCAGGCCGAAGGCCAGGAGCTCTCGGATCTGCGGACGCGCGTCGACGAGGCGCAGCTCCCGGAAGCGGCGCTGAAGGCCATCACGCGCGAGCTCGATCGCCTGGAGCAGATGCCGCAGGCGTCCCCGGAATATCAGATGGTCCGCACGTATATCGACTGGGTGCTCGACGTGCCCTGGTCGAAGCGGACGGACGATCGCCTCGACCCGGTCGAAGCCCGCCGCGTCCTCGACGCCGATCACTACGACCTCGACAAGGTCAAGGAACGCATCGTCGAATACCTCGCCGTCCGCAAGCTCAAAGGCGACATGAAGGGCCCCATCCTCTGCTTCGTCGGGCCGCCAGGCGTGGGCAAGACATCGCTGGGCCAGTCGATCGCGCGCGCGATGAACCGCGCGTTCGTGCGCCTCTCGCTCGGCGGCGTGCGCGACGAAGCCGAGATCCGCGGACACCGCCGCACCTACATCGGCTCGATGCCCGGGCGCATCGTCCAGGCGCTGAAGCAGGCCGGCTCGCGCAATCCGGTGTTCATGCTGGATGAAGTCGACAAGATGAGCGTCGGCTTCCAGGGCGACCCGGCCGCGGCGCTGCTCGAGGTGCTGGACCCGGCGCAGAACCACTCGTTCCGCGATCACTATCTGGAAGTGCCGTACGACCTGTCGCAGGTGCTCTTCATTGCGACGGCGAACCAGTTGGGGCCGGTCCACCCGGCGCTGCTCGACCGGATGGAGATCATCTCGCTGACCGGCTACACGGAAGAGGACAAGGTCCACATCGCGCGGCAGTATCTGATCCCGCGCCAGTTGCAGGAGCACGGCCTGCCCGCGCACGCGCTGGAGCTGACGGACAAGGCGCTGCGCCGCGTCATCGCGGAGTACACGCGCGAGGCCGGCGTGCGCGGCCTGGAACGGCAGATCGGCGCCATCGCGCGCAAGGTCGCCGCACGCGTGGCGCGCGAGCTGTCCGCGGCCACGCCTCCATCGGCGACGCCGCCTGCCGCACCGGCGACGGGCCTCGCGGCAGCCCCATCGGCATCTGCGGTGTCCGATTCGGTCGTCGCGCCCGCAACGTCCGCTGGAACGGCCGGCGTCACGCCGGAGCTGACGGCGTCGCTGCCGACGTCCTCCGCGTCGCCGCTGCCCTCCGCGTCCGACGCGGGGGCGAGTCCCGTCGCCACGACCACCGCCCCGCCGCCCGACACAGTTCCGCTGCCGGGACTCGACATGATTGCGGCGACGGTGGTGGATGCGGACGATGTCCCCGGCTATCTCGGTCAGCCGCGCTTCCGCGAGGAGATGTCCTTCCGCACGTCGCGGCCTGGCGTCGCCACCGGCGTGGCGTGGACCGAAACGGGCGGCGACGTCCTCTTCATCGAAGCGAGCCTGCTGCCGGGCGGCAACGGTCAGATCGTGCTCACCGGCCAGCTTGGCAACGTCATGCAGGAATCGGCGCGCGCGGCCGTCAGCCACATCCGGTCCGATGCCGACGCATTGGGTGTCCCGGCGAACTTCCTGGAGAAGCACGATCTGCACGTCCACGTGCCGGCTGGTGCGATCCCGAAAGACGGCCCGTCCGCGGGTGTGACAATGGCGACGGCGATCCTGTCGGCGCTGCGCCGGGAGCCGATACGGGAAGACGTCGCGATGACGGGCGAGATCACGCTGTCGGGACTCGTGCTGCCGGTCGGCGGCATCCGCGAGAAGGCGCTGGCGGCGCGGCGGCACGGCGTCAAGACCTTCGTCCTCCCGGCCGACAACGCCCTCGACCTCGAAGACCTGCCGCCGGACTTGAAGAAGGACATGACCTTCGTACCGGCGCGGACGCTGGATGAAGTGCTGCGGGTTGCGCTGCCCTCCTTCTCGGGCGCGACGCAGACGACGCTCGTCTCCTGAAGCGCGTCGACTGTGGCGGTTGTCTTCTACATTTCCGGGCACGGCTTCGGCCACGCGGCGCGTCAGATCGAGATCATCAACGCGCTGCTGGCGCGTGCGCCGGAGTTGCCCGTCATCATCCGCACCGGCGCCGAGCCGCGGCTCTTCGCGCGCACGCTGATCGGGCCGGCGGTCTTTCAGGCGGTCGACGTCGACACCGGCGCGATTCAGCGTGGCGGCCTCGACGTCGACGTGCCCGCCACGATCGACGCGGCGGCCGCCTTCCATCGGGACATCGATCGCCGCGCGGACGTCGAAGCGCAGGCGCTGCACGCGGCCGGCGCGCGCGCGGTCGTCGGCGACATCCCGCCGCTGGCCTTCGTCGCCGCGGCGCGCGCGGGCGTGCCGTCCTTCGGCGTCTCCAACTTCACCTGGGACTGGATCTACGACGGCTACGGCGACGACCTCGCGCGTGCGCCGTGGCTCGTGCCGCGGCTGCGCGCCTGCTACGCCGACGCGACCGAAGCGTGGCGGATGCCGCTCTGGGGCGGATTCGAGAGCTTCCGGACGATCCGCGATCTGCCCTTCGTCGCGCGCCATGCGCGGCACGCGCGGGATGATGTCCGCGCGGCGCTGCGGCTGCCGGCGCGCGAGCCGCTGGTGCTCGTGTCTTTCGGCAGCTACGGCGCGGGCGGCATCGATCTCCCCGCGGCGGCGCGATCGCTCGCGAGCCGCGGCGCAGGCGGGGAGACGGTCGCGCGCGTGATGATCGTCTCCAACGATCCGCCCGTGTCGGCCGACGTCGTCCACGTCAGCGAAGCGACGCTGGACGCGGCACGCCTGCGTTACGAAGACCTCGTCGCGGCGTGCGACATCGTCTGCAGCAAGCCTGGCTACGGCATCATCTCCGAATGCGTCGCGAACGGCGCGCGGCTGCTCTACACGTCGCGCGGACGCTTCCGCGAATACGACGTCTTCGTGCGGGACATGGATCGCTACCTGCCCGCCGCGTTCATCGAGCAGGACGCGTTGAAAGCCGGCCGCTGGCGCGACGCCGTCCGCGGATTGCTGCGTCAGCCGGCGCCGCCACGGCCGCCGACCAACGGCGCGGACGTCGCCGTCGACTGGCTGCTGGCGCGCCTGGCGGACATCGGAGACTGAGAGAGACAGAGCGCGCGAGAGAACGAGGACCGCATGGCACCATCGAGACGAACCTTCATCGGCGCGGCGGCGTACGCAGGCGCGGGCGCGCTGGCCTGGTCCGCGTCCGCGGACGCACAGACCACAAGCGGATCGGCATCAACCATGACGACCTCTGGGACGAAATACGGATTGACGGGAAAGTTTGTGGCGCAGCCCGGGAAGCGCGACGCGCTCGCGGCGCGGCTGATGATCGCGGCAGAGAAAATGTCCGCCGCGCCGGGCTGCCATCTCTACATCGTCCACACGTCGCCCACCGAGGCGGACGCCGTGTGGGTCAGCGAAGTCTGGCGCAGCGAAGAAGATCACAACACATCGCTCGATCTGCCCGGCGTGCGCGAGTTCATCAAGGAAACAATGCCGCTGATCGCCGGCTTCGGCGAGCGTATCGTCACCGTGCCGCTCGGCGGACACGGCCTGCCCAAAGACTGACCGCGTCCGCCAACTCCTTGAGCGTCGCGCGAATGCGCTAGCGACGCTCGACCTTGCCGAAGGACAGGAACGTCTGTCCTTCGCGCTGGCTCTCGTAATCCAGCTTGATCCAGTGCTGGTCCTTCGCGACGCGCAGCACGCGCGCTTCGTCCAGGACGCCGTCCCACGATCGGCCGCGGTCCGGGAACTGGCTCTGATTGCCGATGCCCACCGGGTGATCGCCCGACGTCCAGTCGACGTCGAACGTCTCCACCTTGTCCAGCACGCCGTTGACGTAGAACTTCACGTACGGGTGCTCGTGGACGCCGACAAGGTGATACCAGCGATCGAGCGCCATATCGGTCTTCCCCACCACGCACAGGTCCGCGCGCGGCGGCTGCTCGACGCAGATCTCCAGCAGGTCCGCCGGCGGCTTGTGCCAGTCGCGGATCCCGAACTTCTGCAGGCGCCACGAGTTGTCGCCCTTCGCGAACATCGTTTCGTAGCCGGGCAGCGAGCGCCGCGCCTCGTCGCCACGGTTCGAGAAGCTGCGCGCACGCGCCCAGATCGAGAACGTCACGGCCTTCGTCAGATCGAACAGCTTGCGCTTGTCGCCGTCCACCTTTACCCACTGCGTCTTCGCGTGCGCCAATGAGAGCCCCGGCCCGAGCCGCGCCGGCACGCGCGCGTCGCCCGCGAGGTTGACGCCGGTTCCGTGCGCCGCGTTCGCCGTCGCGTCCTTGTAGCCGTCCGGCGTGACGCCGCCTTCGTCATTCAGATGCCAGACGCCGACAAATCCGTCTTCGACGTCGAACACGCTCGCGCGCGACGTGACGGCCGGCTTCGCGACGTCGGACCGCGACGCGTCGGAATCGCCGCGTCCCCAGTGCATGAGGAACGCGCGCTCGCGGCTGTTGCCGCGGACCTTCGGCACCTTCACCCAGATCAGCGCGGCACGGCCGGCGGCATCCCAGTGCTCGATCGCGTGCGGCAGGACGACCTGGTCCGCGGCGCTGGAGAACCGCAGGTCGGAGCCGTCGGGCCGCGCCTGGCGGAAGTCGAAGCTGGACGCGTCGAGCGCCACGGCGACCGGATACGCGAGCACGTCACCCGACACGTTCGCGCCCGCGGCGGTCGTGTCGAGCGTGATGGACCGGTAGTAGCGCCACTCGCGGAACGGTCCCGCCTTGGCGGCGGCTTTCTGCTGCGGCGTGTCCGCCTGGAGCCGGACGGGTTGCTGAGCCAGGGAGAGCGAGGGCGGTAGCGCCGCCGACACGAGTAGCGCAAGGAGACACGGGAACTTCGGCATTACTGAAGTCTTTCTCTGAAACAAGTCTGAAACGAATGGGACTGGGTGGAGCAGTCGAGCGTGGAGAGGTCAGCGCCGGCCGTTGGTCGTCCTGAGACGTTCCCCGATCCAGGCGGCGCACCGGGCGTCGGAGAAGGAGTTGCAGCGGAAGCCGTCGCCCTGTCCTGGCGCACCGCGCAGGACGAGCAGGTCGCGCTCGCGGGTTTCGAGCGCGCGGACGCCGGCCCAGGGGACGGACATGACGGGCGACGTCACGAAGACGAGACGCTGCGAGGTCAGCATCAGACGGCCGGTGCGGTTCATGTCGTCGACCAGGAACGCCGACGCAATGAAGTGGCACCGCTCGTCCGCGAGCACTTTGTGCTGATGGGCGAGGACGGGCAGGCCGTCCTGGTCGACGCGCTCGCGCAAGGCGAGCAGGTCAAGAGCCGCGTGGACGCGCTCGATCTCGATCTCGGCGTCCTCGTCGCGGATCTGCAGCGATTCAGGCGCCCGGAGGAGCGCTTCGAGCGCGGACCGATCGCCGCCGAGGCCGGTCGTGACCTGCTGCCGGAACGCGGTCACCCGCTCCTGGTACGCCCGCGCTTCGGCCCGCGCCTCGGAGGTACCGCCCGTGAACAAGTCCGCCACGCGTGTGAACCAGGACATCGCCCCTTCCAAGGTAAAATGTCCGGAAGCCGGACGCTGTATGGTCCGATTGGCCTCATCCAATTGTCAATGGCAGACACGCACATCGACCTGCTCGCCCTCGGCGCGCACCCGGACGACATCGAAATCGGCATGGCCGCCACCCTGGCGCTGCACGCGCACGAGGGCTGGCGGACCGGGCTCTGCGATCTGACGCGCGGCGAACTGGGCAGCAACGGGACGCCGCGCGAGCGCGTCGCGGAAGCCGAAGCCGCGGGCGTCATCCTGGACGCCGCCGTCCGCGTCAATCTGGAGCTGCCCGACGGCGGCCTGCGCCGCGAGGATCCCGAACAGATCCGCCGTGTCGTCGACATCATCCGCCGGCTGCGGCCCCGGGCGCTGGCCGCGCCGTATTGGGAGGATCGCCACCCGGACCACGTCGCCGCGAGCGAGCTGATCACCGAGGCGGTGTTCAAGGCCGGCCTGCGCCGCTACGAGACCGACGCGCCGGCCTGGCGGCCGGAGTGGGTCTGCTATTACTTCATCAACGACAGCACGCGGCCCTCGTTCGCGCTCGACGTGTCCGCGTTCTATGAACGCAAGCGCCAGGCGCTGGCCTGCCACATCTCACAGTTCACGGCGACGGGCGCGGACGCGACCGCGACGCGGCTGACGTCGCCTCTGTTCACGCAACTGGTGGAAAGCCGCGACGCGCAGTTCGGCGCGCTGATCGGCGCGCGCTACGCCGAAGGCTTCATCGTGCGCGAGCTGGCCAGCCGTCCGCATCTCTTCAAGTCGTGGTCCGCGCCCGTCCCGAGTCCCGACTTCCCGGCGTCCGGCGACGCGGCCCCGGTGAACCGCGCGTGAGAATCGGTATCGTCTGTTACGCCTCGGTCGGCGGCAGCGGCATCGTGGCCACCGAGCTGGCCACGAGCCTCGCGCACCGCGGACACCGCGTCCACTTGATCAGCAGCGATCTGCCCTTTCGCCTGCGCGACACGAACCACGTCACCTTCCACCGCGTCGACACGCCGGCCTATCCGCTCTTCCGCGAGCCGCAGTACGTGCTCTCGCTGTCGACGCGGATCGTCCAGGTGGTCCGCGAGCACCGGCTGGATGTCGTCCACGCGCATTACGCCGTCCCGCACGCCGCGGCCGCGTACCTCGCGCGCCAGATCCTCGCCGCGAGCGACGGCCCGCCCATCCCGAAGATCATCACGACGCTGCACGGGACGGACATCACGCTGGTCGGCAGCGATCCGTCGTATGCGGAGACCGTCGCGTTCTGCATCGATCAATCGGACGGCGTCACGGCCGTGTCGCAGAGCCTGAAGGACGACACGTACCGCCAGCTCCCGGTCCGCTCGCCCATCGAGGTCATCCCGAATTTCCTGGATTGCGAGCGGTACCAGCCGCGGCCGGACCCGGAGGTCCGCGCGCGGCTCTGTCCGCCGGACCGGTACGACGGGCTGCTCGTCCACATGTCGAACCTGCGGCCGGTGAAGCGGGTTGACGCGGTCGTGCAGATTTTTCATCTCGTCCGCGCGCAGGCCCGCGTCAAGCTGCTGCTGGTCGGCGACGGCCCGGACCGCTCGCTGGCGGTCCAGCGCGCCTCGGAGTTCGGCCTGTCGGAGCACGTCGACATCCTGGGCGAGCAGGACGACATCCGGCAGATTCTTTCGGTGGGCGACGTCTTCCTGCTGCCGTCCGCGCAGGAGAGCTTCGGGCTGGCGGCGATGGAGGCGATGGCGTGCGGCCTGCCGGTGGTCGCGTCGCGCGTCGGCGGCGTTCCCGAGGTGATTACGCACGGAGAAACCGGCTTCCTGCACCATCCGGACGATCTGGCGGGCATGGCGAACAGCGCGCTGGCGCTGCTGCGCGACCGCGCGCTGCACGACCGGATCGCCCACGCCGCGCGCATCGATGTCGTCCAGCGCTTCTGCGAGCAGCGCATCGTGCCGCAGTACGAAGCGTTCTATTCGCGGCTGGTCGCGGGCTCGTCGACGGCCGATGCAGGGCTGGCCGATGGCTGACGCGGCACGGAAGTCGCATGCCGGTTGACCCCGGGGGCGCTTTTGCATTTCGCCGGTGGCTTTGCCATGATGAACGGCGCTCGACCGGCGATCGCCTCCACCGCCACGCGGGAGGAGCGTCGGACGAACGATGTCTTCGATCAGTGTGCCCGTGACGTCCACATCATCTAGGCGACTTCGCTCCTGGCTCCTGCAGGACACCTCCCGAGAGACCCACGCCCAGCACCAGCGCCACGAGGCTCCGTGGTGGAGGGTCATGTGCCTGACGGGCGTGGATTACTTCTCCACCCTCGGTTATCAGCCCAGCATCGCCTTCGCCGCGGCCGGCATCCTGTCGCCCGTCGCGACGTTCGTCCTCGTCCTGCTGACGCTGTTCGGCGCGCTGCCGGTCTACCGCCGCATCGCCCGCCTCAGCCCGCACGGCGAAGGCAGCATCTCGCTGCTGCAGGTGCTGCTGCCCCGCTGGCGCAGCAAGGCGCTGGTCCTCTGCCTGCTCGGCTTCGCGGCGACGGACTTCGTCATCACCATCACGCTGTCCGCCGCGGACGCCACCGCGCACATCGTCGAGAACCCGCTGGTCCCGCATTGGATGGATCACCGCGTCGCCGTGACGCTGCTCCTCCTCGCCGGCCTTGGCGGCGTCTTTCTGAAAGGCTTTCGCGAAGCCATCGGCTTCGCCGTCGGCATCGTCGCGCTGTACCTGGCGATGAACGTCGTGGTCGTGGTGTGGGGCGTGAATTACATCCTGCACCATCCGGAGCTGGTGCCGAACTGGCACGACGCGCTCTTCCAGTCGCACGGCAGCTATCCCCACATGATTGCCGTGGCCCTGATCCTGTTCCCCAAGCTCGCGCTCGGCCTCTCGGGCTTCGAGACCGGCGTCGCCGTCATGCCGCTGGTCAAAGGCGACCCGACCGACACCGAAGAGCAGCCGCTCGGCCGTATCCGGAACACGCAGAAGCTGCTGCTGACGGCGGCGCTGATCATGAGCGTGCTGCTGATGGGCAGCAGCTTCATCACCGCGCTGCTGATTCCGCCCGAGGCCTTCGGCCCCGGCCAGCCGGCCAACGGCCGCGCCCTCGCCTATCTCGCGCACGAACACTTCGGCGAGGCGTTCGGCACGCTGTACGACCTCAGCACGATCACGATCCTCTGGTTTGCCGGCGCGTCCGCGATGGCCGGCCTGCTGAATCTCGTGCCGCGCTACCTGCCACGCTACGGCATGGCGCCCGAATGGACGAAGGCGATGCGTCCGCTCGTCCTCGTCTTCACGGCGATCACGTTCCTCGTGACGATTCTCTTCAAGGCGGACGTCGAGGCCCAGGGCGGCGCCTACGCGACCGGCGTGCTGGTGCTGATGATGTCCGCGTCCGTCGCGGTGACGCTCTCCGCCTACCGCGGCGGCAGCCGGAGCTGGCGTCCGCTCTTCGTCATCAGCCTCGTCTTCGTCTACACGACCGTCACGAACATCATCGAGCGGCCGGAAGGCATCCGCATCGCGTCCCTCTTCATCCTCGCCATCATCCTGACCTCGCTGACGTCGCGCGTGGCGCGATCGACGGAGCTCCGGATCAGCGCCGTCACGCTGGACGAGAACGCGTCGACGTTCATCGATCAGGCGGCCGCGGCCGGCCCGGTGCGCATCATCGCGAACCGCCCGGACGCCGGCGATCAATCGGAATACGCGAGCAAGCTGCGCGAGGCGCGTGATTCACACGCGCTGCGGCCGTGGGAGCCGGTGCTGTTCGTGGAGGTCCGGACGAGCGACGCGTCGGACTTCACCGACGTCCTCGAAGTCCGCGGCGTCGAAGTCGGACCGTACCGCGTCCTGCGCTGCGACTCGCCCGCCGTCCCCAACGCCATCGCGGCGCTGCTGCTGGAGATCCGCAACCGCACCGGCAAGGTGCCGCACGCCTATTTCGGCTGGACGGAAGGCAATCCCATCGCGTATCTGCTGAAATTCCTGACGCTCGGCGAAGGCGACACCGCGCCCGTCACGCGCGAGGTGCTGCGTCAGGCCGAACGCGATCCCGAGCGCCGGCCGCGCATCCACCTCGGATAGCCCTCACCAGCAGACCGCGCTCACCAGCAACGGTGACAGGTCAGTCGCGCGGCGCCAGGATGGCGATCTGTCCCGCGTGATACGCGTGATGCGTCGCCAGGCCGGCGACCATCACGCCAAAGCTGACGCCGGTCCCTTCCGGCAGGTTGCGCGCGTCGCCCAGCATCTCGTCCCACCGGTGGTCCGGCCACTGTCCGACGGTCGTGATCAACGACGCGTGCGCCTGCCCGAGGGCCTGCAGCGCCGCCTGCCACGCTTGCGGCGTCGTGTCGGTGACGGCCGGCCAATCGCCGTCGACCGGCGGGCCCGCGGTCCCGGTTTGCAGGCGCCGGTCGACTTCGCGGGTCCACGACGTTGCGTGCAGCACGATTTCCCAGATCGAATGACGGCCCGCGACGGGCTTCGCCACCGCGTCGCGCGCCAGGACGCCTTCCAGTACGGTGTGCAGCGCCGGGCCGTGCCACGGCTCGCCGTCGTACGCCTCTTCCAGCAGACTCACCAGATCCCGTGTCGTCATGAATGGAGAGCTCCTCGTCAGACGCCACGATGATAACGCGACTGCCGCCACGCCGCGCCCGGGCGCGTGCCGACGAACGTTCGTCAAGCGAGGATCAAATGAGGAAGATGTGCGCCAGGCCGAGGAACAGGAAGAACCCCATGCTGTCGGTGATGAACGTCAGCAGGACGCTGGCGCCCTGGGCCGGATCGCGGCCGGCGCGTTCGAGCAGCAGCGGGACGGACGTGCCGACGACGGCGGCGACGAGGAGGTTGAGGAGGACGGCGGCCATCATCACGATGCCGAGGGAGACGCGGCGGTAGACGGCAATCGCGAACAGTCCCATCAGGCCGCCCCACATCAAGCCGTTCACGAGGCTGACGGTCAGCTCCTTCATCAGCATGCGGCGGCTGTTCCCGCCGCGGATCTGATCGAGCGCGAGCGCGCGGATCATCAGCGCGATCGTCTGGTTGCCCGTGTTGCCGCCGACGCTGGCGACGATCGGCATCAGGGCGGCGAGGGCGACGAGCTCGCGGATGGTGTTCTCGAAGACGCCGATGACGCGCGAGGCGAGGAAGGCGGTGACGAGATTGATGAACAGCCACGGCGCGCGGTTGCGGGCGCTGGCCCAGGCCGACGCGAACAGGTCTTCGTCGCCGCGCAGGCCGGCGCGTTCGAGGGCGCGCTGTTCGGCGCGGTCGCGGACGAAATCCATC
>Ga0187894_10001304_pt1 | contig 32270 bp, 30 predicted proteins | sample GBC1701081metaG_FD_136650 | JGI IMG/M metagenome (GOLD analysis project Ga0187894, IMG submission 136650) | White microbial mat communities from a lava cave in the Kipuka Kanohina Cave System on the Island of Hawaii, USA - GBC170108-1 metaG ...
CGCGACCGATACAACACGCAGGCACGCCTGCGCATCGAGTCGCTCGCGCGCGCGGCTTTCGGCGGCATCGCAATCGATTCGCAGGTGACCCTGTCGGAGTCGATCCTCGCGCGGCTGCACCTGCTGGTGCGCACGCCGGCCGGATCGAACCCGCTGGTCGACGCCGTCGAGCTCGAGCGGAACATGACCGAGGCCGTCCGCACCTGGCAGGACCGGCTGCGCGACTGCCTGACGGACGCGTTCGGCGAGGCGGCGGCGCTGCGGCTGGTGCGCACCTGGGGTGACGCCTTCCCGGCGGCCTACCAGGAGGACACCGGGTTCGATGCGGCGGTCGAGGACGTCGCAACGCTCGAGCGTCTGTCGGCGTCACTCGACGCCCTGCCGATGGGCCTGTACAGGCGCGCTGGCCAGCCCGACCACAAGGTGCAGTTCAAGTTGTTTCGCGCCCTGCGCCCGATCCCCATTTCCGACGTGCTGCCGACGATCGAGAACCTCGGACTCAAGCTGATCTCCGAGCGGCCCTATGAAATCGCCTCGGGCGACCGTCGATTCTGGATCCAGGACTTCGAGCTCGAGCACCCGCGGGGGATCCCGATCGACCTCGAGACGGACGGGCCGCGCTTCAAGACCACGTTTGCACACGTCTGGGCGGGCGACGTCGACAACGACGGGTTCAACCGGCTCGTGCTGGCGGCCGACCTCGACTGGCGCGAGGCGACCGTGCTTCGGACGTACGCGCGCTGGTTCGTGCAGCTCGGCCTGCCGCTGTCGCAGGCCTACGTCGAGGAGGCCCTTGCGAGCAACCCCGCCGCCGCGGGGCACCTGCTGAAGCTCTTCGTCGCGCGCTTCGATCCGGCGCTCACCGCCTCGCAGCGCCGCGGCGCAGAGGCCAGGCAGCGCCGCGCGCTCGACCGGCTGCTAGCGGGCGTCACGCGCATCGACGACGACCGAATCCTGCGCGCGTTCCTCGCCGCGATCGACGCGACGCTGCGCACCAGCTACTTCCGCACCGGCGCTTCGGGGGAGTCGAGGCCGTACCTGGCGCTGAAGTTCGACCCGCGCCGCGTCGCGGAGGTGCCGCCGCCGAAGCCGATGTTCGAGATCTTCGTGCACTCGCCGCGCGTCGAGGGCGTGCACCTGCGCATGGGGCGGGTCGCCCGCGGCGGCCTGCGCTGGTCGGACCGGCGCGAGGACTTCCGCACCGAGATCCTCGGGCTGATGAAGGCGCAAAACGTCAAGAACACGGTGATCGTCCCGGTCGGCGCCAAGGGCGGCTTCGTCCCGCGCCGCCTGCCGCCGGGCCGCGACGAAGCGCAGCAGGAAGGCACGGCGTGCTACCAGACCTTCATCCGCGCCCTGCTCGACGTCACCGACAACGTGGTGGGCGGAAAGGTCCGGGCACCTCCGCGCGTCGTGCGCCACGACGGTGACGACGCGTACCTGGTGGTGGCGGCGGACAAGGGTACGGCGAAGTTCTCCGACGTCGCCAATGCGATATCCGAGGAATACGGTTTCTGGCTCGGCGACGCATTTGCCTCCGGCGGCTCGGCGGGCTACGACCACAAGGAGATGGGCATCACGGCGCGCGGCGGCTGGGAATCCGTGCGGCGCCACTTCCGCGAGCTCGGGTTCGACACGCAGGCGCAGGACTTCACGGTCGCGGGCGTCGGCGACATGTCGGGCGACGTGTTCGGTAACGCGATGCTGCTGTCGCCGCACATCCGCCTGCTCGCGGCCTTCGACCACCGCCACATCTTCCTCGATCCTGCGCCCGACGCCGGCGCCAGTTTCGCCGAGCGCAAGCGAGTGTTCGCGCTCCCGCGTTCGAGCTGGGAGGACTACGACGCCAGCCTGATTTCCAGGGGTGGCGGCGTGCACTCGCGGACGCAGAAGTCGCTGCCGCTGTCGGCCGAGGCCCGCGCCCTGCTCGGCATCGACCAGGCGGCTGCCGCGCCGAACGACGTCATCCGCGCCATTCTCAGGCTGCCGGTGGACCTGCTGTGGAACGGCGGCATCGGCACCTACGTCAAGTCGGCGGACGAAACGCATGCCGAGATCGGTGATCGCGGCAACGACGCGGTGCGCGTCAATGGCGCGGAGCTTCGCTGCCGGGTCGTCGGCGAAGGCGGAAACCTCGGCTTCTCGCAGCGCGGTCGCATCGAGTACGCGCTTGCCGGCGGGCGGATCAATACCGACTTCATCGACAACTCGGCGGGAGTCAACTGCTCCGACGTGGAGGTCAACCTGAAGATCCTGCTCAACCCGCTGATGGCGACCGGCAGGCTGCGACGCAACGCGCGCAACCGCCTGCTGGAAAGCATGACCGGCGAGGTGGCGGGGCTCGTGCTGCGCAACAATTACCTGCAATGCCTCGCCATCTCAGGGCTGCACGAAACGGCCGCGGAGCGGATTTTCGAGCTCGGCCACCTGCTGCGCTCGCTGGAGCGCGCGGGTACCCTGGACCGCGCGCTGGAGGCGCTGCCGACCGATGACGAGATCGTCGAGCGGCACCACAAGGGACAGCGCCTGACGCGACCCGAGCTCGCGATGCTGCTGTCGTACTCCAAGATCTGGCTATCGGGCCGGCTCATCGAAACCGACATCGCCGAGGACCCCTATCTCGGCGCCGAGCTGACGCGCTACTTCCCGAAACCGGTTCAGCGACGCTTCCCGCGCGAGATCCACAGGCACCAGCTGCGCCGCGAGATCATCGTAACGGCGGTCACGAACAGCCTCGTCAATCGCATGGGCCCGGGCTTTGCGGTGCGCACCCAGGAGGACACGGGTGCCGACGTCGGCAGCATCGCGCGCGCCTACTCGATCGCGCGCGAGGTCACGGACATGCGCGATCTGTGGGCTGATATCGAGTCGCTCGACGACCAGGCACCGGCCTCGCTGCAGTACGCGATGTCGCACGAGACCATGCGCTTGCTGCGCCGCCTGACCTACTGGGTGCTGCGCAACCTCGGCACCAACCTCGACATCGAGCGCGCGGTCAACCGCTTGCGGCCCGGCATCCGTGAACTGATGGCGGGACTTCCCGAGCTGCTGGAGGGCATCGAGTCCGAGCTCTACGGCAAGGCGCTCGAGCGATTTTCGGCGGACGGCGTGCCCGCGAGAGTCGCGCGACGCGTGGCGAGCCTCGGCGCGTTCCACTCGAGCGTCGACATCGTGGAAGTCGCCCTGGCGCGGCGCGCCCCGGTCGCGCAGGCCGCGCGCGCCTACTTCGGCCTCGGCGCCGCGGTCGGCCTCGACTGGATTCGCGGCGAGATCGGGCGCCTGCCGGTCGAGGGCCACTGGCAGGCGCTCGCACGCGGCACGATGCGCGAGGAAGCCTACCTGCTGCAGCGCCGCCTGGCAGACCAGGTCCTCGGCCGCGGGCGCGGCGACGCGTCAAGACGCATCGCTGCGTGGCTCAGGACCGGCGGCGCTGACTATGAAAACGTCGGGCGCACGGTGCGCGAGATGCAGGCCAAGGGCAGCGCCGACTTCCCCACGTTGTCCGTCGCGCTGCAGGCCGTGCGCCAGCTGGCGGAGGGCTGAGCCGCCATGCCAGGCAGGCTCGTCTTGTTGCGCCACGGCCAGAGCGCCTGGAACCTCGAAAACCTCTTTACCGGCTGGACCGACGTCGACCTGACGGAGCAGGGCCGCGAGGAGGCTGCCGCCGCAGGGCGGTTGTTGCGCGGGCAGGGTTTCGAGTTCGCTCGGGTTTTCACTTCCGTGCTGAAACGCGCGATCCGCACTCTATGGATCGCCCTCGACGAAATGGACCGGATGTGGCTCCCCGTGGAGCGGGACTGGCGGCTCAATGAGCGCCACTACGGCGCGCTCCAGGGCCTCGACAAGGCGGCGACCACGGCAAAGTATGGCGCCGCGCAGGTCAAGGTCTGGCGCCGCAGCTACGACGTCCCGCCTCCGCCTCTCGCGGCGGACGACGCGCGCCACCCGCGCTTCGACCTGCGCTACCTCGGCATCGACGCGGCTCGCCTGCCGGCGACGGAGTCGTTGAAGGACACGCTCGCGCGCGTCGAGCCCTGGTGGCGGGAGCGGCTCGTGCCTGCGCTGCGCGCGGGCGGCGACGTGCTCGTCGTTGCGCACGGCAACAGCCTGCGCGCGCTGGTCAAGATGCTGGATCGCATGAGCGACGCGGAGATCGTCGAGTTCAACATCCCGACCGGCGTGCCCATCCTGTACGAGCTGGACGACGGGCTGCGCCCCTCGGTCCCGCGCCGCTTCCTCGGCGACGCGGCCGCGATCGAGGCTGCGGCGCGCGCCGTCGCCGCACAGGCGGAAGCACGGAGGGGTCAGACCCCTTGACCTTGGAGGGGTCAGACCCCTTGAAAGAAGAAAGTCATGGCTGAGCAGTGAACGGCCGCGTTCAAGGGGTCTGACCCCTCCAAGGTCAAGGGGTCTGACCCCTCCTATTCTTCCGGCGCTATCTCGACCTCGAGGCCCGCAAGTCCTGCCTCGACGGGAACCTGGCAGGACAGGCGCGATCCCCGCGACCGGAAGCTCTCGAGCTCCTGCAGGATCTCGCGCTCGTCGCCCTGCATCGCCGGCAGCCGGTCGAGCCAGGGCTCGGCGATGAATACGTGGCAGGTCGCGCAGGAGCACATGCCGCCGCAGATCGCGGCGACGCCGTAGTCGAGCTCGCGCAGCGTCTCCATCAGGCTGACGCCCTCGCGCGCGTTCACGCGATGCACGCCGCCGTCGCGGTCGGTTACGGTGATCTCGGGCATGGGTCGCGCATCTTCTCAATGCGCGAGTCGCGCGGCAAGCCGTGATTGCTCCCCGGGATCCGGCGCGAGGCCCGCGAGTTCCGCGGCCGCGTTCCACGCATACCACAGGCAGTCGAAGATCCAGCGGAGCGCCGCGATGCGCGCCCGCAATGCCACATCGGTCCGGTCATAGCCCTCGAGCAGCGCTTCGACGGACGCGTTCCCGAGGGCGTGATAGCCGATGCACGCCGCCAGATCGGCCGCAGGATCCCCGGGACCCGCGTACTCCCAGTCGACGGCCAGGAGCCGGGTGCCGTCGTCGATGAAATTGCGATGGTGCAGGTCATGGTGGCAGGCCGCGAGCTGCGCGGGTCCCGCAAGCGCCGCGCGCCGCCGTTGCAGTTCGCGGGCGAGGCGCGCCGCGAACGCATCGCTGCCGCCTGCGGTGACACGCATGAGGTAACCCGCCGCCCGCTCGCCGAAATCCACGACGTCGAGCCCGGACGGCACCGGCAGCGCGTGCAGCGCCGCGATCCAGGCACCGACGCGCCGCAGCAGGCGCGCATCGTCGAACCCGGTTGCCGAGGGAGTTCGCCCGGGTACGTACCGGGAGACGATGAAGCCGTGCGCCGGGTTCGCGAGGACGACGGCCGGGGCGAGTCCGGCGCGGGCGCCGAGCGCCTGCATCGCATACTCCGACTGGACGCTGGCGCACAGAGCACCGGCCGCGTCGCTGGCCAGCTTCAGGACCAGGTCCTGGCCCGGCGCGCGCAGTCGAAAGCTCCGGTTCGCGATTCCGCCATCAAGCGGCGTGACCTCGGGCTGCACGAGCCCGAGCGCGCCTGCGGCGGCCGCGATGGCGGCATCCGCGCCCGCAGCGGTCACGAGGCCACCTTTCCCGTCTGCCAGCTGCGCCAGCCCGCGACCGCCAGCAGCGAGAATGCGAGGTACAGAGCCGCCGTCGCCGCAAGCCCCTGCGAGAAGAACAGGCCTGCGAGCCCGGCATCGATCACGATCCACCAGGCCCAGGTGTCGATGACACGCCGCGCGAGCAGCCAGGTCGCGACCAGGCTCGCCCAGGTACCCAGGGAATCGGCGACCGGCGCGGCAGCGAGCGCGTAGCGGGCGATGAGGGGCGCGCTGATCGCCGTGGCGAATCCGACGCCAGAGAGCGCAAGGAGATGCTGCCGCAGGCGCCAGCGCCGTACGGGCGCGGCGGCCACCGCGTCGCGGCGCCAGGCGAAGTACCCCCAGGCGGACATCGCGACGTAGACGACCTGGAGCGCCGCCTGCATCGACAATCCCGCCCCGAGGAACACGCCGGCGTAAAGCGCCGTGCTGATTCCCCCCGCGATCCAGCACGCCCGGTGCTCGCGGATCGCGAGCAGGATGTAGGCGAGGCCGAAGGCGACGGCGGCGAGCTCAGCCGGCGCCACCCAGCACCTTCATGACGAGCACGGCACGATGCGGTCCGGAGAGGCTCGCGCGGATCTCGGCGCGCAGCGCGTCAAAAACCCGGTCGTAGTCGCCGCTCAGCTGCGTACTCATCGAATTCGTCACGACGGAGAGTCCCGGGTGCGCCTTCAGGCGCTCGATGAAATCGAGGATCGGCGGGATGAACTCGCCGGTCAGCGGGTACAGGCTCATCTCGACGGCGACGTGCATATGATCACCTCAGAAAGCGTAGCGGGCAGTCAGGCCGAACTGGCGGGGGTCGCCCCAGCGCAGGTACAACGTGGTCGGGAATTCGGGCGGCTCGTTGCCGAAGTAGAAACCACGCACCGGATAACGCTCGTCGAACAGGTTGCGGACCCAGACGTCCGCGGACCAATGCTCCGCCTGGTACCCGGTCCTGAAGTTTGCGAGGAAGCGGGAGTCCGCGCGCTGGTCGTGGCTCGTGTCGAAATAGAAACCTGCCTCGCCCGACAGGTCGAGGCGTGCCATCCAGCCCGCCGGATGACGCCATGTCGCGGCGACCGCCGCCTTCCATTCCGGCGCGTGCGCGAACTGCCGGCCGTCGAGGTCGCGGTCGCCGAACCGATAGCCCTGGTAGCGCGAATCCATGAGCGACAGCATGGCCTCGAGTTCCACGCGCTCGCCGGCCTGCAGGACGGCGGAGGATTCGAGTCCCCAGGCCTCGCCGCCCTCGGCATTGTCGGTCAGGAACATGAAAGTGAGCGGATCCTCGGGATCGAGCTGCAGCGAAGTCGACACCTGCGGATCGCGGCGCCGCATGTAATAAAGGTTGACGTCCGCCCGCAGGCGGCCCGCTGCGTCCGCCCCCTTCCACCCGGCTTCCGCGGACCACAGGGACTCCGCGCCGAATTGCTGGCGGCCTTCCGGCACCGTCGTGCCGATGTTGAAACCGCCGGCGCGATAGCCGCGCGCGACCGAGGCCCAGAGGCTCTGGCTGCCCGCGAGCCGATGCACGAGGCTGAGTTCGCCGCCCCACATCCGGTCGCGCGGGTCGAAGGCGATCCCGTCGCTGTCGGCATAGCGGGCATCGCGCTGCTCCGCGCGCAGGCCGATCGTGACCGTGTTCGCCTCCGTCAGCGCGATGTCTGCCTGGCCATATGCCGCGACGCTGGTCGCGCGGTAGCGGCTGTCGAGGAGCCGGACGAAGGCATCCCCGAGGTAGCGGCCGTCGTCGGCGATTTGATTGTCCTCCCCGAGCCGCTGCAGCCAGACGCCCGCGATCCAGGAAGCCGCGGCATCCGCCGGTCCCGCAAAGCGCAGGTCCTCGGAGAGTGTGCGGCGCGTACGGCGCGTCTCCGAGAAGTAGTCGTAGGGCCCCGCCGTGCCCCAATCCTGGTCGTTGCCCCAATCGCCATCGAAACTCGCGACGATGTCCGACTCCGCAGCAGCCGTGATCGAGCGCAACTCGCCGCCGGCTGCGAGGGGCCAGGCGATGTCCATGGAAACGCCGGCCGAGCGCTGCGCATCGCGCCCCGGCCGGTCCGAGCGTGTCGTCAGGCTGTTGTCGATCGCGAAGGCGTCGTAGCGGTTGTCGAAGTCCGAGTTGAGCATCGACAGGTCGGCGCGGCGGCCACCCGCGTCCCCGAGGCGGAATCGCAGCCGGGCCGTCGTCTCGTCGCGCCCGTTCGTGTCGTCGCGCCCGAGGTAGCGGTTATCGCGGAACCCGTCACTGACGGCACGCTCGAGCACCGCGCGCCAGGCGCCTTCAAGGCCTGCCCCGGCCGCGAGCGGCCCGCCGGCGAACGCGCCAAGCGCCCATAGCCCGTCATCGCCGAGCGTCGCCTCGGTCGAGAACTCGCGCACCGCGACCGGGTCGCGCGTCTTGACCTTGATCAGCCCGCCGAGCGCGTTGGCGCCGTAGCGCGTGCCTTGCGGGCCGCGCAGCACCTCGACCTGCTCGACGTCGAAGGTCGAGGCGATCATGCCGATGCCGCTGAAATCGATCTCGTCGACCAGGAAACCGATCGACGGATTGGGCGCACCCTGGTACTGCTCGAGCTCGCCGATGCCGCGCAGCTGGAAGTAGCGCGGGCGCGAGCTCGCGCCGGCCCAGGACAGCGACGGCAGCTGCGGCAGCAGCTCCTCCAGGTGCACGACCGAGGCGTCCCGCACGTCGTCGGCACCGAGCACCGTGACGCCGCCGGGTCGCGCCGCCGACGGCGCGGGCCTGAGCATTGCGGTGACGAGTACAGGTTCGAGCCCGGCGACCGGCGGTTCCGCCGCGAAGACGGCGGCAACTCTGGCGAGCAGCAATGCAACGAACGTCAGCGGCTTGATCGACACGCCTGCTCCCTACGCCGGTCCTAACCGGATCAGGTTCAACGGGTTCGCCGGCACGACCGGCATCTCAGGTCCGTTCAGGACCACCCCAAGGCAGCGCGAATGGTAGCCGCGCGCGCGGCGCTCCGCAATCTCAGCGCGTGAAATTCGGCGGCCGGCGGCCGCGCACCGCTGCGAGGCCTTCGCGCGCGTCGGCGAGCCGGAAGCCGAGGAATTCGAGGGCCAGAGCGGCGTCGAAGGACGGGCCCGCGAGTCGCAGCCAGTTGCCGAGCGCGCGCTTGGTGAACGCGAGCGCGCTCCGGCTCCCCGACGCCAGCTTGATGGCGACCGCGAGCGCGCGTTCGCGGACTTCGCCGTCGTCCACGCAGAGCGATACGAGCCCGATGCGCTCCGCTTCCTCGCCGGACAGCGGCTCGTTGGTCAGCAGGTAGTAGCGCGCCTTGGCGAGGCCGCACAGCAGCGGCCAGATGATCACGGAATGGTCGCCCGCGGCGACACCGAGTCGCGTATGGCCGTCGAGGATCTTCGCTCCGCGTGAGGCAACCGATACGTCGGCGAGCAGCGCGACGGCGAGCCCGGCGCCCACCGCGGTCCCGCGAATGGCGGAAACCACCGGCTTGCTGCAGTCGACGAGGTTGTAGACGAGGTCGCTTGCCTCGCGCCAGACGCGCAGCAGCGTCGCCTCGTCCTCGATCATGCGCTCGATGAGCGCGAAATCGCCGCCCGAGGAGAAGTGCTCGCCCGCGCCGCGCACGAGGACCGCGCGGATGCCCTCGTCCGCGTCGATGGCGCGCCACACGTGCGCGAGTTCGCGGTGCATGGCCTCGGTTGCCGCGTTCTGCCGGCCCTCGTTGGCGATCACGAGCTCGAGGACGCCATCCGCCGGCGACTCGAATGCGAGGCTCGGGAACCCGGCGCGGAGCGCCTCAAGGCCGATCGGGCACGGCATGGATGCTCACCATGGTCAGTACGTGGTACGCGGCGACGGTCTCGCCGGCCTGGTTCGTGATCTCCGTGTCCCAGGTCACCTCGCCCCAGTCCTTGCCGATGCGGAGCGATTTCTCCTTGCAGGTCAGCCGCACCGTGATCCGGTCGCCCGGTTTCACGGGCTTCACGAAACGCAGCGCGTCCAGCCCGTAGTTGCCGAGCACCGGCCCGTAGTCCGGGTCGACGAACAGTCCGGCAGCGGCCGAAATCAGGAAATACCCGTGGGCCACGCGCCCGCCGAACAGCGGGTTCCGCGCCGCTTCCTGCTCGCTCATGTGGGCGTAGAAATTGTCGCCGGTGAGCGCCGCGAACCGCTCGATGTCATCGACGGTCACTTCGCGTTCCGCGGATCTGAACGTGTCGCCGAGCGCAAGCGCGTGGAAGGATTTCCGGAACGGATGCACACCCGGGTCACGCTCGCCGCTGCCGCGCGCCCATCGCGCGCCGACGGCCGTGATGACGTCAGGCGTGCCCTGCACCGCCGTCCTCTGCATGTAGTGCAGCACGCCGCGGATGCCGCCGAGCTCCTCGCCCCCGCCGGCGCGGCCGGGGCCGCCGTGCACCAGCGACGCGAGCGGCGAGCCGTGGCCCGTCGATTCTCTCGCGCAATGGCGGTTCACCACCAGCACGCGCCCATGGTAGGGCGCGAGGCCGAGCACGAGCTCGGCGGCGACCGCGTCGTCCGCGGTGAACACCGAGCCCGCGAGGCTGCCCTCCCCGCGACGCGCGAGCGTGACCGCCTCGGGCAGGCCGTCGTAGCCGATCAGCGTCGACACCGGGCCGAAGGCCTCGACGGCATGTACCGCACGCGCGTTCGCCGCGTCGCGGCACAGGAGGAGAATCGGCGGCAGGAAGCCGCCCTGCGTGCGGTCGCCGCCGGCGACCTCGAAGCGGTCCGGGTCACCCGCGACGCGCTCGGACTCGCGCTCGAGCTCAGCGACACGCGCGAGCACTTCCTCGCGCTGGGCGAGGCTCGCGAGCGGGCCCATGCCGACGCCGGGCGCGCGCGGATCGCCGACGATCGTCTTCGCGAGCTCGGCCTGCAGGGCCGCCACGACTTCGCCGAGCATGCCACGCGGCACGATCGCCTTGCGGATGGCCGTGCACTTCTGCCCCGCTTTCACCGTCATCTCGCGCGCGACCTCGCGCACGAACAGGTCGAACTCGGGCGTTCCCGCGCGCGCGTCGGGGCCGAGGATCGACGAATTGAGCGAATCGGTCTCGGCGACGAAGCGGACGGCGTGCCGGACCACCGTGGGGTGCGTGCGCAACCGCGCGGCGGTCGATGCCGAGCCGGTGAACGACACGACGTCCTGGCAGCCGAGGTGATCGAACAGGTCGCCCACGCTTCCGCAGATGAGCTGCAACGCCCCCGGCGGCAGCAGCCCGGTTGCGACGATGCGGCGCACCACGAGCTCGGTGAGGTAGCTCGTCGCAGTCGCCGGCTTCACCACCGCCGGCACGCCGGCCAGCAGCGCAGGTGCCAGCTTCTCGAGCATGCCCCAGACCGGGAAGTTGAAGGCATTGATGTGCACCGCCGCGCCCTCGAGCGGCACGCAGATGTGCTGGCCGACGAAAGTCCCGCCCTTCGACAGCCCTTCGACTGCGCCGTCGAGGTACACGCGGCCGTTCGGCAGCTCGCGCGCGCCCTTGCTCGCGAACACCAGCATCGTGCCGATGCCGCCGTCGATGTCGATCCAGGAATCGCCCTTGGTCGCGCCGGTGGCTTGCGAAAGGGCGTAGAACTCGGGCTTGAAGTCGAGCAGGCGCTTGCCCAGGGCACGCAAGATCGCGGCACGCTCGTGGAAGGTTAGGGCGCGCAGCGCCGGACCCCCGACCTCGCGCGCATGCCGCAGTGCGCCCTGGAAGTCTAGGCCTTCGCTGCCCGCTTCCGCGACCGTGACGCCGGTGCTCGCGTCGCGCAGGGTGGCGACGCGTCCCGTGCCGCTCTGCCACGACCCTGCGACATAGCTTTCGAGCCTCATGCTCGCCTCCCGCCATTGCCAGCCACAACGCCGTCGCGGCCCGCCTGCCAGGACGCGAAGTTCGCGCCTTCGCCAGCCAGCGTGACGAGCAGGCCCGCGGGCGTCCAGTCGCGGCCGCCGTGCGTCTTTGCGAGTTCGCGGATCGCTTCGACCGCCGGCCCGAGGCCGATCGTGTCCGCATAAAACATCGGCCCGCCGCGCTGGCGCGGGAATCCGTAGCCGTTGCACCAGATCACGTCGATGTCTCCCGGCGATGCGGCGATGCCCTCCTCCAGGACGCGCGCCCCCTCGTTGACCAGCGCCAGGATGCAACGGGTGACGATCTCGTTCGGCTCGACGGACCGCTGCCGGATGCCGAGCCGCTCGGCTTCGGCGCGGATCAGCTCGATCACCTCCGGATCCGGCGTGCGTTCGCCGCCCGGCAGGTCGTAGCGGTAGAAGCCGCGCCCGGTCTTCTGTCCGTAGCGGCCGAGCTCGGCGAGCAGGTCCGAGGCGCGATAGAAGCGCGGGTCGTCGGGCTTCTCCTTCCATTCCTTGCGCACCTGCCAGCCGATGTCGAGGCCCGCGAGGTCGCCGACGGCGTTCGGCCCCATCGCCATGCCGAAATCGACGAGCGCCTTGTCGATCGCCTCGGGTTTCGCGCCCTCGAGCAGCATCAGCTCCTTCTCGCGCCCGTAGGCATACAGCATGCGGTTGCCGACGAACCCGAAGGCGTTGCCGACCGGGATCGCGATCTTGCCGATCCGCTTCGTCACCGCGTGCGCCGTCGCGACCACTTCGCGCGAGGACTCGCGCCCGCGGACGATCTCGACCAGGCGCATGACGTTCGCCGGGCTGAAGAAGTGCATGCCGACCACGTCGGCGGGCCGGCCCGAGGCCGCGGCGATCGCGTCGACGTCGAGCGTCGACGTGTTGGTCGCGAGCACGGCGCCGGCCCTCGCAAGCTGCCCGAGCCGGCCGAAGACCTCTCGCTTGACCGCCATGTTCTCGTAAACCGCCTCGACGACGAGATCGGCACCCGCGACGGCCGCGAGCGTCAGCGAGCCCTGGACACGGCCGCGAGCGGCTGACGCCTCCTCGGCGCCGAGGCGGCCCTTGCGCTCGGCCGAGTCGATCGCAGACTTCACGCGCGCAAGCCCGGCCTCGAGCGCCTCCTGCTTCGCCTCGATGAGCGTCACGGGAATGCCGCCGCTCGCGAAGCTGATTGCGATGCCGGATCCCATCGTGCCGGCCCCGAGCACCGCCGCCTGACTGACCGGGCGCGCGAGCCCGGCGTCCGGCACGGGGCCGCGCTCCGCGAAGAAGAGATACCTGAATGCGCGCGACTCGGTCGATGCGAGGCACTCGAGGAACAGCGCGCGCGCGCGGGCAAGCGCCGCATCCGCCGGCAGCATCGCGGCCGAGGCGAGCGCCTCGACGATGCGCGGCGGCGCCGGGAGCCTGCGCGCCCCGGCAGGCAGTGCGCGCAGGAATTCCTCGAACTGCGCCGGCCGCGAGGCCGGCACCGGCAGGTCGAGGACGCGACGCGGCGGCGTGCCGGCGCGTGCGAGCTCGCGTGCCCAGGCAACGGCGCCACTCCGCAGGTCGCCGTCCACGCGCCGGTCGACGATGCCGAGGCCGATCGCACGATCGATGCCGATCGGCTTGCCCGAAGTCATGAGCTCGAGGCTCGCCAGCCAGCCCGCCAGGCGCGGGAGCCGCACGGTGCCGCCACCGCCGGGCAGGAGGCCCAGGCTCACCTCGGGGAAGCCGAGCTGCAGGTCGCCCGCGGCGCAACGGTAGTGGCAGGCGAGCGCCGTCTCCGCGCCGCCGCCGAGCGTGCTGCCTGCGAGCGCCGCCACCACGGGCTTGCCACAGCTCTCGAGCCGCGCAAGCACGGCCGGCAGCAAGGGTTCCCGGGGCGGGCGGTCGAACTCGCGGATGTCCGCGCCCGCGACGAAGTTCCGCCCCTGGCCGATGAGCACGAGCGCGCGCACGCCCGGGTCCGCATCGAGCGCCTCGATCGCCGCGAGGAACCTGGCGCGGACCGCCTGCGCAAGCGCATTTACCGGCGGGTTGTCGAAGGTGAACACCGCCACCTCGCCGTCGCGCGCGACGGCGTCGGGCGTCGTCACGTGACCCGCTCGATCGCGAGCGCGATGCCCTGCCCGACGCCGATGCACATCGTGGCGAGCGCGCGACGGCCGCCCGTGCGCTCGAGCTCCAGCGTCGCGGTCGCCGCGAGGCGCGCGCCGCTCATGCCGAGCGGGTGCCCGAGCGCGATCGCGCCGCCGTTCGGGTTGACGTGGCGCGCGTCGTCGGGCAACCCGAGCCGGCGCAGCACCGCGAGTGCCTGCGAGGCGAAGGCTTCGTTGAGCTCGACGACGTCGAAGTCGGCGATCGTGAGGCCGAGCCGGGCCATCAGCTTTTCCGAGGCGGGCGCCGGGCCCATGCCCATGATGCGCGGGGCGAGGCCGGCGACGGCGGCGCCGAGGACGCGCGCACGCGGCCTGAGGCCGTGACGTTGCGCCGCCCGCTCGCTCGCGACGATGAGCGCGCAGGCGCCATCATTGACGCCGGAGGCGTTGCCCGCGGTGACCGTGCCGCCCGCCCGGAATGGCGTGCCGAGCCTGGCGAGCGCCTCGAGGCTGGTCTCGCGCGGATGCTCGTCCCGCTCGATCGACGCGGGCTCGCCTTTCCTCGCCGGCAGAGTGACCGCCACGATCTCCGCCGCGAGCCGGCCGCTCACCTGCGCGGCAAGCGCGCGCTGCTGGCTGCGCAGGGCGAACGCGTCCTGGTCCGCGCGCGAAACGCCGAACTCGGCGGCGACGTTCTCGCCGGTCTCCGGCATCGAATCGATGCCGTATTGCTGCTTCATCAGCGGGTTCACGAAGCGCCAGCCGATCGTCGTGTCGAACAGCTGCTGCGCGCGCGTGAACGCGGCGTCCGGCTTCGACAGCACGTAGGGGGCCCGGCTCATGCTCTCGGCGCCGCCCGCGATGAGTAACTCCGCCTCGCCCGCGCGCACCTGGCGCGCGGCGATCGCGACCGCGTCCAGCCCGGAACCGCACAGCCGGTTCACCGTGACGCCCGGCACCTCGACCGGGAGACCCGCGAGCAGCGCCGCCATGCGCGCGAGGTTGCGGTTGTCCTCGCCGGCCTGGTTCGCACAGCCGAACACGACGTCGTCGACCGCGCCCCAGTCTGCGCCTGGGTTGCGCTTAATGAGCGCTGCGATTGGAATCGCGGCGAGGTCGTCCGTGCGCACGCCGGCGAGCGCCCCGCCGTAGCGCCCTATCGGGGTGCGGACGGCATCGCAGAGGTAGGCCTCAGTCATCGATCAGTCTCCCGGCAGTCTGGTGGCTCCGGCCGCGGAACAGCGCGACCAGCTCATCCTGCTGGTTGCGGACCTCGATCTCGTAGATGCCGGCGCGCCCGGCACGCCAGCGTTCGGCCGCGGAAGCCGAGAGCACGTCGCCCTGCCGCGCGGGCTTCAGGAACTCGATCGCCGCCCCCGCGGCAACCGTGTTGTCGCCGTAGGAATTGCAGGCGAAAGCGAAGGCGCTGTCCGCGAGCGCGAACACCAGCCCGCCGTGACAGATGCCGTGGCCGTTCACCATGTCCGGGCGCACGCGCATGCTGACCGTGGCCCGCCCCGGGCTGCGGGATTCCACCTTCATGCCGAGGCCCTGCGAGGCGGCGTCGCTGCGCCAGAGCGCCTCGACCGCGCGCTCCGCGATGTGCTGCCGTGCACGCGCTTCCGGGCTGTCGTCCGCCATCGCCCTAGCGTCCGGTGAAGCGCGGCGCGCGCTTTTCCGAGAATGCCGCAACGCCCTCGGCGTAGTCGTCCGTGTAGCCGAGTTCACGCTGCAGGTCGCGCTCCCGGTCGAGCTGTTCGGCGAGCGTCGCGGTCGCCGAGGCTCGGAGCGCCTCGCGCGTGCGGACGAGACCCCGCGTCGGCGCCGTTGCGAGCTCGGCCGCGAGCCGGTCGACGGCAGCGGCAAAGTCCGAATCGTCCACGCAGCGCCAGATGAGTCCCCAGGCGGCGGCCTGTTCGGCCGCCAGCCGCTCGCCCAGCATTGCGAGACCGAGGGCACGCGCATTGCCGACCATGCGCGGCAGGAACCAGGTCGCGCCCGAATCCGGCACGAGGCCGAGCCGGCTGAAAGCCTGGATGAAGCTCGCCGACTTCGCAGCGATGACGAGGTCGCAGGCAAGCGCAATGCTCGCGCCGGCACCGGCCGCGACGCCATTCACCGCGGCGATCGTCGGCAGCGGCAGTCCCGCGAGCGCGAGCACGAGCGGCGTGTAGTTGCGCTCGATCGACTCGCCGAGGTCCGCGCGCGCGCCGCCCGGCAGCACCTGGCGATCGCCCAGGTCCTGGCCAGCCGAAAACCCGCGCCCCGCGCCGGTCAGCACCAGCACGCGCGCTCCGTCACCCGCCACGCGCCCGAGCGCGTCGCGCAGCTCAACGTGCATCGCCGCATTGAAGCTGTTCAACCGGTCCGGCCGGTTGAGCGTCACGCGCCCCACGCCGGCCACGACGTCGTACAGGATCGTCTGGTAGCTCATCCGCGGTCACTCGTCGTAACTGATCTCGAGCGCGCCACTCGTCGGCCGCGCCTGGCAGCAGAGAATATAGCCTGCCTCGACCTCCCAATCCTCGAGCGCGACGTTGTGCGCCATCTCGGCGCTGCCCGAGACGAGCTTCGCACGGCAGGTCGAACAGACGCCCGCCCGGCAGGAGAACGGCAGGTCGAGCCCCGCGCGCTCCGCGGCGTCGAGGATCGGCTCGCCATCTCTCGGCATGGTGAACCGGCGCCTGCGGCCATCCATCACGACGCTCACCGCGGCGCTGCCGGCATCGGGCGCGTCGGGCTGCGCCGCCCGCGATGTTCTTGCGACACCGGCTTCGGCGACCGGCGTGAAGTGCTCGACGTGAATGCGGCCTCTTGCGCCCTGCGCCAGCAGAGCGCGCGGGATCTCCTCGCCCATCGTACCCGGACCGCAGACGAAGAACTCGTCGACCTCTGTCACCGCGAGGTCGTGGCGCAGGAACTGTGTGAGCTTCTGCGCGTCGATGCGCCCGTTCAGCCACTCGACGTCCTGCGGCTCGCGGCTCATCACGAACGTGACCGAGAAGCGCGCGAGGTTCCGGTCCTTGAGCGCCATGACCTCCTCGAGGAACATCGTCCGCGCGCCGCCGGTGTTGCCGTACCAGAGCTGGAATCGATTGCCCGGGTGGCGGGCGAGCGCGGTGGCGGCGATCGAAAGGACCGGCGTGATGCCGCTCCCGGCCGCGAAGGCGGCGTAGCTGCGCGGGCCGGCGCCAACTTCCAGGAGGAAGCTGCCGTTCGGCGTCATGACCTCGAGCGACTCGCCGGGCTGCGCGTGCTGCGCCAGGTGTTGCGACATCCGCCCGCCCGGTTGCACGCGCACGCCGATGGTGAGCGAGTCGGCGCCTTCGGCATCGATGATCGAGTAGGTCCGGCGCTCCTCCTGGCCGCCGATCACGCGGCGGACCGCCACGTGCTGCCCTGCGCGGAACCGGAACGCATCCCTGAGCTCCGGGGGGACCGTGAACGTGAGCGCGATCGCGTCGTCGGCGATTGGCGCGCGTCCGGCGATGACCAGCGGGTGGAACTTCAGCACGCGCGGACCGCTAGCAGCATTTGAAGTAGTCGAAGGGTTCGAGGCAGGCGTCGCAGCGGTAATGCGCCTTGCAGGGCGTCGAGCCGAACTCGCTCACTTTCGTGGTCCGCTTCGACCCGCAGCGCGGGCATGCGGCGGGCGCGTCGACGCGCGCGATGCCACGTGCCCGGCCGGCTGGCGGCGCGATGCCGTACGCCTCGAGCTTGCGGTGTCCCGACTCGCTCAGCCAGTCGCTGGACCAGGGGGGCGCAAGGACGTCGATCGCGACGGCGTCGAATCCCGCGGCGCGGAGTGCCCGCAGGACATCCGTCTTGATGACCGCGTTGGCCGGGCAGCCCGAGTAAGTCGGCGCAACGCCGACCTCGAGCTGGCCGCCCGGCCGAATCACGAGGTGGCGAATGACGCCGAGGTCCAGCACCGAGAGCACGGGGATTTCGGGATCCGCGACCTGCGAGAGAATGCCGTGCAGCCGTGCCAGCAACTCCGGCGGCGGCGCCGTCGCGATGCTTGCCGGCGCGCCCATGGCCCGCTACCAGGTCGCGCCCGGGTGTGCGCGGTGCAGGGACTGCATCTCGGCCAGCAGGTAGCCGAGATGCTCGCTATGGCGGCCCTGCTTGCCGTACCAGCCGAACCCCGAAGCCGCGGGACGCGCGAGCGTCGCGTGTTCGATCGCCTCGTCCACCCGGGTGGTCCAGCGCGCGGCCAGCGTGGACGGCAACACCCCGATACCGGAGTTTGCCACCGCACGATCGACGCCGTCGTCATGAAACAGCTCGTTGGTGTACGGCCAGAGTACCGCGAGCGAGTGCGCGACACGCGCGTGGCTCTCGGCCGTGCCATCGCCGAGACGCACCAGCCAGCCGCCGCTGTAACGCAGGTGATAGGCCGCCTCCCGCGCGCCCTTGGCCGAGATCGCGGCGAGCGTCGCGTCGCTCGATCCTGAGAGCGCCTCGTACAAGCCGAGCTGCCAGGCGTCGAACAGGAACTGGCGGACGATGGTGTCGCCGAAGTCGCCGTTCGGCTGCTCGACCAGGGTCAGGTTGAAGTATTCCGATTCCTCGCGCAGGTAGGCAAGCTGGTCCTCGCCGCGTCCCTTGCCTTCCAGCTCGCCGGCGTGCCCGAGCAGCAGCCGCGCCTGCCCCAGCAGGTCGAGCGAGACGTTGGCGAGCCCGAGGTCCTCCTCGAGCGCCGGCGCGTGCCCGACCCACTCGCCGAGCCGCTGCGCGAGCACGAGATTCGAGTCCGCGAGCCGCAGGACGTAGCGCACCTGCGGCGTCACAGCGTCTTCACCTCGTCCGGGATGTCGTAGAACGTCGGATGGCGGTAGATCTTGTCGCGGGCCGGCTCGAAGAACACGTCCGAGTCGGCGGGGTCGGAGGCGACGATGTCCGCCGAGCGCACTGCCCAGATGCTGACGCCTTCCTGGCGGCGCGTGTAGAGGTCGCGCGCATGCTCGAGGGCCATGCGCGCATCCGTCGCATGCAGGCTTCCGACGTGCTTGTGGTCGAGGCCCGACTTGGCGCGAATGAAAATTTCGTACAGCGGCCAGTCGCTCCGGGATTCATCCATGGCTGTTTCCTTCATCTCAAGCCGCGCGGCTCGAGGCACGCGCCTGCTTGTGCGCCCAGGCCGCCGCAGCCTCGCGCACCCAGCGACCGTCCGCATGTGCCTTGCGGCGGGCCTCGATCCGCTCGCGATTGCAAGGCCCTTCGCCCGCGAGGACCTGCTCGAACTCGCGCCAGTCGATCGCGCCGAAGCGATAGTGCTGCTGAGCCTCGTCCCAGGCGAGCTCGGGATCAGGGACCTTGAGGCCGAGGTAGTCCGCCTGCGGCACGGTGGTGTCCACGAACTTCTGCCGCAGCTCGTCGTTCGAGAAGCGCTTGATCTTCCAGCGCATGGATTGCGCACTGTGCTTCGACTCGTTGTCGGACGGGCCGAACATCATGAGCGACGGCCACCACCAGCGGTCGAGTGCCGCCTGGGCCATCGCGCGCTGTGCTTCGCTGCCGCGGGAAAGGCGCAGCATGATCTCGTAGCCCTGCCTCTGGTGGAAGCTCTCTTCCTTGCAGATCCGGACCATCGCGCGCGCGTACGGGCCGTAGGAACAGCGGCACAGCGGGATCTGGTTCATGATCGCCGCGCCATCCACCAGCCAGCCGATCGCGCCGACATCCGCCCAGGTCGGCGTCGGATAGTTGAAGATGCTGGAGTACTTCGCCTTGCCGGCCAGCAGCTGGTCGACCAGCTCGGCGCGGGCGACGCCCAGCGTTTCGGCAGCGCTGTACAGGTAGGCACCGTGGCCGCCCTCGTCCTGGACCTTCGCGATCAGGATCGTCTTGCGTTTCAGGGACGGCGCGCGCGTGATCCAGTTGCCCTCGGGCAGCATGCCAACGATCTCGGAATGGGCGTGCTGCGAAATCTGGCGGACGAGCGTGCGGCGATAGGCCTCGGGCATCCAGTCCTTGGCTTCGACCTTCTCTTCGGCGTCCACCCGGGCCTGGAAACGCGATTCCAGCGCCGAACTGTCACGGCCTTCGTCGCGCAGGCAGTCTTTTCCAAGTGAATCAAGGCCTTGTGTATACATCATCCAGCCTCGGTCAGAGCCTTCCGACAATACTCACTTTGACACAGGAAACTCGCGTTTGGCATGGCCGTGCAGTTCCCTGGCCCCGGTTCAGGACCAGGATTCGAGGCTGCGGACCAGTGCCGTCATGAAACGGTTCGCCTGGTGTCCGTCCAGCACGCGGTGATCGATGGTCAGCGTCACGTAGCAACAAGGCCGGACCACGACCCGATCTTCCCCGCCCTCGCTGGCAACGACCGCCCGCTTCTCGAGCTTGCCGACACCGAGGATCGCCGACTGCGGCTGGTTGATCACGATCGGCGCCGCAACGAGGCTGCCGCTCACGCCGTGATTCGAAATCGTGAACGTGCCGCCCTGCAGGTCGGAGGGCGTCAGGGCATCGGCACGCGCTTTCTGGACGAGCGTGCCGAGCGCCGACGCGATGCCTGCCAGGTCGAGGCGGCCCGCGTCACGGATCACCGGCACGACCAGCCCGCGCTCCGGCAGCGCCGTGCCGATGCCGATGTCGATGCGCTCGTGCACGAGGATCGCGTCCTCCGTCCAGCGCGCATTCGCTTCCGGAACTTCGCGGATTGCGGCGACGCAGGCAGCGACGCAGTAGGCGGTCAGCGTCAGCGGGTGCCCCTGGCGCTCGAACTCTTCCTTGCGCCGTGCGCGGTCCGCGAGCACGGAGGTCATGTCGGCCTGGAAGACGGTCGTGACGTGCGGCGCGGTGAGCAGGAGGCTTTCCACCATGTGCGCTGCAATCCGCCGGCGCATCGGCGTATGCGGAATGCGCCGCACGCCGGTGTCACCCTGTACCGGTGTCGCAGCGGACGCCACGGGTTCCGCGGCGCCTGGCACGGCGGCCAGCACGTCGTCGACAGTGATGCGCCCGCCTTCACCGCTGCCTCGTATGGTCTCCGCGCTGAGACCACGCTCCACGAGCAGCCGGCGTACCGCCGGGCTCAGCACGCCCGGTGATTTCGCCGCAGCCTGTGCCTGTACGGCAGCCTTCGGCGTCGCAACTGTCTCGGCGGCGTGTGCACCGGCAGCAGGCGCAGTACCCTCTGCGCCTTCCTGCATCCGCGCCAGCACCGCGCCCGGAGCGACATCGGTGCCCTCAGGCGCGACGATTTCGGCCAGCACGCCGTCCGCCGGCGCCGGGACTTCGACGGTGACCTTGTCGGTTTCGATTTCGACCAGGGGCTCGTCGCGCCGCGCGGCTTCGCCGACGGACTTGAGCCAGCGTTGCACCTGCGAGCGAGTGCCTTCGACCTGGTCGGCCGGCAGAAGGATGTCGATGAGGCCAGCCATCGCCTAAATGCTCGCGATTCGGCGCATGGCCGCCACGATAGCACCGACCGAAGGCACCACTGCCTCGAGCAGGCGGGGCGCGTGGGGACTCGGCACGTCCGGCATCGCGAGCCGTTCGACGGGGGCATCGAGCTGGAAGAATGCGCGCTCGGCGAGCACCGCCGCGATCTCCGCGCCGAATCCCGCCGTGAGGTTGTCCTCGTGAACGATGAGGCAGCGGCGCGTCTTCAGGACCGAGGACAGGACGCCCTCGCGGTCCCAGGGCGACAGCGTGCGCAAGTCCAGGAGCTCGACGTCGATCGCGGATTCCGCGGCTGCCTGCGCGCAGCGCTCGACCATCGCGCCCCAGCTCACGACCGTGAGTTCCGAACCCTCGCGCAGCCGGTTGGCGCGGCCGAACGGCAGGGTGAACTCGTCGCCGGGCCAGGGCCGGCGCGCCGCCGCGCCGTCCAGTAGGTAGCGGTGCTCGAAAAAGATGACGGGCTCGTTGCCGCGCAACGCCGTGCGCAGGAGCCCGACCGCGTCCTCGGCGTTCGACGGGATCGCGAGCTGCCAGCCGACGGCGTGCAGGAATTCCACCTCGTTGCACTGGCTGTGCCAGGGATCGCCGCACTTGAAGAAGCCGCCGGGCATCCGCACGACCATCGGCGCCGCGAAGCGGTTGGCCGTGCGCCAGCGAATCGTGCCGCAGTCGTGCAGCTGCTCGGCGGCGGGCTCGGCATACTTGCGAAACTGGATTTCCGGCACCGGCACGAGCCCGGCGAGTGCCATGCCGACTGCGCGGCCGATGATGCCCTCTTCCGAGAGGCTGGTGTCGAAGACGCGGTCCTCACCGAAGCGCTCCTGCAGGCCGAGCGTCGCGGCGTGCACGCCGCCCTTGCGCCCTACGTCCTCGCCGAATACGAGGACGCGCGGGTTGACGGCCAGTTCCTGCTCGAGCGTACGGCGGATCGCGGTCAGCATGTTGATGCGCGCGCCTTCCGGCCTGGGCGTCGGGCTGCCGGCTTTGGGCATCACGCCTTCCGCGCGCTGGCCGCCCTGGACTTGCAGGTCCAGGCTGCCGTCGCCGTGCCGCTCGGTGAAGACATGGCGCGTGACGGTCGAGGCATCGAGCGGCGCGCACGCTTCGATGCGCGCCAGTGCCGCGCCCACTTCCGCCGCGGCTGCCGTTTCCAGCGACTGCCATTCCCCGGCAGCAAGTTCCGCCGGAACGAGCTGGCGGCGCAGCGCCGCGAGCGGGTCCCGCGCCTGTTCGATGGCGAGTTCCTCGGCACTCTTGTACGCCTGCGTGTCCTGGCCCGAGTGCCCGGACAGGCGCGGCACGCGCAGCCGCAGCAGGACCGGCCCGCCGCCCATGCGGACCCAGGCAACCGCTTCGTCGATGAGCGCCGCGGCCGCCAGCGGGTCGGCTCCGTCGCCGGAGAGGATTTTCAGGTTGCCGAAGGCGGCGAGATTTTCTGCAACGTTGCCGCCGGGCGTCTGGCGCGTCGCGGGCACCGAGATCCCGTAGCCGTTGTCCTCGATGAAATAGAGGAGCGGCAGGCGTTCGGTGGTGGCAATGTTGAGGGAAGCCCAGAATCCGTTCGCCGAGGTCGAGGCCTCGCCGCCGTGTGCGACGGCCAGCGAGCCGGCGACCGACGCGTCATTGAGGACGCGGGCACGATAGACGAGTGACTGCGCCCAGCCGGTGGCGGGCGTGAACTGCGTGCCGACGCCGCCGCAGGCCGGCAGCAGGCAGGGTCCGTCGCGGTTCGGCCGATTGATGACGGCGCCGATATCCCTCCCGGCCGACATGCCCGCGGCGAGCATCATCGTCGACGCCAGCGCCTCCTCGGCCGAAAGCCCGAGCGCGAGCGCGAGCGGGCGCGAGCGATAGTAGGGCGCGACGGCGTCACGCCGGCCGGTCAGGTGCTGGGCCAGGAGCGCTTGGGTGACCTCGTGGCCGCGCGCGCAGAACTGGTACAGCACCTTGCGCTCCGGGACCAGGCGCGACTCTTCGAGCCCATCCAGGGCGCGGGAAACGAAGACCGTGCGCAGCAGTCGCCGCCAGTCAATGGCGGACCCCGGTGTCCTTGCGGCTGCGACGGCCATGGCTGCCGCGCATCGTACAGGGTGCGGTACGCTGTTTATGGGCGAAAACCTTGAACTCCTGCTCTGCAAATAGCGATAATCACTAATAATCGGTCATTTGGTAGTGAAAAGTGGCAGAACAGCTCGACCGTACCGATTTGCGGATCCTCGCGCTGCTGCAGTCGGACGGCCGCATCAGCCACGTGGAAATCGCGGCCAAGGTCGGACTCTCGCCGTCACCCTGCGCACGGCGCATCCGCAGGCTGGAGACCGCCGGCGTGGTCGAAAAGTACACGGCGCTGGTCGATCCCAAGCGCGTCGGGCAAAACGTGCTCGCCTTCGTGCAGATCAAGCTCGAGCGCCACACGGACGAGATCGTCGGCCAGTTCCGCCGCATGCTCGCGGAGCGGCCGGAAGTCATCTCAGCGCATGCGATGACCGGTGAAATGGACTTCTTGCTGAGGGTTGTCGTGCCGGACCTCGACGCGCTCGGGCGCCTGACCTTGCACCAGCTCCTGAAGTTTCCCGGCGTTCGCGACGTCCGATCGAGCCTCGTGCTGGAAACGCTCAAGTCGGACTCCGCCGTCCCGTTGACGGCCGCCCGCGACTGACTTCGGGCGCTGCCCGGGACCCCTTCTGCGCTAGAATTCGCGCATGCCGAACCCGGGCAGCCACGGGCTGTCCATGGCTTTACAGTCTGCTGGGAGTTACCGCCGACATGAACCGTCTGACACTTGCCCTGTCGCTGCTGGCTGCTTCCGGTGCGGCCCAGGCCGCCTGCATCTATCCGCGCGCGCCCGACCAGGTTCCGGATGGCTCCAAGGCCACCTACGAGGAAATGGTGGCCGGACAAAAAGCGGTGCAGCAGTTCAACAACGATATCGATGCTTACAACAGCTGCCTCGACCTCGAGTTGCAAGCGATCGAGCAGAGCGGGCAGTACGACGAGAACCGGCTGGCGGAGCTGCGGGCGATGCAGGCCAAGAAGAACAATGCGGCCGTGGACGAGGTCCAGTCAGTCGCCGATCGCTTCAACGAGCAGCTGCGCGTCTTCAAGGCGCGCGACAAGCAGGACTGACCCCGGGGCCGCCTTGCTGACACCCGCCGAGGCCGAAGCGGCGATTGCCGCCGCCCTGGTGCCGGTGTCGCAGGAAACGGCGCCACTGGCGACCTGCGCCGGCCGCATCCTGCGGACGGCGCTCAGGGCAGAGCGCGACGCGCCCCCATTCGACCGCGTGGCCATGGATGGAATCGCGTTCCGCTTCGACGGCGACCGCAGCCGCTTCCGCGTCGCGGGTGTACAAGCCGCGGGAATTCCGGCGCTCCGCCTCGCCTCGCCGGAAGACTGCTTCGAAGTCATGACCGGCGCAGTCTTGCCGACCGGCTGTGACACGGTGGTTCCCGTCGAGCAACTTGCGATCGTCGACGGCGAGGCGAGGCTCCTCGACGGCGCCGCGCCGGAGCCCTGGCGCCACGTGCACCGGCAGGCGAGCGACGCCCGTTCGGGCGACCTGCTGCTCGAATCGGGCACACGGCTCGGCGGGCCCGAACTCGCGATTGCCGCCTCGGCTGGACTCGCCGGACTTCCCGTATCGCGCATGCCGCGTATCGCCGTGATTTCCACCGGCGATGAACTCGTCGAGCCGGGCGCGCCGATCCTCGCGCACCAGGTCCGCCGCTCGAACGCTTATGGCCTCGCCGCGTCGCTCGCGCTCGCGGGCTTCGCGCCGCTGTCGGTGCAGCACCTGCCAGACCGCGAGGACACACTCGCCACGGCGCTCGGCGATGCGCTCGAGCGCCACGACATTCTCGTGCTGTCCGGCGGCGTTTCCGCCGGGCGCTTCGACCATGTGCCCGCGGTGCTCGCGACGGTCGGCGTGCGGCGGGCTTTTCACGGCATCGCGCAGCGGCCCGGCCGACCCATGTGGTTCGGCTCCGGACCCGCCGGCCAGGCCGTCTTCGCGCTGCCCGGCAATCCGGTATCGGTGCTCGTCTGCCTCACGCGATATGTCATCCCGGCGATTGGCCGGTTGGTCGGCGCCCCCGTTCAATCCCCACCCACCGTCGCCCTGGCACGCGAATTCGCGTTCGACAAGCGCCTCGCCTTCTTCCTGCCCGTCAAGCTCGGGTACGATCTGCAGGGTCGGACGCTGGCTGAGCCACGGCCGACCGGCGGGTCCGGGGACTTCATCGCACTCGCCGGCACGGACGGCTTCGTCGAGTTGCCGTGCGGACCCGCGCACCATCCCGCGGGGCTTTCGGTTCCCCTGTATCGCTGGTAGGCCATGACGGAAATCAATGACAGGCCGCTGGTGGCGATCGGAGCGCCGGACGCGGCTGTCGACACGCGCGGACGGCCGCTGCTCGACCTGCGCATTTCGGTCATGGATCGCTGCAATTTCCGTTGCCCATACTGCATGCCGCGCGAGACCTTTGGCGACGGTTATCGCTTCCTGCCCGCCACGGACCGGCTTTCCTTCGATGAGATCGTGCGCCTTGCCCGCCGGTTCGTGGTCGAGGGCGTGCGCAAGATCCGGCTGACGGGCGGCGAGCCGCTGCTGCGCAGCGGGCTTCCCGACCTCGTCGGCGAATTGTCGGCGATCGACGGTATCGAGGACCTCGCGCTCACCACCAATGGCGTCTTGCTCGCCCAGCATGCGGCCGAGCTCGCGGCCCAGGGGCTTTCGCGCGTGACCGTGAGCCTCGATTCGATCGTGCCCGAAACGTTTCGGCGCATGAGCGGCGGCTTCGACGGCCTCGATCGCGTGCTGGACGGAATCCGCGCGGCGCTCGAGGCCGGCCTCGCCCCCGTCAAGGTCAACGCCGTCGTGCAGCGCGGGATCAATGACGCCGAGGTCCTGGACCTGGCGCGCCATTTCCGCGGTTCGGGCGTCACCGTCCGCTTCATCGAGTACATGGACGTCGGCAACCGCAACGACTGGCGGCCGGGGCGCGTGGTGCCGGCACGCGAGCTGCGCGACCGGATCGGCGCCGCCTGGCCGCTCGAGGCGCTCGCCCCCGCGCAGACGGGCGAAGTTGCCGAGCGCTACGCCTACGCGGACGGCGGCGGCGAGGTCGGCTTCATCGCCTCCGTCACGCAGCCATTCTGCGGCGGCTGCACGCGCGCGCGGATCTCGTCGGACGGCGTGTTCTATACCTGCCTGTTTGCGGCCACGGGCACCGATTTCCGCGCGGCGATTCGTTCCGGCGCGAGCGACGGGGAACTGGGCCGCATGATACGAGCGACCTGGCAGGCGCGCGCAGATCGCTACAGCGAGCTGCGCGGCCGCGAGACCGCCGTACCCGAACGCAAGATCGAGATGTACTACATTGGCGGATGAGGCGAAGCAGCTGTCCCATGTCGGCGCGGACGGTTCGCCCGCAATGGTCGACGTCAGTTCGAAGGCGGTGACGCTGCGTACGGCCGAGGCCGAGGCGATGGTGCGTTTCCCGATGGCCGCGTTTGCGACGCTCAGGTCCCAGGGGTTCACGACTGCGAAGGGCCCGGTGTTCCACACCGCGATCGTCGCGGGAACCATGGCCGCGAAGCGCACGCACGAGCTGATCCCCTTCTGCCATCCGCTCGGCCTCGAGCGCTGCGACGTCGGGATCGAGGTCGCCGGCGATGACGCGCTGCGCATCCGCTGCACGGCCGCCGTGCACCATCGCACCGGCGTCGAGATGGAAGCATTGACCGGGGCCTCGGTCGCGGCGCTCACCGTCTATGACATGTGCAAGTCGCTCTCGCATGCCATCGTCATCGAATCGCTGCGCCTGACCGCCAAGAGCGGGGGCAAGGGCGACTTGACCATGCAGCAGCCACCTTGACCGCTCCGTTCGGACTCGTGCTCGCGGGCGGTCGTTCGACGCGCATGCGCGCCGACAAGGCGGCCCTCGCCTACGGTCCGCGCCCGCAGCTGGCGGCGGCCTACGAGCTCGTTGCGCGGCAGGTAGCGCGGGCGTTTGTTTCGGTGCGCGCAGACCAGGCCACGGAGCCGCTGCGCGCCGCGTATCCACAGGTCGTCGACGGCGATGCGGGCCGCGGCCCGATCGCAGGCATCCTGGCGGCCCAGGCGCTGCACCCCGACCGTGCCTGGCTGGTCGTCGCCTGCGACCTGCCGCAACTCGACGACGCAACCCTCGCGGACCTCTTGCGAAAGCGCGACCCGGCCCGGCTGGCAACCTGCTTCGCGAGCGCGCGCGACCGCCTGCCCGAGCCGCTGTGCGCCATCTACGAGCCATCGAGTCACGCGCTGCTCGCCGCCCAGGTCCTGGAGGGGCTGGACTGCCCGCGGAAATTCCTGATGCGGAATGACGTGAGAGTCCTCGAACCGCGGCCAGGCGCCGCGCTCGAGAACGCCAACACGCCGGAGGACGCGGCCGCAGCGCGCGCGGCACTCGCGGCCCGCGGGGCGGCCTGATGCCGCGCTTGCAACTGCGCTATTTCGCGGTCCTGCGCGAACAGTCCGGCAGGCAGGCGGAGACTGTCGAGACCGAGGCGGCGACGCCGGCGAAGCTCTATGCAGAGCTGGCGGCGCGCCACGGCTTCCGCCTCGCAATCTCGCAGCTGCGGGTTGCAGTCAATGCCGCGTTCAGCGAGTGGGATCGTCCGCTTCGGGACGGCGATGAAGTCGTCTTCATCCCGCCGGTGGCCGGCGGATGAAGACGTTTGAATTCTCGACGACGCCGATCGACGCCGCCCGGCTCGCGGAACCGCTCGCTACGCCCGCCGCTGGCGGCTTCGCCGCCTTCGAGGGCCGGGTACGAAACCGCAACGAAGACCGCACCGTGACATCCCTCGAGTACGAGGCCTTCGAGGCGCTCGCGGTCCCCGAGGGCGAGCGCATCGTCGCCGACGCAGTCCGCCGCCACGGCGCCTCGCTCGCGTGCTGCGTGCACCGTGTGGGCCGGCTCACGGTGGGCGAGGTTGCCGTCTGGGTCGGCGTCAGCGCCCCGCATCGCGCGGAAGCTTTCGCTGCCTGCCGCGAGATCATCGACCTGGTGAAGCATGTCTTGCCGATCTGGAAGAAGGAAAGCTACGCAGACGGCGACAGCGGCTGGGTCAACTGCGAGCACCTCGCACACGGCGCCGCGCCCGGGTTCGACTACTCGCGCCAGGCCGCTTTGCCCGAGGTCGGCGCCGCCGGCCAGGCACGGCTCGCGCAAGCCCACGTCATCGTCGTCGGTGCCGGCGGCCTCGGCTGCCCGGTGCTCACGAGCCTCGCCGGTGCCGGCGTGGGACGGCTCACGATCGTGGACCACGACCGCGTCGAAGTTTCCAACCTGCATCGCCAGCCGCTGTTCGCGATCGCGGATGTCGGCCAATTGAAGTCCGAAGCGGCCGCGAGGCGACTCGCGGCCTACAACCCGGGACTGCGCTACGAGGCGGTCACGCGTCGGTTCGACGCCGAACTCGCCGCCGAGCTGCTCGCGGGCGCCGACGCGATCGTCGAGTGCACCGACAACTTCGCCACCAAGTTCGTCGCCAACGATGCCGCGCAACGCGCCGGCGTGCCGGCGGTGATTGCCAGCGTGTACCAGTACGAGGGCCAGCTGCAGGTCGTGCGTGCCGATCGCGGCGGCTCCTGCCTGCGCTGCCAGTGGCCTGAAGCGATGAGCGACGGCCTGGTCGGAAACTGTGCCGAGGCCGGCGTGCTCGGACCGGTGCCCGCGATTCTCGGGCAGCTACAAGCCCTGGAAGTGCTGAAGCTCCTGCTCGACCTGCCGGGGCAGTTGCAGGACGAACTCCTGCTCATCGACCTGCTGGTGCACGGCCAGCAAAGGCTGGCCGCGCCGCGCAATCCGGCCTGCGCGGGCCGCTGCACCCGCGTCGACGCGGCGACTGCACTTCCGCCGGACCCGGAGGTCGACCTCATGCTGCCGCTCGCTGCGGCAGCCGCGGCGGGCTATCGCATCGTCGATATCCGCGAACCGATGGAATGCGCCTTCGAGCCACTGCCGGTGCCCGGCCAGCAGTCGATGCCGCTCGGCCGACTGCTCGACGGGGCGCTCGCAGTCGAGGCGGGACGACCATACCTGCTCGTATGCGCGCACGGCGTACGCAGCCATGCGGCCGCCGAGTTCCTCCGTGCCCGCGGCCACGCCAACGTGTGGTCGCTGGCGGGCGGCCTGGCAGCGCAAACGGCCTGAGGCGGCGGGACCCTAGAACGCGAACTGGTCCGGCGGGATTTCCATCAGCGAGCGAGCGCCGGCGCCCATCGCGTCGAGGTGGGCCTCGGCGCGCGGCAGGATGCGCTGGAAGTAGAAGCGCGCGGTCGCGAGCTTCGTGCGGTGGAACGCCGCCTCGGGCGTGCCGCCCTTGAGCGCCGCCGCGGACACCGACGCCATCCAGGCCCAGCTCCAGGCGAGGCACAGGTAGCCCGTGAGCTGCAGGTAATCCGTCGCGGCGGCGCCCGTTTCGTCGGGACTGCGGGCTGCGCGCCGCGCGACCTCCTCGGTCGCGACACTCCATTCCTTCAGGAGCCCGGCGAGCCGGGCGACGAATTCCGCGTGCTCCCCCGCGCCGGCATGGCGCTCGCAGAAGCCGCCGATCAGGCCGCCGAGGCGGCGCGCAAGCGCGCCGCCCGAGCCCAGCACCTTGCGGCCGAGCAGGTCGAGCGCCTGGATGCCATTCGCGCCTTCATAGATCATCGTGATGCGCGCGTCGCGGAAGAACTGCTCGACGCCGGTCTCGCGCACATAGCCGTGCCCGCCGTGGACCTGGATCGCGTCGCTCGTGCACTCGAGCGACATGCCGGTGACGAATCCTTTCACCACCGGTGTCAGGATTGCGAGCAACTCGGCGGATTCCTCGCGCGCGGCGGCGTCCGGGTGATGCAGCGAGCGGTCCATCTGCTGGCCCGCGAACCAGGTCAGCACGCGCGCGCCTTCGATGAGCGACTTCTGCGCGAGCAGCATGCGCCGTACGTCCGGGTGGCCGATGATGGGGTCCGCCGCAGCGCTCCCGCCTGCGGACGTGCGGCCCTGGCGACGTTCCCGCGCATAGGCGAGCGACGCCTGCCAGCCGCGCTCGCACTGGGCGAGGCCCTGCAGGCCGACCCAGAGCCGCGCGTGGTTCATCATCGTGAACATGCACTTGAGGCCGCCGTTCAGCTCGCCGATCAGCCAGCCCCGCGAGCCGTCGAAGCTCATGACACAGGTCGCCGAGCCGTGGATGCCGAGCTTGTGCTCGAGGCTCGCGCAACTGACGCCGTTGGCCTCGCCCGGCTCGCCCGCCGCATCCGGCAGCAACTTCGGCACCAGGAACATGCTGATGCCGCGCGGGCCCGCAGGCGCGTCCGGCAGCTTCGCGAGCACCAGGTGCACGATGTTGCGCGTCAGGTCGTGCTCGCCGCTGGTGATGAAGATCTTGGTGCCGGTAATCCGGTAGTTGCCGTCGGGCTGCGGTTCGGCGCGCGTGCGCATGAGGCCGAGGTCGGTGCCCGCATGCGGCTCGGTGAGCACCATCGTGCCGCTCCAGATACCGCTCACCAGCTTTGGCAGGTAGACGCGCCGCATCTCGTCGGTGGCGTGGCGCTCGAGCGCGAGCACTGCGCTGTCGGTGAGTCCGCTGTACAGCTTCCAGGACATGTTGGCCGAGACCAGCATCTCGCCGACCACGCCGCCGAGGCTGTCCGGCAATCCCTGGCCGCCCGCTTCGGCCGGCCCGCACAGGGCTGCCCAGCCGTCTTCGACGTACTGCCGGTAGGCATCGACGAATCCGGGCGGCGTGAGCACGCGGCCATCGTCCGTGCGGCGTACGCCGACGCGGTCACCGGGCTCGTTGGTCGGAGCGACGACCTGCTCCGCGAAACGCGCGGCGCCTTCCAGCACGCTCTCGATCAGCTCGGCATTGACATCGTCACGGCCCAGTGCGCGGTAGTGCGCCTCGGCGCCCAGCACCTCGTGCAGCACGTAGCGATACTCGCGGAGCGGGACCTTGTATTCGGGCATCGGGAGACCTGGGCGTCAGCCCGCGGCCTCGGCGCAGGTGATGCACCGGTCGGAATACGGCAGCGCCTGGAGCCGGCGCTCGCTGATCGGCTGGCCACAGTTGCTGCACAGGCCGTAGGTGCCTGCGTCGAGCTGGGCGAGCGCGCGGTTGATCTGCGCGAGCTCGGCGGCGGTTGCCTCACCGATGCCGGCGAGCACCGCGTCGTTTTCCATCTGCACGACCTGCTCGGCGAAGTCCTTGTCGAGCGGTCCGGAGGATCGCGTGATGTCGGCGTGCACCTTGGCGGCGCGCGCCAGCAGTTCCTGTTTCTGCTGCTGCAGTTTCTGCCGGACGGCTGCGAAATCGTGCGGCATGGAACCCTCGCATGACAGGGCGGCGGCGCAAGCCGCCGCCCCGGGTCCCGTCAGTTTACCTGCACTTCGACCGTCCTGGGCTTCGGGGCGGACGTCTTCGGCACCCTGACCTTCAGCACGCCGTTGCGGCTCTCGGCCTGGATGGCGTTGATGTCGGCGTCCTCAGGCAGCCGGAAGCTGCGCGAAAACTGGCCGTAGAAGCTCTCGACACGGTGCACCTTCTCGTCTTCGTGCTCGGCTTCCTTGCGGCGCTCGCCGCTGATCGAGATGACGTTTTCGTCCACCGTGACCTTGACGTCCTCTTTGCTCACTTCCGGCAGCTCTGCCTTGATGAGGTAGTCGGTCTCGGTCTCGGAGATGTTGGCGACCGGCGTCCGCGCGGCGGTCGCGCGCTCTTGCGCGCCGCCCGCCCGGGCAGCGGCCAGCCGGCCGAAGAACGGGCTGTAGCGCGTGAAGGCGTCATCCAGTTCCCTGAACGGTTCCCAGCGAATCAAAGTCATGTTCCTGTCTCCTTTCGCCCTCGGCGGGCTCGGCCTCCTGAATGGGAGCGGCCTCCCGGGGTTTCAAGGCCGCGCGGCCGCGATGCCTGGGCCGGCGGTTTGCTAGGGGTCCGTCCGCGCCCGTAATATCGAGACCGGTGCGGACCCTGCGTCCGCCACCGCTCGACGTGAGGGAGTCCATGAGCCGCGATCACAATCCAGTACCCGGAAAGTGGTACGAGAGCCTCGACGACGAGGAAATCTTCCGGGTCCTCTCGGTGGACGAGGACGCGGAGCTCATCGAACTGCAGTACGAGGACGGGGACGTCGAGGAGATCGACTATGAGACCTGGCAGGAGCTCGACCTCGAGCCCAGCCAGGAGCCGGAAGGCTGGTCGGGCTCGGACGAGGATGACGAGGAGGAAGAGGACGATCTCGACGACGAGGACGACGACGA
>Ga0187894_10001305_pt1 | contig 32234 bp, 29 predicted proteins | sample GBC1701081metaG_FD_136650 | JGI IMG/M metagenome (GOLD analysis project Ga0187894, IMG submission 136650) | White microbial mat communities from a lava cave in the Kipuka Kanohina Cave System on the Island of Hawaii, USA - GBC170108-1 metaG ...
GAGCCGCAGCGGCGTGTGCCCGAACAGGGCCGCGATGTTGATCGCCGCGCCGCGCTTCTCCAGGGCGTCGAGATACTGCGGAAAGGTCTCGAACGGCCAGTCGTCGCCGACGCCGGCCTGCAGGGCGTCGAGGCTCATGCCCTCGACCTTCTCCAGGGTCTGCAGGATCAGCTTGCGGTGAGCGGCCCGCGTCGGCGCGACGCCGAAGCCGCAATTGCCGATCACCGTCGTGGTGACGCCATGCCAGGGCGAGATGCTGAGCATGCGGTCCCACAGCACCTGCGCATCGTAGTGCGTGTGCACATCGACGAAGCCCGGCGCCACGACCCGGCCCGCGGCGTCGATGGTGGTGCGGGCGTCGCCCTCGGCCTTGCCCAGCGCCACGACCTTGCCGTCCTTGATGCCGACGTCGCCGGTGAAGCCGGGCTTGCCGCTGCCGTCGACGATGGTGCCGCCGGTGATCTTGAGATCGAATGCCATCGCGCCCTCCCAGGGGACCGCGCCCGATGTGAACGACCGTTTATTGAGGGCATTGTGCCGGTGGGAAGGCTCGCCGGCAATGTCATCGACGCATGGCTGAATAGCCGGCGGACGGGCCGCGTGGCCCGATCTCATAATGCCGCGTCGATATCCGTCTTTGTGAAGTCATCGCCGACATACAACAGTTTTGCGTTCAGCGAGCGGGCGAGCGCGTAGGCGGCGCAGTCTCCCATGTTCAACCCGGCGCCGTGACCGGTGCCCTTGCCGAAGCGCATGTAAGCACGATGCGCCATCTGCGCCTGTGACTCGTCGAAGGGGTGCACCGCGATGGCGATCCGAACCAGGAAGAGCTCGAACGTATGCACCGCCGTCGGACCAAAACGCACTCCGAGCACGATGCGCGTTTCGAACGTGCTTACGGCAGACATCGCGAGTTCGTCGCCGCCGGCCATCACCCGTTCAACGGTGGCGGCTGCGGGTTCGGAGCGCAGATAGGCAATGACGGCCGAGGTATCGACGACGATCACCGCCATCGTCCATGTTGATCATAGCCGAGGATTTCGTCGTCGCTACGCTGGTCGAGTATCGGCAACGACGACACGTATGCCTGCAATTCGCGCAGGGCTTCCACGGGCCGGTCGCGCCGCCGCACGCGCTCAAGTCGCTCCGCTAGCGCCGTTTCCACTGCCTTGGTGATGCTCTCGCCCGTCTGTGCAGCCAGCTGTCGAGCCAATCGGTCGACGGTATCGGACTTGATGTTAAGTGCCATTCTTCCTATCTTCCAAAAAAGGAAGAATACCAGCCGCGAGGAAAATTGTCCAATGTGTCAGTCGGTTATGACTCACAACAAGCCCTGTGGGGGCGGAGCACCTTGGGGACGCGGCCGGTGCGTGATAGGGAGAGGTGTGGAATGACGCGGCTCGAAAAGCTCAGCGTTACACCTCCGGGGAAGGAGATTTGCGCATGAAACGGTTGGAAAAGCTCAGCGTCATGGTGCCGGCGGATTTGGCAGCGATGGTCCGCGCGCGTGTCGAGGCAGGCGAGTTTGCATCCGACAGCGACCTCATCGGAGAGGCGTTGCGCCTATGGCAGGAGCGGGACGCAGACCTCGATGAAGCGTTCGAGGAGGTACGCGCTGGAATTCAAAAGGCACTGGCGGATCCGCGACCTTCCATTTCCGATGATGAGGTCAGGCGCGGCCTGGAAGAGCTGTATGCTGCGACGGTGAAAGCACGCGGCAATGCCGCTTGAGGTTGTTTATCGCCCGGACGCCAAGCAAGACCTCGACAACATTTTTCGGCATATCGCTGTTGATAGTCCGGAGCGGGCTTTCGCCTTCGTCAATTTCATCCGCGACCGCTGCGCGTTGCTTCGCGTGGTTCCAAAGTTGGGGCCGTCGCGTCCTGACCTGGGTCCTGGCCTGCGCATTTACCCAATTCGCCGGCGTGTGGTCGTCATCTATCTGATCGGTGACACCGCGGTCGAGATCGTGCGGGTCTTTTATGGCGGTCGGAACATCGAGGCGCTATTGGCAAAGCGCAGATAGAGGCTCAAGGCGCCGGGAGAGGAATGATGGCCAAGCACAGGATCGCGGTGATCGCCGGCGACGGCATCGGCAAGGAGGTGGTGCCGGCCGGCATCGAGGTGATCGAGGCGGCAGGGCGGCGCTTTGGCGTCGAGTTCCAGTGGACGGAATTCGACTGGAGCTGCGAGCGCTACGCCAAGACCGGCGAGATGATGCCCAGGGACGGGCTCGACCAGCTGCGGCCCTTCGAGTCGGTCTTCCTCGGCGCCGTCGGCTGGCCGGGCGTGCCCGACCATGTCTCGCTGTGGGGCCTGCTGATCCCCATCCGCCGCGGCTTCGACCAGTACGCCAACGTGCGGCCGGTGCGGCTGTTCGAGGGCGTGCAGTGCCCGCTGGCCGGCCGCAAGCCGGGCGAGATCGATTTCTACGTCGTGCGCGAGAACACCGAGGGCGAGTACTCCTCCGCAGGCGGCCGCATGTTCGAGGGCACCGACCGCGAGTTCGCGGTGCAGGAGGCGGTCTTCACCCGCACCGGCGTCGATCGCATCCTGAAATACGCATTCGAGATGGCCCGCACGCGCAAGAAGAAGCACGTCACGTCGGCCACCAAGTCGAACGGCATCATCCACACCATGCCGTTCTGGGACGAGCGCTTCGCGGCCATGAAGGCGGGCTACCCCGACATCACCACCGACCAGTTCCACATCGACATCCTGACGGCGCATTTCGTGCGCAACCCGCACTGGTTCGACGTCGTGGTCGGCAGCAACCTGTTCGGCGACATCCTGTCGGATCTCGGACCGGCGGTCGTGGGCTCGATCGGCATCGCGCCCAGCGGCAACATCAATCCCGAGCGCGCGCATCCCTCGATGTTCGAGCCCGTGCACGGCTCGGCGCCCGACATCGCCGGCAAGGGCATCGCCAATCCCATCGGCCAGGTCTGGTCGGGCGCCATGATGCTGGAGCATCTCGGCCACAAGGACGCGGCCGACGCCGTGGTGCGCGCCATCGAGATCGTGCTGGCCGGCGGCGGTCCCAAGACGCCGGACCTCGGCGGCAACGGCGGCACGCGTGACCTCACCCGCGCCATCGTCGAGGCGGTGAAGGCGGCGTGATGCCGGGGCAGACGCCAGCCGTGCCGGTGACGGGTCGGACCGCGTCGCTCCAGCGACGCTCATGGTCTGCGTAGGGCAGGGGAGACGGTTGAAGTGAAGATGCGCCGCTGGAGCGGCGCGGTCCGACCCGTCGCCGGCACCACCGTACACTAGACCTCTGACGTCTGAGGTGGGTCGTGGATCTCATCAAGCTCGACATCGACGACGGCATCGCGACCTTGCGCCTCGATGCGCCGCCAGTGAACGCCATCGACCTGCCGGTGACGGAGCGGCTCCTCGCCACACTGCTGGGCCTCGCCGAAACTCGGGGTATCGTCGGCGTCGTGCTGACCGGCGCCGGCAAGGCGTTCTCCGCCGGCGTCAACTTCAAGGTCGTGCCCACCTACGACGCCGACCGGAAGCGCGCCATGGTGCGCAACATCAACCACATGGTGGGCGTGCTGTACGGCCTGCCGTGGCCGGTGGTCGCGGCGGTCAACGGGCCGGCGATCGGCGGTGGCATGGTGCTGGCGCTGGCCTGCGACTTCCGTGCCGCCACGGCCGGGGCACGGTTCGCGCTGGGCGAGGTCACCGCCGGCATCCCGTTCCCCGCCGTCCCGCTCGTCGTGCTCGAGGACACGCTGGATGCGCCGACACGACGCGACCTGGCACTGACCGGTCGCGCGGTCGACGCAGCCGAAGCGCAACGCCTGCGCATCGTCGACACACTGGTCGAGCCGTCGGAGCTGCTGGTGCAGGCATCGGCGACGGTGCGCCAACTGGCCGCCGCGCCGGGCTACGCGACGGTCAAGGCGCAGATCCGGGCGCCGGCGTTGCAGCGCATGAAGGCGATCGTCGCGAGCGACGACGACCCGATGCTGACGCACTGGGTCTGAAGCAGGCGGCGATGTGAACCATCATTGACGCAGGCCGCTTGCCCGGTCGCCCGGGTTGGTCTAGTGGGCGGGTACATCAGGTCAACAGCAACGTTCAGGGGTGCGAAATGCTGAGACGATCGATCGCCGGCTTCCTCGGCGCGGCCTTTGTCGCCGCAAGCGGTGCGGCGCAGGCACAGAACTACCCGGCCAAGCCGATCACCATGATCGTGCCGTTCTCGGCCGGCGGGCCGACCGATGCGCTGGCGCGCATTGTCGCCCAGAAGATGAGCGAGAAGCTGGGCCAGCAGATCGTGGTCGACAACGTCGCCGGGGCTGGGGGCACCATCGGTGTCGCGAAGGCGGCGCGCGCCGCACCCGACGGCTACACCCTGATCCTCACCCACATGGGCACGCTGGCGGTCAACATCGCGCTCTACAAATCGCTGCCCTACGACAGCCAGAAGGACCTCGTGCCGGTCGGGCTGGCCGGCACCAACCCGATGGTGCTGGTCGTCAAGAAGGCGCTGCCGGTCAAGGACTTCAAGGAATTCGTCGCCTACGTGAAAGCCAACCAGAAGAAGGTGCAGTACGGCATGGCCGGCATCGGCGCGGCCTCGCATCTGGGCGGCCTGATGCTCAACGCCATGATGAAGGTCGACGTGCTGGAGATCCCCTACAAGGGCACCGGGCCCGCCCTCAACGACCTGGTCGCCGGCCAGTTCGACTACATGGTCGACCAGGCGGTGAACGTGCTGGCCCAGATCCAGGCCGGCAACATCAAGGCGATCGGCGTCAGCACGAAGAAGCGCCTGGCCCAGCTGCCCGATGTGCCGACCATCGACGAAGCCGGCTTGCCCGGTTACGAGGTCACGATCTGGAACGGCATCTTTGCACCCAAGGGCACGCCGCCCGCGATCGTCGCCAGGCTCAACGCGGTGCTGGGCGAGGTGCTGGCTGACGAGACCGTGCGCAAGCGGCTGGGCGATCTCGCCGTCGACCTGCCGACGAAGGAAGAGGCGACGCCGGAAGCCCTGGGCGGCCTGCTCAAGGCCTCGATCGACAAGTGGGTGCCGGCCGTCAAGGCCGCCGGCGTGCAGCCGGAGTAGGGCGCGCGACGGCTCAACCGGCCCGCGCGCCTCCCGGCGCGCTCATGGTTTGCCGATGCTGACGAAGAGCGTGCCGGGAGGCACGCGGACCAGTTGAAACCACCGTGCGTCCGAGTGCCGTGACCGCTCGAAGGCGGCGGTCAGGGATCGCCGGACGGCGGCCGTCCCCATCCGCCGTGTGCCGCCGGATCGACGGAGGGCGCATGTTGTTCGTATGTCTCGGCGAACAGCTTGCCCAGCTTGCCGCTCACAACCTCGCCGAAATCCTCGCGGAGGTCGGCGTAGGCCCGGCTATAGTGCTCCTTAAACCCGTCACCCAGCAGGCGGTTGCGGCCCTTGCCCAACCCTTCGATACGTTCGGGTGACAGGCGGGCGAAGATTGCATCGATGACGGCGCGGTAGGCCTCGATCACGGCGATCTGGTGGCGCATGAGATCCTTGCCGGCCTCTGCCACCGCGTCGACGCCGGTCACGTAGCCGGGCCGCGGCTTGCCGAGCAGTGCCAGCAACATCTCCTGCTCGTCGGCCGCGAACTTGAGCGGGTTGTTGCGGCTGCGGTCGACCACGGTCTGGCGGATGCGGAAGACGTGCTTCAGCTCCCGGCGCGCCTGGAGGATGTCGGCCAACGTCAGCACGATGACCCGGGACGACTCGCCTAGCGCCCGCATGGCAACCGCCGGGTCGAGGTCGGGGGGCAGCTCCCGGATCCCGGCCCCGGCGAGGAACGCGTCGAGCAACGCAGTCTGGGAGACAGCCGGCTGTGGTCGCTCCTCGTCAGCGGGTTCTGTTTGCACGTCATCGACCTGCCGTTTCCAGTCTTCGTCGACCGGCTCCGTCCGGTCCTCGACGTGAGGTTGCATCTGCTCTTCGGCGACCGGCTGTGTCTGCCCTTCGCTGTTCGTCTGCTGGCGCTGATGGAACCCTCCCAGCTTTTCGTCGATCTCCCTCAGAACGGACGTCATTGATCTTTCGACGACGGGTTGCGGAACGTCCACGGCGTGATTTTCCAGTCCCCGCTCCCCTGTCGGTGCGACACCGGCACCTCCCGGCAGGCCGTCGCCGTGGCCTTCCTGCCAGCCTCCGGGATGCAGGACGCTGTCACCGGGCTGGGGGAAGATCGGTTCCGACACCGTGACCCTCTGCCCAGGGTGCTGTTCCTCGACCAGCTCCACGCGCAGCTCGACCTCGCCCAGCACGAGCACGTCGTCGTGCTTCAGGGGTTCCGATACCGCGTGATGCAGGAATTGTCCGTTGTGGTACGTCCCGTTGGAAGACTGGTCGACGATCCGCCACGTGCCGTCGACCGGCCTGAAGACGGCGTGCTCGCGGCCGACGCTGAGGGCGGTCCGCGGCATGACGAGGTCGTTGCTCGCCAGCCTGCCGACCCGGATCATGTCGCCGGTCAGCAGGATCGACGGCGGCACGGAGGCGCCCTCCGGAACGACGACGAACCTCACACGCAGCGGCACACGGGGGTTGTTGTCTTGCATGGTCGGTCCCGGATGACAGGTGCAACCGCGGCAAAGTTACCATGATTGCCGTCCGACGGGGACGGCTGTCGATGACGCCGGTCTGCGCAGTTGCGCGGCACCGCGGTTTGAGATATGTACGCGGCCCTTGGCGACACACTCGAGCGCGGGAGGCGTGCATGTTGATCATCAGCTCGTTCGTCTTTCCGCGACCGGCCCGGTCCCTGACCGGCCACTAGGTCGCCCCCGGGAGCAGCGGCCAGCGATGCGGCCGCGCCCGATCAGCCCAGTCTCGTAGGAACCAGCGACCCGTCCGCGCGCTGCCGCTTGCCGGCAGCAGCCCTTGGTCGCCAGCAAGGACCGGTGGGTGCCGCGGCACCTGCCGGACCCCGTCATGACCGTTCGTTCATCCGCCGGTGCGTTCCGGCGTACCATGCGGTTCGTCTTCGCCCAGTGGCGGCGCCAGCCGCTGATGGCGCTGGCGATCGCCACCGGAGTCACCCTGCTGACCGCCGCCGAGGTCGTGGCGCCGCTGCTCGCCGGCCGCCTCATCGACATCGTCGCCGACAAGCTCGCCGATCGCGTCGTATCACTCGATACGGCGCTCTGGGTGTTCGCCGCGATGGCGGGCCTGGGCCTGATCGTCGTCGTCCTGCGCCTCGTCATCTTCCTCGGCATCGTGCGCTTCACCCTGCGCATGATGAAGCAGGTGGCGGAGGAGGCGTTCTGGCGGGTGCAGCGCTTCTCGACGGACTGGCACGCCAACAACTTCGCCGGCTCGACCGTGCGCAAGATCAGCCGCGGCATGTGGGCCTTCGACCTGCTCAACGACACGCTGCTGGTGGGGCTGCTGCCGGCGATGTCGGTGCTGCTGCTGGCGACGCTGCTGTTCGCGTTTCACTGGCCGGTCATGGGCCTGCTGGTTGGTGCCGGCAGCCTGGCCTACATCGCGCTGGCTGCGACTCTGTCGCTGCGCTATGTGGCGCCCATCGCGCAGCTGTCGAACCAGTGGGACAGCCGGCTCGGCGGCGCGCTGGCCGACGCCGTCACCTGCAACGCCGTGGTCAAGGCGTTCGGCGCCGAAGCACGCGAGGACAGCCGCCTGCAGCGCGTGCTGGCGCGTTGGCAGGGCCGCACGCGGCTGACCTGGCACCGCGCCGTCATCAACGGCACGGTGCAGCAGGTCGTCCTGCTGGTCATCCGCTCCTCGATCATCGGCAGCATCATCCTGCTGTGGTGGCAGGGCCGCGCCACGCCCGGCGAGGTGGCCTACGTGCTGACGACCTACGGCCTGATCAACGGCTACCTGCACAACGTCGGCTCGCACGTCGAGAACATGCAGCGGTCCGCCGACGACCTGGAGGAGCTGGCTGCCTTCCATGCCCAGCCGCTGGGCGTCGAGGATCGCCCTCTGGCCAGCGCGCTGCGCGTCGCCGCGGGACGGATCGCGTTCGACAACGTCACGTTCCGCTACGCCGGCCAGGCGCAACCGGTCTATGCGAGCTTCTCGCTGGCGATCGCCGCCGGCGAGCGCGTCGGCCTGGTCGGGCATTCCGGCTCGGGCAAGACGACGTTCGTGAAGCTGGTGCAGCGCCTGTACGACCTCGACACCGGCTGCGTGCTGGTCGACGGCCAGGATATAGCCGGCGTCACGCAGGCGAGCCTTCGCCAGCAGATCGCGATCGTGCAACAGGAGCCCGTGCTGTTTCACCGCTCGCTGGCCGAGAACATCGCCTACGCTCGTCCAGGCGCCAGCCTGGCGGCGATCCAGGAAGCGGCGAGGCTGGCGCATGCGCACGACTTCATCGCGCGCCTGCCCAGGGGCTACGACACGCTCGTCGGCGAACGCGGCGTGAAGCTCTCGGGCGGCGAGCGCCAGAGGGTGGCGCTGGCGCGCGCCTTCCTGGCCGACGCGCCGATCCTGATCCTCGACGAGGCGACCTCCAGCCTCGACAGCGAGTCCGAGGCGCTGATCCAGCAGGCGATGCACCGGCTGATGCGCGGCCGCACCACCCTGGTCATCGCGCACCGCCTGTCGACGGTGCGCCAGCTCGACCGCATCCTGGTGTTCGACGACGGCCGCATCGTCGAGCAGGGCGACCACGCGAGCCTGATCACCGCCCCGACGGCCTCTACCGCCGCCTGGTCGAACGCCAGATGGAAGGCCCGGGCACACTGCTGGTGGCGTAACAGGTTTCCTCTCCCGCAAGCGGGAGAGGAAGGGGCCCATCGCGCCAGCGATGGGAAGGTGAGGGCTTCACACGAGGCGTTGTGGTTGAAGCCCTCACCCGGCGCGAAGACGCGCCGACCTCTCCCGCGCAGCGGGAGAGGTGACGAACTTCAAGACGCCTTGAGATCCTCGAACTGCGCCTCGAGCGTGCGCACGACCTGTCCGGCTTCGTCGCGGACGGAGAGCGTGACGCGCTCGTCCCACCAGTCGATGTCGATGGTGCCGAAATTGGGCAGGCCATAGACGTTGCCCAGTCGGTTCGGGCCTTCCTCGCGCGGGTTGGGAAAGAACTTGTTGAGCCCGCTTGAGGTTGCCTCCGGCAGCCGGTAGGGCACCTCCTCGTCTTCCCGGTAGAGCGCGCCGAGATGCCGGTCGCCCGAGATGAAGACCACGCCGTTGGCGTCCGTGGCGCGGATCGTGTCGTAGAGCTTCTGCCGTTCGAGCGGGAAGTTGCCCCAGCGTTCCCAGCCATGCCCGTCGGCCACGATCTGGAAGCCCGAGGCAATGATCCGCACGTCGGCCGACACGCGCAGCTGGTCCGCCAGCCACGCCCATTGCGTCTCGCCCAGGATCGTCTTGGCGGCATCCTCGTCGGGCAGGTAGCGCTCCTTGCCCGGCGCGTTGCGTTCGTCCGTCGGCCGCCACGGCGACTTGAACCAGCGCACGTCGAGCATGATCACCTGCACCTTCTGCCCGGTCTGGCCCAACAGGCGCGCATCGTAGATGCCCTCGCGCGTGCGTCGCGGATCGTCTGCGGGCGCGTTCCAGAAGTCGAGGAAGATCGATTTCGACTCATTCTTCAGCGCATAGCCGGCGCCGCCGTCGTTCTGGCCGTAGTCGTGGTCGTCCCACAACGCCAGGTGCGGCACGCTGCGCCGCAGCCGTGCGTAGCCCTCGATCTTCTCCGTGGCGGCATAGGCCGCGCGCAGGCTCTCGACGTCGGCCGCGCCGCCCGTGGCGTAGTCGGCATAGACGTTGTCGCCGAGGAACAGGAACAGGTCGGGCTTGTAGGCGAGCACGGCATCCCACACCGGCTGCGGCCGCGTCTGGTCGGCGCACGAGCCGAACGCGATGCGGCTGAGGGGGCGCGGCTGGGCCTGCGCTGCCAGCGGCAGCGCAAGGCCGGCCAGGGAGGTAGCGATAGCCCGGCGACGACGGAGGGAGAGCGGCATCGGAGAAACTCGGATCCTGGGGGGCGGCTGCGCCGATTTGAAGGCCAGCCGCTACGCTAACGATACGACAGCGACGTTACAAACGCTGTTCAACAGCGATCGCCGGGCCGTCGGATGTCGGTCAGGGGCGGCGGAAGAGGCTCGGTGTGACGCCGTTGGCGCGCTTGAAGCTGCTGGAGAAGTGCGCCGCGGAAGAGAAGCCGCAGGCGAACGCGATTTCCGTCGCGGACAGCTTGCCGGCTTTCAGCAGCGCCTTGGCGTGGTCCAGGCGGCGTTGCAGCAGGTAGCGATGCGGCGAGACGCCGGTCGCCGCCTTGAAGCAGCGCGCGAAATGGAACGGGCTGAGGCACGCCTCGTGTGCCATCTCTTCCAGGGTCAGCTCGCGATCGAGATGCGCATCGATGAAGCTGAGCACGCGCCCGAGCCGGCGGCCGTCGAGCGTTCCCTTGGCGGTCGGCAGGGGATGCGACGACGGCGACAGATTCGAATAGTTGCGCAGGATGTAGGCGCCCAGCGCCGCGGCAAGACTCTCGACGAGCAGCGCGCTGGACGGACCGGGATTGCGCAGCTCCGCCGCCACGGTGCGGCCGATGGCCTCGATGAGGGGATCGCGGAATCCGCCTTCGTAGCGCAGCCGCACACGGCTGGGATCGACGTCCAGATCCGCCAGCGCCGTCTTCGACAGCGGCAGGGCCGGCAGGTAGAGGTGGATGCTGTCGCGGATGTCGCCGTAGAGATGGATCATGTCTTCGCGAATGCCGGCCGGGCAGAGCCAGACCGTGCCCGGCATGGCGTCGTGCTGCTGCAGCTGCCCATCGCCGCGCCGGCGCACGCGCAACCGGCCATCCAGCATCACGATGACCTCGGTGTCGCGCGGCACGACCTCGCCGAGGTCGCCTTCCGAATGGTGCCAGCGCTCGGCCAGCACACCACGCCATCTATGCCCACGGCTCGAGCCGAGGCTGGTGCCCGTGATGTATTTCGCTTTGCCGTGCCCGATCAGCCGCGACATGCCGGACGCCTCGTGGACCGCAAAGGGCCTGTTCAGACGCACGCAAGATTCGCACCACGCTGCGCCGAGCTTTCCATGGTGCCGCCCGGGTGGCAAGCCGCATGCAACAGACAGCAAGTTTATGAAACGGCGCAGCAAGCCTGCGAAAGCCAGCGGCGGCGCGGGCGCTAGACTTGCCGCGGACTTCGACGTGGAGGAAGCAATGGCCGAGCACAAGGTGTTCAGCGCCTGTCCGCACGACTGCCCGGACACCTGCGCGATGATCACGACGGTCCGTGATGGCAAGGCGGTCGACGTCAGCGGCAACCGCGACCACCCGTTCACGCGCGGCGGTCTGTGCGTGAAGGTCAACGACTACCAGAACCGCATCTATAGCCCCGACCGTGTGCTCTTCCCGCTGAAGCGCACCGGCCGAAAAGGCGCCGGCGAATTCCAGCGCATCACCTGGGACGAGGCGCTGGCCGAGATCAAGACGCGATGGACTGCTATCATCGACCGGCGCGGCCCGACGGCCATCCTGCCCTACAGCTATCTCGGGACCGAGGGCATCCTGAACGGGCTCAACAGCGGCGATGCCTTCTTCAACAAGCTCGGCGCCGTGATTTCCGAGCGCACATTCTGCGATTCAGGGGCCGTAACGGCGTTCCTGATGTCGTGCGGGCCCACCGCCGCCGTCGACCCGGAGAGCTTCGTCCATTCGAAGTACATCGTGCTGTGGGCGATCAACACCATCAGCAACAACCTGCACCACTGGCCCTTCATCGCCGAGGCGCAGCAGCGCGGCGCGAAGGTGGTGGTGATCGATCCGGTGGCGACCCGAACGGCGAAGAAAGCCGACTGGCATCTGCGCATCCGGCCAGGCACCGACGGGGCGCTGGCCCTGGGCATGATGAACGTGATCATCGCCGAGGGGCTTGTCGACCAGGACTATGTCGACAAGTACACCGTCGGCTACGACGAGTTGAAGGAGCGGGCCGCGCAGTTCCCGCCGGACAAGGTCGCCGGCCTGACCGGCATCAGCGTCGAGGACATCCGCAAGCTGGCGCGCGAGTTCGCCACGACGCAGCCATCGGTGATTCGCATCGGCGTCGGCATCGAGCGGCACGCCGGCGGCGGCAACACCGTGCGCGCCCTCTCGTGCCTGCCGGCGCTGGTCGGCTCCTGGCGCCATTGCGGCGGCGGCATCCTGCACATGCCGATCTGGGCGTTCCCGGTCAGCTGGGATGCCGTGAGCCGGCCCGACTGGATCAGGCCCGGCACGCCGGTCATCAACCAGTGGCGGCTGGGCCAGGCGCTGACCGGCGAGCTGAAGCTGCCGACGCCGATCGAGTCGCTGTTCGTCTACAACAGCAACCCCATGGTGGTCGCCCCGGAGCAGGACAAGATCGAGCGCGGCCTGGCACGCGAAGACCTCTTCACTGTCGTCAGCGAGCATTTCCTGACCGACACGGCGCTCTATGCCGACATCGTGCTGCCGGCCACGACGCAGCTCGAGCAGTTCGACCTGATGTTCTCCTGGGGGCATCTTTATCTGACGCTCAACGAGCCGGCCATCGCGCCATTGGGCGAGGCGGTGCCGAACACCGAGCTGTTCCGGCGGCTCGCCCGCGCCATGGGCTTCAACGACCCGTACTGGCAGCGCAGCGACGAGGAGATGGCGGTCGCGGCGCTCGACTGGAAGAACCCCGTCCTCGAGGGCATCGACCTGCCGGCGCTGCGCAAGACGGGCTACGCGCGCCTGAAGGTCGGCACGCCCGAAACGTTCGTGCCGCACCGCGAGGGCAACTTCCCGACGCCATCGGGCAAGTGCGAGTTCAAGTCGTCGATGGCCGCCGGCGGCAACCTGGTCGTGCCGCTGTTCCGCCAGGGCCATGCAGGCGACCAGCCGGGTGAGCCGCTCGACCCGCTGCCGAACTACATCCCGCCTAACGAGTCGCCGGCGACCAACTCGAGCCTGGCGGCGCGCTATCCGCTCAACATGCTGTCGCCCAAGAGCCACGCCTTCCTGAACTCGTCCTACGGCAACATGCCGGCCCAGCGTCACCACGCCGGCGAACAGAAGGTCGTCATCAACCCGCAGGACGCAACGGCGCGCGGCATCGCCGCGGGCGATATGGTGCGGGTGTTCAACGAGCGCGGCACGTTCGAGGCGGTGGCCGAGGTCTCCGGCGACGCGATGGCCGGTGTCGTGGTGGCGCCCATGGGATACTGGCCGCGTAACAGCCGCAAGCGGCGCACCGTCAACGCCATCAACCCGCCGGCCTTCGCCGACTACGGCAACGCGCCAACCTTCTCCGACACGCTGGTCGAGGTGGCGAAGGCAACGCCGGGCGCATGAATTGCAGAGCAGAAAAGGGGCCGTAACCCTATAAACCGAGCACAACCCGAAGACTGCGCTCGAGCTCATCCATCTCACGCGGAGCCAACGCACCGTAGCGATCGACCAAACGGCTCTTGTCGACAGCGCGAACCTGGTCGACGCGCGCGGTGGCGTCGACACCGGCCGACGGAGCCGCCACCACCAATGGCGGCCGAGGCACCCCCTTTGATGACAGAGGTACAACAACGACCGTTCGTCGCCGCTGGTTGAGCACCGTCAGCGACACCAGTACGCATGGTCGTCGTTTGTTGATCTCACCCCCGATGGTCGGGTCGAGTTCAACCCAGTAGATGTCCCCCCGTTGCATCTTCAGGTCGGCTCATCGAGGCCATCGCGTACGGTGGTCCGCTCCCAGGCGTCGAGTTCACCCCGAAGCACTGCGTCGCGCTCTTCTTCGGTGACCGCATCGGCGATCCGGGCGAGTTCATCGTCTTGACGCGCCAGCGCCTGTGCCACGAGGTCGGCGATGAACTGGTTGCGCTGACGTGGGGGGACACTTGCCTTGAGTCGTGTCGCAAGCTCCTCGGGAAGCCGGACGAGGAAAGAGCTGGACATTGGTTGGTCATCCTCACCGATCGATGACCAATGATATATTGATATGCGGTATCAAGCTATCAAGGCTTTGCGTTTCGCTCGGGTCTCAGACAACGTATGAGATAACTTCCCTATATAGTTGAATCTGCTCGTTATACAAATGTGAGAATGGCTTCTATGGGATGGAGTTCAAGTCGCTCGGATGGAAGGGCCCGTGAGGGCCCTTCCGACGCAACGCCACGCTTATCGACGGAAACCATGGCGGTTGGGCGAGGCGCCCGGGCCGCCGCGCGGGCCGGGAGGGTTTTCCCAGTTGGTGCCGCGACCGCCGAGCGGACCCGGAGGGTTGTTGTCGCCGGGGCGCTTCCACCAAGGGCGATGCACATGGCGGTTGGGTGAGGCACCCGGGCCACCGACCGGACCCGGCGGGTTTTCCCAGTTGGTGCCGCGGCCGCCGAGCGGGCCCGGCGGGTTGTTGTCACCCGGGCGCGCCCACCAGGGACGGTAGTGCCGGTCGGGCGAGGCGCCGCGGCCGCCACGCGGGCCCGGCGGGTTCTCCCAGTTGGTGCCCGGGCCACCACGCCAGCCCGGCGGGTTGCCGTCACGATCGCGCGCCAGCGACGGCGTCGCCGCCAGCGCCGTGGTGGCGGCCACCGCAAGCGCCAAGACCTTGAGTTTCATCGAAAGCATCCAAGCTCTCCCACATCAGCTGCGTGCCGGTCGCACCGGCCGTATCCTGACTACGTGAGGAGCCGCTCAGGCATCCCCATGCCGATGCCGGCTTTCGCGCGGCCTCAGGCGCGGCACCTCTCCGAACCGGGAAATGTCGATTTCGAATCGGTAAGGACCAAGCAAAAGGGGCCGCTCTCGCGGCCCCTTCGCATGTCGGCGGACCCTGTGAGGATCACACCGAATAGTACATCTTGTACTCGACCGGCGCCGGCTGGTGCTCCCAGGCGTAGACCTCTTCCCACTTCAGCTCCATGTAGCCGTCGATCTGGTCGTCGGTGAAGACGCCGCCCTTGGTCAGGAAGCTGCGGTCTGCATCGAGGCAGTTCAGCGCCTCGCGCAGTGAGCCGCATACGGTCGGCACCTTCTTCAGCTCCTCCGGCGGCAGCTCGTAGAGGTTCTTGTCGATGGCATCGCCAGGATGGATCTTGTTCTGGATGCCGTCGATGCCGGCCAGCAGCATGGCGGCGAAGGCCAGGTACGGGTTGGCGCTCGGGTCGGGGAAGCGCACCTCGACGCGCTTGCCCTTGGGCGAGGCGACGTAAGGGATGCGGCAGGAGGCCGAGCGGTTGCGCGCCGAGTAGGCCAGCAGCACCGGCGCCTCGAAGCCCGGGATCACGCGCTTGTAGCTGTTGGTCGAGGCGTTGCAGAAGGCGTTGAGCGCCTTGGCATGCTTGATGATGCCGCCGATGTAGTACAGCGCCGTCTCCGACAGGTCGGCATAGCCGTTGCCGGCGAACAGCGGCTTGCCGCTGCCCCAGATCGACTGGTGGACGTGCATGCCCGAGCCGTTATCGCCGTAGAGCGGCTTGGGCATGAAGGTCGCCGTCTTGCCCCACTGGGCGGAGACGTTGTGCACGCCGTACTTGTACTTCTGCACGTTGTCGGCGGTCGACACCAGGGTCGAGAAGTTGAAGCCCAGCTCGTTCTGGCCCGGCGCCACCTCGTGGTGATGGATCATCATGGTGAGACCCATCTCGTTCAGCACCGAGCAGATCTCGGCCCGCAGGTCCATCAGCGAGTCGACCGGCGGCACCGGGAAGTAACCGCCCTTGATGCCCGGCCGGTGGCCGAGGTTGCCGCCCTCGACGTCGGCGCCGGTGTTGTGCGGCGCCTCGACATAGTCGAGCTTGTAGTGCGAGCCGCGCATCTGGACGTCGTACTTGACGTCGTCGAACACGAAGAACTCGAGCTCCGGCCCGAAATAGGCGGTGTCGCCGATGCCGGACGACTTGAGGTAGGCCTCGGCGCGCTTGGCCGTGGCGCGCGGGCACCGCGCGTAACCCTGCATGGTCGAGGGCTCGATGACGTCGCAGAACAGGATCAGCGTCGTCTGGGCCGCGAACGGGTCGAGCACCGCCGTCACCGGATCGGGCATCAGGATCATGTCGGACTCGTTGATCGCCTTCCAGCCGGCGATCGAGGAGCCGTCGAACATCACGCCATCGCTGAAGGTGCCTTCGTCGACCGACGGCGACGTGTAGGCGGTGTGCTGCCACTTGCCGCGCGGGTCGGTGAAGCGGAAGGACACGAACTTGACGTCCTTCTCCTTGATCATCTGCAGAACGGATTTGGCGTCGGCCATGTTCCCTGCATCCTTTCCGGTTTGCCCATGGTTGGAATTCGTTGCCTCGGTCCTCGCCGCGGAGACCCCCCGCGCGGCGCTCTCAAACGGCTCCGTCAGACCGCCTCGTTGCCGCGTTCGCCGGTGCGGATGCGCACCGCCTCCTCGATGGGCGACACGAAAATCTTTCCGTCGCCGATGCGTCCCGTCTGGGCCGCGGCGCGAATCGCCTCCACGGCCTTCTCGACCATCTCGTCCTCGATCACCAGTTCGAGCTTCACCTTGGGCAGGAAGTCGACCACGTACTCGGCGCCACGGTAGAGCTCGGTATGGCCTTTCTGGCGCCCGAAGCCCTTGGCCTCCAGGACCGTGATGCCCTTGAGCCCGATGTCGTTCAGCGCCTCCTTCACCTCGTCGAGCTTGAACGGCTTGATGATCGCCTCGATCTTTTTCATGTTTCGTCCGTCCGAAGATGCCGCAACCACCCATACGGCCGCCGGACGGCGCCGATGCGCAGCCCTGAACAGCACATTTTATGCCAGCCCCTCCAGCGAGGCATTGAACAAACTCCAGTCAGTTGCTGGCGCGCCGTGGCTATAGCCCAGTTTATCGGATCGTGCATGGCTAAAATATAATCAAGTTGATCTAAAATTAGTCATCTTGGATGGTAACCCGCACGCTGAGGTCTCCGCGCATCGGAGCAAAAGTGGTTGTTGCCTCGGCGCCGGGACCATCCCATATTATCGACAGGTATTACCTCGTAATAGAGGCGCTGATGGCGACGTCGATCAAGATCGATGACGATCTCAGGAAACGCATCCAGCATCTTGCCGACCAGCGTCAGAGATCGGCGCACTGGATCATGCGCGAGGCCATTCGCCAATACGTCGAGCGCGAGGAGGCACGCGAGAGCTTCAAGCAGGAAGCCCTGGCCTCGTGGGCGGCATATCAGGAAACCGGCCGGCATTTGACGGGCGATGAGGTGCGCGCCTGGTTGAGCACCTGGGGAACGGATGATGAAACCGTGGTGCCTGAGTGCCACGAGTAGTCATCACGGCAGGGGCAGCACGGGGGTTGGAGCGTTGCCGGCGGTTTCTCGCCGCCAAGGCTCCGCAAGCGGCAAAGCGGGCCGCCCAGGCAATCGAGCGCCAGTTCCTGCTCTTGGAGACAGCACCCGACATCGGCCGGCCGTACCTCGAGCTGCCGGAGCTGCGTGAGCTCGTCATCGCTTTCGGTGACTCCGGCTACGTCGCTCTGTACCGCCACGAACCGGCCGACGATGCCGTGTATGTGCTGGCGTTCCGGCATCAGAAAGAGGCAGGGTACTGAGACTTTCAGTTGGATCAGCAGGATGAAGCAGGGCAACAGCGTTCTGGGCGGCTACGCCGACACCATCTTCGAGCAGATGTCGGCGCTGGCGCGGCAGCACAAGTCGGTCAATCTCGGCCAGGGTTTCCCGGACGATCCGGGGCCGGAGGACGTTCGCCGGGAGGCGGCCGAGTACCTGATGAACGGCCACAACCAGTACCCGCCGATGCTCGGCATCCCCGAGCTGCGCCAGGCGGTGGCGGCCCACAACAAGCGCTTCTATGGAATTGACGTCGACTGGCAGACCGAGGTGATGGTGACCTCGGGCGCCACCGAGGCGCTGGGCGACTGCCTGTTCGGCCTGATCGAGCCGGGCGACGAGGTCGTGGTGCTGGAGCCGCTCTACGATTCCTACGTGCCGATCGTGCGCCGCGCCGGCGGCGTACCTAAGTTCGTGCGCCTGGAGCCGCCGTCCTGGGAGCTGCCGCGCGACCAGCTCGCTGCCGCCTTCGGGCCGAAGACCAAGCTGCTGCTGCTCAACACGCCGATGAACCCGGCGGCCAAGGTATTCACGGCGGACGAGCTGGCGTTCATCGCCGGGCTGTGCGTGCGGCACGACGTCTTCGCGGTGTGCGACGAGGTCTACGAGCACATCACCTTCGATGGCCGCCGACACATCCCGCTGATGACGTTCCCCGGCATGCGCGAGCGCACGGCGCGCATCGGGTCCTCGGGCAAGACGTTCAGCGTCACGGGCTGGAAGGTGGGCTACATCACGGCGGCGGCCGGCGTGCTGAAGCCGATCCTGAAGTCGCACCAGTTCGTCACCTTCACGACGCCGCCCAACCTGCAATGGGGCACGGCGCAGGGGCTGCGCAAGGACGACGCGTACTTCGCGAGCCTCGGCGACGGCCTGCAGGTGAAACGCGATCGCCTCGCCAAGGGACTGCGCGACATCGGCTTCGACGTGATGGACGCGCAGGGCACGTACTTCATCACCACCGACTTCCGGCCACTGGGCTTCAACGGCACCGACGAGGATTTTTGCCGCCACATCACGGTCGAGGCCGGTGTCACGGCGGTGCCGATCAGCGCCTTCTACCAGGGCGCGGGCGCCCCGCAACACTTCGCCCGCTTCTGCTTTTGCAAGCACGACACCACCCTCGACGCCGCCATCGAGAGGTTGAGCAAGCATTTCCGGCGGTAAAATGCCTTCATGGTGAGCCTGTCGAACCATGAAGGCCTCGCACGGCCGTCGTGCGGCAGCTCACGGTTCGACCCGGCAAGACGCGAAGCGTCTGCCTGTGCTCACCATGAAGCACTTATGATGTCCTCCCCAACACCTGCCGCGCGGCGCGCAGGCCGCTTTCGACGGCGCCGTTCATGAACCCGCTGTAGGCGACGCTGGTATGCTCGCCGGCGAACAGCAGCCGGCCCCCCAGCTCGGGCTGCGCCTCGACGCCGAAGAAGGCCGTGTACTGCCCGGCCCGCAACGACGAGTACGAACCGCGCGCGAAGCGGTACCGGCTCCAGTTCATGAAGCGCTGGATGCCTGTGAAGGCATGACCGACTCGCGGATCCAGGCTGGCGAGGAACGCGATCGGCTTGTGCTGGGACGCGGCCGAGAACGCCGCCCCCGCCTTGCCGCCGAGGAAGTTGGTGAGGATGCCATGCTCGCCTTTCTGGTCGCGGCTGGTCTCCCAGAAACTCTGATGGCCCGAATCGGTGCTGAGAAAGCCGTCATAGGCCGGCACCCGGTTGCTCGCCGTGCGCCACACCCGTGACGCGAAGTCCGACATCAGCTTGGTGTTGGTGCCGTAACCGTACTCGGCGATGCTGCGCTTCTTGACCGGATCCAGGTCGAGCGCCGCGATACCTTCCACGCCGCGCAGGACGGTGAATGGCAGCGTCAGCAGCACGCGATTCGCCGCTACGGTGATCGATTGGCCGCCATGGTCGAACGTCAGGGCAAGCCGGCGCCCGGTGTCACGGATCGCGACCAGCTCGTGCCGCAGCCGCAGCACGGCATCGGTGCTGCCACCGGCCCGGCGCACCACGGCATCGCGTAGCGCGTCGATCATCGAGGCGCCGCCGCCAGCGATGCGAAACGCCTCGTCGCTTTCGCCATACAGGCCGGGCAGCGCCGGATCCATCAGCACGATCAGATTGAGCGCCGACTGGACGTCGGCCTCCGCCCCCATCTCGCCGACATAGGCGATGCGCACCGCGTCGCGCACCCAAGGCTCGACGTCGGTCTGGCGGTCGAGGAACTCGGCCAGGGTCATGCGGTCGTAGGCGACGGCGTTCATCGGCGCCGCGTAGGTGACTGACACGGTGCGCGCGCCGCCGGCGATTTCGTGCCGTGCGTGCGCCACCGCCTGCACCAGCGGTTTCAGGGCGCGCTCGAACGCCGCGCCGGTATGGACCTGCCCGCGGTAGTGGAACAGCTCGTCAGTGACGCCGGCCGCGGGATCGGTGAACTTCTGCAGCCCCACACCCAGCTCGGCGCAGACCCGCTTCAGCTCGGCGTGACCGCTGTCGACCAGCTCGGCGCCCAGCTCGATGAACTGCCCATCGTCGTTGAAGCCGTGGAAGGTCCAGATACGGCCACCGACCCGGCCCGAGGCTTCGTAGAGCACGACCGGGACGCCGGCCTTGCCGAGCGCGTAGGCCGCCGTCAACCCGGCGGCACCGGCACCGACGATGACGACGGGCTCCGACGTCGCTGCTCCGGTACCGGGCAGGCCGGCGCACGCAGCCAATGCCGTCGGGGTGAGTGCCACGCTGGCGAGTCGTGCCGATCCCCTCAGGAAGGTACGTCGGGTCAGTCGGGCGCCCGGGCCTTCCGCAGCGCGGTGCCAATGGCGACGAAAAGCGCGAAACAGTGGCGTGCGTGACATGCCTCGGCCCTATCCAGTGGGCACCATCGCGGCTACGCCTGGCCCCGAAGAATGAATGATCTGCGCCGGACGCAGGAAAATCGCCGGTCTTGGGGGATTAGCACAATTTGCAGGGATGTGCGCGCTCGCTTTTGCGTACGGCGAAGCATGGCCGACGTCGGGCGGTCTCAATCGGGGGGAGAGCAGAGCAATGGCACGTGTGGTGCTCTATCGAGGATCCGTGAAGGATGTGAACGATCCCAGCGGCCAGGGACGCGTGGTCGTCGATGTTCCCCAGCTGGGCCTCAAGGCGCAGCTGGGCTGGGCGAAGGTCTATACGGTGCCGGTGGGCCTTTCATGGGCGGCCCTGCCGGAGGTGGGCGACGAGATCCTGGTCACTTTCGAGCTGGGTAACCTGACGCTTCCTGTGATCTTTCCGCGGACGGCCGGTCAGCTGGTCCCCGGCCTGATGCTGCTGCCGGGTGTGGTCGTCGATGCCACTGACCCGCTCGGCCAGAAGCGCGTGCGCGTCATGGTTCCAGCGCTGTCCGAGGAAGCTGATGCCGTGGGGGCCGGTGTGCACACCCCTGACGCCAGCCACGGCACTAACCCTTGCCCTCGATACGAAGGTCGCGGTTGCTTTCCAGGGCGGCGACAAGAACTTTCCTGTCGTTCTCGGCCGGCTGCCCTAGAACGTACAGACCCATCCATCTGGTGCGCCAGGCCTTGCCGAGGGCCGGGCGTGGGCGCAATGAGTCGTCGTGACTGTGTGGCATTGAAGGGAGCGGCGTCATGGCGCTCACCCGCGACGATTGCGTCCAGCTGGATGAGGCAGACCCCCTGGCGCACGCGCGCAAACGGTTCGTGTTGCCCGACGGGGTCAACTACCTCGATGGCAATTCGCTGGGGCCTTTGCCCAAGGGCGTTGCCGAACGGGTAGATGCAACGCTGAAGGACGAGTGGGGCAACGGCCTCGTGCGCTCCTGGAATACGGCCGGCTGGTACGAGTCGCCGAGCCGGATCGGCCGCAAGCTCGCGCCGCTGCTGGGCGCGGAGCCGCACCAGGTGACCGTTACGGATACGATCTCGGTCAACCTCTTCAAGCTGCTCGTGGCCGCCGTTCGCCTGCGTCCGGACCGCAAGACGATCGTGGCCGAGCACGGCAATTTCCCGTCCGACAATCACATCGTCGACAGCGTCGCGCGCATGCACGGCATGAAGGTGCGTTACGTGCCGGCTGCCGAGATCGCGGCGGCGGTGGACGACGACACCGCGGTGGCCGAGCTCTCGCACGTCAGCTACCGCACGGCCGAGATCCAGGACATGGCGCGAATGACCGGGTCCATCCAGGCGCGCGGCGCGCTCGCGGTCTGGGATCTCGCGCATTCCACCGGCGCTGTCGTGCTCAGGCTCGACGACGACCGGGCGGACTTCGCGGTGGGCTGCGGCTACAAGTTCCTCAACGGCGGGCCGGGCGCGCCCTCGCACGTCTATGTCGCCGAGCGGCACCTGGCGGCGCTGGACCAGCCGCTCACGGGCTGGTTCGGCCATGCCGCGCCGTTCAGGTTCGAGCACGCATTCGCACGCGCCGACGGGATCCGCGCCATGCTGTGCTCGACGCCGCAGATGTTGGCCAACGTCGCTCTCGAGGCCGCGCTGGATGCTTTCGACGGCATCGCGATGGGCGACGTGCAGGCCAAGGGGCGGGCCCTGGGCGATCTGCTGATCCGGCTCTACGACGAACGCCTCGTGCAGCTGGGCTGCGGGCTGGCGGCACGCCGCGACGGCACCGTCCGCGGCAACCATGTCTCGATCACGCACCCCTCCGGCTACCAGGTCATGCAGGCCCTGATCGCGCGCGGCACCATCGGCGACTTCCGCGCCCCCGATGTGATGCGCTTCGGGTTCGGGCCGCTCTACGTGCGGTATGTCGACATCTGGGACGCGGTGCTGGCCGTCGAGGATATCCTGCGATCGGGCGCCTGGCGGGTCGTTCCGTTGCCGGCGCCCGGAACGGTGACATGACGGAGGCGACCGTGAGCGGCAAAGACACCGAACGGGGCGCGACCGACCTGTCCTACGCCGACTACCTGCAGCTCGACAAGGTGCTCCAGGCGCAGCAGCCGCTTTCGCCGGACCGCAACGAGATGCTGTTCATCATCCAGCATCAGACCAGCGAGCTGTGGATGAAGCTGATCCTGCATGAGCTGGATGGCGCCATCGACTGCATTCGTGCCGACACGCTGCAGCCGGCTTTCAAGATGCTGGCGCGTGTCTCGCGCATCATGGAGCAGCTGGTGAAGGCATGGGATGTCCTCTCGACCATGACGCCGCCGGAATACAGCGCCATCCGCCCGTCGCTCGGCACCTCATCGGGGATCCAGTCCTGGCAGTATCGCGCCATCGAGTTCCGGCTCGGCAACAAGAGCCGCGAGATGCTGGCCCAGCACCGGCACGATCCGGCGCGTCTGGCGGAGCTCGAAGCGGAACTCACCGCGCCCTCGATCTACGACTGGGCCGTCGCGCTTTTGGCGCGCCGTGGCTTCGCCATCCCGCGATCGGTGCTGGCCCGCGACAAGACCGTCGCGACCCGGCGTAGCGACGACATCGAGGCGGCCTGGCTCACGGTCTATCGCGACCCACAGAAGCATTGGGATCTCTACGAGCTGGGCGAGGAGCTGGTCGACCTGGAGGATGCGTTCCGGCTCTGGCGCTTCCGCCATGTGACGACCGTGGAACGCATCATCGGCTTCAAGCGCGGTACCGGCGGCACGGAAGGCGTGTCCTACCTGCGCAAGATGCTGGACGTGGTGCTGTTCCCCGAGCTCTGGCACCTGCGCACGGCGATGTGAGCACCCTGGAGTGTCTTCCTTCGGACCGCGCGCGTCCACGCGCGCTCATGATCCGGCGCTGCCGCACGGTGCGCGCGTGGACGCGCGCGGTCCGAAGGAAGACAAAGCGCCGCCCACTCACCAGTTGACGCCAATAGGCCCCCGGAGTAGGTACGCGCCCTCGGTTTTGCGGGCCTCGGCCCGGCTCCGATGGCGGCCGTAGCTCAGGTGGTTAGAGCGCCAGATTGTGGATCTGGATGTCGCCGGTTCAAGTCCGGTCGGCCGCCCCAATCCTCCTCAAGATCCGGGTCTCCGCGGCGCACCGCATGGACAATCTGCGGGCGCAGGCTCACTCTGTCATTCGATGTTCCGCCCGGCGCGCGGAGCGGCAGCTCTGTAAAGGTCCGGAACGCATGCGTCGTTTCCTGAAGCGCCTGTTCACGCCACCCCTGGTCCTCCTCGCAGCGCTGCTGATGCTGCTGGAAGAGACGCTGATCGCCTGGCTTCAGCGGCTGATGGCGGCGATCGCTGCGTTGCCCTGGATCGCGGTCCTGGAGGCACGTGCCGCGCGGTTGCCACCCTATCCGGCCATGATCCTGTTCCTGCTGCCGGGCATCGTGCTGTTCCCGGTCAAGCTGGGCGCCTTGTGGCTGGTCGCGCACGGCCAGGTCGTCGTGGGCGCGGCGATCCTGGTCGCCGGCAAGGTGGTGGGAACGGCGATCGCAGCGCGTATCTACAAAGTGCTGCACCCGACTCTGGCGACCTTGGCCTGGTTCGTGCGCGCCGAGACCTGGGTCTTCGGCTGGCGCGATCGGCTGTATGCGGCCGTCAAGGCAATGCCGGCATGGCAGACAGCCGCCGCCATGGTCCGGCGCACGCGCGAGTGGCTGCGTGCCCAGGCGCAGTGGCTGCGACGCCGCACGTCTCGGCCCGGTTGGATGTCGCGACGACTGGCGGCCATCCGTCGGCGGTCGCGCAATTCCGCGTAGCTTGCCGCATGCGGCTGGGTGAGGCGGCTCATGACGGTCCCATCGAGTCCCGTGACAGCCAGCCGGACCAACGAGGTGCCGGGGCGCGATGTCGTGCCTGACGACGAGCTCGTCTTGCTGACCTGCGCCGAGATGCAGGCGGCCGAGCGCTATGCCATGCGCATCGCCGCCGCCGGCGACAATGGCAGCGAGGCTGTGTCGGGTAGCCAGCTGATGGAAGCGGCCGGCGCCGCCGTGGCGCGCGCGATCGTCGACCGCTTCGTGCCGCAGCCGACTGTCGTGCTGTGCGGCCCGGGCAACAACGGCGGCGACGGCTTCGTGATCGCCCGCCACTTGGCCGCGGCCGGCTGGCCGGTGCGCATCGGGCTGCTGGGTGACCGCTCGAAGCTGGCCGGCGAAGCCATGTGGGCGGCCATCCTGTGGGACGGCGCGGTCGAGCCGCTGTCGCCGGCGCTGCTGGCCGAGCGGCCGCTGGTCGTCGATGCCTTGTTCGGCGCCGGTCTCAAGCGACCCATCGAAGGCAATGCGGCCGAGGTCATCGAGACGGTCAACCGGCAGGGCTTGGCCTGCGTCGCCGTCGACCTGCCCAGCGGCCTCGACGGCGATACCGGCCGCATCCTGGGATGCGTACCGCGCTGCGCGATGACCGTGACCTTCTTCCGGCCGAAGCCGGGCCACCTGCTGCTCAACGGCCGGTTATTCAGCGGCGAGGTGCGGGTCGCCGACATCGGCATCCCGCGCGCCGCGCTGCCGGCGATCCAGCCGCGTCAATGGCGCAACGGCCCGCGCCTGTGGCGAGCCGCCCTGGGCACGCCGTCGCAGGCGGACCACAAGTATGTCCGCGGCCATGTCCTCGTCGCAGGCGGCGAGGTGATGACCGGTGCCGCGCGCCTGGCGGCGCTGGCGGCGCGGCGGATCGGGGCCGGTCTGGTGACCATCGCGGCGCCGCCGGCGACGGCGTCGGTGTACCAGGCGGCGGAGCCGGGCAACATCGTGGCACCGCTCGACGGGCCGAACGCGTTCCGCCAACTTGCCGCCGATCCTCGCCGCAACGCCTTCGTCGTGGGTCCGGGGGCTGGCGCCACGCCGGCGACGCGGCGGCTCGTGACGGACGCGCTGATGACAGGCCGCGCCTGTGTGCTCGACGCCGACGCGCTCACAGCCTTCGCCGGCGAGCCGCAGTCGCTGTTCAACGCGATCAAGGGCCCGGCGGTGCTGACACCGCACGAGGGCGAGTTCGCACGGCTGTTCCCCGATCTGGGCGCCAACCTGGGCAAGCTCGAACGCGCCCGCCAGGCGGCGCGGCAGGCGAGGGCGGTCGTGCTGCTGAAAGGCGCCGACACGGTCATCGCTGCACCCGACGGGCGCGCCGTGATCAACGACAACGCGCCACCGTGGCTGGCCACAGCGGGTGCTGGCGACGTGCTGGCCGGCATGATCGCCGGCCTGGCAGCGCAGGGCATGGGCATCTTCGCCGCCGCCGCCGCTGCTGCCTGGATGCACGGCGCCGCCGCCGCCAGATTCGGCCCGGGGCTGATCGCTGAGGATCTGCCCGCCAATCTGCCCTCGGTCATGGCTGAGCTCGGGTACTGAGCAACTGACTCGCGGAGGGACACGACATGGCAACGGTGAATGCAAACGGGGTTCGGCTCTTCTACGAACTCAGCGGTAACGGCGAAGCGCCTCTCGTCCTCGTGCACGGGTCTTGGGGGTCGCACCACAACTGGGACCCCGTAATTCCCGGATTGAGTGGGTCATTTCGAGTTCTCACTTATGACCGGCGGGGTCACAGCCAAAGCGAGCGTCCGGGCACGCACGGTAGCGTCCGCGAGGATGTTGCTGACCTTGCGGCGCTTATCGAGACGCTTGGGCTCGCACCAACATGGGTCGCCGGAAACTCGTTTGGCGCGTCAATCGCCCTCAGGCTCGCAGGCGAACGTCCCGATCTTCTTCGCGGCCTGATCGCGCATGAACCGCCTCTCTTCTCGTTGCTCGCCGACGACCCCGCCCTCGCACCCATGCTCGAGCAAGTCAGTCGGAGGGTCGGGGCCGTGGTGGAACAGATCGCTTCCGGAGACCACGTGAGCGCCGCCGAACAATTCGTCAACACGGTGGCGCTTGGCCCTGGGGCTTGGGGGCAGCTTCCGCCAGAGCTTCAGCGGACGTTCATCGAAAACGCACCGACGTTCCTCGACGAGGCTCGCGATCCGGAGCAGCTTGCCTTCGATGTCGCCTGGATCAACGCTTTTCCTCGTCCATCACTGTTTACGATGGGCGACAAAAGCCCCCCGATATTCGCTCCGGTGATTGCACGCCTTGCCAATGCGGTGCCGAATGCAAGCGTCTTTACGTTCGCAGGCGCAGGCCATATTCCGCATGTGACACACACGGACGCCTACATCGAAGCGATCGTCACTTTCATGCGCCGGTAGCCCCTTCAACATGGGTCAGGCCTGCAAAGCCGCGAGACGCCTTCGATCTGGCCGCAGCACCGAACCCCTTGGAGTGGCGGGCCTTCAGCCCATGGGGCCGCCCTACGGGCCGTTGCGCCACGGGAGTGGCGCGTGGCCGGCGCATAACCCTTTGACCGGCCATGGAACGCAGGCTAGAAGGCGCGCCTTGGCCGCCGAACCCGGCGTGCCGGGCGCGCGCTACAGCCGCGGGCGTGGTGGAATTGGCAGACACACCAGATTTAGGTTCTGGCGCCGCAAGGCATGGGGGTTCAAGTCCCTCCGCCCGCACCATTGTCCCGCCCGGTCGGCGCGCGCGATAATGACCGATTGGACCAACCGGATCATCCCAACATGCAAGTCACCGAGATCACCAACGAAGGCCTCAAGCGCGCCTACAAGATCGTGGTTCCGGCCGCGACGCTCACCGGCCAGGTCGACACGCGCCTGACGGAGATGGCCAAGACCGCGGTGATGCCCGGTTTCCGCCGGGGCAAGGTGCCCGTGACCCTGCTGCGCAGGCAGTACGGCCAGGCCCTGTTCGGCGAGGCGGTCGAGAAGGCGGTGAACGACAGTGTCGGCAAGACCGTCGAAGAAAACGGCCTGCGTCCGGCCCTGCAGCCGCGAGTCGAGGTCAAGACGATCGGCGAGGACAAGGATCTGGAGTTCGACGTCACCGTCGAGATCATGCCCGACATCGGCGACGTCGATTTCGCCGCCATCGAGCTGGAGCGGCTGAAGGTCTCGGTCGAAGAGCAAGCGGTGACCGACGCGCTCGACCGCATCGCCGGCGCCAACAAGGAGCAGAAGGAGCTCGCCGAGCCGCGCCCCGCTGCCAGGGGCGACATGGTGAAGATCGACTTCACCGGTTACGTCGACGGCACGGCGTTCCCCAACGGCTCGGCCAGCGACTACACGGTGGAACTCGGCTCCGCCAGCCTCATCCCCGGCTTCGAGGATCAGCTCGTCGGCGCGTCATCAGGCGAGGAGCGCGAGGTCAAGGTGACGTTCCCCGCCGACTACGGCGCTGCCGAACTCGCCGGCAAGGAAGCGACCTTCAAGGTCACGGTGAAGGAGATTCGGGAAACCGTTGCCCGGGCCGTTGACGACGAGTTGGCCAAGAAGTCCGGCTTCGAGAACCTCGAGGCGATGCGCAAGGCCGTGCGCGAGCGCATCGAGCAGGAATACAGCCAGCTGTCGCGTACGCTGGTGAAGCGCAAGCTGCTCGACCAGCTGGCCGAGCGCTACAAGTTCTCCGTCCCGTCGGGCCTGGTCGACATGGAGTTCGAGGGAATCTGGAAACAGGTCGAGGACGCCAAGGCAGGCGAGAAGAAGGCCGAGGACGGCGCAGGGCAACCCGACGACGAGAAGCTCAACGAAGAGAAGCTCAAGGACGAGAAACTCAAGGAGGAGTACCGCGGCATTGCCGATCGCCGCGTGCGGTTGGGGCTGCTGCTGGCCGAGGTCGGTCGCAAGAACAACATCGAGGTCAGCGCCGCCGAGATCAACCAGGCGGTGATCCGCGAGGCGCAGCGCTTCCAGGGCCAGGAGCGCAAGGTGCTGGAGTTCTACCAGAAGAACCCTGACATGCGTGATCGCCTGCGTGCCCCGATCTTCGAGGACAAGACCATCGATTTCGTGCTCGAGCTGGCCAAGGTGAGCGACAAGCCCGTCTCCCCCGACGAGCTGCTGAAAGCCGCACGCGAAGCCGAAGACGACAAGGCCAATGCGGCTTGATACTGAGAGCGCGTTCCTGGGAGCGCCGGCTTCCAGCCGGCTCTTCCGCCGTTCGAGCGGCGAACCCATGAGCCGGCAGGATGCCGGCGTCCCCAGGAGAGGGCTCCCAGCCTTGCGTCGCATCATGCAACACGCCATGTCTGCGACATGCCGCGCGGGCTTGATTTCGCCGACGCGGCCAATTCAGATAGGCAGCGACCGGCCGATAACCCCGCCGGCCAGAGGGTGAAGGACTCCGCAAGATGATCCGCGACCGCGATCCCGTCGAGATTTTCAGCAACATCTATGTGCCGATGGTCGTGGAGCAGACCGCACGCGGCGAGCGCGGCTACGACATCTGGTCACGCCTGCTGAAGGAACGCATCGTCTTCCTCAGCGGCCCGGTCGAGGACCACGTCTCGACTCTGCTGTGCGCCCAGCTTCTGTACCTGGAATCGGAGAATCCGACCAAGGACATCGCCTTCTACATCAACTCGCCGGGTGGAGTAGTGTCCTCGGGTCTCGCGATCTACGACACCATGCGCTACATCCGGCCCAGCATTTCCACCGTCTGCATCGGCCAGGCGGCGTCGATGGGCTCGCTGCTGCTGACGGCCGGGGACAAGGGCAAGCGGTACGCCCTGCCCAACGCCAGGGTGATGATCCACCAGCCATCGGGGGGCGCGCAGGGCGCGGCCGCCGACATCGAGATCCAGGCGCGTGAGATACTCATGACGCGGTCCAAGCTGAACCGTATGTACATGGAGCATACCGGCCAGACGCTCGAGGTGATTGAACAGTCCATGGACCGCGACAAGTTCTTCAGCCCGGAGGAAGCCAAAACGTTCGGGCTGATCGACGACGTGCTGCTGAAGCGGCCGGGCGGCGTGGAACCTAAGGCCGCGGCCTGAAGCCGGCATGACTCGTGCTTGTCCCGGGCTCGCTGTGTGCTGTCGCGCTCAGTGTGGACCAATCGACCATCGACAGTCACTGCGGGGTGCCTGAAGATAGATGCACCGTTCATGCGCTCTGCGAAGTCATACCCACAATATTTTGATGTTGTACCTAGGCGACTGCGGGGCGTAACATAGGGATAGCGTGCCGGTTGGTGCGCTCTGGAGGTTAGAGTACGCCCATGGCGACGAACAAGACGGGCGGCGATTCGCGGAACACTCTCTATTGCTCGTTCTGCGGCAAGAGCCAGCACGAGGTCCGTAAGCTGATCGCCGGGCCGACGGTCTTCATTTGCGACGAGTGCGTCGAACTTTGCATGGACATCATCAGGGAGGAGAACAAAACCACCCTGGTGAAGTCGAAGGACGGCGTGCCGACGCCCAAGGAAATCCGACAGATCCTCGACGACTACGTGATCGGCCAGGACTACGCCAAGAAGGTTCTCTCGGTGGCGGTCCACAACCACTACAAGCGCCTGCATCACGGTGCGAAGAACAACGACGTCGAGCTCGCCAAATCCAACATCCTGCTGATCGGGCCGACCGGCTCGGGCAAGACGCTGCTGGCTCAGACGCTGGCGCGCATGCTCGACGTGCCGTTCACCATGGCCGACGCCACGACGCTGACCGAGGCGGGCTACGTCGGCGAGGATGTCGAGAACATCATCCTCAAGCTGCTGCAGGCCTCCGACTACAACGTCGAGCGGGCGCAGCGCGGCATCGTCTACATCGACGAGGTCGACAAGATCAGTCGCAAGTCCGACAACCCCTCGATCACCCGCGACGTGTCGGGCGAGGGCGTGCAGCAGGCGCTGCTGAAGATCATGGAGGGCACGATCGCCAGCGTGCCGCCACAGGGAGGCCGCAAGCACCCGCAGCAGGAGTTCCTGCAGGTCGACACCACCAACATCCTGTTCGTCTGCGGCGGGGCTTTCTCGGGCTTGGAGCGCATCATCTCGCATCGCCGCCAGGGCACGTCGATCGGCTTCGGCGCCGAGGTGCGAGGACCGGACGACCGGCGCACCGGCGAAGTCCTGCGCGATCTGGAACCAGAGGACCTGCTGAAATACGGACTGATTCCGGAATTCGTCGGTCGCCTACCGGTGGTGGCGACGCTTGACGATCTCGACGAGCAGACCCTGGTCGAGATCCTGACCAAACCCAAGAACGCGCTGGTCCGCCAGTACCAGCGCCTGTTCGACATGGAGAGCACGCGTCTGAAATTCACCGAGGACGCCCTGCGCTGCGTCGCCCAGAAGGCGATCGCGCGCAAGACCGGCGCCCGCGGGCTGCGCTCCATCATGGAAGCGATCCTGCTGAACACCATGTACGAGCTGCCCGGCCTGCAGGCGGTCGACGAGGTCGTGGTCAACCGCGAGGTCGTCGAAGGCCGCGCCCAGCCGCTCTACACCTACAGCGAACGCAAGGAACTTGAGGCGCCGGCAGGCGCCTGAGCAGTCATTTCGCTACGCGATGGGCGAGTTCGATATCGCCCGGTTTGGACCAGTCCGGGAATAACCTCGTCGTCTGACGGGTATAAATTACCGACTGCCGCGGGTATCCTTGAACCCGTGTCACGAATCGCCATCTGTTCACCGTCAAGAAAAGACTCGATAGCCCTGTGTGCAGGGCGCTGGCGCGGTCATCGCGTTGGCGGCATACAGGGCTCGACGGGTCAAAGCGAGGCGTCATGAGTTCCAACCCCCGAGGACCGCTCTTTCCGGTGTTGCCGCTGCGCGACATCGTGGTTTTTCCGCACATGATCGTGCCGCTGTTCGTCGGCCGCGAGAAGTCGGTGCGCGCGCTTGAGGAGGTGATGGGCGACGACAAGCAGATCCTGCTGGTCGCCCAGAAGAATGCTGCCCAGGACGATCCCGGCCCGGACGATATCCACAGGGTCGGCACGGTCGGCACGGTGCTGCAGCTGCTCAAGCTGCCCGACGATACGGTGAAGGTATTGGTCGAGGGCGGCCGTCGCGCCCGGATTTCCGAGTTCAGCGACCGCGCCGAGTTCTTCGAGGCCTACGCCACGGTGATCGATGAGCCGCCGGCCGAGACCGCCGAGGTCGAGGCCCTGGCCCGCACCGTGTCGAGCGAGTTCGAGCAGTATGTCAAGCTCAACAAGAAGGTGCCGGCCGAGGTCGTGGTCTCGATCAACAAGATCGACGACCCGTCGAAGCTCGCCGACCAGATCGCCTCGCACCTGGCGTTGAAGATCGCCGACAAGCAGTCGCTGCTGGAGATCGAGTCGGTCTCGGAGCGGCTGGAGAAGATCTACGCCATGATGGAAGGCGAGATCAGCGTCCTGCAGGTCGAGAAGAAGATCCGCAACCGCGTCAAGCGGCAGATGGAGAAGACGCAGCGCGAGTACTACCTCAACGAACAGCTCAAGGCGATCCAGAAGGAGCTGGGCGAAGGCGAGGACGGCAAGGACGAGGTGTCCGAGCTGGAGTCGCGCATCAAGAAGACCAAGTTCAGCAAGGAAGCGCGCGAGAAGGCCCTGGCCGAGGTCAAGAAGCTGCGCACCATGAGCCCGATGTCCGCCGAGTCGACGGTGGTGCGCAACTACCTTGACTGGATGCTCTCCGTGCCGTGGAAGAAGCGCACCAAGATCAAGAAGGACCTCAAGGGCGCCCAGCAGATCCTTGACGCCGATCACCATGGGCTGGAGAAGATCAAGGAGCGCATCCTCGAGTATCTCGCGGTGCAGCAGCGCACCGAGAAGATGAAAGGCCCGATCCTGTGCCTCGTCGGCCCGCCCGGCGTCGGCAAGACGTCGCTGGGCAAGTCGGTGGCCAAGGCCACGGGCCGCAACTTCGTGCGCATGTCGCTGGGCGGCGTGCGTGACGAGGCCGAGATCCGCGGTCACCGTCGCACCTACATCGGCTCGATGCCCGGCAAGATCATCCAGTCGATGAAGAAGGCGAAATCGTCC
>Ga0187894_10001306_pt1 | contig 32228 bp, 25 predicted proteins | sample GBC1701081metaG_FD_136650 | JGI IMG/M metagenome (GOLD analysis project Ga0187894, IMG submission 136650) | White microbial mat communities from a lava cave in the Kipuka Kanohina Cave System on the Island of Hawaii, USA - GBC170108-1 metaG ...
CGAGCGTGGTGTACGAGAATTCCTTGTCGCGGGCGGCGAGGCGCGCCTTGACGAATGCCGCGACCTGCCGGGGCGTGAGGATCGGATCGCCGTTCGCTGAAGCAGGGAGCGGGAGACGCTCCTGGGTCTTGCGCCCGCCGGCATCGGTCTCGTGGACCACGCCGTCACGCTCGAAGCGGAACCGCTCGGTCACGCCGGTGGCGCCGAGGCTTTGCACGGACTCCATGAGCACGGGCTTGCCGTCCTGGGTCTCGGTGAAGTGCGTGGAGACACCGAGATCGATTGAAACTCCCATGCGCTGGATCTTGAACTGCATGCGGGCCTCGGTGATGCGATCGCCCGTGTCGCTGGCGCTTTCGCGCTCCACGGCGTGGCCGGCGCGCTTCCCGTCGAGCAAGAGGACGGCCCAGCGCTCGCGCAGAATGTCGTCCTGATCGGCGAGCGCGGGATAGGTCAGCACCGCCACCGCGAGCAGCGCGGCAAGCCGGGCGAACCAAGCCAGCGGCGGCGTGAGCGGACGATTTCTGAGGCCGAGCAGGATGGTCATGACGGCGAGAGCGTAGGGCGCGCGGGCCGAGTAGTCATCGCGGCCCGTCGCCAGGTTCAAGAGACGGCGCGCCGGCTCTTCATATCCTCCGGGGAGTCGCATGATCGACACCCACTGCCATCTGACGTTTCCCGACTATGCGGGGCGGGTTCCCGAAGTGCTGGCCCGCGCGGCGGAGCACGGCGTGGGCGGCTGCATCACGATCTCGACCACGACCGCCGACTGCCTCGACGCACTGGCCATCGCGGAGCAGTTCCCCAATGTCTGGTGCACGGCGGGGGTGCACCCGCTCTACTCCGATCGAGCGCCGCACACCTGGGAGAACCTGCGCCGGGTCGCGCAGAGCCCGCGCTGCGTGGCGTGGGGAGAACTGGGCCTGGATAACCACTATGAGAAGCCGGGCCGGGAGACGCAGCGGCGCGTGCTCGATGAGCAACTGGCGTTCATCGAGTCGTGCCTTCCCGGGCTCGCCTTGCCCGTCGAGATCCATTGCCGCGAGGCGTTTGACGACCTGATCCCGATCCTGCGCCGGACGCGGCTGGATCCGGCGCGGTTCGTTTTCCACTGCTTTACGGGCGGGCCTGCCGAAGCGAACAAGGTGCTCGAGTTCGGCGCGTGGATCTCGTTCACCGGCGTCGTGACCTACAAGAACGCACCGGAGGTGCGCGAGGCCGCCAAACTCGTTCCGCTGGATCGGATGATGGTCGAGACCGATGCGCCCTTCCTGACGCCCGACCCGTTCCGCGGCGTGCGGCCTAATGAGCCGCGCTTCGCGCGGGTCGTCGCGGAGTTTCTGGCGCGCCTGCGCGGACTGGAGTTCCCGGAGTTCGAGCGGATCCTCGACGAGAACACGAAGAGGTTTTTTCCGAAGATGGTTTCGCGGCCGCCTGGATGACCGGTGAATTATCCGCGTGACGAATTCGTGCTCCATCGCCTCGTGCGCCCCTTTCAGGGGTGCTTGTGCATTTGGGGATCGCTCTCCGGGGGTGACGCTCGAAGACTCGCTCACCCCCGGCTACTAACTGCCACCCCTACGGGGTGAAGAGTCGGATCGTCACTTGTACTTCGGTGCAGACTATTCCCGCACGTATACATTCACGTTCACGCGCCGACGTACTTCGCGTACAAAGCCCGGGCCACATCGGGGCGCTCGGTGCCGCCGATGATGGCGCGGCCGTCGGCGAAGACCGTCAGTTCCAGCGGGGCCCCGGAATCGCCGCGCTCGCCGCGCAGGCTTGTGCGAATCAGGAATTCGGAACGGGTGAGTTCGCCGTGCGGGGCAAGGCGAGCGCTGATCGCATCGAGATCGAGTGGCGCGGCGCGCCCGCCTGCGTCATCGGGAAAGACCTGCACGGACTTGCGCCCGCAGAGGACGGCCGTGCCCTGCGCGCGGTCGCCGCTGAGGAAATCGAACTCGCGCCGGCCGCAGCATGGGCATTCCTCGCGCCGAGCAGACGACACATCGATGCGGCGGAGTTCGTTGGCCCACGCGTCGAGCGAGAGGAGCGATCGCGAGACCGCGTCGTGGCGGCCGAGCAGGATCTTGATCGCCTCGACGGCTTGAAGATTGGCGATCGCCGCGGGGACGGGGCCGAGCACGCCGACGGTGTCGCACGTGGCGCTCGCGGCCGCGCTGCCGCGGGCGGGCGGCTCCTCGAAGAGGCATCGCAGGCATGCGGTCCGGCGCTCGCCCTCGGGGATGACGGGCAGCATCATCGCGCTCGTGCCGACGGCGGCGGTGTAGACCCACGGGATGCCGTGCTTCACCGCAACATCGTTGATGAGGTATCGCGTCTCGAAGTTGTCGGTGCCGTCGAGGATGACCGCGACCGGCGGGACACCTTCGGCGGCGGAGGCGCCGCCGAGCCCGAGGAGGCCTTCGACGGTTCGCCAGTTCACATCCGCGACCACCGCGCGAATGCTGACGGTTGAGTTGATGCTGGAGAGTCGCCGCCGCGCGGCCTCGGCCTTGGGCAATCCCTGGCGGGCATCATCTTCGTCGTAGAGCGATTGGCGCTGGAGATTCGTGATCTCGACGACATCGCGGTCGATGAGCGTCAGCGTGCCCACGCCGGCGCGGGTCAGCATCTCGGCCGCGACCGAGCCGAGCGCGCCACAGCCGATGATCACGGCGTGCGACGCCGCGAGGCGCGCCTGGCCCGACTCCCCCACTTCGCGCAGCAACACTTGGCGGTGGTAGCGGGGATGGGTCCCTCGGTCGTTTGAGTCGTTAGTCACAGGCCCAACGATAGTGCCGCGCAAGAGAAAGGACCCGCGACGATCGCCGCGGGCCCTTTGTGCGTTCGTGCCTGATGCCTCCGTGCCTTCCGCTTACGTGCTCTGCGCCCCCGCGGCGGCCACGGGCTTCTCGCCCGGCGCCTCCGACGAGGCCTCGCCCTCAATGGGCTTGAACACGAGCCGCTCATCCTCGGCGCCCTCCGCCGGCTTCTCGCCCTCGGCGGGCTTGCCCGAGCGGCTGACGATGATGCGGTTCTTGCCCTGGAACTCGCCGGTGAGGATCGCCTCGGAGAGCGGATCCTCGACGTACTGGCTGATGGCCCGGCGCAGCGGACGCGCGCCGAAGTCCGGGTTGTAGCCCTTCTCGATCAGGAAGTCCTTGGCGGTCTGATCGAGTTCGAGCGTCCAGCCCTGCTCGGCGAGGCGCTTGCGCAGCTTGCCCGTCTCGTAATCGACGATGGTCACGAGGTTCTCTCGCGTGAGCGGGCGGAACACGATCACGTCGTCCAGGCGGTTGATGAACTCGGGGCGGAAGTAGCGCTCGATCTCCTTGGTCAGCACGGCCTTCATGGCCTCGAAGGACTGCTCGCCGTCGCGCTTGGAGAAGCCGAACCCACCGCCGCCCTTGATCAGATCAGCGCCGATGTTGCTCGTCATGATCAGGATGGTGTTGCGGAAGTCGACGTTGCGCCCGAAGGAGTCGATGAGCCGCCCCTCCTCCATGATCTGGAGGAGCATGTTGAAGACGTCGGGGTGGGCCTTTTCGATCTCGTCGAGCAGGACGACGGCGTAGGGCCGGCGCCGGATGCGCTCGGTGAGCTGGCCGCCCTCCTCGTAGCCGACGTAGCCCGGGGGCGCGCCGACGAGGCGGCTGACGTTGTGCTTCTCCATGTAGTCGCTCATGTCGAGCATGACGAGGGCTTCCTCGTCGCCGAACATGAACTCGGCCAGGGCCTTGGACAGCAGTGTCTTTCCGACGCCCGAGGGGCCGACGAAGATGAACGAGCCCATCGGTCGCTTGGGGTCCTTGAGGCCCGCGCGGGCGCGCCGGATGGCCTTGGCGATGGTCTTGATCGCCTCGTCCTGGCTGACGACCTTCTTGTGCAGCTCGGCCTCGAGTTGCAGCAGGCGCTCGGCCTCCTCCTTCTCGAGACGCGTGAGCGGCACGCCGGTCATCTTGCTGACGACCTCGGCGATCACGTCCTCATCGACGACGCCGCCGGTCTCCTTGCTCTTCTCGCGCCATTCCTGCTGCGTGCGCTCCTTCTGGCGGCGCAGCTTCTCGACGCGGTCGCGCAGCTCGGCGGCCTTCTCGTAGTCGGCGGCCTTGACCGCCTCATCCTTCTGGATCGAGAGCTGCTCGATCTGGGCCTCGACCTCGGCGAGGTCGGGCGGCTTGGTCATGGTCTTGAGCCGGACGCGCGCGCCGGACTCGTCGATCACGTCGATCGACTTGTCGGGCTGGACGCGCCCGGTGATGTAGCGGCTGGAGAGCTCGACGGCGGCCTTGATGGCGTCGTCGGTGATCTGGACGCGGTGATGGTTCTCGTAGCGATCGCGCAGGCCCTTGAGGATCTCGATGGTCTGCTCGCTCGTGGGCGGGTCCACGTTGATCGGCTGGAAGCGCCGGGCGAGGGCCGCGTCCTTCTCGATGTACTTGCGGTACTCGTCGAAGGTGGTGGCGCCGATGCACTGGATCTCGCCGCGGGCGAGGGCGGGCTTGAGCACGTTGGAGGCGTCGATCGCGCCCTCCGCGCCGCCGGCGCCGACCAGCGTGTGCAGTTCGTCGATGAAGAGGATCAGGTTCTGGGCGCGCCGGACCTCGTTCATCACAGCCTTGATGCGCTCCTCGAACTGGCCGCGGTATTTCGTGCCCGCGACCATCATCGCCAGATCGAGCACGACGAGGCGACGATCGTGGAGCAGGTCCGGGACCTGGTGATTGATGATCGCCTGCGCCAGGCCCTCGACGATCGCGGTCTTGCCGACGCCGGCCTCGCCGAGCAGGACGGGGTTGTTCTTGGTGCGGCGGCACAGGACCTGGATGACGCGCTCGATCTCGTTCTCGCGACCGATGACCGGGTCCAGCTGGCCTTCCTGGGCGAGGGCGGTGAGGTCGCGTCCGAAGGAGTCGAGGGCGGGGGTCTTGCTCTTGCCGGGGCGGGCCTGGGCCTGGCCGCCGTTACCGGGCGTGCCGGCGCCCTGCGGCTGACCGCCGCCGCCGGCGGGCTCGGCGTCTTCCTTGTCCACGCCGGCGCCGAGCAGATTGAGGACTTCTTCGCGGACTTCCTCGAGCTTGAGGCCGAGGTTCATCAGGACCTGCGCGGCGACGCCGTCGTGCTCGCGCAAAAGGCCGAGCAGCAGGTGCTCCGTGCCGACGTAATTGTGATTGAGGTTGCGGGCCTCTTCGATGGCGTACTCGATGACCTTTTTGGCGCGGGGGGTCTGGGGCAGCTTGCCCATGGTGACCATCTCGGGCCCGCTGTGGACGAGCTTCTCGACCTCGAGTCGAACCTTGCGCAGATCGACATCGAGATTCTTGAGCACGTTGGCGCCGACGCCCGAGCCCTCTTTGACGAGGCCGAGCAGGATGTGCTCGGTCCCGATGTACTCGTGGTTGAAGCGCTGGGCCTCCTGATTGGCCAGCGCCATCACTTTGCGGGCTCGATCGGTGAAGCGCTCGAACATTCTTCGCTACCTCCTGAGCCGTCGGCGCCGGGAGCGCGCCGCGGCGTGGCCGGGCCTGTGCCCGGCCGTGAACCTGACCGCACTGGGAACCGCGTGATCTGTCTCCGCTCTCACCAGCCCCAATGCGCCGCGATTATAGGCCGCGGGGACCTGTGCTCTGCTTCGCGCGGCAGGCGTTCGTTGTGCGAATCGCGTGCCGCCGGCGAGACCAATCATCGGCTTGCCCTGCTCCGTTCTGACGCACGGCGCGCTGCGAACCGCCGCGCAAGGGACCGACAGACTTCGGCCTGCCAAAGCGGCAGGTTCTCGGACACGTGAGCGTTCCTTTACGATGTCTCCGGCGACGCGCACATTTCACCGCGCCGGAAGCATCGCGAGAATGGCGCCGCCGCGGCTTGAGGCGTGGAGGGAGTAACCCTCTTGGACATGGTCAAACACCTCCGCCGCCTCCTTGCCTACGACGCGTGGGCCAACCGAGACGCCTTCGAGGCACTGGTAAAGGCGCCGGGAGCGCCGGCGCGGGCCCGCGCGATCATGGCCCACATCGTGGCCGCCGAGGACCTGTGGCTCTCGCGCCTGAACCAGGACCGTCGCGGCGTGATCGTGTGGCCGGAGTTCGACGAGGTAGTCGTGCAGGCGGGGCTGGCAGCGCTGCCGGACATGTGGACGCGGTACCTCGACGGGCGGCAGGAGAACGACCTGCTGATCCCCGTGCAGTACACCAACAGCGCGGGAGAGAACTGGTCGAACACGCCGCGCGATGTGCTCGAGCACGTCGTGACGCACTCGGCGTATCACCGGGGGCAGATCGCGACGCTGCTCGGGACCGTGGGCGCCAAACCCGCGTACACGGACTTCATTCATGCAGTGCGGCAGGGGTTCGTGGCGTAGGGCACCGAGCTGCGGGCTTCTAGAACATGTCTGACATTGCAGAACCGGCGCCCGCGAACATGGCGGCGGCCTTCGTCAGCGAGTCTTCGTCGCCTTCGAGACGCCCCATGAGGCGCAGAGCCCACGGTGTGGCGAAGCCCGCGTAAAGCGGCGCGAGATCGCGGATCTCCAGGCGGATGCCGCCCGAGCCGCCGCGCTTGACGCGCGCTCGACCGCCTTCCACGCTGATCTCGAAGCGTCCCCCGTTGGAAGGGATCAGAGTGTCGTGCACCTCCAGTGTCAGCGAGAGCGAAAGGCCCGGCGGGTAGCCGCGGGCCTCCAGGGCCTTGGGCACATCGACGATGCGGACCATCCAGTGATCGAGCAGGCGCACGTGATAGGACTGCTCATCCATGATGGCGGTAACGGGGTGCCAAGCGGGCCCGTGGAACGTGGCCGCGGCGATTCGCGAGTCGTGTTCGGCAAGGTGCGTGAGGATGGCGCGGGCCGCCGCGGGCGTCAGAGCGCACACATCCGTGCAGAAGAGGTCACCGCGCTCCGCGCCCGAGCCGGGCGGGGGCGGCGTCATCGGCGCCTGCACGACATAGCCCTCGGCGCCCGAGGCCCCGACCAGGAGATAGCCGTCGGCCTGCTGAAACATCGGCTGGTGAACGCGCGCCCAGATGTAATCCGGTCGGTCGAGAGCGCCGTCGCAGTGGACGGCCCACTTCGCGTACAGCCGTCGCGCCTCGGCGCGCTCGCTGTCGCCCATCGGCACCGAGGCGAGCGACCGCTCGCGCACGCGGATCATGCTCGTCTCGACTCGGTGCTCGAAGCGGGAGCCCGCCTGCTCGAAACCGACTCGCCGATACAGCGGCTGCGTCGCGGGGTAGAGCGTGCTGATCGGCGCGCCCATCGCGTGGATCTCGCGCAGCGCGTGCTCCATCATGGCCGTGGCCACGCCGCGACCACGCGCCTCGGGTGAGACGGCCACGCCGGCGATGCCGATCATGGGGACGCTGCGCCCGCCGAAGTACTGGCCCATCGAGATGAACAGGAGCGTGCCGTGCACATGCCGCTGCTTCGCGCCGGGCATCGTCGCCTCGACCAGGCGGACGTTGGTGTGACCGAGCCGCTCGAGCCACTTGGGGACACGGTCTTCGGGGCCGCCGAAGGCGCGCGTGATGATGTGCGAGACGCGCGCTGTCTCTTGTGCGGGATCGCGCATGGGGCGGTATTCGATCGGGATGGGCTTGGTGGCCGGCGTGGTCATGGTCCGCGCCATCATAAAGAACCCTCGCGCAGAGGCGCGGAGCCGCAGAGGATGATCAGACAATCAGTGTGAGCATCCGGCGAGAGTGCGTGCGGACATCGATCGTGTCGAAGCCATGGTCGCCTCGCCCCGATTCGGTGTGATCCGATCTTGCGGTCTACCTCGGCGCCTCAGCGCCTCAGCGTGAGATCAATTCTTCTCGAACTGCCGCTGCAGTGCCGCCGCGAGGTACTCGTACTGGCTGATGTGGTTGTAGAGCTGCGCCGAGACGCGCACCTGGCGCTTGGGGAACTCGGGGAACCCGATCAGCGGCACGGTGATGCCGTACTTCTCGTTGAGCGGGCCCAGTTCCTTGTCGGGCTCGCCGACCTTGTGGCGCGCATCGGGGAGCACGATCGTGGCCATGGTGCCGATCATGCTCTCGGGCGCGGGCGGGCGCGTGCCCATCGCCTTGCACAGGGTCTGGCGCGCTTCCATGGCCAGCGCGTGGTTGGTCTTCATCACGCCCGCCGTGCCGCCATCAACCATCGCCGCCACCGCACGGATGGCCTCAGGCACGCTGAGGAAAGCCGTCGGGTCGTCGGTGCCCTGCCAGCACAATTCGATCAGGTAGCGCGAGCGATCGGAGCGCGGCGAGTTGGCCCCGTGCGAGATGGCGAGGGGGCGCATCTGCGCGCGGCGATCCGGGGCGACGCACAGAAACGCCGCTCCCTTGGGCGAGCACATCCACTTGTGACAGTTGCCGACGTAGTACGTCGCGCCGATCGAGCGCAGGTCGAGCGGGATCTGGCCGGGTGCGTGCGCGCCGTCCACCAGCGTGTCGACGCCGCGGTCGCTCAGTTCCTTCACGAGCCGCTCGACGGGCATGATGATCGCCGTGGGGCTCGTGATGTGGCTGACCATGTGCAGGCGCGTGCGCGGCGTGACCTTGCTCATGATGGCGTCGAACGCCTCATCCGGCGAGGCGATCGGGAACGGAACTTCCGCGACAACGATGCGGGCGCCGGTGCGGTCGCAGACGTAGCGGCACGCGTTGATGCACGCGTTGTATTCGTGGTTGTTGATGAGGATCTCGTCGCCCGGCGAGAAGTCGAGCGACTGGAGCACCGTGTTGACGCCGTGCGTCGCGTTGGGCATGGGCGCGAGGCCGCCGGGGTCCGCGCCGAGGTACTTCGCCAGCTCGAGGCGCGCCTCGTCCATGAGACCCTCGATGTCGCGCGCGAGGAACTTGACCGGTTCGCGCTCCATGCGGTCCTGAAGATGGCGCTGGTATTCCAGCACGCGCTGCGGGCAGGCTCCGAACGAGCCGTGATTGAGGAAGACAACCTGGGGGTCGAGGATCCAAGCCTTGGCCAGCGGGCTGTACTGCGGCTTGGCGAGGTCTTGCTGCATGACGCGGCGTGTCAGGCGCTGACGTCGATCGTCTTCCCGGCGTGGACCAGCGTAGCAGCGACGTTCAGGTCGCCGGGACGGCGGTACATGGCCAGCGGCTGGCCCTCGGCCCGTGCGGGGCCGGCGGGCTCGGAGAAATCGGCGCGCCCGGGCACGGTCGCGGCCACGAGATTCTGAGTTGCGCCCTGACCGCTGCGTGAAGCAGGTTCCACAGGGAGGAGCGGCGCAGGCCTGGCGATGCCATACGCGCGGGCCACGTGGAACGGGATCGAAGAGCCTTCGATTCGCATTTCGCTTGCTCCGCTCGGCCGGCGAAGAGCATAGCCGCGCCGCGCCGGGCCCACCATTCGACGCGGAGCCCCGGCGCACGTCCGCGTGAGTTATCCGTAGACCGCGCTGACCTTGCGCTCCAGGTGGCGCATCAACGCATCGCTCGAGAGCGGCGCGCCGGAGATCCGCTCGCACAGTTCCTCGGCGCGGAACTCGCGCCCGACCGAATGCACCCTGTCGCGCAGCCATTGCAGCACGGGCGCGAACTCGCCCCGGGCGATCATCTCTTCGCGCCCGGGCATCTCGCGACCCATCGCCTCCCAGAACTGCGCCGAGTAGAGATTGCCCAGCGTGTAGGTCGGGAAGTACCCCACCGCGCCCATCGACCAGTGCACATCCTGAAGGCAGCCGCGGCGGTCGTCGGGCACATCCAGCCCCAGGTCCGATTTGATGCGCTCGTTCCAGACGCCCGGCAGGTCCTCGGGCGACAGGTCCTGTCGCACCATGGCGCGCTCGAGGTCGAAGCGCAGCATGATGTGCAGGTTGTAGGTCAGTTCATCGGATTCCACGCGGATGAAGCTGGGCGCGACGATGTTCATCGCGCGGTGGATGTCGGCGTCGGTGAAGGCGTCGAGTGCCGGAGCGAAGTGCTTGCGCGCGTGGGTTCCCGCCCAGCGCCAGAACGCGCTGGAGCGCCCGATGAGGTTCTCCCACATCCGCGACTGGCTCTCGTGGATGCCGAGAGAGATCGGCTCCGCGAGCGGGCTTCCGAAGTGCTCCTCCTTTGGAAGGCCCTGCTCGTAGAGCCCGTGCCCGCTCTCGTGCAGGACCGTGCCGAGGGCATCGGCCCAGCCGTCGGACCGGTAGCGGTTGGTCATGCGCGTGTCGCCGGGGCCGAAGCCGTCGCAGAACGGGTGCGTCGATTCGTCCACGCGCCCCGCGTTGAAGTCAAAGCCGATCTTCTCGCACACGAACCGCACGAAGGCCTTCTGGAGTTCGATGGGGGTGTGCACGCGCGCCGGGGCGATGTCGGGGCGCCGCGAACTGTCCGCGACGCGCTCGATGAGCGGGACCAGCCGCGCACGGAGCGGGTCGAAGGTGGCCTTCACCGCCGCCGCCGTCATTCCAGGCTCGTATTCATCGAGCAGCGGGTCGTAGAGCTCGCCGCCGCGGGCCACGCCGAGGCAGCGCGCCTTTTCGCGCGAGAGCTCGATGGTGCGCTTGAGCCACGGCAGGAACAGCGTGAACTCCGACTTCTGGCGGGCCTCCTTCCACGCCTCCATGCCCAGGCTGGCACAGCGAGCCAGTTCGGCGACGAGGCTGGTGGGCAGGCGCGTGGCGAGATCGAAGTCGCGGCGCGTCTCGCGCAGATCGGCCTTGATGCGCCCATCGCCGTTCTTCTTCGCCCAGGATTCGGCGGCCTTGAGCAGATCGCCGAACCGCCTGCTCGTGCGCCGCTCGTGGAGCATCGCCGAGAGCATCTGGCGCTGCTGGGCGCGCAGGGAGGCGCCGCGCGGCGGCATCTGCGTTTCCTGGTCCCACGAGATGTTGGTCAGCACCGCGGCGAGCGTCGCGATCTGTCGCAGTTCCTCGCGGAGCGCGGCGTAGGGTCCATCCGGGGCGGCCCGGCCCTTGCCCTTGGGTCCCCGCAGTATCGGCGCCGATCGGCGCGAGCGCTCGCCGCCGCTGTGGGAGGAACGCGAAGCGCCCTTGACCGATCGTGCGGCTGGTTTGCGGGCGCTGCGCTTGCTCTTGGCCATGGTGCGGCTCACTTTCGGCGAAAGGGCCGCGATGATACCCGGCGCAAGCCTGATCCTGTCCGGCGCGAGGGAGGCCGGGCTGTCAGGCGCGCAAGAGCTCGCCGCACTCGGGGCAAATACCGCTCGGCAGCCCCGCCAGTTGGTAGCGGCATCGAGGGCACAGTCCTGCTCCAAGTCGGCCCCTTCGAGTGCGCTGATGCACGACGGCGGGCACCCAGCCGAGCGAAATGAGGAATACCGAGCCCGTCGTCAGAAGCGCCGCGTTGTGCGCATAACCGGTCCACCGGAGTTTCGTGGTCTGCCCATCTCCGCGGCGCAGCAACTCGGCGTACTCACGCGAGTAGCCCTTGACGATCAAGTAATCGGCGCACAATTCGCGCACGGTTCGGTGTTGATCCGCACTCAGGGCGGGCATCATTCCGCCGCGCCAGCAATACCATTGAATCGCGTGATTCCAAGTATTGTGCGTGATCGCCGCGAATGAACTTCGAAACGGGCGAGGGCGGCATCCGAATGCGGAACTTCCCGCCGGCGCCGTGCGGACCTCACTCAGCCGCACAGTTCCATCGGCCTCGATCCACACGCCGAAGTCTGGTCCCCAACCCCCGCATCGGCACACGGACAAAGTCAGATGAACCAATTCACCTACGCTCGAATCCCGGGCGGGGAGCGCGAACAGAAGTCCTCCGAGCACTACCGTAAGCGCTGCGGATGCGGCCGGTCTCATCAATGTCCTGTGACACACAGTCGATGTGTCGCGCAGTCGCCTTAGGACGCCTGAGGTCGCGACCCACGACAGCGGGATCATGATCTTCGATACGCGGATCCCCCCGCGTGGATGCGATCGAACGGCGCCGTTTCTTCGATCGCCTCTGGGGCACGTCGGGCTCGAACCGGAAGCGACGAGTCAGTCCATCGCGTGCTGGAGCGCGATCAGCGAATACGCCGTGATCAGGACCTCGTTGTCCTCCATCCAGCGGTCGTCCACCGATCGGAAGGAGCCCTTGGTCGTCTGGAGCACGGTGAGGCGGTCGATCAGGTCGTGCCGCCAGTCGCGCGGCGGCGCTTCGGTGCCGTCGGCGTTGAGCGGCGTGATGGTGTCGGAGCCCCACGCGTCCAGGGCTCGCGCGAAGGCGAGCAGGTAGTAGTAGAGGCCGTCCGTGCCCGCGCCCGGGTTCTCTTCGAGCGTGTAGTTGCGGCGGATCCAGTCGTGCGCGACCCGCACGCGCATGTCTTCGCGCGACAGGTTCGCGTAGATCATGCTCTTGAAGCCGGTGTAGGTCATCGAGCCGTACGCGCGCAGTCGCATGACCTTGGACCCGTCGGGCAGGGTCTCTTCGATCTCGCCGGCCTGGGACTGGCCCTGTCCCTCGGCATCGCCCGAAGGTGCGGTGGCGTAGATGAAGCCGCCCTGGCGCGAGCCGCGCGCGTAGGGCATGTCGTTCACGCGGTCGTCCATCTGCGTTCGCGCCAGGAACGTGAGTGCGCGCCCGAACGCGGGGTCCGTGCTCGCCAGCCCTGCGTCGTGCATCGCCTCCACGAACATGCCGAGATTGGAGTTGTCCGGGCGCCCGTGCCGCCCGTAGCCCACGCCGCCGTAGAACGGGTGCTCCATGCTCACGCGCCCGGTCTCGTTGGGATGGTCGCCCGATTCCGGGGACCATTGCAGGGTGCGCAAGAACGAGATGGCGGGCTCGATGCAGGCCGCCGCCTCCGGGCGCTTCACTTGCGAGAGCGTGCTGAGGCAGATCGCCGTGTTGTAGGAGGGCAGCACTCGGTCGTAGAGCCCGCCGTCCGGCTGCCGGAACCGGAGGATGTACGCGATGCCGCGGGCCACGGCCGCGTCGCGCTCATCGATCGTCGGGTCCTTCAACATGCCGCTCACGACCAGCGCGGTGATGGCGGGAAAGTTCGGCTGGCCTTCTGGCGAGACCGACCATCCACCGGTGGCCTGGTCCTGCTGCGTGCGCAGCCAGTTGATGGCCAGCGCGGCGATCTTGCGCCCCTTCTTCTCGTGGAGCCAATCCACGGCGCGGGCCGCCGGCGCTGCGGCGAGGAGCCCGAGGAACGCGAGGCACAGGGCGAGGGTTCGCGCGAACGAGTGGTGTTTCATGGCTCTGATTCTTGAGGGTCGGACGCCGGGGGGTTGCATCCGGCGGCGCTGAACATTGCGAGAATCACGCCGACCCCCACCGGCGCCGCGGTCTCGATCCGCATGGTATACGGGCCCAGGCGGCACGCCCGCGCGCCGGCGCGCCTCGCCGCTTCGCGTTCCTCATCGGTCCAGCCGCCCTCGGGGCCGATGAGCAGGCGGATCGAATCCCGGGGCGTCGGGATTTCCAACTCGGTAATCGGCGATCCGCGCGCATCGGCGAGCAGGAGCCATTGACCCGGCTCGGGCGCGATCGCTTCCTCGAATGTCGACTTCTCGCGAACTTCCATCAGCCAGGCGCGCTGCGCCTGCTTGGCGGCCTCCAGCGCGATGCGATGGAGCCTCTGGATCTTGGTCTCTCGCGGGTCCACTACTCCGAGGCGCGTGGACATCGGCGTCCACGATGCGGCGCCGGTTTGAACGAGGGCATCGACCAGCTCATCCACTCGCGGCCCCTTGGGCGTCGCCGACCAGACATGAACCGCGGGGCGCACCGGCTCGATCGTGCGCACCCGAGCGGGCCGCAGCTCAAGGTCCCTCTTCGCGCGGACGACTTCGCACTCGGCGACGACCCCGCGTCCGTTCATCACTCGCACCCGCTCGCCCTCGCGGACGCGTTTCACGCGGATCGCGTGGTGCGCCTCGTCGCCCTCGATCAGGATGAGGGCACCGTCGGATCGCAGGTCCGGGAACAGCAGTGTGTGCATGGGCAGGGCGGGGAACGAGCGTCTGAGCGGGCATTCCAGCCTCCGAACCGACCTCCGCGCCCGGCCCGGTTGAGTCGCCCGCCGTCCCCGTCGATCATTGAGGATCGGCGTCCGGGAGGCAACATGACCACCGCTCCGGCCACGACAAATCCCGGGAACCTGCCGAGCGCCGGCGCTGCGCCGCCATCGCCGGGCGGTGCATCGGCCACCGCGCCGACACGCCCCGCCGGCTCGCTGGATCGCGGCATCGATGAACTGCTTGCGGACCTGAACTCGCAGGTGACCACGCCCGAAACGGCGCAGGGCGCGGCGCCCGCGCCCGCACCTGAGCCGGCCTCACCGGCGATCCGGGCGATCCCGCGCGCGGCGAAGGTCATCCCCGGCGATCCGCTGCCCGAGCGCCCGATCACAGCGGAGGATGCGCTCGACGCCTCGATCGATCGCGCGGTGCAGGAAGCGGCCGCGCGGCTGCCGACTCAACCGCCCGCGCAGTCTCCACGCGAGTCTCCTCCGGCAGGGGCCGGAGCGACCCGCGCCGCCTCACCCGCGCCCACTGCGGAGAAGCCGGCTGTCGCGCCCGCCGTCGCGGCGGCCACCAACGTCGCCGATCTCGATTCGGCGCTGGCGAGCGCGCCTGTCGCCATGGAGGCGCCCGCGCCCATCCGCGGACCCGCGGCGGCAATGCCGCCGATCGCCGTCGCCGCCGGCGTGATCATCCGCGGCGGAGACGAATCGCCGACCGGTGTGCTCGTCGACAAGTCCAAGCCGGCAGCGGATGACGCGGCGGCTCGTCCCGCGGCGAAGGCAAAGCAGGAGGCCGCCGCAAGGCAGGCCGCGCAGGCAACGGTCAGTCCGGAAGCGACGCGAACCGCCAAGGCCGCCGAACTCGCCGCATCGAAGGCGCTCGCCGATTCGCGCGCGGCCACGGCGATTCCCATTCAGCCCACCGGCCGGCTGTGGAACATGCTCGCGTTCCTCGGCGCGCCGCTGCTGCGCTTCTCGCCCAACGCCCGCGACCTGCTGGGCTGGTTCGCGCTCATCACTCTCTTTCAGGCTCTCGTGGTGTGGCTGCTGGTGTTCACGGCGCGGTGACGGGCGCGCCGACGCCGCTCGCTAGACTCCGCGCGTGGTCCGGCGCCGCGGCGTGTGGGCAGCCTGCTGTTTCTGCCTGGGTCTCCTCGCCGCCGGATGGCTCGGAATACCGAGCGCGGCCTGGTTCGGCAGCGCGGCGGCGGGCGCGCTCGCCGCACTCCTCACGCGCGGCTGGGCTTGCAGAGTGGCTCTGAGCCTCAGCGTCGCGCTCGGCGCGGGCGGCTGGTACGCCGCGCGGGCCTGCGAGACCCCGGAGGATTCTCTTGCGAGGCGCCTCTCGCCCGAGCCACAGATTCTGTGCGTCGAGGGAGTGGTCGCCGAGCCGCCCCGGATCGTTCCGGCGGCGCGCGGCACGATGGGCGGATTTCTGCCTCGCAGGCCGGTCACTCGATTCCCCTTCGAGGCGCAGCGCATCGTTGATGCGGGCGAGGCGGCGGGTATCGCACAGGGCCGGCTCTATGTGACGGTGGCGGGCGCGGCTCGTTCGATTCGTGCGGGCGACCGCGTGCGAATCACCGGCCTCGCGGAAGCGCCCGCACCGCCCACGAATCCCGGGGAGCGCGATGTCCGCCCGATCTTTCGCGCTCGCGGCATCGCGGGCTTCATGCACGTGGACACACCGGAACTGATCGAGCCGGCCCGATCGCCTCCCACGTGGCGCGAGTCGGCCGCCAGACGACTGGTGATCGCCGTCGCGCGACTCGAGCGCAACGCTCGCTCGTGGCTCGAGTCGCCCTCGGACGACGATGCCGAAACCCGCGCTTCGGTCGACCGGGAGTCAAGAGCCTTGCTTCTGGCGCTGTTGCTCGGCCAGCGCGAGCCCGAGTTGCGCGACCTAAGCGAGGCCATGACGCGACTGGGGCTGACCCACGTCCTCGCGATCAGCGGGCTGAACCTGGCGATCCTGGCGGGTACGGTTCTGCTGATCGTGCGCTCGCTGGGCGCGGGCCCTCGCGTGGAAGCCCTGGTCGCCGGCGCCGCGATCATCGTGTACTTGCTCGTGCTCCCGGCGCAGGCGCCCGTGGTCCGCGCGGCGCTGGGCACGCTCGTGTTTCTGATCGCCGAGGTCTTCGGACGGCGCTACGACCGTCTCAACCTTCTCGGCTGGACCGCGATCGCCGTGCTGCTCTGGCGGCCCACCGACCTCTGGGACCCGGGATTCCAGCTCTCATTCGGCGTCGTCGGCGCGCTGCTCACGCTTGCCACTCCCGTGCGGGTGAAGATCTTCGGGCCGCGCCCCGAGCGCGACACCATCGGCTCTCTTCGCGCAGGATTCGAGATGCTCAAGGACGCGGCGGCGGCATCGCTCGTCGCATGGGCCGTTGCCTCCCCGCTCATCGCCGATCGCATCGGCATCTTCTCGCCGCTCGGCCCCATCGCCACGCTCATCCTCGCCCCGTTCGTCGGGCTGCTCATGAGTGCGGGATACCTCGTGCTGGTCATCGCGGCGGTCGTTCCGGAAGCCGGCGTGCTCGTCGCGGGAGTGCTCGCCTGGCTCGCCGAATTGACGGCCCGCGTCGTCTTCGTGATCGACACCGCGCCGTGGAGCGCCGTCTACCTGCCGCGCATGGGCACGCTGTGGACCGTGATCACCACGGCCGTCGTGATCTGGTGGCTCATGCCTCGCGGCCAGCGGAATCCCCTCTGGCCAAGAGACACCGCGTCGGCGCCGAGGCTCGGCCCGGGAAAGCTCGAGGGCCTGGCAAGGCTCGGCGCGACGGCGATCGCCTCGGCATTCTCCATCTGGCTGCTCGTGCTGCCCGGTCGGGCGGGCGATGCCTCGCTGCGCCTGGATTCGGTCGATGTGGGCGACGGATCGTGCCACCTGCTGCGCAGCGGCGGCGAGGCGATGCTCTACGACTGCGGCTCCCTGCGGACGACCGCCGGCGAGTACCTCGTCCCGCAGGCGCTGCGCGCCCTGGGCGCCTGGCAGATCCCCGTGGCCGTCGTGTCGCACGCGAACCTCGATCATTTCGATGCGCTGCCGGACATCGCCGATCGGATCAGGCTGCGCACGCTCTACATCGGCGAGGCCTTCGCGCTCGATGCGGAGGCTCGCCCTCGCGGGTCTCCCGCGTTCCTGCTGGCCGAGATTCGGCGCCGCGGCGTGGAGGTCCGGCTGCTGGCTCAGGGCGACCGCCTGACTCTGGGCGACACGAGGATCGAAGTGATCTCGCCGCCGCGGGGGGCGGAGTGGGCAGCAGGCAACGACGCCTCGCTTGTGCTGCTGGCGAGCGCGCCGGACCGGGCTCGGCGAAATCTCTTGCTGCTCGGGGATGTCGGTCGCCCCGCGGCGTCGTGGCTCATTGAGCAGCGCCCCGGGCTCCGGGCGGACGTTTGCGAAGCGCCGCACCACGGGAGCGGCGGCAATCCCGAAGCGATCCATCTGCTCGAGCGGCTCAACCCTCGCGTGGTGGTGCAGTCCACGGGGCCCAGCCGCCTCGATGACCCGCGCTGGGATGATGTGCGCAGCGCGACTTCATGGTTCGCGACCGCCGCAGACGGCGCGGTCAGCGTCGTGATCTCGCACGACGGCTCGATCCATATCAAGACATGGCGGCCGGGCGGCTCGTGGCGCTCGATCGAATCGCCGTAGTCGGGGTCCGACCCTCGCCCTCACGGGCGCGGCGGGCCGGGTAGAGCCGCCTCGCGCGGGAGCGATGAGAAGTCCATCCTCCCATCCTCGCGAAAATCGGCGGAAGGCCGGCGCAGTTTCGCGTCAAAGAGCACCTCGGAGATGGTGCCGGGGATCTCGTACACGACGGCTCCGGAGAGCGAGTATGGCGCTACGCCGGTCGGGGGCGAAGGCAGCGGCTGCCCCTCCCCGATGCGTACCGAGACCGGGAGCACGATCTCGCGCGTGCCGAAGCGTGGTAGCGTCGCCTCGGCCGATCGCTGGCCGGAGAACACTTCTCTCCCCTCGATCTCGAGCGAGTACTTCACCTCGCGCAGCGGGAGTTGCTCCTTGCCGCGGTTCTCGCCGCGCAGAACGAACGTGAGCACCACCGCCTCGGCGCTCTGCTCCGTCATGGCAACATCGACGACTTCGAATCGCGGCGGGCTGGTCGCACATCCGGGCAGCGCTGCGCCGCTCGCCGCCGCGATCGCGAAGATCGAATGGCGGGCGCCGCGTCCAAATCGCTCGAAACCGCCGCGCTGCCGCATGTGAGGCAGACTACCATCCGCCCGTGACGCGAGAACCCGGCGCGGCGCTCAACGCGGGGGGCGCAGCGGCGATCCCAGTGGGAGCGCTTGTGCGCCGGCTGCTCGCGCTGGCGTGGAAGCACAGACTCGTTGCGCTGCCGGCGATCGCCGCGACGATCGCGTTCCAGGCGCTGACGCTGGCCGGCCTGTGGGGGCAGGGGCTGGCGATCGACGCGATCCGCGCTGAAGTGGATCCGTCGGCGCCGGCGCCACACTGGCCGCCCGGTCTCGAGCCGCCGCCGTCATGGCCTCTGGCCGCGAAGATCGCTCTGGTCGTGGCGATCGTGCTCGGAGTCAGCGCGCTCGCGGGAGCCGCGCGGTTCTTCACGCGCTACACCGACGAACTCTTCGTGCAAGCCTGCGTGGTGGACCTGCGCCGGCGCCTCTACGCCAAACTCCAGCAACTGTCCTTCGCGTTCTTCGACACGATGGACACCGGGCAGATCATCAACCGCGTGGCGGGCGACTCGCAGCAGGTCCGCATGTTCATCCAGGGCGTGGTGATCCGCGCGGGCATCGCGATCGTCACGCTGGCGATCTTTCTCTGGTTCATGGCGAGCCAGCACCTGTGGCTGACGCTCGCCTGCCTCTCGGTTTTCCCGTTTCAGGTGCTCGTCATGGTGCGGTTCGGGCGCATCACCAAACCCATGTACCTCGAGCAGTCGCGCCTGGGAGACCTCGTCGTCAACTCGTTCTCCGAGTCGATCGCCGGCGTGCGCGTGATCCGCGTCTTCGGGCGCCAACACGAGGCGGCGTCGCGGTTCCGGCGGCGCGCCCAGGACGCGTTTGACCAGCGGATGACGCTGGCCCGGCACGCGGTCATCCACACGCCGTTCATCCAGGCCAGCAACATCCTCGCGCACACGATCCTGCTCGGCTATGGCGGGTGGCTGGTGCTGCGCGGGACGCCGCAGGGCGGCATCGCGCTGGGCACGTTCTGGGTCTTCCGAGGGCTGCTCGAGCGGCTGGCCGCTCAGGCCGAAGCCATCTCTTCGATCATCGCCGAAGCGCCCGAGTCGCTGGCCGGCGCGGAGCGGGTCTTTTCGCTGCTGGATCGGCCGGTCGAGATCGCAGACCGCCCCGGCGCGGTGATGCCGTGGCCCGATGCGGGCGCCGATCCGCCGGGCGCGAGCGTCGAGTTCCGCAACGTCACCTTTGGTTACTCGCCCGACCGGCCCGTCCTGCACGATGTCTCGTTCAAGGTCGCTCCCGGCGAGGCGCTGGCGATCGTCGGCCCGACCGGCTGCGGCAAGAGCACGCTGCTCTCGCTCATCTCCCGGTTCCACGACCCGCAGGCGGGCGCCGTGCTCGTCAACGGCGCCGATGTGCGCGATGTGCCGCTTTCCTCGCTTCGCCGCTCGATCGGCGTTGTGTTCCAGGAACCGTTCCTGTTCAGCACGACGATCGAAGCGAACGTCGCCTTCGGCGCGCCGGCGTCGCCGCGCAAGGAGGTTCAGCGCGCGATCGAGGCCGCCGCCGCGGATGATTTCATCGCCGCCCTGCCCGCCGGGCTCGACACGGTGATCGGGGAGCGAGGCGTCTCGCTCTCCGGTGGCGAGCGTCAGCGCCTGACCATCGCGCGAGCGCTGCTCGTTCACCCCTCGATCCTTGTGCTCGATGACGCGACGGGTTCGGTCGATGCGCTGACGGAATCCGAGATCCACAAAGCGCTCGACGAGTTCGTGCGAGGGCGGACCACGTTTTTCGTTGCCCACCGGCTCTCGACGCTGCGGCGCGCCGACCGGGTGATCGTGCTCGACAAGGGGCGAATCGTCGATATCGGAACGCATGACGAACTCATGAACCGTCCGGGCCACTATCGCGCCGCCGCGCTGATCCAGCTGGCCCTCGATGAGGGCGGAGAGGGCGGCGCGCCGGCGACGGGGGCCGCCTCATGAGCCGCGCCGCGCCACAGACCGCTCGCGGCTCGGCCCCCGCTGCCGCCCTGATCTCGCCCGCCATTGCCCACGACGAGCGCGAGCCCGAGTATCGCCCCATCCAGTGGGAGATCTGCAAGCGCCTGCTCGTTTACATGTGGCGCCGGCCGGGGCTGCAAGCGCTGGCGATGGGCCAGGCGGCGGGCGTCGCGCTCATCAACGCCGCCGTGCCCGTCGCGATGACCGAGACCATCCGGATCACGATCGAAGCGCCGGAGCAATGGCGAATCTGGAGCGGCGGGGCCGACGCGGAGTGGGGCCTGCTCGCCGGCACGCTGCTCGTGGGCGTGCTGGCGCTGCTGCACTACGGCATGGTCGCGTGGCGCCAGTACACGGCGACGCGCATGGCCGAGCACGTGGTCTTCGACATGCGCGCGGACATGTTCGACCACGTGCAGCGCCTGGACATGGCGTATTTCGATCGCACGCGCCTCGGGCGCATCCTCGCCCGCGCCACGGGCGATATCTCCGCCCTTCGCGGGGCGGTCGTGCAGGTGGTGCCGCGGCTGATCATCCACGGCCTGACGATGGCCCTGATGTTCGGCGCGATGCTGTACTACGACTGGGCGTTGACGCTGATGCTCGCCGCGTTCGCGCCGCTCATCGCGTTCGGCAACACGCGCCTTGGCCGGCGGCTGGAGCAGGCGTACCGCGTCGTGCAGGAGTCCTACAGCCGAATGACGGCCAGCGTCGCCGAGACCGTCGCCGGCATCCGCGTGACGCAGGGCTTTGCTCGCGAGGGCATCAACGCGCAACTCTTCGACGAAGTGCTGATGAGCCACCGGCGCAACAACATGCGCGCCGCCGTGGCCCACGGCCTCTACCTGCCGCTGCTCGACGTCTCCTCGCAGGTCATCGCGGCGACGATCCTCGGGCTCGGCGCCTGGCGCATCGCTTCCGGACAGATGGGAGTGGCGGACCTGATCGGCTTCCTCCTCTATTCGGGCGGCTTCTTCGGCTCGGCGCTCATCCTCGCCGACCTGTACAGCACGACTCTGGCCGCCATGGCCGGCGGCGAGCGCGTCTTCGCGCTCCTGGACACGAAGCCGACGATCGTGGACCCGCCCGAATCGGCGGCGCGCGAGCTGCCTCTGGATGCGGCAGGCGTCGGCGCCCGCGTCGAATTCGAGAGCGTCACATTCGGCTACCGCGATGCCGCGCCGGTTCTGCACGATGTCTCGTTCACGCTCGAACCGGGGCGCACGATTGCGCTCGTGGGGCACACGGGCTCGGGCAAGACGAGCATCGTGAACCTCGTCTGCCGCCTGTACGAGTACCAGGCCGGCGAGATCCTGATCGACGGCCTCGACCTGCGCGCGATCCGGCTGGCCTCGCTTCGCTCGCAGTCGGCGATGGTCAGCCAGGACAATTTCCTGTTCAGCGGAACCGTATTGGACAACATCCGATTCGGGCGCCCCAGCGCTTCGGATGAGGAAGTACGCCAAGCTTGCCGCGACCTGGGTTGCCTTGACATTCTTGAAGGGCTGCCGCAGGGGCTGGCCACGGAGGTCGGCGAGCGCGGCGGGCGCCTCTCGCTGGGGCAGCGCCAGCTCGTGTGCTTCGCACGGGCCATGCTGGCTCGCCCGCGGCTGCTCATCCTCGATGAGGCGACGAGCGCGGTGGACACGTTCACCGAGCACCGCATCCAGCAGGCCCTCGAGCGCCTGATGGCCGGGCGGTCATGCCTCGTCATAGCGCACCGCCTCTCGACGATCCGCCACGCGGACCTGATCCTTGTGCTCGATCACGGGTGCATCGTTGAACGCGGCACGCACTCCGAACTTCTCAGGTCCGGCGGCCATTACGCCACGCTCTACACGCAGTTCATTCGATTGATGGACGGCGCTGATTGATCACCGGCCCTGCGGCTTCCAGGAGGGCGGTGCACCAAACGACCGTGTTCCTCTTTCGATCGCCAGCGCCGCGCGCAGGACCACATCTTCTTCAAAGGCCCTCCCCAAGACCTGGACGCCGACCGGCAATTTCACGCCATCGACGTCAGCCATTCCTGCGGGCACAGACACGGCGGGAAGACCCGCCAGGTTCGCCGTCACCGTGTAGACGTCTTCGAGGTACATCGCCAGAGGGTCATCGCTCTTCTTGCCGATGCGGAACGCGGGGCCGATGGTTGTCGGCATGAGCACCGCATTAACGGCAGCCCCGCCGCGCGCGAAAACGCGATCGAAATCCTCCTTGACCTTGCGGCGCGCCTTGAGCGCTGTGAGGTAGTAGGCGTCGTAGTACCCCGCGCTCAGCGCGTACGTGCCCAGCATGATCCGCCGCTTGACCTCGGGCCCGAAGCCCTCGGCGCGGCTGCGCGCGTACAACTCGAAGAGTCCTTCGCCCTCTTTCAATTCCGCGCGCCGGCCGTAGCGCACGCCGTCGAACCGCGCCAGGTTCGATGAGGCCTCGGCCGTCGAGATGATGTAATACGCCGCCACGCCGTACTTGAGGTGTGGCAGTTCGATGTCGATGATCTCGGCGCCGGCCGCGCGCAGAGCCATGCTCGCCCGCTCCATCGATTCGGTGACCGAGGCGTGATTCCGCTCGCTGCGCACTTCGCGCGGCACGCCGATGCGCAGGCCACTGATCGGCTTCTCGATCTCGCTGATAATGGCCGGAGATTCGAGATCCGCGCTAGTCGAATCTCGCTCGTCGTGCCCGGCCATGACCTCCAGGGCCAGTGCTGCATCGGCGACGGAGCGCGCCAGCGGCCCGATCTGATCGAGGCTGGAGGCGTGCGCGACGAGGCCGTAGCGCGAGATTCGCCCGTAGGTCGGCTTGAGTCCCACCACGCCGCACAAGGCCGCCGGCTGGCGCATGCTTCCGCCCGTATCCGATCCGATGGTCAGCGGCACGAGCCGCGCTGCGACGGCCGCCGCCGAGCCGCCCGATGTGCCACCCGGCACGCGGTTCGGATCCCATGGATTTCGCACCGGCCCGAACGCCGAATGCTCCGATGACGAGCCCATGGCGAACTCGTCGAGGTTGGTCTTGCCGACGATGACGGCGCCGGCGTTGATCAATCGCCGGGCCGCGGTCGCGGTGTAGGGCGATTCGTAGTGCTCCAGGATCTTGGAGGCGCACGTCGTGCGCCCGAAGTTGAGGCAGATGTTGTCCTTGATCGCAATCGGCACGCCGACCAGCGGCCCGAATGCCTCGCCCGCGCGCACTCGCGCGTCGATCTCTTTCACCCGCGCGGTCGCATGGTCGCGAAACACCTGAGTGAAGCAGTTGAGCTTCGGCCCGACTGTCTCGATCCGATCGAGGCACGCCCGCACGACATCTTCCGCGCTGAAGCGTCGCGACACGACCGCGTCCCGCACCTCGATCACGCTCATTTCATGCAGCAGCGGCGCCACTCGACATCAAGCTAGCACGAGCGCCAGCGACGCGCAGCATCGAAGCCCGCGAAGGGTTGCCGGGGATTTGCCCCTGCACGGCGGCGCCGCTCGTTCAGGCGTTTCATCCCGGGTTCGGCAGATCGATGACGAGGACCTCGCTCGGCGAGGCCCCGGAGATCTCGATCGATCCCTCGTTCTCGATGCCCGCGCCGTCGCCCGCTTCCAGCTCGTTCCCTTCAAGACGCACGCGGCCCGAGACCACATGAAGCCAGGCGCGGCGCATGGAGCCGAGATCGTGCCGCACCGAGGCGCCGGGCTCCAGAGCCGCGCTGAGCACGCGCGCATCCTGGTGGATGGAGAGCGTTCCGGCCTTCGCCGCCTCATCGCTTGGCGCGACGAGAACCCGAAGCCGGTTCCGCCTCTGCTCCGGCGGGAACGCCCGCTGCTCGTACGAAGGGTCGATGCCCCGCTCGCTCGGATCGATCCAGATCTGAAGGAAGTGCGCCGGCTCGCTGCGCGAGGCGTTGTGCTCGCTGTGCAGGACGCCGCGCCCCGCGCTCATCCGCTGCACCTCGCCCGGCCGGATCACGCCGTGCGTGCCGAGGCTGTCGCGGTGCTCGATTGCGCCGGAGAGCACGATCGACACGATCTCCATGTCGCGGTGCCCGTGGGTGTCGAAGCCGCGCCCGGGCCGCACGCGGTCTTCGTTCAGCACGCGCAGCGCGCCGAAACCCGTCCAGCGCTCGTCGAAGTACCGCCCGAACGAAAACGTGTGGCGCGTGTCGAGCCAACCGAAGTTGAACGCGCCGCGCTCGCTCGCCCTGCGCACTGTGATCATGGGTCGGCGCTTCAGCTCCCCTGCCGCGCCTTGCCCAGCAGGCGCGTCAATTCCGCGATCTCCTTGCGGGTGAGGTGCTCGAGGAGGTTCTCGTGGAGCGATTCGACCGGCTCGTCGAGTCGCGCCAGGAGTTCGAGGCCCTGAGGGGTGATCGAGACGTAGACCACGCGCCGATCCTCCGTCGATCGCTCCCGCTGCACCCAGTGCGCCGCTTCGAGGCGATCGACCAGGCGCGTGATGTCCGGCACGCGCGTCACCATCTGCTCGGCGATGCTCAGGCTGGGCATGCGCCGGCCCTCAGCCCTCAAGATGCGGAGCACGTTGTATTGCGGCGCGGTCAGCCCGTGCTGGCGGAAGAGCCGCTCGAACGGAGCCTCCAGCGCCATCGCGGTGCGCATGATGTCGACGACCGCCTGGTGTTCCGGCGCCTCTGTGGGCCGCCGCGCGCGAAGATCCGGCGCGAGCACATCGGGACTCATGCTTAGGTGATATGCCTCAACAATAGTCGTGTCAACAACGGCTGTTGATTGCATAGCCGCCGCTTCGAAGTCGTTCGCGTCGGCGAGCTCAGGCTCCGCCGACATCGTTCCCAAATACCTTGGGAACGACGACGAAAGACTCCGCCGAACTTGCTGCCAGTCCCATCGCAATCTGGGGCGGAAGAGACGGGCATACGTTGTCGCTGCCCCACTGATTGGTGGTGTCGGATGGGTGCGCCATAGGGGCAGTGTGAGTCAGGTCTAGTTCCTGCAAAACTCGAACGTGCTCCAGAACTGCCGCGAGCTGCGCCCGCATCGCGACCACTTCCGCATCGGTCAGGTTGATCCTCGCGAGACGCGCGACGCGGCGAACTTCTGCCTCGGACAACTCGCTCTGGCCGGGCTTGGGCTGTCGCTCCGGGTCCATGCTCAAAGCGTACCCACGCGCCGCGCGAGCGAGAGCCGATGGCGCTTGCTCCCGGGCTCGATCCCGGTAGCATCCTGCCGCGGCGAGTGGAGCGCCGCGGAGCGCTGTGCACAGGGAGCGTCATCGGAGCCGGAGCCCGACGACAGCAACGACGGCCCTGACGCCGCGCTCGGAGACACAGGAGTCCTGGCCGGGCGAAAGCCCCGCCGATGGAGGTTCGCAGATGATCCCCAAGCCGCCGCCCCGAGAGGGAGGTCTCGGGTTCCTCTTCATCCCGCCGTTCCGTGTTCAGGGATGGTCGATCGCGGGCGAGATGACGTGCGTGCAGGTTCCTGAACTGGATGTGTGCTTTGACATGGGCGGCTGCCCGCGCCCGATGCTGTCTTCGCGCATCGCCGCCGTCAGCCATGGGCACATGGATCACATCGGCGGGCTTGCGTACTACTGCTCGCAGCGCCACTTCCAAGGGATGGGGGAAGGAACGGTCGTTTGCCACAAGGCGCTGGGCCCGGCGATCCGGCGCATGATGGCGGGCTACGTCGATCTCGAGCAGCAGGTCACGCCGTATCAGCTGGTCGAGATGGAGTCGGGGCAGGAATACGAGATCAAGAACAACATCTTCCTGCGGATGTTCGATGTTGAGCACACCACGCCCGCCGCCGGCTACACGATCATCGAGAAGCGGAGCAAGCTGAAGCCCGAGTACTACGAATTGCCCCAGGAAAAACTGCGGGAACTCAAGGAAAAGGGCGTCGACATCACCTACATCCGGGAGGTGGCCCTGGTGTCGTATCTCGGGGACACCTGCCCCGGTCCGCCGCTGGTCCGAGAGGATGTGCGCAAGAGCCAGGTCGTGGTCGCGGAGTGCACCTTCGTGGACGACGAGCACGTGGAGCGGGCCCGTGTGGGCAAGCACCTGCACCTGCGGGACATCGCCGAGTGGCTCCCGGTGCTGGAGTGCGAGCGACTGATTCTGGTCCACCTGTCGCGCCGGACCAACATGCTCGACGCGCGCAAAGCCTTGCGCCGACTGGTCAAGCCGCAGCACGCCGACCGCGTTGAATTCCTGATGGACCACAAGACGAACAAGATGCGTTACGAGCGGCAGCTGTTCGAGGCCCAGCGCCAGGAGGCCGAGCGAACCGGCGCTCCGATGCCGTCGGAGCGCCCGCACGGCCCGCCGCGGTTCCAGCGCCCGATGCGCCAAGAGCCGCGACGTTTCGGACCTCGTTCGTAGGGAAACGGCGGTGCATGCGCGCGCGAAGTTTGCGATGCGAAATCGCGCCGCGGTTGTTGACAGCCTGTCAACTCCGTCGTAATTTCTCTTCACATATTTGTGACCGTTTCTCTTCGGTGGGCTTGTCCATGTTCGACACAGAGACGAACACGCGGCGGGCAAGAGACGGAAGCGATTAACTCACATAAACCGGCGCTCCGGCGCCGGAGGGTTTGAGGCGATGACCAAGCCGGATCAGGCGGTCTGGTGCGATGTCTTGTCGTACTTGCGGGCCAGGCACCCTGCCATGTGCCGCCAGTGGTTCGAGGAGATCGATCCGCTCGGCATCCGCGCGGGCGTGTTCCACGCGCGCATCTCTCAGGCCGTGCGCCAGCGGTACCTCCAGCGGGAGTGCGCCTCGCAATTCAACGAGGCGCTCCAGGCCGTGACCGGCTCGCTCGTTTCGATCCGCTTCGTCTGCGGCGAGGAGGAACTCGACGGTCCGCCCATCGCCGCGGCGCTCAACGGCACGAATGGGCACGCGCGTGCGCCGGCCCGCCGAGCCGGCAAGCAGGGCGACGGCTTGCGCCGACCGGCCCCTGTGGTTGCATCGGTCGCGCCGGCACGAGCGCAGGTCTCCGAGCCGCCCCCCGTCATCCCCGATTACTGCTTCGAGAATTTCGTGGTCGGCCCCGAGACCCGCATGTCCTTCGCGGCGGCCCAGGCCGTCGCCGACAAACCGGGACAGGCGTACAACCCGCTCTTCATCCACGGCGGCGTCGGTCTGGGCAAGACCCACCTGCTGCACGCGATCTGCCTCCGCCTGCACGAGCGGAATCCGGAACTGGCCATCTCGTACCTCTCGTGCGAGGAGTTCATGACCCGGTTCATCGACGCGGTGCAGGCCGGCGAGATGGCCGATTTCCGCAACCGGTTCCGCGAAGTGGATGTGTTGGTGATCGACGACATCCACTTCCTCGCCAAGCGCGACCGCACGCAGGAGGAGTTCTTTCACACCTTCAACGCGCTCTACCACGAGAAGCGGCAGATCGTGCTCTCCAGCGACGCCCCGCCCAACGAGATCCCCGATCTGGAGCAGCGACTCGTAAGCCGCTTCCAGTGCGGCCTGGTCGTGCAGGTCGCGGCCCCCTGCTTCGAGACGCGCGTCGCCATCGTTGAGCAGAAGGCCCGCCTGCGCCTTTTGTCGCTCCCACCGGATGTCGCGGCCTACATCGCCGCGGGCGCTTCCTCCAACATCCGCGAGCTCGAGGGGGCGGTGATCAAGGTGCAGTTGCAGCATTCGTTGGAACAGCACCCCATCGACATGGACATGGCGCGGCGTGCGCTGGAGCCCGGCAGCCCCGCACTCCGTCCGGAGATCACGATCACGAACATCATCGATGCCGTCACCGCCTACTATGGCGTCAAGCTCTCCGACCTCCAGTCCAAGCGTCGGCAGAAGTCCATTGCTCACCCGCGCCAGGTCTGCATGTACCTCGCCCGCAAGCACACGCGCTATTCGCTCGCCGAGATCGGCGGCTACTTCGGCGGGCGAGACCACACCACCGTGATGCACGCCGTCAAGACCACCGACTCGCGGCGGGGGACGGACAGCGACTTTGACCGCGTCCTCCAGGGCCTCGAGCAGCGATTCCGCGGCTCCCTTCCCGTTCAGTTTGCCCCGCCATCGATGCCTCCGGCGCCGATCGCCTCGACGCCGGCACCCGAGCCGATGCTGGCGGCCGTGTGACGACCGGGACGATTTGTGCATAACTTGCCTGAGAAACTCGGTCTCGTGTTGGGCGTGGCCTGTGGAGAGGCTGTCGATCGCGACGCACGGGATCAATCGGGCATCCGGACCTGCGCGAAGCAGGCAACCAATCGTCAGTCGGTCCCCACTTGTGTCTGCTCCTAAAGGGTTGTGCTGCCTCGGGTTATGGCTGGTTAGTGGGCGCTTTCCACATCGCGCCGCCGCGTACTGCTACGACGACTAGTTCTTTCTCCATGACCAGAATCAGATCGGGAATCCGCCTGATGTGAGCATGGCGCTAAGGGCGGATGGCCTCGTCTCGGCCGAGCGGCGATGTGGACAACTCCCGCGCTGGGCCGCACTTAGGACGTGCCGGATCGAGCGCTATCGCTGGCATGCCGAACACCAGACTGTGGTTCGCTGAGCCACGACGGCCGAGCGGAGCTTCTCACCGCAGACAGTGCACGCCAGACCGGCTCTGCCGTAGACCCGGTGGCGGTTCTGGAATGATCCGGGTTCGCCGGTCACACGCTGATAGTCGCGAAGCGTGGAGCCGCCGGCCTCTATGGCCTCCCTAAGCACAGCGATTAGGGACTGCGTCAGCGCTTGACGCTCGTGCGGCTTCAGCGCGCGCGCGCGCCGGCGGGGCCGGATGGCGGCGCGGAACAGGGCCTCATCCGCGTAGATGTTGCCCACGCCGGCGATCAGCGATTGCTCGAGCAGAGCCGATTTGATCGAACGCGCCGACCGCCAAAGACGCGCCAGCGACGGGTCATCGGGGCTCGCGGCGCCGAGCGCATCGGGCCCGAGCCGGCACCAGCGATTGCAGCGCAGGGCGTCATCGGAATCGAAGGTCCACACCCCACCGAATCGGCGCGGATCCCGGAACACCATGTTGATCGTGCGCCGCTCTCGATCGTGGCCGGCGGCGAGGGTCCACCGCGCGTGCTCGTGCGGGCGAGCGCTGTTGCGTGCGCCGGCGCGCTCGACCACGAGTTGCCCTGTCATTCCCAGGTGGAAGCAGAGCGTCGGGGCCCGTCCGTCGCGATTGGCGATCAAGGCGAGTTGTTTGCCGTGCCGCTCCACGCGAGCGATGGTCGCGCCGAGCAACAGCGCCGAGGCTGAACGGCGGCCGGCGACGACATCCGCGCGCATCAGCCGGACGCGGGTGACGGTCAAGCCCACAATGACGGCCTCGAGGCCGCGGCGGACGCTTTCGACTTCTGGCAGTTCTGGCATTTCCGGCGGCTTGTTCAGCGGCGATTTTTCATCGGGGCGGGCGGAGTTGGCCGTGCCACCGGCCCACGCCTGACCGATATCATCCCCTGTCCGCGGGGCGCGTGCCGCCGCCCGCCGGGCCGGAGGAGTCCGCGAATGCCCGATCCGCTTGCATCAGCCAGCACGCTCAAGGCCGTCGAGCCCGAACAGGCCGTCGCCGAGGTTCGCCAGGCGCACGACCGGCTCCGGTCCGAAGTGGCGCGCGTGATCGTCGGGCAGGATGCGGTGGTCGAGCAGCTGCTCATGGCCATGTTCTGCAAGGGCCATGCGCTCGTGGTCGGCGTGCCGGGACTGGCCAAGACGCTGCTGATCTCGACGATCGCCCGATCGGTGAGCCTCTCCTTCAGCCGCGTCCAGTTCACGCCGGACCTCATGCCCAGCGACATCACGGGCACCGAAGTGATCGAGGAGGACAAGTCCACCGGCACGCGCGAACTGCGCTTCGTCAAGGGCCCGATCTTCGCCAACGTGATCCTGGCCGACGAGATCAACCGCACGCCCCCCAAGACTCAGGCGGCGCTGCTTGAGGCGATGCAGGAACACCAGGTGACGGTCGGCGGCATGCAGCACCGCCTGCCCTCGCCTTTTTTCGTGCTGGCCACCCAGAACCCGATCGAGCAGGAAGGGACCTACCCGCTGCCCGAGGCTCAGCTCGACCGGTTCATGTTCAACATCAAGATCACGTACCCGACGGAGGCGGAAGAGGTCGAGATCATCCGTCGCACGACCTCGGCGGCGGAGAGCAAGGCGACGGCCGTGCTGACCTCGCAGGATGTCATGCGTGCCCAGGAGTTGGTGCGCGAAGTGCCCGTTGCGGACCACGTGATCCGCTACGCGCTGCGCCTGGTGCGGGCGACGCGCGTCAAGGAGCCGACTCCCAAGCCGAAGATGGTCACCGACTATCTCTCATGGGGCGCCGGCCCGCGGGCGAGCCAGTATCTGATCCTGGCGGCCAAGGCCCGCGCGGTGCTGTCGGGCTCGTTCCACGTGACGCCGGAGCACATCCGAAGCGTGGCGCCCCCGGTGCTGCGCCACCGCATCATCACGAACTTCAACGCCGAGGCGGACAACGTCACCACCGACGACGTGATCGATTCGCTCCTGCGAGAGATCCCCATCGAGGGCACGGACGCGGCGGAGAAGAAACTCGCGGACGCAGTGATGCGATGACAACGGGGCCGCGGGCAGACGCCGGCGCTGAAGAGACGGTGCACGCCTTGAGCGCGCAGATATCCTCGCCCGCGTGGGGAGCGCCGCGAACGACCATCTGCCGATCCCGCGCCTGCCGGCCAACACCAGGCTTCTCCTTGCCGCGCTGGCCATCGGCTTCGCCGGGGGCGCGCTGGCCCACCGGCTCGGCGATCCGGTCCTTCTCGGCGCGGCGGACCTGATCGCTCCCCTCGGCTCGCTCTGGACCGACGCGCTGCGCCTGCTGGCCGTGCCGCTCGTCGTCAGCGTGCTCGTGTGGAGCATCGCGGGCTTTTCGGGCGGCGGGGCGATCGGGCGAATGGGCGTGCTTGCGGCGATCGTCTTCGGCGTGATTCTCATCGCGGGAGCCGTGCTCACCATATTCGGGACGCCACTCGCGCTGACCCTGCTGCCGCCGACGGAGCCGATGGCCATCCCCGAAGCCAGCGCCGCCGCGGCGCAGGAAGCCGCCGCACAAGGGCCGGCGACGGTGCTTGACGCGCTGCGCGGCCTGCTCACCTTTGACCTTGCGGCGTCGATCGGGCGCGGCGAACTGCTGCCGATTCTTTTCCTGGCCGCCGTGTTCGGGCTGGCCCTGAGCAGGATTCCCGAGCCGCCGAAATGCATGCTCCTCGGAGTGATCGGGGCGCTCGTGCAGGCGTTGTTCGTGGTCCTCGGCTGGTTGCTCTGGGTGGCGCCCGCCGGCGTCTTCGCGCTGACCTACGTCATGGCGGCGCGGTACGGCGCGGGCTCGGCGGGCATCCTCGGCGCCTCGCTGGTGATCATGATTGTGCTGCTGATCATCATGACGGGCGCGATGTATCCGGCGGCGGCGCTCATCGGGGGTGTTTCGCTGTCGCGATTCGCCAGAGGCGTCGCCCCCGCCCAGCTCGTCGCGGTGAGCACCCGGTCTTCGCTCGCGTCACTGCCGGCGCTTCTGGAAGGGAGCGAACGCGTCGGCGTGCCGGCCCCGGTTGCCGGCTTCGTGTTGCCCTTTTCGGTTGCCCTGTTCAAGCCCAACCGGGCGATCAGCGGTCCGATGAAGCTCTTTGTGATCGCCCACATGTACGGCATCGAACTCACGCCGAGCGTGATCATCGTCTTCGTGCTGACCAACCTCATGCTGAGCATCGGAACGCCGGGGATTCCCGCCACCGGCGGCACGATGCCCACGCTTCCCGCGCTGCTCGCGGCGGGCATGCCTATCGAGGGGATCATTCTCCTGAACGCCATCGACGTGCTGCCCGACATTTTCAAGACCCTCCTGAACGTGACGGCGAACATGACCGCGACTGTCATCGTGGCGCGTCTGTCAGGGCATCCGATCGCGCAGGCCGCGGGAAGCGCGGCGAGTGCCGGTCCGATTGCACCGAACGGCTCCCCCGTCGCAACGCCTGCCCCGTGAAACCCCGCCTGCGCCGGATCGCGATCCTCCTGCACGAGCGCCACCGCGACGCGCTCTCGTGGCCCTATCGCATCTGGGCGATGGCGCGCCTGTGGGAGCGATGGGGCATTGAGGTCGAGCCGGTGTGGGGTGTCGATCGTCCGATTCAGGCGGACCTGCTCATCCCGCACATC
>Ga0187894_10001307_pt1 | contig 32182 bp, 28 predicted proteins | sample GBC1701081metaG_FD_136650 | JGI IMG/M metagenome (GOLD analysis project Ga0187894, IMG submission 136650) | White microbial mat communities from a lava cave in the Kipuka Kanohina Cave System on the Island of Hawaii, USA - GBC170108-1 metaG ...
CACGATGGGCATGCGCGACGGGTTCAACGACTCGTTCGGCTCCGGCTACAACGTGATGGGCATCTGGGCGAAGCGCCTGGACGCCAAGACGCGCATCACCACGCCGAACTCCGACCTCATCTATGGGGTCCCCGACTTGCGGCTTGACCGCTGACCGTACTTGGATGAGGCTGCCCCTCTCGGTGTCTCCTTTGAGTCGGTCCTCAATCTTGAAGAAAAACGGGGATCCACGGTCCGTTGAAGCAGCCTCCACCACCCCCGTGACCACAGCCGCTGTCTCGTTCATCTGCGACTCAAGTGGCGTCGGCAACTGCGGAGACTCGCCGGCGCCTGGACACGCAAGCACAGTGACGATGGCAAGGCACGGCAACCAACGCGGCACGGATTCGCTTTCGCACGCGCGCATGCCTCAGTCCTCGCTCACCTCGATGCCCGATTCGTCCTTCTTCTTGGGTTTCTCCTCCTCCCCGCGCCCCTCCTCCTTCTTCCCGCCGACGCGCTCGCCCGGCTCGAAGAGGTCCGGCCCGCCCAGCTCGACGAGCAGCGACTTCGCCTCGTACTGGAAGAGCCCCGCGGGGTACGCGCGGATCGCCGCCTCGAGCTCCTTCGCCTTCTTGTCGGACTTCGCCGCGTCGATCGCCGCGCGGAGCCCGTCGCTCTCTGCCCACGCGGTCGCCGCGCGTCCCTCCGGGAGCCACGGGTACCGCTCCCCGAGCGCGCGCAGGTCGGCGAGGCCGCCCCGGCGGTCCTTCAGGTACTTCGCGACCGCCTCGTCGTATCGCGCGCGCACGGCCTCGAGCAGCGGCTTCACCCGCGCCTCGACGGTCGCGACATAGCGCGGCGGGAGATCGACGCGCGCCGGGTTGCCGAGGAAGGCGAGATATCCCTGAAGCGCCCCGTCGGGATCGCCGCGCTTGTGCTTCTCGTGCGCGTCGCGGAAGGCCGCGAGCGCGTCGCCCGACGTGGGCACGATCACCAGGGGCTCCGGGGACAGGAACGCCGCCGGGAGGAGGCCCGGCTCGGGCGCCTCCTGCGCCACGAGGAACCAGAGAAGCGCGAGGCGCACCCGGTGATAATACCGCGCCGTGGAGTGGTACGACCGCGCGGAGATCTACGACATCCTTTGCGGCTGGGATCCGGCGCAGGAGCGCGACTTCGTCCTCGGCGCGAGCGAGCGGTACGGCGTCGGCGCGCCGCGCCGGATCCTCGAGCCCTTCTGCGGGAGCGGCCGGCTGCTGCGGGTCATGCCCGGGTTCGCGGTCGGCCTCGACCGGAACCCGCACATGGTCCGCTACGCGCGCGAGCGGGGCGCGCGGGTCTTCCTCGCCGACGCGGCGCGGTTTGCGGTGCGCGAGGGGAGCTTCGATCTCGCCTTCTGCCTGATCGACTCCTTCCGCCACCTGCAGAGCGAGGACGCGGCGTGCGCCCACCTGCGCGGCGTCGCCCGCGCGCTCGCGCCGGGCGGGGTCTACGTGCTCGGCTTCGACGTCACGGGCGACGTCTCGTGCGACGTCTCCGGAGACGAGTGGGCGTGCGAGCGCCGCGGCGTGCGCGTGGCGGCCGACGTGCGTTGCCTCGGCGACCGCGCCGGGCGCATCGAGACGATGCGCGTGCGGATCGAGATCCGCCGCGACGGGCGCTCCGAGCACATCGACGACTTCCAGCCGATGCGCGTCTACTCCTGGGCGGACGTGCGGTCGCTCCTGGGCGCGGGCCCGTTCGAGGTCGCGGGCGTCTTCGGCCGCGACTACGACTTGCGGCGACCGCTTTCCGACCCGGAGTCCGGCAGCGCGGTGCTCGTGCTCAGGAATCGACGCGGAACGTGACGGTCACGACCGCGCGGACGTCCTTCTCGATCGTGTCCGTGTCGTAGACGCCGCCGCTGCTCGTCTCCGTCGAGAGCGGCCGCGTGATCTGGAGGACGCCCATCTGCGCTTCGACGAGGTCGCCGATCCGGCCGCCGGCGTTCCCGACGATCTGGTCCGCCCGCATGCGGGCGTCGCGCGCGGCGAGACCCATCAACTCGATCTTCAGCCCCGCGAGCCCCGAGAAGTGGTACTCCGGCGTGGAGGAGTCCACGAGGAATCCCTCGCCGATGAAACGCGTCACCTCGCCCGCCGCGGCGGCCATCCGGTCGAGCGCCGCGCTGGTCACGGTGATTCCCCGGTGCAGCGCGTAGCCCGTGACGTCGTGCGTCTCCACGCCTTTCCAGTCGCGCCGGTGCTGGACATCGGTCCGGATCGCCGCGACCTCGACCTCGGCCTCGGGGAAGCCCCGCTCCGCGAGGAAGGCGCGCACTCGCTGGAAGCCGCCGTCGAGCTTCTCGTACGCCTCCTTGAGCTCTTGGGCCTCGCCGCGGACGCCGATGTACCACGTCCCGATGTCGCTCCGCACGCGCTTCACCGCGAGCCCCTTCACCTCGAGCATCCTGCTCTCGCGGGCGTCCTGCGCGCGACCGCGGTAGGCGCTCGCGGCGACGGCCACGCTGACCACGAGGCTCACGGCGCCCGCGAGCGCGAGAACGGCGAAGGGGCGGAAGAGGTCGGTGCGGATCCGGTATTCCACGTCGGGTCTCCGGAAAGGCACGCGCGCGGCGGGACGCGCATTCTAGCAGGGCGCGCGGCCCCCGAGGCCCCCTCTCTCACATGCTGTCGGTGACCAGCTCCGGGATGACCGACCAGAGGATCGCCCAAGCGCCGCCCTCGCGCTCGATGCAGATCACCCCGGCGTGCCGGAACCGGACGACGTCCGCCGAGGCGTCGCCGCTGACGAGGAACGACGCGAGCCGGTTCAGGTGGGGGAGGTGCCCGACGAGCATCAGGTCGCCCGCCGAGCTCTTCACCGCCTCGGCCGCGGGGCCGACGTCGTCGTCGGGGCCGAGGCCGTCCACCTCGCGGAGCGGCGGCGTGGCGAGCGCGCGCGCGAAGACCTCCGCGGTCTGCTTCGCGCGGGGCTTCATCGAGTGGAGGATCTCCGCCGGGCGCGCGCGGCCGGTCGCGGCGAGCCATCGGGCGACGCGGCGGGCGGTTTCGCGGCCGGCCGGCGTGAGGGGCTGTTCGGCGTCGAGGTCCTTCGGGACCGCGTCGGCGTGCTGGACGAGATAGACGCGCATGCTGTGAAGAGGCCCTCTAGGATGTTGCCCATGGCGGCTCGACGCAAGAGAAAGGTTGAGGCATCCTCCCGCGGGCTCTCGGCGCAAGACGTGGCGGCGGGCGCGCCGCCCGCCAAGGTGAAGGCGCTCGCGGCGGAAATCGGGGGGGACGGGGGGGCCGTGCTCGCCACCTACCGGGACCCCCTCGGCGAGGCGTGGCAGGTGCTCGCGGCGCTCCCGATCGAGAAGGTCCGGCCGACCCCCTTCCAGCGGGACCTCTCGGACGCCCACGTGAAGCGGCTCACGAAGGCGCTCGAGGACGTGGGGCGGTTCCTGGACCCGGTGATCGCCATCCGGACGCCGGACGGCTGGTACGAGACGCCCAACGGGCGCCACCGGACGGAGACGATGCGGCTCCTCGGGGCGCGGTCGGTCGTCGCGCTCGTGATCCCGGAGCCCGAGATGGCCTTCAAGATCCTCGCCCTCAACGTGGAGAAGGCCCACAACGTCCGGGAACGGTCGCTCGAGGCGATCCGGATGGCCCGGGAGCTGGCGAAGATCGACGACCGGCCGGAGAAGGAGTACGCGGCGGTCTTCGAGGAGCCGGCGTTCCTGACGCTGGGCCTCTGCTACGAGAAGAACGGGCGGTTCTCCGGGGGCGCGTATGCGCCGGTCCTCAAGCGCACGGAGGAGTTCCTCGCGGCGAAGGTGTCCGCGGCGCTCGGCAAGCGCGAGGAGCGCCGGGACCGGCTGATGAAGCTGGATGAGGGGGTCGCGGGGGCCGTGAAGGCGCTCAAGGACCGCGGCTTCGAGAGCCCGTACTTGAAGGCGTACGTGATCGCCAGGGTGAACCCGCTCCGGTTCCAACGCGACAAGAAGCCCGCGGACTTCGACGACACCCTCGACAAGATGGAAAAGGCCCTCGCCAAGTTCGACCCCTCGAAGGTGAAGGCCGACCAGCTCGCCCGCGCCTCCGGCCCGTCGGAGGAGGTTTGACACTCACACCTCTAGGCGCGTGCAAGTCACGGCGCGGCAACGGGTTGCGGCCGGCGGGGTGCGGCAGAGCTGCCGCACACGGCTGCGGGCCGCGGGGTACGATGGTGGTTATGCGCGCGACCCGGCTCGTTCTCGCCCTGCTCGCGGTCGGTGCTCTTGGCCTCGTTCTCGTGGTGGTCCTCTGTCGGCGCCCCGAGTCGGGGACGCTGCCGCCCGTCGCGAAGGAGGTGGCCGCCGCACAGCCGACTGGGACCGGCTTCGTGAGCGGCCGGGTCATGGGGAAGTACGGCACGATTCTCGGTGTCCACGTGTACGTGCTCGTCGAAGGGAGGGAGACGGCGGAGGCCATCTCCGACTACGAGGGGTGCTACCGGGTCGAGGTACCGGCGGGGATCGAGTTCGTCCTCGAGGCGAGGCCGGAGTCCTGGACGCGCCTCTCGCCGATGAGGCGCACGCCGCGCGTCGAGCCCGGCGCCGAGATCACCGAGGACTTCGTGTTCGGCACGAGCGCCGGAGCCTCGGGTCGCATGCAGGGGCCCGTGGGTCATCGACCCGCCACCCTGTTCGCGATCCGTGAGGAGGACTACCCCGCATCCGGCGGCGACTGGGTCCCGCTGGAGGAGCTCAGGCAGGCACCGAAGCTCATCACCGAGGCGTCGGGCTCGTTCACCTTCGCGGGTCTCGACCCTTCGGCCAACTACCGGATCGGGATCGACAGCTACGAGTTGGGGCTCACGCAGGCCGTGTTCCTCGCGCCCGGCGACACAGGGGTCGCGGTGCCCGTCGAGCGGCTCCTCTACTTCATCGTCAAGACGAACGACATCGAAGGCGGAGGCCCGCTCGCGAAGTTCACGGCGACCGTGTTCGACCGGTCCGGCGCGGCCCATTACCGGATCGAGGGCCGCGACGGGCGACTCGTGCACCGCGCGCGGCACCCGGAGCAGATCCCCCCCGACCCCCCGGATCTCACCCCGGAAGAGCTCCGGCGGCACATTCAGTCGATCCGCGTGGAGCTGCTCGCGGCAGGCCGCGCCGACCTGCCGGGCATCTCAGGAGACCTGCACCCCTGGGAACTCGTCATCGAGGCGGAAGGCTACTTCGAGGTGAGGCGCGCGCCGACGGGCATGCACCACCTCTTCCTCCAGCGTGTTCGCGAACCGAACGTGCTCCTGCACGTGGAGTACGAGGATGGCGCGCCGTTCGACGGGGAGCTCAAAGGCGTATTCGAGGCCGCTGAGCAACCGGACGGCAACGCCGACGCGCGCGTCGCGAAGGAAGGCCCCGGGCGCTTCCGCGCCGTCCTCCCTCCCGGCCCGTGGCGGATGCGGCTGGAGGGCGCCAACGCGCTTCCCGTCCATGTCGATGTCGTCGTGCCGACGAGCGGGACCGTGAACATCGACGCTCCGCAGCTTTACCGCTTGAGAAGCTGACGCGGGCCCCCGAAGCCCCCTCCCTTCCTGCTAACGGACGCGGCGGATCCGTTCGAGCGCGGCCCGGGCCTCGCGGCCGGTGGGGGCCTCGGGGGCCGCGTTCGCGAGCCGCTCGAGGATCGACTGCGCGTCCCTTGTGCCGATCGCCTCGAGGACGCGGATCGCGCGCAGGAAGCGGACGACCTCCGCGTCCAGCTCGGGAGGGGCCAGCGGATCCTGCGGCGCGAGGCCTTCGAGCAGCGTGGCGAGCCGCTGCCGCGCCTCCGCCGAGGCGGCGACGCGCGCGGCCTCGCGGAGGCGGGGCGCGGCGGCCTCGCCGAGCTTGCGGAGACGGGCATGCGCGAGCAGGCGCACGTCCGCGGAGTCCGCGTCGAGCGAGCGGATCCACCCGTCCACGATCTCCGGCGCGTCGGGCTGGAGCCGCATCCGGGCGTCGAGGAGCGGCACCGCGGCGCCCGCCGCGCGCACGAGGTCGCGATGCGCCTGCCAGGCGACGTTCCCGTCCGCGCGGCCGAGGTAGGTCCAGAGCGCCTCGAACCGCTCCGGCGGGAGCACCGCGCCGGGATCGCTCGGGGGCTCCGTCATCGACCGGTGGTAGGCGCGCACCGCGTCCTCGGCGGGGAGCAGCTCGTCGATGTCGCGGCCCGGGATCGTGAGCCCGCCGAGGGACTCGACGTCGAATTCGACCTTCCCTTGGCGGATCGCGCGGCAACGGCCGAGAAGCGCCCCGCCGTCCCGGAGGCGGAGCAGCTGCACGGCCGGTTGCGCCGGAGCCTCGGGATCGGCCGGCAGGGGCTCGGCCTTCGAGATCTCCGCGAAGCGCACCGCGACCGCGCGCGGCGCGGCGGGGACCGTCACGAGGACCGTGCCGTTGCGCATCCCGGCGAAGCCGCCGCGCACCCGGTCGCCGTTCCCGAACGAGAAGACCCACTCCTCCTCGGATCGCGCCGCGGTCGCGAGGAGGAGGAGCGCGAGGCCGAGGAGACGCCTCATCGGAGCTGGACTGCCTTGCCGAGGACCTTCGACGCGCCCTCGTTGGTCGAGTAGTAGTCGAAGCCGACGACGATCACCCAGCCGCGGCCGACGCGTCGGCCTACGACGACCGCCTTGCCTCCCGACTCCGCGAGCACGATGGCGTCCGCGCTCCGCACGACGTAGGTGTTGGTGGCGTTCATCGCCGCGAAGCTCTTGATGTCCTTGCCGATCGCGGCGCCCTTGGTCGTGAACGAGACCTCGGCCCCGTCCACGGGACCGGCCCCGTCGAGCTCCACGAGTCCCGCTTCCGCGAGCCACTGGAGGTGGGGCCCCTGCGCGCCGCACACGACGACGTTTCCGCCCGAGCGCAGGAACGCCTCGAGGAGCGGCTTCATCGCGGCAGCGTCGGTCGGCGGCGTCGGGAGTTTCTCCATCTCGGGGATCAGCAAGGTCCGCGCGGCGAAGAGCTGGCGACGGAACGCCTCGTCGTACCGTTCGGTCGCGTTCTCGACGACCTTCCACCTCGGTGCCGTCTGCCCCTTGACGATCTCGATCGTCCGCTGGAACTCCTCGAGCGCGTCGGACCAGCGTCCCCACGCGAGGATCACGCGCAGGCCCGCGCGCCCGGCCGGGAGCCCGTACTCGCGGAACGAGATCGCCGCGATGTCGGCCGTCGGCAGGCGGGCCTCGATGCCCCCCGCCCGGAGGCGCAGGATCCCGCCCTCGAGCGACGGGTCGCGACCGCCGATCACCGAGCCGTTCCGGAGCTTCACCTCGACGCCCGCGACAGGCTGCGCTTCCTGGACCTCCTCGCCGGGCGCAGGCCGCGGGAAGACGAGGGCCGCCAGCGACTCGTACTCGATCGTCGCCGTCAGCCCCTTGCCCTCGAGGACGAGGCGGCCGCGGTCGTCCGCGACGAGCTTGCCGGTGAGCCCGACGCCGCTCCGCATCGCGACCGCGAACTCCCCGTCGCCCGCTTCGGGGACCTGGATCTCCGCCTGGCCCCGCCGCAGATCGACGATGTCGCTCGCGGGGATCGAGAGCCGGCCCACCTGCGGCACGTCGAACTCGACGCCCGTGGGCGCGACCGACGCGGCACGCCCGTAGAGGACCGAGTCGTCGAGGAGCCGGAGGATGTCCACGTTCTCCGGCGGCTGCGTGGCGCCCTCGCCCTCTCCCGCGCGGACGACGTCCGAGACGGCCTTGAGGTCGAGCCGCAGCGGCTCGTCGGGCGCGACGGCCCAGGAGACGACCAGGCGGCCGCCCTCGATCGCCTTGAGGCTGCCGCGGAGGACGTCGCCGTTGGCGAGCGTCACGATCCACTCGGGCTCCGGCGCCGCCTCGACCAGCGCGACGAGGAGGAGGAGCGTCGCGGCGCGCATCCGACCGCATTCTAGCCGCGCCGGCCCTCGGTGCCGGTCAAAGGAGGGGGCTTCGGGGGCCTTAGCCCCCCGAGTCCGCGTCCTCCGCGGCGGCGCAGGGGGGCGTGTCGTCGTCGAGCCGGTCCATGTAGCCGAACGGGAGCGAGACCTTCTGCCTCCCGTTCCGCTTGCCGCGTTTCGCGCGCATCCCCGCGGGCGGGAAGGGCAGCGAGCCGTCGATCTCCTCGGACACGCGGGCGAGCTCCTCGACGGAGGTCACCCGCGTGAGCCGTTCGCGCAAGGGCGCCCCGTGCGGGAACGCCTTCGTGTACCAGGTCGCGAACTTGCGCATCATCAGGATGCCCCGCATCTCGCCGGCCCAGTCGCAGAGGAGGCGCGCGTGCTCGAGCATCACCGACACGACCTCGCCGAGACGCGGCGGGTTGCGGGGCGCCCGCCCGTCGAAGAGATCCGCGAGGTCGCGGAAGAGCCACGGCTTGCCGAGGCAGCCGCGGCCCACGATCACGCCGTCGCAGCCCGTCTGCCGCATCATCCGCAGCGCGTCCTCGCCCTCCCAGATGTCGCCGTTGCCCAGCACGGGGATCCCGACCCGCGTCTTCAGGTCGGCGATCGCCTCCCAGTCCGCCTCGCCGTCGTAGAGCTGCGCGGCCGTCCGCGCGTGGAGCCCGACCGCGACGCAGCCCTCCGCCTCCCCGACGCGCCCCGCCTCCCGGTAGGTGGGGCGCGCGTCGTCCACTCCCTTCCGGAACTTCATCGTGACGGGCACCGCCCCCGCGCCCCCGACCACCGCGCGCACGAGGCGCGCGAGAAGGCGGGGCTTCAGCGGGATCGCCGCGCCGCCGCCCTTCGCCGTCACCTTCTTCACCGGGCAGCCGAAGTTGAGGTCCAGGTGATCGACGCGCCCCTCGCCGACGAGCTTCCGCGCCGCCTCGCCGAGCGAGACGGGTTCGACGCCGTAGAGCTGGAGGCTGCGCGGGCTCTCGTCCGGCCCGAAGCCGGCGAGACGCTGTGTCTTCTCGTTGCCGAGCACGAGCGCCTTCGCCGTGATCATCTCGCTCACGTAGAGGCCCGCGCCGTAGCGCCGGCAGAGGCTGCGGAACGGGTAGTTCGTGACCCCCGCCATCGGCGCGAGGACGACCGGCGGCCAGACCTCGAGCGGTCCGACGCGCAGCGCGCGGAACTCGCCGGGGGCGGCGGGCGCGACGCCGCGGTTGACCTCGCTCGTGTAGATCGCGTCCAAGCCGCTACCCGGAGAGGAGGAGGCGGGCCTCGTCGGCGGACCGCGTCTCGCCGTACTGCGCGACGATCCTCTCGAGGATCGGGATCGCCTTCTCACGCGCATCCTTCTCGATCAACTCCTTCGCGCGCGCGAGCATCTCCATGGCCTTGAAGGCGTCGCTCTGGAGGATCTTCTGGCGCTTCTCCCGCGCCTGCTTCGAGACGACGAGCGGCGCGTAGTCCTTTTCGATCTTCGCGAACGCGTCCGCGGCCTCCTGGAGCTGGTGGTCGGCCTCGAGGTTCTCCGCCAGGTCCCACTGCTTCTTCGCCTCCGCGTTGATCTGGTCGAGCAGCACGGAGGCGCCGCCCTGCGCGCCCGCCTTCTTCTCCTGCTCGACGAGCTTCAGGAGCTTGCCGTAGGCGCCGGGCTTGGCCGCGCTGATCTCCGGGCGGAGCTTGTCCACCTCGGCGCGGATCTTCACCGCCTCCTTGCGCGGCTTCTCGGTCTCCTTGAGGATCTTCACGTACCACTCGAGGAAGACCTCGGGCTTCGACTCGTGCGCCATGCCGGCGACGACCTGGAGCGTGACGCTCGTGAACCCCGCCTCGTTGAGGGACTTCTTCGCGAGGTCAGTCTCCTTCTTCACGCGCGGGTTGTCCACCTCGCCGTGGTAGAGGAAGATCGGCATCGACTTGTTCGGCGTCACCTTGTCGAACTGCGAGAACTCGACGGCCTCCTTGTGGAACACGCAGCCGCGGCCGCACACAGCCATGAAGAGGTCGGGGCGCCGGATCCCCATCCAGAGCGTGAGGTAGGTGGCGCCGCTCCAGCCCGTGAGGACCGTGGCCGAGTCGTCGAGCACGACGCCCTCGCTCTTCGCGGTCTCGCGCGCGACCTTCAACCCCTCGACCACCGCCTCCATGTCCCGCTGCATCTCGAGCTGCTCCTTCGGGTGCCACCCCCGGGGCGTGCTCGTGGCGAGGTCTACGCTGAAGACGCAGAACCGCTTGTCGAACGCGGGCTGCTGCCACGGCCCGATCTCGAGGAAGGCTTTCGCCTTCTCCTCCGGCGACCCCTGCGTCTGGCCGCCCGGCAGGGCCACGAGGAGCGGGAAGATCTCCCCTTTCTTGACGTTGTCGGGGATGAAGAGGGCGACCTTGCGCTCCTCGCCGCCGACCTCGATCTTCAGGCGGTGGGTCTTGCCGTACTCCCTGGCGGTCTGCGCGGCGACCGGCAGCGCGAGGAGGAGGAGGGCCGCGACGAGGCGCACGCCCTCATCGTAACGGACCCGCAACCTGTTGGCGGGCCTTGGGTTAGGTCTGTTCTCACCTCTTCGGACCCGCTTTCCGATAGTACGTAAGACCGTATTGGGACCGAGGTTAGGTCGGAAATGGACCATGGGACGCGGTGAGGCCGGAGACGTCTACCGCCTCGTGTTCGAGCTCACGGCGCGGGCGACGGACGTTCCCTACGAACGCTTCCTCGACGAACTCGTCGAGGGGCTCGCTGCCCATTACCACGCCCGGGCGTGCCGCGTCCACGTCGGCAAGGAGTCGCGGGCGGCCGCGGCCGCGGACCCCGACAAGTCCGTGCAGGGGCTCGACCCCGCGAACCGCGCGCGCTTCGACACGATCGATGCCATGCTCGCCGAGGCGGTCCGCAACGACGGCGTCCTCAGGACCGCGCTCGACCTCGAGGGCGGCGAGGAGATCGTGAACTTCCTCGCGCGCGAGCTCCAGACCTCCGAGACGTTCGCGTTCCCGCTCATCGCCCGCGGGAAGGCCTTCGGCTCGATCACCCTTTACCTCCCCGACGGCTACCCCTTCGAGGAGGCCGACGTCCGCGGCCTCCAGGCGATCGGCAACGTCCTCTACGCCGCGAGCAACCGCGGCGACGCCTTCGGCGTTTCGGGCCGCGGCCCGGTCGCGCTCTCCTCCGACAAGCTGCGCGCGTACCAGGCCACCCTCGACCGGGTCGGCAAGGTCCTCGACGAGCTCCTCTTCCTCACGGACGCGAAGACCGTCCTCCTGCTGGACAGCCACGGCGACTTCATCGCCAAGCGCGGCGAGGACTCGATGTTCAGCTCGACCGACTTCGCCACGATCGTCGCGAGCGGCTTCGCCGCGGCGCGCCGGCTCGCGGGCTTCTACGGCTCGGACGGCGGCCACACGCTGATCCACGAGGGGGACCACGAGGCCGTCCTCGTCGTGCCCGTCGCCTCGCGCGCGCTCCTCTGCATCGTCTACCGCGGCCACGCGGCGCCCGCGCTCGTGGTGCGCTGGACCGAGACCGCGGCCACGCGCCTCGCCGAGCACTACAACGCGCTGACGGAGGCGCGCATCCTGTGAAGCAGCAGCTGCGCGAGGAGAAGCCGACCGTCTTCTTCGCGAAGGACGTGCACCAGATCACGCTCGTGCTGGGCAAGTTCCTCCAGAAGAGCCGCGCGGAGACCGTGCTCCTCGTGGACTCCGCCGGGCACCTGGTCGCGCGCCAGGGACACACGTCGCCCGCGAGCGAGGACACGATCACCGCGCTCGTCGCGGGCACCTATGCGGCGTCGCAGGCGATGGCCCAGATGCTCGGCGCGCGCGAGTTCTCGAGCATCGTCCCGTGCGGGGACGGCCGCAACCTGATGATCCTCCGCGCGGGCGACCACGCGCTCCTCGCGGTCACGTTCGCCGACGTCTCCTCCGACTCGCTGGTCCGCACGTACGCGCTCGACGTGATCCGCCGGCTCGAGGGCCTCTACGCCCGCCCGGGCGCGACCGGATCCCCCGACGAGAAGATCGAACGCAAGGAGTTCGACAAGGGGATCGACGGCGCGTTGGACGGCGTGTTCGGCTAGGGGGTGGGAGGGGGCGCGGGGGGACGGGGGACGTCCCACCGGTAGAGGACGTCGGGCTCGTTCTCGGGCGGCGGGCTCACGCCGAACCGGACGGCGAGGAAGCCGCGGCGCTCGTAGAACGCCCGCGCACGCTCGTTCCGCTGGTGGGTGAAGAGCGCGAGGCCTTCCGGCGAGAGGGCCTTGGCCCGGTCGAGGAGCGCGGTCCCGACGCCTCGCCGCTGCGCCGCGGGATCGACGTAGAGCCACCCGAGCTTCTCGCCGGAGATCGCGAGAAAGCCCAGGACCTCGCCGTCGACCGCGACCCAGACGTCGTTTTCGCGCGCGATCGTGTCCTCGAAGAAGCGCAGGTCGTCGTCGGGCGTGTGGCCCATCCGAGCCTCGAGCCACGGCTGCGAGTCCTCCCGAGACCGCCGCCAAAGGCGGACCACGCCTTCGATCTCGTCCGCGCGCAGCCTCCGGATCTCCATGGGGCGTCATCCTAGCTCTCCGGGAGGCAGGCTGGCACGCTGGCGCGTCCGGGACGCCGGCTGCGCACGGGCAGGGGCCGGCCCCCGCGCCCCCTCGTGATAACTTTCTCCGCGATGCGCCTCCTCGTCGGGACGAGCGGCTACCAGTACAAGGAGTGGAAGGGCCCCTTCTATCCCCAAGACATGAAGGAAGCGGGCATGCTCGCGTACTACGCGGAGCGGCTCGACGCGTGCGAGATCAACAACACCTTCTACCGGATGCCGAAGCCCGAGAACGTGCGGAAGTGGGCGGAGCAGACGCCGGGCACGTTCCGGTTCTGCCTGAAGGCGCCGCAGCGGATCACGCACATGAAGCGGCTCGCGGACGCGCGGGAGGACACCGCGTTCTTCGTGACCAGCGCCCGCGAGCTGGGCGGCAAGCTCGGCCCGTCCCTCTTCCAGCTGCCGCCCTATCTGAAGAAGGGCGCCGACCGGCTGCGCGAGTTCCTGGCGCTCCTGCCCGAGGGGTTCCCGGCGGCGTTCGAGTTCCGCCACGACTCCTGGTTCGACGACGAGATCTACGGGATCCTGCGGGAGCGGGCGGCGGCGCTCGTGATCGCCGAGGACGAGGAGAAGGCCGCGCCGCTGGTCGCGACCGCGACGTTCGGCTACCTGCGGCTCCGCCGGCCGGACTACGGCGACGCGGAGCTCAAGGCGTGGGCGGAGCGCGTGCGCGGGCAGCCGTGGCAGGAGGCGCACGTCTTCTTCAAGCACGAGGACGCGGGCGCGGGGCCGCGGCTCGCCGCGCGGTTCCGGGAGCTATTCGGCGGCTAGGGCCGCATCCGCGTGCGGGTTCGTGGACGTGTCGGCGTCGCGGACCGGCAGGAACTTGGTCAGCACGACCTCGTTCCCGGCGCGGTTGTACTCGACCCGGTCCACGAGCTTGAGCATCCGCGCGAGACCGCCCTCCTTGGCGTCGCCGCGCCGGCTCCGGAGCGCCGCGGCGGCGCGGGCGAGCGGGTCGTGGCTTCCGCGGTTCGCGATGCCGCGCACGGCGGACAGCGCGGCCGCGTGGTTGAACCCCTCCCCGGTGTCGCGCACGGCGAGGACGAGCCGCCGCGGGTCCAGGATCATCCGCAGCTCGATCGTGCAGCACTCGACGTGACGGTGGCCGTGACGCACCGCGTTGTCGAGCGCCTCGACGAGCGCGCCCTTCGCCGCCCGGCAGAACTCCTCGGGCAGCGAGCAGCGGAAGAGGACCTCCTCGATCAGATCGCACGCCTCGCGGCGGCAGGTCTGCGTGCCGGGCAGCTCCACCTCGAGCTCCTTCAGGTCGTGCTGCGGCGCCGTCACCCGCGCCGCGACCTCCGCGCCGGCGGTGCGGACGAAGTCGGCGAAGGGGAACGGCTCCTGCACCACCAGGTCCGGCAAAACGGTCAGGTGCCGCACGATGTCGTCCTCCGCGCCCCGCGCGCGGATGCCGACGACCGGGATCCAGTTCGTGTCCGGGTTCCCCTTGACCTCCCGCACCAGCTCCCGCCAGCCTTCGGCGCTGCACTCGCAGATGAGCGCGGCGGGCGTCGCGCGATCGAGGCGGCCCATCGCATCGTGGCCGTCTTTCGCGTGCACGAGCTTCCAGCCGCGCCTCCCGAAGTGCTCCGCGAGGAGGTCCTTGAACGTCCCCTCGCCGCGCGCCACGTAGTAGATCGCGCCCTGCGTCAGCTTCTCGAGCTCCGTCTTGAGCGCGCCGACCGGCGCGGCGGAGAGCGCGCGCCGGGTGGGCGCGTAGGCGGAGAACCCGCCCGACTCGTCCTCGCGCAGCTCCGGGCGCCCCTCGACCGTGAGGCTGATGAGATCTAGGAGCTCGACGGGCCTCCCCGCCGAGAGCGACGCGAAGACGCACGAACAGACCTCGCCCAGCATGTGCTTGGCCTCCGCTTCGCGGACGCCGAGCCGCTGGGCAAGCTGCCGAGCCAACTCGTCCGTATTGACCACCCTAGCCATGGGCGTGCGGGCAGACCCTCCCCTCCGAGGGGAGAAGTCCCCGCCTCCCATTCGGCACCTGCGCGTAGCGGGTTTAGGGGTCAGGGGGCCTTGGGGGCAGGGGGGGCGCACGTGGCCCCGGGCCGAGGACCGCGCGCACGGACCAAAAGTCCCTGCCGAGAGTCCATAAGTACTTGTCGTAGCTTTGGTTATGCGCGAGGAACGTCGTCAGTTGGCCTTGCGACCGCCGCGGGAGACGGTCGCGCGGGAGACGTCCGTTTTGAGCAGAACTTCGGCCATTCCCACGGCGCGGCAGACGAGCTCCGCGGCCCCTTCCCGGAGGTCGGCGCTCTCCTGCACGTGCCGGACGTTGTTCTCCATGTCCTCCGCGGGCCAGCCGCGCGTGTGCGCGACGAACGGGAACGGCGGGAAGACGCATCCCAGTTCCCCGAAGAACATGAGCATCTGCCCCGCGACCGCCTGCACGTTGTCCTGGCCGCCGGTGATGACGAAGCACCCGACCTTGTTCCGCAGGAGCACGCGGTTCCGGATCGTGATCTGGTTCTGGATGCAGTTCATCCGCTCCGCCATCTTGAAGTAGAGCGAGCTCGGCGCGCCCCACCGGATGGGCGTCGCGACGACGATCACGTCGGCCCAGTGGACCATCCCCTCGTAGACCTGCTCCATCTGGTCCTTCGGGTCCATGATCGTGATCGAGCAGGGCCAGGTGCACGCCCGCGCGCTCTTCGAGTAGAACCCCTCGCAGTGGCGGAAGTCGAGCGACGCGAGGCGGAGGAGCCGCGTCTCCGCGCCGCGCTCCCTCGCCGCGACGAGCCCCGACTCCAGCAGCGACTCGGATGTCGAGTACCGGGGATGGCGCGGATCGATGACGGTCGTGGAGATGCCGAGCACGCGCACCGGGCCGGGGGCGCGTTCGGGTTCCCGCGCCAGTGGATGGGGCTCGTGCTTTGTCCGCCCGGGCCTCGTGGCAGGCTCCACCGCGACGAGCACCCTGCCGTTCTCCACCTTGACGTCGTGGCGCCCGACGCGGTTGCCGGGGTAGGGGCACTCGCCGGTCACCCGGTGGAACTTCCAGTAGTGCCACGGGCAGACGACGTTGTCCCCCTCGAGCGTCCCCTGTCCGAGCGGCCCGCCCACGTGGATGCACGTGCCCGAGAGCGCGCCGAACTCCCCGTCCTTGCAAGTGAGGGCGACGACGCCGCTGCCGACCCGGACCTCCCGGACCGGCGTCGTCTTCAGCGCCTCCGCCGCCCCGACATCCTGCCACTGGTCCGCCACGGCTCGCAGCCTAGCCGCTCAGCGACTTCGCCGCTACGGCGTGCGGCCCCCGAGGCCCCCTCGACGTCTACGGCGCGGAGGCCGTGCCCTGCGACCCCGAGCCCATCGCGTCCTCCGGAAGGTCGCCCAGATCGGTGAGGCGGACCTCGGTGGCGAGGGTCAGGCAGCCCGCCGTGTGGCGCTCGAGGACGAAGATCTGCCGGCGGAGGAAGTTCTCCCGGCGCGCGGTGACGACGACGCGGAAGAAGTTCGTGCGGACGGTGAAGTCGCGGCCCACGTCAACGTCGTTCCTCCGGAGGAACGCGCCGTCGCCCATCCCCTCGACCTTCGCGAGGTCGTTCATGGTCTTGTAGGCGGCGGCCTGCTCCTCGTCCTCCTCGAGTCCGTCCTCCTTCGCTTTCCGCCGGTCCTCGAGCGTCTGTTGGCGCTTCTCCTGGTCGTCGTCGTTGTGGTCGAGGAATCCGCCGCGGCCGTGGAGGATCTCCTCCGCGACGTCGCGCTGCCCCTCCTCCTCCTTGAACATCGCGCGCAGCACCTGGATGGGCGCCGTGTTGGCGTTCACCTTCCCGTCGCCGTAGATCGTCACGAACTCCTCGAGGCTCGGCATCACCTGGCCGGATTTCACGTCCGTGAACCGGTCGAGCATCCGCTTCTGCTGGAAGAACGAGTGCGCGAAGAGGAGCTCGCGCACGGCGAGAACGCCCTGTTTCATGTCCCCGGGCGGATCCGGAAGCTCGGGCCGGCGCACGCGGGAGTCCCGCTCCTCGTTCTTCAGGAACTTCGAGACCGCGTCGCCGACCTCGCGGGCCTGCTGCTCGTCGAGGTCGTACTCGTGCTCCTCGGCGACGTCCGCGAACCGCGTGTTGCGGTAGAAGTTGAGGAGGTTCTTGAAGGTCTCCAGCGCGCGAGCGGCCCGCTGCGGGTCCTTGTGGAGGAGCAGGTTCAGGTTGAACTTCCCCTGCTCGTCCGTGATCTCGGTGTAGAGCGAGACGTCGTCCCCTCGCTCCGCCTCGCCCTTCGAGACCATCACGGCCATGCCGCCGCCCTCGGAGTCCGGGCCCCACGGGTCGCCGTAGTAGTCGAACGCGCCCCCCTGCGACGCGTTCTTGTCGTCCTCCTTCAGGTCGCGCACGAGCCGGAGCCGCATCTGCCGCTCGCGCGCGAGGATCGCGACCTTGAACTGCTCGTTCGCGAGCGCGTTGCGCGCGAGCCGGTCCCCGATCGTCGTCTCGAAGGAAAGCTGGGTCATGAGGATCGCGACGAGCGGGAGGAGGACGAGGACGAGGACGAGGGCGACGCCACGCTCGTTCGGGCGATGGAGGGGGGCTTCGGGGGCGTCGCGGCGCATCATGACTCGGACGCGCGGGACGCCCGGATCCTTCCGGCCCCTAGCCCTCCCGGCTCAGGACGAGGAAGAGGCGATCGGGACGCCGGCCGGCCCCCGCGTAGTGGAGGATGATATCCGAGGTTGCGTCGCCGTTGAGTCTCGCCGCCGCCGTGTAGACGGCCTCGTAGTCGGAGCAGTCGGGGATCGCGACCGTGCTCGACGGCTCCTTCTCGAAAAGCCCCTCCGGGACGCCGAGGAAGACCCCGAGGCTCGTCGGGCCGAGCGACACGACCAGGTCCGTGCGCCCGTCGCCGTCCACGTCCCCGCCGTACTCGACGATGATCAGGCCGCCGATCTGGATGCGGTTGGCGGCGTCGGCGGAGATGCGCAGCCGCGCCGGGAACGAGAACTGCGCGTCCGCGCGGGGGGCGAAGCAGGCGCGACCGCCCCGGTTGAGGAAGACGGGCACCTTCACGATCGCCTCGCCGCGCGCGATGGCCCGGACCGCCGCCTCGATCGACGGGCGCGCCGTGAAGGGGAGCGCGAGGTCGATCTTCCGGTCCCCGTCGAGGTCGGCGAGGACCGGCGAGCGCAGCTCTCCCGGTACCGTGAAGCCGAGCCGCGTGGCCGCGGCGAGCCCGTTCTCGGCGCCGGCGAGGATCACCGAGGCCTGGCCCTCGTGGCGCTTCACCGCGAGGACGTCCGTGAAGCCGTCGCCGTTGAAGTCGCGGAACCAGAGGTCGGCCCCCTGCGCGTCGGGCAGCGGGACGTCGCTCGCGCGCGCCGGGTCGAATCGCCCGCGGTCGTCGCCCGCGTAGACGCAGAGGCCGTCGGGCTTGAGCACCGCGAAGTCCGGCCGTCCGTCGCCGTCGAAGTCGCCGTGGGCCCACTCCCCGAGCGCGTACCGCGCGACGAGCTTGCCCGACGCCGCGACCGCGCGCGTCGCCGCCGTCTCGAGGAGGAGCGGCGGGAGTCGCACCTCGCCGCCCGCGGCGAACGCGATCGTGTACCCCGCGAGCGAAACGTCGAGGAAGTCGGTCCTGCCGTCACGGTCGAAGTCGCCGAAGAACGCGCGCCACAGCACGTTGCCGGGGGACGGCGGGAGCCCGGGCCCGGACGGGTGGGGGAGCGCCTCGGGGGCAGCGCCTGCCTTCAGCGCGAAGTACCCCCCGGCCGTGCGGACCACGAGCGACTGCTCCTTCGCCTCGGCGGGACCGACGTCGAAGAGCGCGGCGCCGTCGGGCATCGCGAGCTTCTCGTCAGGCTCCGCGCGGATCCGCGTGCCGCCGTGCCAGAGCCAGGCCTCGCGTTCGCCGACGACGATCAGGTCCTCCCGTCCGTCATGGTCGAGGTCGCGGTAGACGCGGTACGAGACGAGCGGCGGGCAGGAGAGCTCAAGGACCTCCGGCGCCGCGGACGCGGCGCACGCGAAGAGGAGCCCGATCCCGAGGCGTCTCATCGGCCCCCCTCGACGACGACCACGCCCTTCGCGTAGGGGACCGCCGCCCTCTCCCTGCCGACGGCCGGGAGGCGGGCACCGGGCGCGCGGACCGCGGGACCCGGGACGAAGCCCTTGCCGTCGAAGAGCAGGAGGCACACCTCCTCGCCGACGGAGATCGCGGTGGGGATTCCGTCCCCGTCGAAGTCCGGCAGGAACCGGACCGGCGCCTCCGGCTCGGCCTGGAACGCCGCGAGCGGGATCTCGTCCTCGTGAGTCCACGCGGGTTTCCGCTCGTAGCCGTCGGGCCCCCAGCGGAAGACGTGGTACGCGGCCGGCGCGGTCGCGGCCGCCGCGGCGAAGATCGAGATGTCGATCGTGCAGAGGACAAGATCGAGGTCCTTGTCGCCGTCCACGTCCACGAGCGCGGTCTCGAGGAGGACGCCGGCGACCTTCAGGAACGACGCCGGGCGGTAGAAGCTCTTCTGGGCGGCGTCGTAGACGCGGCCGCCGCGGAAGAGCCGCGCCGTCGCCTCGAACTTCGCGAAGAGCTGCGTCTCTCCCGACGCGACCACGACGAGGAGGTCCAGCCTCCCGTCGGCGTCCACATCGCGCACGAAGACCTGGTTGCGGCGCATCGCCGCGGCGGCCTCGCTCTTCTTCGGGAGGGGGAGCGGGGTCGGCGTCGCCTCCTCCCCGCCGCGGAACGCGCGCACCGCTACGTCGTCGAAGAGGACGAGCTCCCGCGGGGCGCCCGTCCAGTTCCCGACGACCGGCAGCGGGATCCGGTACTCGACCGCGAAGGCCTCGTTCCGTTCGATCTGGAGCGACGCCGCGGGCGCGAGCGGGACGAGGCCCCCGGGAGTCTCGAACCCGAGGGGCCCGCAGAGCACGGGATCGTCGCGGCCGTCGCCGTCGAGGTCGCCGGGCGAGAGGAGGAGCGCGGGCGCGCCGCGGCCGAGGAATGCCAGGAGCGACGCGGCCCCCGGCGCCCCCTCTTTCCACGCGCCGAACGGCTCCTCGACCGTCCGGTAGCGGCCGTCGCGGACCACGCCGAGGAGCCCCTTGCCGAGAACCGAGAGCGGCGGCGCGGGCCTCCGGATCGCGGGCAGCTTCCCGCCCGGGAGGAGGATCAGCTCCTTCTCCGTGATCGCCACCACGTCCTCGCGGCCGTCCCCGTCGATGTCAACGACCCGCGCGTCGAGGACGGGGCCCTCGAGCTCGACGGGCGAGAGGGAGAGTCCTGCGAGGAGGAGCAGCGGGAACATGGTTCGGCGCGCGGGTCTCGGGTCCGGGGAGGCACCCTAACAGGTTAGTCGGTCAGATCGACCCGGCCGAAGAAGGCCGCGCCGAGGAGGGGGAGGCCGACCGCGGCGGCAAGCGCACCGAGGACGTGCACGGCCCCGTAGGCGGGCCACTCCGCCGTCGAGAGGTGACGGCCGAACTCCACGAGGCCCGAGAGGCTGTCGGAGGCGGCGCGGAAGGGCAGCGCCCGGGAGGCGTCGGGGGAGATGCCCATGACTTCGGGCAGGTAGTTGAGCGGGAGGGCGACGGCGATGGCCACGAGGACCGCGGCCGCCGGAGACGCGAGGAGCGAGGAGACCAGCACGCCGAGCCCGGTCGCGGTCAGGAGCGCCGGGAGGACGAGGAGCGTCGCGAGCAGCGCGCGGCTACGCATCGCGCTTGCGAGGAACGCGGGATCGACGACCTCCTCGTCCACGTAGTGGAAGCCGTCCTCATCCTCGCCGGCCGTCGCCTCGGCCTTCACGTCGCCGAACCCCTGGCCGCGCGCGCCGGCCCAGGCGGTGCCCGCGGTGCCGACGAGAAAGGCGAGCGCGAGCGCGGCGAGCGCCGTGGCCTTGCCGAGGACGAATCCGGAGCGCGCGATCGGGCGGGGGAGGATGAAACGCACCGTGCCGCGCGACCGCTCGCCCGAGACCGTGATCGCCGAGAGGCCGAGCAGGAAGAAGCCCGCGATCTGCGCGCCCGCGTGGAGCGCCGCGCCGTAGACCGTGTAGCCGTTGTCGCGGTGCGGCGCGTAGCGGGCGACGATGAACGCGGCCGCGGCGGACGCGGCGATCCCCGCCCACGCGAGCGGGTGGCGGAAGAGGTCGCGCAGCTCGGCGCGGAGCGTCGCGAAAAACCCGGTCACGCCCCCCCTGCCCCCCCGACTTCCTCGAGGTAGAGCTCGTCGAGCGTCCTCCGGACGGGCTCGAGAGAGAAGACCTTCACGCCGGCCCGGACGCACGCGGCGGCGGCGGCGGCGGCGCGCTCGCGGTCGGCCTTGATCAGGAGCACGCCGTCGCTCGCCTCGCACGGGATCCCCATCACCTCCTGCGCGCGGCGCGGGTCGCTGACCGAGATCCGGTAGCGCGGCTCGCCGCCGCCAAGCAGCTGCTCCACGGGCCCCGCCCGCACGGCGCGGCCGGCGACGATCAGCGCCGCGTGCGTGCAGAGCCCCTCGACCTCGGCGAGCCGGTGGACGGAGACGAGGACGGTCGCGCCGCGGGCGTTCTCCTCGCGGAGGAGGTCGCGGATCGTGCGGAGGCCCTGCGGGTCGAGGCCGTTCTGCGGCTCGTCGAGGACGAGGAGGAGGGGCTTGCCGAGCAGCGCGCAGGCGAGGCCGAGCCGCTGGCGCATGCCGTGGGAGAAACCGCCCGTCCGTCGGTCGCGCGCGTGGGCGAGGCCGACGCGGTCGAGCTGCGTCTCGTCCGCGTCCACCCGGAGGAAGGACGCGGCGCGGCGGAGGGTCTCGCGCGCGGTCAGGTGTGGCGGGAAGACGGCGTTCTCGATGAGGAACGTCGTCCGGGCGGAGGCGGCGACGTGGCGGCGGACGTCGGTGCCGTGGAGCTCGGCGCGGCCGGCATCGGCGCGCACGAGGCCCGCGAGGATGCGCAGCGTCGTGGACTTTCCGGCCCCGTTCGGGCCGAGGAGGCCGAAGAGCGAGCCTTGGGGCACCTCAAGGTCGAGGCCTCGCAACGCCTCGTGGGGGCCGTAGCGCTTCTTCAGCCCCTGGCAGAGGACGGCCGCGACCATCGAGGCTGAAGTCTAACCCCCCGGGGTGGATAATCTGCTTCGGATGGACCTGCGTCAGGGACAGATCGTCCTGCTGCGGAAGTTCGCGCATCTCTACGACTCGGGCGTGCCGCTGACCGAGGCGCTCGAGATCGCGGGCGCCGAGGCGGGCGACACGCTCAGGTCGGCGGTCGCGGAGGTCGTCGAGGACCTCTTCCGCGGGTCGAGCCTCGCGGACGCGATGGCGCGGCGCGGGGACACGTTCGGGCCCGAGGTCGTCGGCATCCTCCGCTCGGGCGAGCAGCGGGGCGAGCTCGGGGCTGCGGCGCGCAACGCGGCCAGTGGCCTCGAGGGGCTCGTCCTCGAGCCGCGCGCGCTGCCGGAGGGCGAGATCGACGGGCTCCTCGCGAACGCGGGCGACGCGCGGGCGATCCACCTCGAGCCGCCCGACCGGGTGCGGCTCCGGGCCGAGGGGCGTCTCTCGGACGGGTTCGAGGCGGACGCCGTGGGGCTCGCCGGGGCGCTCGCCCGCCGGGCAGGGATCGAGGGGGTCGCGGGGGAGGGCTCGTTCCTCTGGCGCAACCGCCTCGTGCGCGTGTCGATCGCGCCGACCGACGACGGGCTCGCCGCGGTCGCCTGGCTCTCGGCCGAGCCGGGCCCGGAGCCCGTCGAGGCGCGCGCGTGGCGGGAGGGCCGCGCGGGAATGCTCGTCGTGACCGGCGGCCGTCACGCGGATACGGACGTCGTGCTCCGTTCCGCGCTCGGGGCGTTCGACCCCGGGCGCGTGAAGTGCGTCTCGGTGGACCTGCCCGTCCCCGAGGTCGCGGCGTGCGTCCCCGCCCTCGACATGGCGCTCGCCATGGACCCGGACGTCGTGTGCGTGGCGCGCTGGCCGGACGACGCGCCGATCGACCCCCTCGTCGCCGCCGTCGGGGCGGGAATCCACGTCGCGGTGAGCGCGTCCTCGCCGCGGGCGTTCGCCGGCACCCCGTGCCGCGTGATCCGCGCGTAGGCTCCGCCGGGAAAGCGGGCCGGCCGCGGCGGTGTGCACCGCGGCCGGCCTCTTGCCTCTAGTTGAACGAGAAGCGCACCGTGACCTCGTCCACGGAAGCGAAGGGTCCGGTGGCCGCGTCGATCTCGTTGCCGTACTCGAAGCTCGCGTAGACGCGCGTGAACGCGTCACGGGCAGGAGCTCCTCCTGCGGGATTGAGGTTGCTCATGTCCCCCGTGATATCGACGGTGGCCGCGCCCCCCGCGTATTGCACCACGGCGATTTCGTACAGCGCGGTTTCCGTGCCGTTCGCCGGCCGCAACGGGTTGTCCGCGTCCGCCTTGGCGGAGCTGACGAAGATGCGGACGCTCTGGCCCGCGCTGACGTTCGCGAGGATGTCGAGCTGCTGCATCTGCTGGTAGTCCGGGTCCGCAGCCGACATCCCGAACATCTCCGTGATCGCGCTGATGCCGCCGAACCGGCTCAGGCTGAACTCCGAGACCGTCAGGACGCCGTACTGGTAGGTGTCGTACTCGCCCGCGGGAAGCGTGCCGGGCAGTCCGACGACCGAGCCGTCGATGTCCATGAGGAAAATGAAGCCCTTGCCGCCGCCGCCTCCCGCGTTGCAGCCCGTGACGTTGGTCACGAGGGGGTTGGAACCGGGGATCCCCCCGGCGCCGCCGCGGGCGTCGAGGAGACCGCCCACGACGGTGATGTCGCCGCCGGAGACGAGGCTGATCGTGCCGCCGGCGCCCCCGCCGCCCCCGCCGGTCACGGTGTTCCAGGCGGTCTGGTACGTGGTGCCGTACTGGGGGCTGACGTTGGGCTCGATGAAGCCCGCGCCTCCCGGTCCTCCGGCCACGGAGATCCTGCCCCCGCCGGTCACCTGGATCGCGCCGGCCGAGACGATCTCGAAGAATCCGCCGCCGCCGCCGCCCGCGCCGCCGCTGGTCCCGTATGCGCCGATGGCGCCCGAGTGCTCGCCGACGCTTCCGCCTCCGCCTCCGCCCGAGCCGCCGAACCAGTCCTTGGCCGTCCGGTCGCCGTAGACGGGCCCCGGCATGCTGCGCGCGCCGATGACGCTCGAGTTGGGGTTCCCATACGTGGAGCACGAGGGACCCGCGGTCCCGATCGCGCCGCCGGCGTTGATCCGGTCCTCGCCCTGCGAGCCGATGGTCGCATGGCTGCCCCCGCCGCCCCCTGTCCCCGTGTTGTCGCGGGCGGCCACGGACCCGCCGCTGTTGAGCTGCGCCCAGTAGGGATGCGAGTCCCCGCCCTGGTTGCCCCGCCCGGGGCCTTCGCCCTTGCGCGCGAACGGGAACTTCGCCTTCGCCGGTGCGCACACGTTGAGGAAGCCGTTGAAGCTCGAGCAGTCGTTCCCGCCGTAGAGCGCGCAGCTCTTGTCGCCTCTCGGGCTGATGCCTCCGGCATAGCCGCCGGGTCCGCCGGCGCCCGGGTTGCTGATCGTCGAGGAGCCGTTCGCTCCCGCGGAGCCGCCCGCGTCGATGGTGCCGGTGACCTGCACGAGTCCTCGCACGAGCAGCCGGCACGGGTTGACGCCGATGATGCGCAGGGTTGAGGAGGCGGAAACGGTCACGTTCTCGAGGTGAAGCTCCATCGGGGTGAGGCCCGCCACGGTTCGCTGTCCCGCCGTGGGCGTGCCCTGGTTGGTGTAGCTGTCGAGGAAGTCGAGGTCCGTCACCGTGACCGAGATGCCCGAGGGGCTGTTCGGCGTGTCCCCCGTGTCAATCGTCTGGGTCACTCCACCGCTCACGGAGAGATTGCCGTCGCTGCCGTCGCCGAAATCGCTCACCTTGCCGACGGCCGTGCCCGGAGCGAAGGACGGGTTGTAGAGCGCCGCGTTGTGGAGGTCCTCGTCCGTCGTCGTCTGTCCGGTCTCGGGCTCGATCCCGTCGACCAGCGGATCGTAGGTGACCGTCCGCGACGCGCTGATGGCCGGCCGGTCGTAGACCAGGAACTCGGTCGTGTACCCGAGGCCGCCGGGCTCCGGGTAGGCGCCGCCGCTGAGCGTCGTCTGGCCGTCGCCGGTCACGCCGTTGTCGCCGATGTACGCCTTGCGGAAGTCGATCCCGAGGATCGTCCCCGCGAAGGTGAGGCGGTAGCGCGCGTCGTCCACGAGCGTCTGGACCGCCTGCACGCGGACGAAGAGCTGCACCTGGCCGGCCGCGTCCGGCCGTTGGATTACATCGACGAGGATCGGGACCTTGAAACTGACCGGATCGCCGACGTGGCCGGGCGGCGCGCTGGTCGCGTCCGTGAGCGCGTTGCGGCGGATCTCCAGGAGCTGGACCCTGTCCTCCGTCACGGTGGCGGGATCGAGGGGTTCGGTCACGTGAAGCTCGAACACCCACGGCGTGCCGTAGTTCGGCCCGCCGCCGGCGCCGGGATCGATCGCCCGCCCTTGCTGGACCAGATCGTTGCTGTCGAGCAGCGCGAGTTCCCCCGGCCGCGGATCGACGCGCGACAGGTCGATCGCCTGGCCGTTCGTGAGATCCCGCGCGAGCAGCTCCAGCGCGCGGGGCGGCTCGGTCGGGGCCGGGTCCTCGAAGAAATCGCTCGTGTCGAAGAGGAGCTCCTGCGGCGTCGCGATGCGGTCGCCCGCGACCGAGGTCAGCGCGTCCGTGCCCGCCTTGAGGAAGACGTGGTAGCGCGCGCTCGCCTCGAACCCTCCGTCGCTCCGGTCCTCCTTCTCGGGGAGGCGCGGCAGGAACGTGACCTCATCGCCGGTCACGACGTAGGTCCCCACGGCGAGCGAGAAGTTCGTCGGACCGCCGTTGATGATCTTCAGCCGCTCGAAGAAATCCTGGCCCGCCGCGACGGGTGCCGAGAACCGGAACCTCAGCGACCGGTTGCGCGGGACCGCGTTCGTCCCCGACTCGAGGAACTCCAGGAGGAAGAACGTCCCGCCCTCGTCCCCTCCTCCCCCGCCTCCGCAACCCACCACGAACGCGAACGACATCAGGCCCAGCGCTGCCCTGCGCATATAACCCTCCGTCAGCCTGTACCCAACCGCGAGGTACAGGCTCCAGTCGCCACTATGGATGCTAGCAGACCCACGCATCGTGGGAACCCATCTTCCTGACCGGCACACGATGGGTCCGGGACGCGACCGGAAACTCCGGAACCACGGCTCCGGCGGGGGCGATTCGCGGGGGGCGGGGGGGCGGAAAAAAAGGAGGCGGCTCCGTGGAGCCGCCTCTGGAAAGCCGTCTCCCTTCGGGAGACCCGTCGGTCCTCCGCTAGGAGGACGGCCTCCTATTCGGACTTCCCACGGATCACCTCCTTTTTGATGGGCCTCCCGGCGTCGGCCCGAAGTCCATTCGGCCGCCGCCGGCTTTCGCCCGTCGCGCCCGTCGGCGCGACCCGGTCGGGTCTTTTCGACCCTCTACAAGAATAATCGGCAGGGCCCCGCGGTTCAGGGAATTCTCAAGAGCCGTAGCCGGGCGTCCTGGACGAAGTCGCGGTCGGCGATGTCCTGGAGGTTGTACTTCGCCGTCGCCGCCGCGTGCTCCGAGGCCGCCCCGGCGAACCGCATGGCCCCCTTCAGGTCGGGGAGCGCGGCCTTCGCGACCTTCGGCGCCGCGCCCTGCGCCAGCAGGAGCACCTCGGCGCTCTTCTCCGCGATGAGCAGCGGCGCGAGCGTGGCGCGCTTGAGCGCGTCCTCGCTCTTGGTCGCGAGATAGGCCGAGAACGCCGCCGCGTCCTCCTCGACGAGCCCCTCGAGATCCCGCCGCAGCTGCTCCGCCCGGGCGTGCGCCTCCGCAAGCCCCGAGAGCCCCGTGCACATCGCGACCAGGGCGGCGCCCATGGCCCCGGCGTAGGCCGCCGCGCTCCCCCCGCCGGGCGAAGGGGTCGGCGCGGCCAGCCGGTCGAGGAACGAAGGGGGAGACATCGCTCAAAAGTGTACGTCACGGGTGGCACGATCTTCCTGTGCTCGGGAGGGTGTACACGCCGTCGGCGCTTGCGGCGCGGGTGGTCGAGCAGGCGCTCGGGGCGCTGCCTTCGGCGCCGCGGATCTGCGACCCCGCGTGCGGCGAGGGCGCGTTCCTGATCGAGGCGCGGCGGTTCCTCGTGGAGCGCGGGATGCGAACGCGCGAGGCGGAGCGCTGCCTCTTCGGCGTCGATCTCGATCCCGCGGCCGTCGCGCGCGCGCGGCGCGAGATGCCGGGCGCGGAGATCGTCCAGGGCGACGCGCTCGCGATGGACTGGGGTAGAAGGCGGTTCGACGCGGTGCTCGGCAACCCTCCGTGGGCGAGCTTCTCGGGACGCCACGCCGAGCGCCTCTCCCCGTCGCTCCGTCGCACGCTCAGCCGGTACGGGAGCTTCCGCGGCTGGCCGTCGCTCCACGGGCCATTCCTCGAGCTCGCGGTCCGGCTGTCGCGCGGGCGCATCGCGCTGCTCCTGCCCGCCCAGGTGCTCGACCTCGACGGGTACGGCGCCGTGCGCGCCCTCGTCCGCGCGCACTGCCGGGTGGAGGACGTCTTCGACTGCGGGGAGCGCGGCTTCGAGGGGATCACCCAGCCGTGCTGCGCGCTCTTCCTCGTGAGGAAGGAGGGGGGGTGCGGGGGCGGCGCGTCGCCCTTCCTCGTGACGGCCGAGGAAGCGGTCAAGTTCGCGGACTTCCGGCGGCCGCCGCCCGGCGCCTTCGCGGACATCGGCGTCCACACGGGCAACTGCGCCTCGAAGATACTGGGGACGCGAGGGTTCCCGATCCGCGAGGGACGCGACGTGCACCCGTACCGGCTCGCCCGCGCGCGCAAGCTCTTCGACGCCAGGGCGCCGCTCGGGCCCGCCGACTACTTCCGCGCGGCCCCGCTCGCGCGCTACCGCGAGGTGCCGATCGTGCTGCGCCAGACGGCGTCGCGCCCGATCGCGGCGCTGCACACGGATGCGGCGTACTTCCGGAACAGCGTGCTCGCGTGCACGGGGCTGCCGGGCCTCCCGCACGAGGTGACGGTCGCGTGGCTCAACGCGAGCGCGGTCGCGCACTACCACAGGTCGGCGGTGCGCGAGGCGTCGCAGCTCTCCTTCCCGCAGGTCAAGCTGAAGCACCTGCGCGACCTGCCCCTGCCGCGCGCCGAGGACGCGCCGCCTGGCCTCTTCCGGCTTGCCCGCGAGGTCGCGCGTGACGGCCGCGTGGACGCCGAGCTCGACCTCGACGCCCTCGTGAGCCGCTGGTTCGGCCTCGACGCCGCGACGCACGCGGACCTGCGCGTGGGCCTCGCCACGCCCGCCCGCGCGCTCGCCGGGGCGTGAAGCGCTCCTACGGCTGCGCGAAGAGCCCGATGCGGTTGGGCGCGGGCTCGCCCGCGCCGAGGCGGACCACGCGGGCGCCGGCGATGCCGCCGAAGCGGTCCGGCGTGCAGGTCAGGATCACGACCTGGCAGCGGGCGCCCGCGAGCGCGAGGACGTCGCGCATCGCGGCGAGGCGCGACGGGTCGCTATGGCCCAGCGTGTCGTCGAAGAGGAGCGGCACGCCCTCCCCGGGATCGACAAGCAGCGCGCACGCGAGCCGCGCGAGAAGCGCGAGCTGCTCGCGCGCGCCGACCGAGAGGCTCCGGAACGGGAGCGTCTTCCCGTCGAGCGTGCGGCGGTCGATCCGGAGGTCGTCGTCCAGCTCCACCCCGAACGACTCGCCGAAGACGGTGCGACCGAGCTCGAGGATCCGCTCGCGGAGCGGGGCGGCATAGGCGCGGCGCGCCTCCTCCCGCTTGGCGACGATCGTCTCGTAGAGGAGCTTCGCGGCCGCCGCCTCGCGCGCGAGCTGGCGCCGCTCCTCCGCGGCGTGGCGCCGCGCGGTCTTCGCCTCCTGCAGATGCTCGAAGAGGCCGCGCTCGTTCCCCTTCTCGAGCCGCGCCGTGACGCCGACCATCGCGTCCTGCGCGGCGCGGAGACGGCGGGCGGCCTCGCCGACGGCGGCGCGCGCGCCCTGCGCCGCCCCCCGGACGCGCCCCGGGTCGGCCGCGCCAAGGGCCTCGCGTTCGGCGTCGTGCGCCGCCCGCGCGTCGCGCAACTCCTCCTCCGCCTTCGCCGCCGCGTCCGAGAACTCGCCCTCGGTCCCCCGCGCCCCCTCCAACTCGCGGCGAGCGGCGCGCTCGGCCTCCGCGGCGACGCGCACCTGCACGTCGGTCTCGGCCATCTCCGCGCGCAACTCGTCCGCCCGGCCTGCCGTCGCAAGGGCGCTCAGGCGGGAAGCGTCGAGGCGCGCCATCGCCTCCTGGTGGATGCGCTCCGCCTCGTTCTTCGCCTCGTTGGCCGCTTCGAATCCGGTGGCGAGAGGGGGCTTCGGGGGCCGCTCGACCGGGTAGGCCTCGACCCACGCGCGCAGGCGGTCCATCTTCTCCTCGACCATCTCCAGCGTGAGGTCGCGGAGGTTCTCGCGCTCGATCCGCTCGGTGTCCTTGAGCATGCGCTCCGCGTCGCGGCGGCGCTCGTTCGCGGCCGCCGCGGCCTCGAGCGAGTCCACGCCCGCCTCCGCGAACAGCCGCCGGAGCTCCGCGCGCGTGGCGACGAGCGCCTCGGTGACGTCCTTCGCCGCGCGGACGGTCACCTCGAGGACGCCGGGGACGAGGACCGTCGTCTCGCCCGCGACGCGCGTCTCGACCGTCTCGCCCGCGGCGAGGGGCCGCGGCCTGCCGTCGATCTCGGCCGTGAGCGGCGCGAGCGCGCGCACCTTGACCTGCGGGAGCTCCGCGTCCACGCGCGCGGTCTGCGTCTCGTGGCGCAGGTTCGTCTCGTGGAGCTTCCGCACGAGGTTGTCGGTGACCCGGATCTCCGCGAGCGCCGCGCGCGCCGCCGCGGCGGCCCGGCGCGCCTCGACAACGCGGCCGCGACGTTCGCCGAGCTGCTCGAGGTCGAGCCGCGCCCGCTCGCACTTGAAGTCGTTGTCGCGGAGCCTGTAGAGCGCGAGCGCGTCGCGCGAGGCCGCCTCGGCGGCCGTGCGCTCGGCCTCGGCCGCGCGCGCTTTCTCCTCGGCCTCGAGCAGCCTCGGCCGGGCCTTGGCCGCGGCCGCCTCGGCCCTCGCGCGGCGCTCGGCTGCGTCCCTTGCTTTCGCGACGAGCTGCTGCCGGTCGGAGAGCATCTTGCGCGCGACGAGCGCGCTGGTCTCCTTGACCGCGAGCCACGTCTTGAGCTGCTCGACCGCCCGCTCGCGCTTCTCGACGCCCGCCACCTCGCGGTCGAGGCGCTCGAGGTCCGTCCTGGCCTTCGCCTCGAGGTTCGCCGCCTCGCGGATCTCGCGGTCCAGCTGCGCGCTCCGCTCGACATCGGACTCGAGCGCCTCCAGCTCGCGTTCGAGGTCCTTGACGCGGGCCTCGGCGGCCTCCTCCGCGCGCTTCGCATCCTTGAGCGGCTTCTTCGGGTCGCCGCGATCCTGCGTGAAGTGCCGGGCGTACTCCTCCTTGACCGCTTCGAAGAGGGCGACCTCGCGCTCGCCCGCGACCGCGCGGCCCGCCGCCTCGTCGAGCGCCTGGAGCAGCGAGTTCGACTGGGCGAGGTCCGCCTGCTCCGGCGCCCCGCCCTGCGACACCGTGAGCGCCTTGAAGAGGTCGAAGTCCATCGTCTTCTCGAGGAGGCTGAGCGCGCGGTCGTGCGCGAGCCGGCCGGTGTGCTGCTCCGGCTGGGGCGCCGTGATCCGCAGCTCGGTGGCGGGCGACCGGAAGAACCGCTTCATGTAGGTGAACCGGTAGGGCCCCGTCTCGACGTCCGCCTCGATCTCGGTGCCTAGGTCGCGGTCCACGGGCCGCACGTCCAGGACCTCCCGCTTCTGCGTCGAGTCGAGCTCGTGGACGAGGATCCGGAAGGCCTCGAGGAACGACGACTTGCCCACCTCGTTCCGGCCCTCCACGACGGTCACGCCCTTGGGCGCGAGGTCGATCCGGCCGTCGCCGATCCCGCGGAAGTTCCGGACGCGGATCCGGTGGATCCTCACCGCGCGCCCCCCGCGAGGCGATAGAGGAGCGCGAGCGCGTCGCCCGCGGTCTCGTCCTTCTTCGCGACGAGCTCGTCGAGCGCGGCGCGCGCGAAGCCGCCGAGCCGGAGCGCCGCCAAGTCCTCGTCGCGCGGCGTGACGCCCGGGTCCCCGCGCCGCTGGAGGCCGCCGAAGACCTCGCGCGCCTCCACGAGCACCCGGTCGAGCGCCGCGCGCTCGGCGAGGCTGAGGCTCCCGTCGAACTGCAGCTTCAGGACCGTGCAGTCCTTGTCGGGCAGCTCGTCGAGCCAGAGGCCCAAAGCGTCCACGTCGGCCTGCCCCGCGAGCAGCCACCGCCGCTTGAGGAAGCGCCAGCGCCCGACCGGGCGCCTCGCGACCTTGCACGTCGCCTCGTCGAGATCGACGAGGAGCGCGTGGCCCGGGTCGGTCTCGCGGAAGGCCGTGGGCTCGGGCGTCCCGCTGTACCAGATCCGGTCCTTGAGCCGGGTCGCCGAGTGGCGGTCGCCGAGGGCGAGGTAGTGGATCTTCCGCTCCGCGATCGCGCGCTCACTGGCCTCGATGTCGATGAGCGCGGGGTCGCCGTGGTCCCCCGCAGCCCCCCCGTTGCCGTGCCCGACGAGGACGCGCAAGGTCCCCGGCGGCGCCGGCTCGAGCCCCGCGCACGCGGCCGCGACGAGGTCGCTTCCCGGCCGCTTCGTCTGCCACGGCGCGCCGACCACCTCGAGCCCGGGCCGCACGGTCTCGCGGGAGACGAGCACGCGCGCGCGCGGGTGGTCGCGGATCCGTTCGTGGACGGAGCCAGCCTCGAGCGGGTCGTGGTTGCCGGGCAGGAGGAAGACCGGGCACGGGAACGCGGCGAGCGCCTCGAGAGAGCGCGCGAGCGTCTGGGCGTCGATCTGGTTGGATTCGAACGCGTCGCCCGCGACCACCGCGAACTCGCAGTCGCGCGCGAGCGCGGCCATCGTTCGGATCGCCTCGATGCGCGCGTGGCGGTAGCGCGGCAGCGCCTCCTCGGAGAGGAAGTGGCGCCTGAGGCCAAGCTGCCAGTCGGCCGTGTGCAGGAAGCGGGTGCGGTTCACGGACCCCTTCTTGTAGCGGACGGGGGGGTCAATACTGGACGCGGTCGCTTTTCGCCTGCCAGGCGGCGAACGCGGCCTTGGCGGCGGCACTCGGCGTGTGAAGGAGGGGGGCCTCGGGGGCCGTCATGGCCTTGTAGATCGCGGCATCGGCGAAGCCGATCGCGGCGGCGTCGTGGCGCGTCATCGCGTAGCGGACCTTGTCGAGCTTCGCCCAGTGGATCGCCGCGAGACACATCGGGCAGGGCTCGCAGGTCGTGAAGATCTCGCAGCCCGTGAGGTGGAAGCGGCGGAGATTCGCCGCGGCGGCGCGGATCGCGAGGATCTCGGCGTGCGCGGTCGGGTCGTTGGTCGCGAGGACGCGGTTGCACGCCTCGCCGACGACCTTGCCCTTGTGGACGACGACCGCGCCGAAGGGGCCGCCCTCGCCTTTCTCGACGCCCTCGCGCGCAAGCTGCGCGGCGCGGTCCATGAAGTCCACGGCGCCATTATCGCGCCGCCGCGGACCGATTCGCCGGGGAGCGCGGCGGGGATCGCCGCGGGCGCCAAGGCACCCTCGACAACCCCCGCCTTCCGAAGTCCGGGATGCGTCCGGCCTAGTGTCCTGTCTCAGAAGTTCGCAGGCATGAAACCGCGGTGTCCGCGGCCCGAAGAGCCGCCTCGCATCGAGGTCCGTGGCAGTGGTTCATGTACATGAATCTCTAACTCAGGACACTAG
>Ga0187894_10001308_pt1 | contig 32180 bp, 25 predicted proteins | sample GBC1701081metaG_FD_136650 | JGI IMG/M metagenome (GOLD analysis project Ga0187894, IMG submission 136650) | White microbial mat communities from a lava cave in the Kipuka Kanohina Cave System on the Island of Hawaii, USA - GBC170108-1 metaG ...
AAGCCGCTGATTGATTTTTTGTTGTAACTCTCGAGAAAAAAAAGAAGCGACCGACAACGGGCGATTGCTTAAAAGAGCAATGGCAGCAAGGCATTTCGCGGCAGTTTTGCCTCTGTATACAGCATCAACAGATTTACAGAATTCTTTTAATTTCTCGAGGTGTTGCCAATCTTCGTGCTCATCAACCATGCAGGCAAGATGGATTTCATGTTCGCGCGCTAAATAACGGATTTGATGGAAAGAGCGTATCTTCTCGCCTTTATTGGGAGGATATGGAATGCGATGTGCGAGGTATAAGATTTTCATCGTCCAATGATCATATTGCTTCTTCAAGAAGCGATGGGGAAAAACTTCAGTCTGTTCTTCTCTGCTTCATCAGGGTGAAAAAATTAAAGAAGAAAATCGGGTATATCGACAGTTCTGTCAGACCTACGTTGAGAAGGTTCCTCAAGTATCAGGGCCACCGTTACTTAGAAACCAAGGATTTCTCGTATTGGACTAAAGCGTATGTGCTGAACAAGGTGCGTGAGTTTTGACTCTTCGCGTTTTAAGCCGACGTAATGGCGAAAGCGGTGAAACCAAGGCATTGGCGGTCGTGGTTGATCGGGGTCAAGCTCCCATGGGTGGAAGTAGAACATCACTGGTTGTTTCTCTTTTTTATTTACCCATCGAATACTAGACTCGAACAGGAGTTTAGGTAAAAGGCGAAAATAGCCACCTCCTCCAATTGGCAAATTTACACCAAAGAGGCAAATAGTTCCAATAGGAAATTCTAAAAGTTTATTGCGCCCGTCGCGCCGCATCTCATATGGAAATCGAGGAGCTTTTGGGTCTCCGTAGCGGTCGTGAAAAATAGGGTAGATGCTGGAATCGTAGCGGAATCCTTCCTCAAGGAGAATATCATATGCCCAGGCTTGTTCTCGCTTAATTGAATAATTGGGAGCACGATACCCAAGCACCGCTTTTCCAGTTAGATCTTCAAGTACTGCCTTAGCTCGTTGGATATCATTGCGGAATTCATTCGGGCTCTGGCGGAAGACTAGTTCGTGGCGGTAACTGTGACAAGCGACCTCGTGTCCTTCGTGATCAATCTTACGAATCATTGCCGGATGAGCTTCAGCAATTCGTCCCACAGTGAAGAAAGTCGCCCGGGTGTTGTGCGCTGATAATAGAATCAGGACACGATCAACGCTGTCTTCAACTCGGCTTGGCAGATCCTCGCGATTGTTCCCAGGAACGGCAGCTTCGAATTCCATTCCATGATAGTACTCTTCAACATCGATGCTGAGAGCATTCATAATCATCATAGTCTAACAATCCTGTCACTAGGGACATTAAGGCCGTTGGTCGCATTTCGTGCATCCACGATAAAGTTTGCCATCTGAACAATCATTAGGTAATCAAACTCTCGATGGTCGGTGAGAATGACAACGGCATCTGCTGCACGAATAACTTCCGCCGTTAACTCGACACGGGGAGTGTGAAGTCCTTCATGGGCCAACGAAGGAACGAATGGGTCAGCGTAACACACATCAGATCCTTTGCGTTGCAGTTCGCTAATTACATCAAGGGCAGGTGATTCACGCATATCCCCTACTCCTTTTTTATAGGCAACTCCAAGGATAAGAATGTGCGCTCCTTTTAGGCATTTTCCCTGGGTGTTTAACCCATCCATAAGCAGTTCAATCACGTAACGAGGCATACTTCGATTTACTTCGTCAGCAAGGGCAATAAAGCGAGCCTCGTACCCACTCAGTCGCAGCTTCCACGAGAGATAAATCGGGTCAATTGGTATGCAATGCCCGCCTATCCCTGGTCCTGGAGAAAAAGGCATAAAGCCAAACGGCTTAGTTGCCGCAGCATCAATAACCTCCCAAACGCTAACCCCGAGGTATCGACACATCATCGCAAATTCGTTCGCTAACGCGATGTTGACACTTCGAAAGGTGTTTTCATAAAGTTTTGCAAGCTCAGCCACGGTTGGGTTTGATACTTCAAGCACCCTAGTCACAATCTGTCCGTAAAGTAATCCTGCCATCCACGAGCACTCAGGCGTAATACCACCAACGACTTTCGGAATATCCCGAACCAAGAATTGCTGATTTCCTGGATCAATACGCTCGGGAGAGAAAGCGAGGAAGAAGTCTCGGCCAACCTTGAGCCCCTGTTCCTCGAACATGGGAAGGAGAAGCTCTCTCGTCGTCCCGGGATAAGTCGTACTTTCAAGGATAATTAGTTGCCCCGCACGAAGATGTGTCTTCACTTCGTTGGCAGACGACAGCACGAAAGAAATATCTGGGTCTTTTGTCTTACGGAGAGGTGTCGGAACACAAATAATGATGGCGTCACTTTCAGTGAGGACTTCCATCTCATTCGTCGCTTGGTATCGACGCCCTTCAAGCAGATAGCGAATCGTTCTTCCTTCAACATCAGGAATATAGGATTCGCCACGGTTGAGAGTTGCGACCTTCTCGAGGTCGAGATCAATTCCTGTAACTTGGAATCCAACCTTGGCAAACTCTACCGCCAAAGGCAGTCCAACGTACCCTTGTCCTATCACTGCAATTTTCGCCGAGTGATTACGCAAACGATCGCTCAATCTCATATTCTTCTTCTTTCCGAAGGAAATTGACCAGAAAGGAAATCTACAGTAGATGGCTCTGGCGACGTAGCCTTCGGTGAGGCAAGTTTTCTTTCCTGCTCTTGTGTCCCACTTCCTTTACCAAGCAGAACTGTCTTTACAGTATCAAGCAAGATCCTTAGATCAAACCATAGGGACATATGTTTAACGTAATAAAGGTCATATCGCATTTTTTCTGTGACATCTTCTTGATTAATAGAATAGCCGTGCTTTACCTGCGCCCATCCTGTAATCCCAGGTCGGACAACCATACGGAGAGAATAGTATGGAATTTGCTCAGTCATCGTTTTGACATTTGCAATCATCTCCGGGCGCGGACCAACTAGATCCATATCTCCCCTTAATATGTTAATGAACTGAGGAAGTTCATCGAAGCGAAGTTTGCGCAGTGCCTTTCCAACGCGGGTGATACGGGCATTTGAATTTCGATTCCAAGTCGCTCCATCTTCTTCGACAATCGAAGGTCGCATAGTACGAAATTTCACCAATCGAAAAGGTTTACTGCGAAGCCCTGCGCGTTCCTGGATAAAAAAGATCGGCCCTTCTGAATCAAGCTTAATAGCTATGGCAACGAGCACCATAAGGGGGGCAGTTATAATGAGGCCAAAGACAGCAACCGCCAGGCTCATAGCTCGTTGGAGTGCCAGTTCAAATCTTGACTTGGTAAAATCTTTGGAAAAAAAGAGAAAACTTGGAGTCAGACTCTCGATTGCTAGCTTCTCTGTAAAGCGCTCATGAACCTCAATACCGTCTTCTACTATCACGCCATTCATACGGGCATTCAATAAGTCTCGGACAGGCAGACGACCTCGTCTTTCAGCGAGAGCTACAATAAGGCGGTCAGGGTGGAGTTCTGCGATGATTTCCTCAAGCCGGTCAAGTGGTCCGAACAAGAGAAAATGAGGAGGGAGTTCAGCAACGGTTTGGGCAGGTACACTCCCTCGGTCATCTACAAATCCAACAATCAAGTACCCCGTGTGAGGTGCAACTTCAATTTCTTTGGCAATTTTCCAAGCCAGCGGACTGGTTCCCAAGATTAGTACGCGCTCCGCAAAGGCTCGTATTCTCATAAGGCGATAGAGTACCCAGCGGATGGGAAGCACTATCCCTCCGCTTATCATCGTTTCTCCTACACTCGAAAGAATAGGCCGGTCACTATCAATTGCTAAATGAGGAAAAGCTTTGTAAACGATAGCCAGCAAGAGAAGGCCAATACCGAGAGCTTGGGGAAGACGCGCGACAAACACGCCAAAGCTTCTGACAGTGCGTAGATCATAGAGATCGTTATAGTAGAAGGAAATGGCAATACAGAGGGCTGGAGCAATAACTTGCAGGAGAGCAATAAAAATATTAGGCCAAGTAGACAGAAGAGGCCTTGTCGCAAGTACTATCCCCCCACCAGTGGACAGGGTTAAGAGGCCAATTTCAATCAGCACTAGTGCAATAGCCCAGCGCTTCACGCAAACCTCCCATGGCCAGCCCTTTCCCTGTTTGTGCTCTCACGACGGAAAAGATTAGCGAACTTCTTTACTGTACGGCTGAACGGCCCAGGCTCATTTCTCCCATCACGGAAAGACGGTCCATAACTGTAGTAAGAATAGTACCCAAACACTGGCTGGTCGTCATTGTTGAACACAAGGCCAACCAGTTTGTCTGGATCTAACGTATCGATAGCCTCTTCTACGAATTTCCGTGGAGTTTTATGGGCAGCCACCACCACAAGAAAGCCGTCGATAAATCGCTCGATGAGCCGGCAATCAGGAAAAGGAAGGACGGGGGGAGTATCTAAAATAATATAGTCGTAATATTTCCTCGCTTCCTCTATTAAGTCATCTAACCGAGGAGATTTGAGTGCGTCATAAGGAGTCTGAAGAACTGCGCCGGCGGGTAGGATAGCTAAGTGTAGTGGAGCACATATTCGCACTCCATTTTCTAAAGAAAGGTTTGAATCTTGGATAATATCTACAACCCCACGGTTTGGGTCATGATTCAGTCCAAGCCCAACTGCAACCGAAGGGTGACGGAGATCGAGGTCGACAAGAAGGACCTTGCAGCCAGGGATCCGGGTTAAAGCGCCAGCCATATTAATAGCGGTAGTCGTCTTCCCATCACCAACCATAGGACTTGAAATAGCAATTACTGAAAGGCCGACATCTCCATGCAACTGCTCAACCATATGGCAAAGCGCGCGATACTGTTCGGCTTCAAATGATCCTGGTGAGCCAATGCTTACGAGGTGAGATTCTGCTCGAACTACGACCGACGTGAGTCTCTCGTTAGTCAGAGGTTGTGTATCGGTTCCCGCATCTTCGGCTGAAAGCCGTAGACCGTTTTCTCGCTCTTCATCAAGAGCAAGATCTTTTTCCACCGCCGCACCATTCTGTTCAGGGGCGTATTTTTGTTTTTGCAGAGCACGTTCCTTTTCGGCCTTTTCTAATGCCTGAAAAAATTTACTCATTGCTCTCGTCTTTCCTGTCTACAAAGAGCGCAATTCTCAGTGTAAACTCTGATTTCTTTCATCAACTTTAGACGGGACTTTTCTACTCACGATAATTTCCCTGTTCCTTTAACGAATAAGTAATTCTCTACTCTCTGATTAACGCCCCAGTAGAGGGTCTAATCAGCAACCTCACAAGTTGCTCATTCCCTGTAGAAAACCAGTAGGAGGCCCCCATCAAAACAAGGAGCGTTGCAGCGAGGACAGTAGCACCCAAACTCCTCCGAAAGCGAATGCGCCACCGATCTGTTTTTGTAACAATTTGTGGAATAGCAACTAATACTGGAACTTTCGTAAATTTTCTCAAATCGCTTACACAATGGAAGGACGTGTCGAGCATCTCCCATAACAGTACTCCGGCTACCGCCGCCGCAAGGCTTAAGGCTAAACCAATTAGAAAAAAACGTCCCCGTTTCGGGGCTGTAGGTTCAGCCGGGAGCACCGCCGCTTCAAGGAGTTTGAAACGTTCTCCCTTCTGTAGTTCCTCGAGTTTATCAGCGACTTGGGCTTCATCATATTTTTTTAACAATAAGGCGTACGAGTCTCTGATCGTGTTATAATCTCGCGAGAGTGCGGTAAGTTCTTGCTCGTGCCGTGGGGTGTTCTCAACACGTTTCTGGTAAAGGGCGATATCATTACGGGCCTTGTCCAGTTCTCCCATCAGGCGCCGAACATCAGCATCAATAGATATCTGTTCGGACTGAAGAGAGAACATTTCGTGAGCTTTCCGGTCAGAGCCAGAGCGTAATGCCGTCCCTTCCTGTTCTCTTGCGTCTGTTGACTCGTTTTGCTGATGTTCTTGCAATGCGGCAATTTGCTGCTTGAGTTGTATAACATCTGGATGTTTATCGGAGAAACGAGAGCGGAACTGGGCTAACTGTTTCTTGAGGATCTCAAGTCGCACGAAGCCAGTATTCTGCCCTGTGCTTCTCGAGTCGGAGGATAGGGGGACAAGAGCCAAAGCTTCTTCGTCGGTCGCAGCTTGTGCTTGGGATCTTTCGATTCTCCGCATTAATAAATCTCGACGAGTTTGAGTATGGGAGATGCTTTCTGAAAGCACTTCCATCTGTTTCTGGAGCATAGTCAAGGTACTAAGATTTGAGTCCAGTTGCTCAGGTAATTCTCCCATATAGTGTTGTTTATACGAAGTGATTTGTTTCTCGTGCTCATCGAGCTTCTTTTTTGTCTCTTCAATTTGCTTACCCAGGAATTCTGTTGTTCCTGTCGATTGTCTCACCCGGAATTTTGCGTTCTCTTCAATGTAAAATGAGGCAAGGGCATTCGTGACACTCATTGACTTTTGTGGATCAGGGTTCGTGTAGCTCACTTCAAAGGCAACAGTATCGCTACTAATTCCCCCACGACGTCCGACAATTTGGATCCCGATATCATCTCGCATTGCTTGTATCATGAGCTCATTCGATTTTCCCTGCTTTTTCATTTCCCTGTACAATCCGTATTGTTCGATAATCTGCTCTAAGCGAGAACGGCTCAGAATCTCTTGACTGATTGTTTGCAAGCGCCGCTCGAGGCCCATTGTCACAGTTGACTTGACGTAGTCTTGGGGTACCTGTTGCCCTTCCACCAAAATAACAGACGTTGTCGTATAAATATCGGGTAGAAAGAATACTAGACTGGCGGTCGCGGTCAGAACGACACTGAAGAAGATGACCGCTATCCAAAAGCGTCGTCTAAGCATATTGAGGAGGATATCCAAGCTAAAACCATTCGTCATGTCCATGATTGGTCGCCTCTCCCTTTGAGGTTGCTGAGGTAGAATCAGTTTACGATGACTCGGTCTCCCGGCCTGAGTAGGATGTCTTGTTTGAGGTCCCCTTTGAGAATCGCATCGTAGTCGACAACATACTCAGTCAGCTTACCTCCCTCCCGACGAACAATACGAATGTTGTGTCTATCAGCGAAAGGAGTTAAGCCCCCAGCACGAGTAAGGAGTTGCAATAAAGAATCGTTTCCAGTTGCCGGAAACGCTCCCTGTTTCTGGACTTCCCCAATAAGAAATATTTCACTGGAGGCGATTTTCTCGACTCGAACCGACACAAAAGGATCGTTAACAAATTCTTTGTATTTCTCGGTCAAAGTTTCTCGCAATTGCGCTGTCGTAAGCCCGACGACTTGAATTTCGTTGATTAAGGGAAGTGTAATGAATCCATCGGGGCGGACAGTTACTGATCCAGACAGGGCCTTCTCCTTCCAAACAATCACACTAAGAACATCTCCAGGGCCGATGACATAAAATTCCTCTGGAGGTTTTGATGGGTCGGGGGCTTCAGGTGGCAACTGTTGTTCCGACTTACGCATCTGCTGGGAACCACAGGCACTGAGCGAGAGAAGCATTAGTAAACAGGTCAGGAAGTTCACACTTTTCATTATCGTCCTATTAGGGAAATTGCGATTTGTACTCGTTCGGGTCATTACGGCGTTGTGGGCCCTTGTGGTATCGGAGATGCAGGGGCTGTTGGACCAGAAGAAGTCGTCACTCCCGGAGCCGCCGGAGGCATCAATTGAGAAGCAGCCATTCCTCGGGCCAGAGAAAAATTCGGCCAAAGATCGAAGTGAGCCGCAAGGGCAATAAAAATGCTGTTAGCGTTTGCTTTGAGTTGACGGAGGTTTGAGTCAGCAGCAGAGAAGTTATCCGGGGTGAGCTGACGATAGTTATAAGCGAGGTTAGCGGATAACCAGTTCGTTATCCAGTATTGTAGTCCAGCAACGACTTGAAAAGTTCGAAAGTCATTACGAGTCGTCTCAGTCTCAAACATCGAGAAATCTACGGCAGCGACACCAAGGAGGCGACGAGAGAGGTAAATGTGGAAGTAGCCATAGAAGCCGGTCGTATACGAAATCCCGTCAATTCCATAACTCCCTGTCAAGCCTCTGCGAACACCACCAGCAAGCAAAGCAGTTCTCCAGAGTTTTGCGATTGACACGTCCATTCTATGGGTCACACCGAACTTGTTAGCATTAGTTCTCAGTGCGAGCCCAGTCGAAGCAAAAAGGCTCAAGGTGGGGGTGAGCTGAATCTGACGCGAAGTGAGGAAATCATCTCCGAAATCGATGTTGTGGATAGTCGTATATCCGCCCTCACGGGACCGGAAAAACTCGGGACCATAACTAGCGTAGAGGTTATGCTGCCGCCATCTCGAGTACGTTCCTCTTAATGAAATGGCGTGGCTTTGTTCCATTCCTCCCTCATCGAAGAAAGCCATATATCGCCAGCTATACATGGCTCCAAAATTCAGGGTAGGAGAATACTGAAAGCCACTTTGTACCGAGAATCTATTTTCCAATGTTTCGCCTAGTCCCACAACATCGATGTTTCGTGCGGAAGTCGCTTGATCCGTGCGAGTTGACAACGAACCAATGCTCCCATACGAGCCGCAGCCTCCATTAGAAACGCCTGAGAATCCGCCCTGCGTAGAGAGTCGACCAAATCCTCCAGAACTTGCTAAACCTCCCCCGGCGTAGGCACCCAATCGGGTTGCTCCCCTCCTTTCCAAGCAATCTGACATTCTCACAGTCAATCTCGATGAGTAAGGATAAAAATAGGAGGTCTGGGCCGTAAGGCGATCGCCAAAATTATTTAACTCACTGTGGCGAGCATAAATCTGGCCTGCCGCGCTCAAATCAGCATTCCAAATCGGACTATTTTGGCCACCTCTCTGATGGAGGAAACTTAATGTCGGAGTAATCACAGTAACAAAATCAGCTTTCTTATCTTCATTAAAAAAGATGTTGTCATTGTACTCTTCCCCAGTAGATAAAGACAAACGACTGGCGAAACGAGCACCGGCTTCCTTTACAAAAAGGAGAAGGAACACCGTGGCTCCCCAAAACAAGACCGATCCTAACAAGAGCCAGTTTCGACATCTGAGTCCCAGGAATGAAGAAACAACCGCCATGTCACCCCCTCTGCGCTGGTCTCTAAAGAAATAACCTCTCACCATTAACAGAATAAATAATTTCTCCTCGTTTCCTCCCCTCCCAGTGCTCACCGAATAGCAATAGGGCCTCGAGAAGAATCTAGGTTATCGGAAACCGAAGCTCCTAAAAGGAAATTACGAGTATCAACGAGCTCCCACGCCCGATCCACCGAACCGAGGTCAGCTAATCCTTCAATCACCACTCGCTGTAGTAAAAATTTTCCAGCAACCTTTCGAGGCAGAATCACTGTGGGGTACCCCTTTTGTTTCACTCTTTGGGCAAATTTCTCGGCTTCTTGTAAGCTGCGAAAGGAGGCAAGAATAAGCTGATAAGACCCATCAGGCTGCTTCCGTAATAAGGTTTCTCGTGTCAATGGGGGTAACCAAATTTTCTCTCCAGACTGAATCCGATCTAGATCCCTGATATGCGGGTTGAACTCTTTCACCAAATCAATAGCAAGGATGTTATAGTTTTTATAATTTCGGAGAACGATTTCAAAAACTGTCGTCCCCGACTGAGCGATGAGAGGTTGGGTGCTTTTCCAATCGTTACTGGGCGAAGAAGACGGGGGAGATACCGATAAGCGAGAAAGAATGGAGGATTGGCCCTTTAGTTTCTCGTTCAATCGCGTTGAAAAGGAATTTTCCTCTCTCGATAGAACCCCTCCTAGAATCGAGTTTCTGTTCCCATAAGATTCTGTTTCTGGACCTAAAAGGCGAGGGCCAGCCTGTTCAGGGAGCGCAACAGAAGGGCCAGGTGAAGGTGGGGCCCCTTCCAATTGAATGTGTGAAGAAGTCTTAATGTCGCTCTCTTGCTTGTCTTCGACAGTATCTCTCATCGATTCTGGTTTGCCTTGCGCAGTCGGCAACCTCGTGACGGGTAATATCCAAGGGGAAACAATTGCCCGTAGCGTACTCAGTAAATCCTCTGCTTTAATACCCAAAGCCGACAAAAGGAAAAAACCAAAGACCGCCCCTCCTACCATACGGAGCAAGTTGCTTCTCGGCTTTGAGAATACCGTCTTAGATTGAAGGGAAGCTGGAGGAGCAGGGGATTTTCTAAAATTTACCCTCTCTATCGGAGCCTCTGTCCATATGGTTTCCTGTTTATGAATCTCTTGATCGTCTGACCCCGCACTTGAATCTCTCCACGCCACCGCCCGTCTAGTCTCTTCTTCTTTCGCCGTCCCTGCATTCTGCGCTTCCGTCTTCAGTTGCAGGTCCCGGGCTACTTCTTCGATGATTTGAGGGGAAACAACTTTCTGAGAGATGCTATAAGCGATCAATAAAGCATTGTCGCAGATGATGTTGATAAGCCGGGGTATTCCTTTCGAATAGAAAGCAATTTGCTGGATAGTTTCGGCAGGAAAAAGACCTTGACCTTCGTAAGCCACAGTTTGAAGTCGAGCGAGAATGAAGGGACCAATCTCGCGTTCTCTAAGGCGATCGAGTCGACATTGAATAGCTATGCGCTGTTTAAGTTGGCGTAATTTTTGTTGTGCAAGCTTTCTTTCAAGCTCAGGCTGCCCGACAAGGACAATTTGAAGAAGCTTCTCGCTCGAGGTCTCAAGGTTTGAAAGCAAACGGAGATTTTCTAGCACTAAATCTCCTAGATTCTGCGCTTCATCAACCAACAGTATACCTGTTCCTCCCTCTTGCAAGATTTTCAACAAGCACTCATTGAGTGCCTGGATTTTTCCTAGGTACCCTTTCCCATCGACTCGTAACCCAAGATCGGCACAGATAAAGCTTAAGAATTCATCAAACGATGGAGTTGAATAACAAAAGTAGACAAAATGATTCGGCTCCTCTAAATTCGTCATCAGCCGACGTAGAAGCGTCGTTTTCCCGGTTCCTACCTCGCCGATTAGAGTGATAAATCCTTTCCGTTCGCGGATGCCGTAAAGAAGACTAGCGTAAGCCTCCTCGTTACCAGAATTCGCATAGAAAAATCGCGGATCAGGGGTCATATTGAAGGGCTTTTCCTGGAAGCCGAAGAATTCATTGTACATGAGTAGCCCAATATCTATGCTGAAGAACCCGTCCTTATTTTTGGCAGACGGATCCCTCTGATAAGACTGCCTACACAAAGACTCCTATGGAGACCGTTACGCCCTTACCATCAAGTGTTATTCACCCACGATTGGACCGCTTTAATTCGGTAGAAGTACTGGGCCCACAAACCTTTTGTTACTCTTCGGTGTATCAATGCTTTTCTTTAAATATAGCCCTCGTAGTAGAGCAAGGCGCCTAGCCAGGTTCCTAGCTAAACGACCTGCGAGAATCACGCGGTTTCTCGCACCGTTTCTTATGATACCTCTAAGCATAGCAAGGGGTTAGAGGGGCAAGATTGCCGTCAGACGTAGTCAGGATGTCAAGTACGGCGTCAAGCACAGGCCCTCGTGTGGAAAGAGCATTTTTTCAAAACTTTTCTTTCCTTTTGTAGATGACTCCCTAGACTAATGGATCAAAAGCCTCGAATCAAGCACGAGTTTTCGACTGGATGAGGCAATCCCAAAAACTGCTTCTCATCTCAGCGTCATTTCTACTCTTCCTGTTATTTCCGTAGAGTTCTGTAGAGAGAGCAATTAATCTCTCTCAAGCTTCAAGGATGGTTAACCCTAGGTCGAATACGCCGAATTAAAACGTACATACTCGATTGACAAGTCTGAAGTCACTATGTGAGCGGAGCCACGACCAAGGTGGAGATCAATCGTGAGAGAAAATTCTGGCCTTTGCATTACCGCCGCTGCTTGTTGTTCACTCTCTACACCGGTACTGATGCCGTTGCGACCGATCGGAACATCGCCAATGGAGATAGCTAATTTATTCAAGTCTAGGACTGCACCAGCATATCCCACCGCACACACAATGCGTCCCCAATTTGGGTCTCCACCAAAAAAAGCTGTCTTGACCAAAGGAGAACGAGCCACTGTCCGAGCGACCTTTTCGGCCTCGGCAGAGGTCTTCGCCCCCCGGACAAAGATATCCACCACGCGGGTCGCCCCTTCTCCATCCTTCACCACTAATCGGGATAATTCGCACAAAATCTCCCCGACTATCGTCTCGAAAGTTTTGAAGTCCTTCCCAGTAGTTCGAACTTCACGATTGCCAGCCAGACCGTTAGCAAGCAGTAAGATAGTATCGCTGGTGCTCGTATCCCCATCTACCGAAATAGCGTTGAAGGAGTCCGCTAGAGTGTGGTCAAGGGCTCGCTTCAATGCAGTTTTTTCAATCCGTGCGTCTGTCAAAACGTAGCAAAGCATTGTTGCCATGTTGGGGTTAATCATGCCTGCCCCTTTCGCCATGCCTACAATAGTCACCAATTTTCCATCGAGTGAGATCTGTCGAACTGCAGCTTTGGGGAAAGCATCGGTGGTCATTATACCGGCTAAAGCATCCCAAAATTTTCGAGGGGACAATGCCGCACAAGCAGCGAGAATACCTGTTTGCATTTTCTCCCACGGCGGCAGTACGCCGATTTTTCCAGTTGAAGAGGGGAAAACCAATTGCTGGTTTATTCTCAGCGTTTGCCCAACTAAAGAGCAAGAGTCTGACGCCAAACGTATCCCGGGCTGTCCGGTCGCGACATTGGCGATTCCACTATTAACTACCACTGCCTGCAATCGTCCTGCCTTTACACGTTTTCGGCCGACAAGCACGGCGGCAGAAGTTGATTTATTCGTCGTAAAAGCAGCAGCGGCAGTTGCCGGAACGTCGGAGACAATAAGCGTCAAGTCTTTCTTCCCACTCGGCTTGATTCCGCACGCCACCCCAGCAAAGCGGAACCCCGGAACCACGATTGGCCGTTTCTCCACCTTGACCTTCATCAGCCCTCCCCATCTCTACGCACCGTGACACTTTTTGTATTTCTTCCCGCTCCCACACGGACATGAATCGTTGCGTCCTACCTTCGGCGCTTCGCGCTTGGGCTGAGTTGTCTGCGCTTGTACCACTGCACCACCATGGCTCATAACCACTTGTCGTTGTGGCACGCGCCGCGACTCGATGCGTTGTGCATCCTCTTGACGTGCAATCTGAACGGTAAAAAGCTTCTCGACCACATCCTCCTGCATACGCTGCGATAGTTCTTCGAACATCGCAAACGCTTCTTTTTGATATTCTTGCAGCGGATTCTTCTGTCCATATCCACGGAGACCGATTCCTTCCTTGAGGTGGTCCATCGATAACAGATGGTCTTTCCATAAACCATCCATTGTCTGCAGCAAGATCATCTTTTCTAGATATCGGAGTACAGGAGGAGTAAAAGTCTGTTCTTTTTCGTCGTACGCATGCAAAACTTTTTCTTGTACTAAGTCAGTGAGGGCTCCAGGCGTACAGTCCTGTTGCCTTTCTAGATTCAGCTGCAAACGCAAATTAAATTGACGAAAAAGCGCATCATCGAGCCCTTTCCAATCCCACTCCTCAGAAGGTAATTCCGCATTGGCGTAATTCACTACAGTTTGATCAGCGAGTCCCTCGATCATTTCCAGCACTTCGCCTTTTAGATCCTCTCCGGCAAGAAATCCCCGACGCTGCTGGTAAATCACTTCACGTTGCTTATTCATGACATCATCGTATTCCAGCAGATGTTTGCGAATATCAAAATTATGTGCTTCAACCCGCTTCTGCGCATTCTCGATCGCACGCGTAACAAGGCCATGCTCGATTGGTTCCCCTTCCTCCATGCCGAGACGGTCCATCACTTTTTGGATACGTTCAGCTCCGAAGATACGGAGCAGATCGTCTTCCAGTGAAAGGTAAAAACGCGAGGTTCCAGGATCTCCTTGTCGTCCAGCTCGCCCGCGAAGCTGATTATCAATGCGCCTAGCTTCGTGGCGTTCAGTTCCAAGAATGTGGAGACCGCCAGCAGCCACAACTTTTTCTCGTTCTTCAGCACAAACCTTTTGGTACTTTTCGAGCACCTCATCATAGATCTGCTTGTATAAGTCAGGAGCTTTTTCTAGTTGTTCGCGCACTTCTTCTACGACCTTCACTCGTTCACGCCGTTGCCCCTCATATCGTTGCTCTGCCAACGCCACTGCTTCCGCGTACGGCTTGTACTTCTCCTCATAATGCTGCTCCGCTTCTTCATACGCGCGCACGGCTTCCTCGTACGCCCGCTTCGCATTTTCATACTGATGTGTTACTTCTCCATTTTCACTCAAAGGAATATCAGAAAGACGGAGCATTGCTCGATTGTAATCATCAAGGATTCGTTCATAGCGGCTTCGTGCAGCCGCTATCTGCGCAACCGGAACAGTCGTCCCCCTCGCTTCGAGAAGACCGGTGTACTCAGCCCCTGCCGACTCATATTCTTGCTGTTGGTCTTCGTTCAGCGCCGGTCCGATGACCTTGTCATACTCGCTGAGAGCCTGTTCGTAGGAGTTCCGGGCCTTTGTATACTGCTCAAGTAAGGATGGATTTGCGGCATTGCCGTTCGTAAGATCAAGATGTCCCCCGAGATCCTCGTAGTCAGCCTTGGCTTTTTGCCATGAAGCACAAAGAAAAGGACGGTAAGTCTCGGTCATACGCTTGAGAGCAGCATTTCGTTCTTCCTCAAAAGGCACCCATTCTTTTTCATACTTTTGCCGCGCGCGGCTTACCGTCTCGTTATACTCCGTACGCAATTCTTCTAAGCTCTCCTCGTAGCTTTTTACAGGCTGAGCAGAAGCCACTGCCCCAGCGCCTATTTTATTGCTCAGCCACTGTTTCTCTATCTCAGCACGTGTAAGGAACTCAGGATTCCCCCCAAGTAAGATATCAGTGCCGCGCCCCGCCATATTTGTCGCGATGGTCACCGACCCAAAACGACCAGCTTGAGCGATGATGTTTGCCTCGGCCTCATGATTTACTGCGTTGAGTACACTGTGCTTCACTCCCTTCTTCTTCAACAGTTTACTGAGGTGTTCGGATTTCTCCACGGAAATCGTTCCAACTAAAACTGGTTGGCCTCGACCATGACACTCCACGATATCATCGATCGCAGCGTTGAATTTCTCTCGCTCAGTCTTGTACACAACATCCGGATGATCAATACGAACCATAGGCTTGTTCGGGGGGATCACAACGACGTCGAGATTATAAATTTTCTTAAACTCGACAGACTCAGTGTCCGCAGTTCCTGTCATCCCAGCAAGCTTTTTATACATGCGAAAATAATTCTGAATCGTAATGGTCGCGAGTGTTTGATTTTCTTCGCGAATCCGTACCCCCTCCTTGGCCTCCACCGCTTGATGCAGCCCATCGGACCAGCGGCGTCCAGGCATTAAGCGCCCGGTAAATTCATCGACGATGATGACCTCGCCATCTTTGATGACATAGTCAACATCACGACGGAAAAGCGTATAGGCCTTGAGTGCTTGGTTAACATGATGTAACGAACCAATCTCAGAAGGGTCATAGAGATTTTTGACACCAAGAATGCGTTCGACTTTGGCCACCCCTTCCTCGGTGAGAGTGGCGGTGCGGAGTTTCTCGTCAATTGTATAGTCGGTATCTTTCTGCAGACGTGGAATCACGCGGTTAATAGTGTAGTATTTCTCCGTCGATTCCTCAGCTGGGCCGGAAATAATGAGCGGAGTCCGGGCTTCGTCAACCAAAATATTATCTACCTCATCGACAATCGCGAATTGCAATTCACGCTGAACATAGTCGTCCAAGCTGAACTTCATATTGTCGCGGAGATAATCAAAGCCAAATTCATTGTTAGTACCGTAGGTAATATCTGCCCAGTACGCTTCCTTTCTATCGATTGGTCGGAGATTAAGAAACCGATAGTCCTTGACGAGATAAGTCGGGTCAAAAAGAAAGCTCGTATCATGCACAATCGAGGCGACAGACAATCCTAGTGTATGGTAGATTGGCCCCATCCATTGAACATCGCGCCGGGCAAGATAGTCATTGACCGTCACTAAATGAACACCACGGCCGAGCAGCGCATTAAGATACAGGGGAAGCGTCGCCACCAGCGTCTTTCCCTCACCAGTCTTCATCTCAGAAATTTTTCCTTGATGAAGCACAAGGCCACCTAAAAGCTGACTATCGAAATGCCGCATACCAGTCACTCGACGTGAGGTCTCCCGAACGGTTGCAAACGCCCGGGGGAGGATGTCGTTAAGGACACTGGCCTCAGCTTGGCGGAGTTCCTTCTCTAATTTCTCGCTCTCTTCCTTTAAATAGGCACGTTCCTCCTCGTCCTGACCTTTCAGTACTCGTGTTCGGACTTCTTCGAGACTGTCTCGCAAGGCCTGGGTTGCCGTCTGAATTTGACGGCGAAACTCTTCGGTTTTCGCCCGCAGGTCCTCTAAGCTGAGCTTGGTGAATTCCGGCTCAAGTCCGTTAATCTCTTCTATCAAGGGACGGATCTTTTTTAGCTCTCGGTCATTTTTGCTGCCGATGAGCTTGCGCAGCAAAGTATTGAACATTGTTCTCCACCTATACCTATATCTTTGTCGAAATGGATGGTTCGGCGCTATTGTACATGGATCGAGAGAAAAAGCGTAGCGGCTTAGCGTTCGATTCTTACCGCCGACTCTATCTGTTCTCCGAGAAAACGGGAACCGACCTTAACGAAACGATCAGGAACATCCGTCACAAAAAAGCTTGCTCCACCATTTCCCTTGCGTCGCGCTAAACCTTTGCTGGTCAGGGTAGTTCTCACAACTTTGGCGGTTTCTTCCGCCGAGTCAACCAGATATACGCGCGGGCCGAGGAATTTGGCAATGCATTTTTTGAGCAACGGATAATGGGTGCATCCTAGAATAAGCGTGTCGATTCCACTGTGTTTCAAGCTACTCAAGTACATTGTTGTAGTTTCCCGCGCTATCTTGTTATCAATCCACCCTTCTTCAACCAGGGGGACAAAAAGTGGGCACGCACGCGTATAGACCTCAACCCCCGGATCTAAGGCACGGAGCGCGTGGGTGTAAGCCCTGCTCGTAATTGTCGCTTCTGTGCCAATCACCCCGATACGTCGATTATGGCTGCGCCGCACCCCCTCTTGCGCTCCAGGTTCAATAACCCCGACGACCGGGATATCATACCGCTCACGTAGATCGTCTAAGGCGATGGCCGAGGCAGTATTACACGCAACGACCAGCATTTTTAATCCTCGCTCAATCAAGAAGTCAGTATTCTCACAAGCATAGTATTTCACTACGTCCGGAGATTTCGTTCCATAAGGGGAACGTGCGGTATCGCCAAGATAAACAAGGATCTCACGAGGCGAGAGGCGCGCAATTTGTTGCAATACAGTAAGACCACCAATACCCGAATCGAAAATTCCGATCGCAGCGTCCTTCTCCACTTCATTACTCCTGTCGACTGGTCAAAACATTACTCCGCTTTATCTCTGATTATCAAGGCTACAAGTACGATGTTGCGCACCAGAGAGTTTTTCTTGATAATAGCGGCTTGTGAGGTGGCTGTCGCCGAGGCTGATGATATTCAGTCTCGGTTTCATATTAATGTCTACAGGTTGCGCAACGAAGCCCCAGCCCCGATTTGCGCCAGATCAATCCCCCTTACCCACGCCTAGCCAAGCCAGCAGAGTCGATAATGAAGCGGTCCTGCCCTGGGGAAGCGAGGAACCAACTGTAGTCGTAGTGGACAAATCGTGTCAGACGTTGAGTGTTTATCAATATGGGCATCTCACCCACACGTACCCGGTTGTCTTCGGACGAAATCCTGGGAGAAAACTGTACCAAGGAGATCGCCGTACGCCGACTGGTTTGTACAGCATCATTGAAAAGACCCCTCACCCCAGGTGGTGGCAATTTATGCTCCTCGATTATCCTACTGAAGAAGACATCCGTCGTTACCGAGGAGGACAGTCAGATGGACTCATTCCCAAACAAAATGGGGGACCTGGCGCAGGGGGAGCCATTGGCATCCATGGGAGCGATCGAGAAGCCTTCAATCGCGTAAGCATCAACTGGACCTTAGGTTGTATCTCTTTGCTGAATGCCGACGTAAAAGAATTGGATCAACTCGTCACGATCGGAACCTTAGTGTATATCCACGAGTAAACAAGATTCTTCTTAGGATCTTTAGCCTACTTCCATATATTAACAAAGGATCTTTCTTTCGATGAAAGGACTTCCTTAAGTTTTCATTATTCACCTATCACTTCTCACTGTTTCACGCGAAACTGTTTTTCTATGCACTTAGTACCAGGATCTCTCGAAATCTTGATCCGTGATAGTCGGCACGCCTTGGTCATCGGAGTAGGAGGTGGCGGCGACGTTGTCGGCGCTCTCGCAAGCGCACGGTTTCTTGAATTTTGTGGATTACGTTTCACCCTTGGCGGCTTATCATGGGAGCGGTTTGTGTACGACCCGGTCCCTGGCCCACGTAGTCTTTTGGAGATAGAGAATGTGCGAGTTCTTCATCCACGCGCGTGGATGGTCAACGGCACCACCCATACCCTGTCCGGAGTTCGTTTTACCGAAACAGAAATGGCAGCCTTATATGGCAAGGAAGTTTTGCATATCGATGTTAATGGAGGAGTAGAAGGTGCCGTTAATGGGTTGGAAGCAGCCGCAGCCGCACTTGGTACAGATCTATTCGTCGGCATCGATGTTGGTGGGGATTCTCTTGCCCAAGGAGAAGAGCCTGGACTCCGTAGTCCATTGGCTGACGCCATTATGCTTGCGGCTTTCACTAAACTGGAAGAAAAAGGATACCCAACATTATGGGGAATTTTCGGCTACGGGAGCGATGGAGAACTCACGACAAACGAGATAGAGCAAGCATTGGCTCACGTAGCAAAGGCTGGTGGCTTACTCGGAGCGTGGGCACTTACTCCACAGATCGTGAGTGAGCTTGAGGATGTCGTTGAGAAAGTTCCCACCGAAGCTAGCGCCATCCCATTACGCTGCGCCAGAGGGGCGTGGGGGGAAGGAAGTATCCGCTATGACAAGCGACGCGTAAAACTTACACCGCTGACCACATTGACTTTCTATCTTTCTCCTTCAGCAATCTTTCATATCCTGTCTCGGCCGGCTCGAGCTGTCGCGCCAAGTACTTCTCTAGAAGAGGCAAACGACGCCCTCCATCGGTTAGAGATTAAGTCAGAGTTAGATCTTGAACGGGAGCGGGCTTCGCAGACCATTTCCTAACGAGGGAGTCTTACAATTTTTCGAGGTCAATTTCTCGGTAATGATCAACCACAAGGTCGGCTTGCGATAACTTTTCTTTTCTATAGGTTGTCGTTAAAGCAATGCATTTCATTCCCGCCCGTTTTGCTGCCTCTATTCCTAAAGGAGCATCCTCAATTACCAGACAATTTTCGACTTTTGTATGAAGCTTTTCGGCGGCAAAGAGAAAAAGGTCAGGTTGTGGTTTACCTATGTTATTAACGTCGGCAATAGAGAATATATTATTCGCAAAAAGACCTTTCAGATTTAAAGTAGTTTCTACAATGGTGAGCAATTCTGTTGCTAACGACGTAGCGAGGCAGGTTTTGTAATTGTTCCGGACTTTTTCATAAAATTCGGAGAACTCTGGAATGAAATTAACCCCCTGAGCAAAGCAATGTCTGACTATGGAGAGACGTTCTTTCGCCAACTCTACAGGATCACCTTCCAAACGATAGACCTTTTGCATGACCTGCACTCCTTCAACCAACGATCTCCCGGTGAGTAGCGGTTTCAGGTCTTCTCTTTCATAGGTGATCCCTCGTCGTCCAAGAAACTCAATCTGCCCTTGATCCCACGCCGCCTCGCTATCGAAAACGATCCCTTCGCCATCGAAAATAATCGTGTCAATCATGCGTAAAGGGGATTTTCAGATTATCCTATTGAGCAAAGGTCTCTACTATAAGCTGATGATTCTCCATCACTCGGCTAGCACGGATGCCAGCAGTCGGCGTATACAAGATAGGAAGGTCAACAAAGCCTTCCCATTTATTGAGTTGGTCTCGACACTCATCGGGTGTTCCAGCAATAGCAATTTGCTCGACCATGTCGTCAGTCACCGCTTCAGCCATCCTAGGAAGATTAAAAGTCTTAAAGTGCTCCCAAATAGCGAGCTTTTGTTTCTCCCAACCGTGGAAATTGAGGATGCCTTCGTATGACTTTACTGATGCATAAAATGCGATCTGGTTTTTTGCATCTTGAATCGCCTGCTGACGGTCATGGCTGATCGCAGTAATGAGCAGGGTGGTAATATTAATATCCTTAAGCGCCCGCCCTGCTCGCTTGGCGCCAATTTCAAGATTGGGCTTGACGAATTCCTGGATATATTTGCGACTATAGAGCGGATGTCCAACTAACCCATCCGCAACTTCTCCGGTTGTCCGCAACATTCCTTGCTGTACCCCAGCAAGATAGAGCGGAATACGGTCACGCGCGGCGTACGGACGAACAAAGGCGGGAATATTGATGCGATAGAACTCTCCGTCAAACCGCACTCCCATACCCTTATGGGACGCCCAGATCTTTCTGAGCAGTGCCAGATACTCTTTCATCTTAGCTGCAGATCGCGGTTCAAAGGGTTGACCGTACCATCCTTCGTTCATCGACTTCGTCCCGCTGCCTAATCCGAGGATCATCCGCCCGCCAGACAGTTCATCGAGATCCATTGCCCCGGTCGCGTTGAGCACCGGATTACGCATATAGGCGTAGGCAATACCAGTGGCAATTTTTGCCCGCTTCGTACTCATCGCCACCGCAGCAAGAGTAACAAGACCATTACGGTTAAAGAACTCTCCGTTCCATACCGAATCAAATCCGGCTTCATCCGCCAGTCTGGCGATGTCCATCATGTCCTTTATCGTCGGGGTAAACAGTGCAATCGCTCGGCGCTGCATAGTTACTCACACCTCTACATAAAATAAACGCAAAGTGCTCTTTTATCGTCTGAAGAATTTTCTCAACAATCCAACGACGTCGTCTACAATATTCCCGTCACCATTAAAATCAAGAATACGCGCTAATCCGCTCAGCCCTGGGGCAAATTGCTGTTAAGGTGTCGATGAACAATCATCGAGTTTCAACTTTTTCTTAAGGAAAATTATCAGACGTAAAGAAGACTTTTTGCCTTTCGTTGGCTGAAGGAAAGGATTCCTCCCTATTCCATGACCTGTCCACCACACACCGGCAGGTAATGCCCAGTGACAAAACTCCCCAGCTCAGAAGCAAAAAACAGCGCAGCGTTCGCCGTATCCTCAACTGATCCGGTGCGTCGCAGTGGCACTTGCTTTTCATGTTTTTCTTGAGCCTCTGGCGTCAACATGGCTTTCACTTCTTCGGTCAGTGTGAGCCCGGGAGAAACGATATTCACGGTGATGTTGTACTGCCCAACCTCAACGGCAAGATTACGAGTGAACCCAAGCATCGCCGTCTTGGCAGCAGTATACCCGTGATAGGTCAGCGCAGGCTGGTGGATACCGATGGTATTAATGCTGATGATACGGCCCCAACGTCTGGTTTTCATTCCTGTCAAGACGGCTTGAGTACAAAGAAACGCAGCTTTTAACGTCGTATCGAGTTGCTCTTGCCACTCGGCCCAGGTTGTCTCCTGAAATGCTCTGCGAGGAATGGCGGCGGCGTAATTACTTACGAGAATATCGATTTCCCCGAAAGCTTCTTCAGTTTTTCGTACTATCTCATGCACTTGCATTGCATCAGTAATATCGGCTTTCACAAGGAGTGCCTGCCCACCAGCTGCTTGGATTTCTGCAAGTATTCGTTGAGGATTACCCTCGTCTCTCACTTGGTTGATCACCACGCTCGCCCCTTCTCGGGCAAATACACGAGCGATTCCCGCTCCAGTTCCACGTGCCGAACCAGTAACGAGTGCGACTTTGTTTGCCAGGAGCATAGAATTCCTTCTCTTCTTTTCGCAGGGGTACGGCGGCCTTAACCCGCCTGCAATCTGAGACCGCGAATCGCCATAATATTGCGCAGGACATTACTCGTGCCGCCTTGAATGGTATACGCGGGAGCGTACAGATATTCGCGTGCCGCACGTCCTGACAAACGGGCTGCAGGAGAACCAGGAAGGAGTACTGCATAATCGCCTAAAAGGTCACAGATGGTCTGGGCAATCCGTTGCTCAACTTCTGTACAAAAACATTTAGCCATCGCCGCTTCGTGGTTTGGTACATGGCCTTGCGTAAGTAACCAAGCGACTTTATAGACCATGAACCGCCCCGTATCCAACTCAATTTGCATCTGAGCGAGTTGGTTGCGCACAAGGGGATCTTTCGCTAGTCCGGTCGCTTGAGCGTACTTGAGCGCGTCTCTAAACAAAGGGTAGTTGCTTAATAGGCGTTCAATGCCGCTGCGCTCATAATCCAGTTGTGACGCAATCTGGTACCACCCACGATTTTTCTCACCGATGAGCCACCGCTTCTCTACCTTGACATTGTCAAAGAATACCTCATTGAAGTGATGTTCCCCGGTAATATCGACCAATGGCCGGACTGTCACCCCGGGAGTTTTCATATCAACTAAAAATTCACTGATTCCTTTATGCTTTGGGGCACTGGGATCAGTCCGTGCAACCAGGTAAGTATAGTCGGCCACGTGCGCAAAACTCGTCCAGATTTTTTGACCGTTGAGGACGAAATGATCACCTTCTTCTATCGCTTTGGTTCGAAGCGACGCCAAATCGGATCCCGCTCCGGGTTCACTCATCCCGAGACAGAAAACAATCTCACCTTTTGTCACTCGAGGTAGGAGTGTCGCCTTCTGCTCCTCGCTGCCGTAAGCGAGCAAGGCCGGTCCTACCTGCCGGTCTCCCAGCCAATGCGCCGCGACCGGGGCCCCAGCGCGGAGAAGTTCCTCGGTCAAGATGACGCGGTCAAGATAGCTCCGCTCCTGACCGCCGTACTGTTTCGGCCAAGTCAGTCCAATCCAACCGCGCGCGCCGAGTTTTCGTGAGAACTCAGGTGAATACCCAACAATCCACCCATCTTCGGTCGAAGCCTCAGAAGGTACCTCTTGTGCGAGAAATGCACGAATGTCAGAGCGAAATGCCTTCTGCTCGGGAGTCAAGGCAAAGTCCATGTTTCTCTCCTGCCTAAGTGTAATTTTCGGCCTCTTCTGTACCACAAGCCGGCAAGAGAGGGAAACCCACGACGAGTCGGCAAAGAGAAACGACAAAAAGAGAAGACGATAAGGAAACGGATCCTGGGAAACTGGTCTAGAAAGGGCAGTAGTTATGTCATGCAGAGAAGAAAAAGCGGTCCGAAGTGAGGAGGAACTTAATAAGGCCGATTTCCGAGCACCTTGAGATAAGCTTCCGGCATAAACCCGAAGATAGATTGGCCATTGATCACAACCAGCGGAACTCCAGGGTGAGGGTCGATCGCTTGTTTGCGACGAGCTGCCTCAGCATCTGCCTCGATATCGTACTCCACAAAGGGGATGCCTCGGGCCTGAAAAAATTCGCGTGCTTTCCGACAGTACGGACACCAACTCGTCGAGAATAGTTCAACCGTTGCTTCCTGACTTGCCGATGCCTTTTCTTCCGGAGGATTCTTTCGGACGTCAGTAGGAATTTTTTCTCCCTCCGACTGAGAACGACCCACTGCTGGCGTATTCGTTGTGGGGAGAGCCGACTCCATTTTTGTTGGGGTTCCAGCACCTTGCGGCGGAGTTTGTCCAAAATGGATCACACCATTTTTATCAATCCACTTGTAAATCTGACCGTGCGCAACCCCAGCAACACTGAATATGAAGAGCGTCATCAGCAATGCGACGGTCAATTTCTTCATCATTTCCTTTTGATTATTCATGGCGCCCCCTATCTGTACATTTGCTATCGGCGCATTCCTTCTCAACATCGACTATTTAACCCTCCTCGGTTAAATAGTCCTTCCCAACTAACACGCAAAAAATAGGGGCATGCCGAAACACGCCCCTACCAGAGAACACCTGCGAACAGTATGCGGAAGGGGCACAAAAGTTTTTGCTTTTCCTCCCGTACCTTTTATTGTTTTTGCGGCACCAGAGCTTGTTGCGGGACAGTTTCGTCTACCAGGCGGACGAGATCCATCACATGCCGAGTGTTTGCTCCCAAATCGCCCTTTCCGACGCGGGAAGCAGAACGAATCCACAAGAAACTTTCAGTCGGCTTAGCACCAGGATGAATCTGAATGGTCACGTCGTCCTTAAAACCCCAAAGTTTTGTCGTGACCACGGCCTGAATTTCTTTCTTGGTATCATCTGTCCCTGTAACATCCCAACGTAAACTTTGCACGGCTCGGCGCGTAACATCAAAAAGCAAAGCCGGCGGGGCTTCGTAACGACGCAAACGGAGTTCAGGAAAAGGCGAATCCTCTTTGGTCTCGGCGACGTTAGTGTTGAGATAGGTGGAGAGACGCGTCGTTATCCCCGGAGGGTCACTCAAGGGTAAGCCATTGGCAATCACTCCTGCCGCTAGTAACGAAGCAAAAATCAACGCGAGAAAGAACGCAATTTGTAGCACTGTTCCCACAACACGCATGGTCCCCCTCCAAAAGATTTCCTACGAGAGCAATAATTCCTTCAGTGCTTCTCGCTCAGTAACCGGTAGAGAACAAGTAAAATTATGACAGACGTAAACCGTGAGTCTCCCTTCAATTTGAGATTTTCCCGCGAGTAACGACGGGAATTGCTTTTCATGGCGAGGATCGAGGCACATGAGAGTTTTATTGGGGAGAAATAACCCATGAATTTGCCCTAATATCTCCCCAGTTTCCCGGGCATTTTTGTCTCCCAAGAGGACAATCTCTTTCGGCCGGTTCAAGTAGAAGTCCAGTGCGCATAGCATATGGCTAAAACCAAAGGGATTCTGTTCCATCGCATCATAGAAGAGCCGTAAAACCTTCTCCGCTTTCCCTAAATAGTCCTGGTTCTCCGTCAGGTACGATAAACGTAACAGATTAAAAACCGCGACTGAGTTTCCCGAAGGAATCGACCCATCAAAGGCGGACTTCGAGCGGCTAATCAAGGCTTCATGATCATTACTAGTAAAGAAAAACCCACCCTCTTTCTCATCCCAGAACTGGGAAAGAAGGGTTTCAGTAAATTCTTGGGCCCGTTCTAAATAGGAACGCTCAAACGTCGCCTCGTACAGATCGAGGAGTGCCGCAGTCAAAAAGGCATAATCGTCGAGATAGGCGTTGAATTTGGCTTGTCCGTCTTTAAAACTTCGCAGGAGCCGCCCGTCACGATAGAGACGCGTTAAGAGAAAACTCGTCGTGGCCCGCGCAATCGCCAAGTAACGAGGATGACCAAGCACCTTATAGGCTTCAGCAAAAGCGGAAAGCATGAGGCCATTCCAACTGGTGAGAATTTTTTCGTCACGCCCTGGTTTGACCCGGCCTTCACGCAAGGTAAATAACTTTTGCTTTGCCTCACCAATGAGACGGTGCAGTTCTTCTTCATTGCGACGAAAGAGTTTCGCCAACTGTGCGAATGACAATGTAGGGTGAAGAATGTTTTTGTGCTCAAAGTTGCCAACGTCGGTGACGTCGTAGTAGCGGCAGAAGATCTCCCCGACTTCGTCCCCGAGAATGCGCATAATCTCGGCCTGACTCCAGATAAAAAATTCACCCTCTTTTCCTTCCGAGTCGGCGTCTTGGGTAGAGTAAAATCCACCATCAGGATGCAACATTTCTCGCTCGACATACGCGAGGACTTCTTCTACTACTTGGCGGAAAAATGGTCCATGTGTAACCTGATAGGCTTCAAGATACAAACGAACGAGCAGCGCATTGTCATACAACATCTTCTCGAAATGTGGCACCAACCAGCGTTCATCAACCGAATAGCGATGGAACCCGCCTCCCAGATGGTCGTAGATCCCACCCTCAGCCATTTTTCGTAAAGTGAGGTCGGTCACCTGTAGATAAAGGGCGTTTCCCGTCGTTTTGTGTTGCCGTAAAAGCAGGGCAAATACCATCGAATTAGGGAACTTAGGGGCGCCGCCCAACCCACCATGCGTCGTATCTACATGCTGAGCTAAGCTGGCGCTCGCCCGCTCCAGCGTTTCCATCCCCAGCGGACGAGTGGTCTCCTCACGATGGGTGATCTTTTCTAAATTTGCGAGGACCTGCGTGGTTGCTCGTTCAACCTCCTGCGGCCGTTCCCGGTACGCCTGAGCCACAGCAGCCAGGATGCGGGGAAACCCGGGAAGATTATGGCGATCAACCGGCGGAAAATACGTGCCGCCATAAAAAGGTTTCCCTTCGGGGGTCAGAAACACGGTCATGGGCCAACCGCCGCGGCCGGTTAGCATCTGCACCGCGTTCATGTAGATTTCGTCGACATCTGGGCGCTCTTCCCGATCCACTTTAATGTTCACAAACAGGTCGTTCATGAGCTGAGCGATTTGCTCGTTCTCGAAAGATTCGTGCTCCATCACGTGGCACCAGTGACATGCTGAGTAGCCCACGCTCAAGAGAATCGGCTTATTTTCTGTCTTGGCTTTAGTGAGAGCTTCTTCCCCCCAAGGAAACCAATCCACCGGGTTGTGCGCATGCTGAAGGAGATAGGGGCTAGTTTCGCGTACTAAACGATTAGTGAACTTATGCTCCATCGGAAAAATCCTTTCTCGCTGGCCGTGCGTCAGCCCGTTATCCCCCTCCTGTACTGCATGCAAGGATCATGACTCCTAGACGCTAGATCCTAAGCATTTTTTCGCTTCCTCCACCCAGGTAGTCTCATGAGAACAGAGAACAAGCGGGGCTCGGCCCTTATGCCTGGCGCGAGCCACGGTATAGTAGACTCCGGGGGTGGCAATCGTATCCACACCGCATGCGGGACATGGTCCATTCGATTTGATCTCACACGTTTCAGCAATCCGCCACCCGCTGCCGTCGAATGCCATTATCACCTTTTTGTCTCCGAGGTCGGTTATTTTGAAGTGTTCCACGGTCCCCTCCTTAGAGATGATAGAGGCGTTTTGCTTCTTTCCTTAACTCTTCACGGAACTCCGGATGTGCGATTTCGATGAGCGCCGCTGCCCGTTGCTTGAGACTCTTTCCTCGCAACAAAGCAATGCCGTACTCAGTAACAACGTAATCAACGAAAGCTCGTAGCGCTGTCACGACACTGCCGGTCTCAAGCATCGGTACGATACGAGAAACCCGCCGACCCTTAACCAAAGCACTCGAAGGCGTAACGAGGACTGAACGCCCCGGGTTACAATACGCCGCAGTAATGGTGAAAATCGTCTGTCCGCCGGTACCGGTGTACATGTACGGGCCAATTGATTCAGAACAGGCCTGCCCTCCCAAATCGACCGCTATTGCGTTATTCACTGCGACGTAGTTCTTTTGATTTACCAGAATGCGCAAATCATCGGTGTAAGTGAAATCATACAATTCAAATTGCGGATTCTCATCGATGATCTCTAGCTCATCAGGGAAAGCGCCGATGAAGGCACTGGCAACGACTTTTCCCGGGTTCAGGGTTTTGTATTTGCCGGTAATCACTCCTTCCTTCACCAAGCGAGCGATCCCTCCTGGGATAACTTCGGTATGGATGCCAAGGTCATTTTTATTGCCCAGATACATGCCCAGCGGAGAAGAAACACTCCCAAGTCCGATCTGCACGGTATCACCATCATTGATCAGTTCGGTGGCAACCAAAGTACAAATCACCTCAGTCGCCGTCACCTCTTCCTCGTTGCGGGCTGTAGTTGGAAGCGCCGCCGGTGGCGCAGTCGGCTCAACAAAATGGGTAATCTCAGAGATATGAATGTAGTTCTCACCACCAGTGCGGATAAAGTCTTCGTGCACCTCTCCAACGACCACACGCGCCGCCGCCCCTATGCTTTTGGACATGAATAAGCCCGTGCCAAAGCTACAATACCCATGCTTGTCTGGCGGCGAGATTGGTGTGAGATAGACATCGCAGTTCATCCCCGGAGGTAATTCTCCGTAGCGATAGTAGGCAACAGGAATAAAGTCTACCTTTCCCTCTGCCATAGGTGGTCTCGTTGTGACCCCCAGATAGGGGGTTTGTAAGGTAAAGGCTTTCTCTGCACCAGGCTGATTCCAATCAAAGAGCGGCCCAATGACGCAGACCTTGACATCACGCAACTCCTCTTTGCGCGCCAACAGTGCCGCACTGAGCGTTACCGGGGTGGCGTGCAACCAGTTGACTTGTACAGTGTCCCCATTCTGTACGGATTTCACTGCTTCCTGGGCGGAGACAAGCTTCTTGCCGCAGCGTTCGCGCCAGTTCATACGACCCTCCTTGTGAGTCCTGGCTGGGAGCATAAACTAGGAGCAATCTGAAAGCAAAGCCACATCGAGTTCTTGAGATTGCTTTTAACGAAATCGAGGGGGCTAGATGAAAGTCAACAGATCAAGCAGAGTTTCAGATGAATCCATGCAGATTCAGCCTCTTCTATGTGTCCTTCTCTCGGTGGTATGGTGTCTCTCCCTTCTGCCTGCGAGAGCGGACGACCTCAATTCCTTTCTGCCGGGAGTGACCCTTATCGAAGGAAAGGATGCGTCCTTTCTCCAGGGCCAGTCACTCTCCGCCTTCCGTGTCTATGCGCTTCACGACGACGAACTGACTGCTATCCCTTTCCAAATCGACAAACGCGACGCGCGTGACCGGTGGATGCTCGATCAAGGACCACATCAGAATCAGGGGAACCTCACGGAGGAGTTTGACGCGAATGATGCCGTGGTAGTAATGAATCGCGATTTTGGTTGCCAGGCAAGTCCTATGCAACTCCCAAAAGGGGCAAAAGTTTGGGCCGAGATTCGCGTCGGTGATGCAGCCCACCCCCTTGGCTTCGCCTACCTCGCTGCTTTCGATACCCCCCCTCCTCTCCCGCAACAGGACTTCGCCTATGCTCGCTATGTCCCCGAGACGGACCGGGTCTATGCAGAGCGTTACTCCCTTGCTTTCGGTGCTCCGCTGCCAACCCATCTTGCGTTTGTCAATCAACTTGGTGAGCTAGGCACGAACCTTATTGCTGGAGTTCGTGCCATTGGCGAGGTACGGTTTCTCAAAGGTCTCTTCACTTTGCGTCGGACAGATGAAAACATCCAGACTGAGATTCAAAATTATCGACAGGGCGCAGTGCGAGCAATCCGGCGTGCGCGCTATTGGATTCCCCTCCCTCTGGGGCTCCGTACCACGGGGCGAGTTGATTTGCTTTTCTATCGTGATTTCGTCGAAGGGACAGCTCTCATCAAAGTCAAATTTCCCCCCCGGCTCGTGCTTGCAGATGGAGAGTTGAGGACCTACTTTCGCTTTCTCGATCTGAGCGGGGCACGCCTTTTGCTCGAAGGCACCCAGATCGATGATCCGATCGATGGTCATATGACGCCAGCCAAACAAGCTCTGACAGGACGCCCGGCACAGTGGGCGGGTCTACTGCTGCCGAATGGACGAGTCCTCCTCCTCATCGTCCGGCTCGACGGCGCGTTACGACAACTCGATCAACGGCTGTACTTCGACGATAACACTTCTACTGAAAAAGAGCGTGGGGGGAAACCTCTTTTCGGGTTCGAGTTTTCGCGGGTGAACCAAATCGAGACCGGAGTCCACCGTTTGTCGGTCTTTGCCGTCATTCTCGACAATGCCACTTCCGAGGAGATTTCTCGCGCTGCCCGCTGGTTCCTTTCTCCACCAAAAGTCAGTGTCGCTCCCCTCAAGGAAGAGACTTTTCGTTGATGATAGGGAATGGTTTCATTGTTTTGCTTGGACCGGTGTGGTACTGATGAAGCACTGCTGTCTTCCCAACTAGAGAAGGAGATTGGTATGGAAATTCGCATCGAGTATTGCGCGGCGTGAAGCTACGAGCCTAAGGCCGTCAGTTTGGCGGAACAGTTACTCACAGAATACAAGCAGCGCATTCGCGCGCTGACTCTCGCCCCGTATGATGATGGTCGATTCGAAGTTTTCGTTGGTCGCAAGAAGATCTATTCTAAACACGCCACCGGTAACTTTCCGGAGTACGAACAAGTGCGCACGGCCTTGGAGAAGCAAGCAGCATAAACAAGGGTAGACAGTTCACCCTTGGTGCTACGTCAACGAGAAAATTTGAGGGGCAACCAACTTGGTTGCCCCTCTCCTCCGCTGCATCCCACCCTTCCCCCCTCCTCTTTTGGTTACCTCCACCCACCACCCTACGCTGGACAATTGCTTCAATGCATCGAACCCCCTTTGTGACTTTACGGTCACCCACGAAAACTCGGCGTGATCGTTGTGGGCACGGAGATAACAATCAAAGATACACCATGGGTTATAAAGAAAAAGATTTGCAGAAAAATTCTTCTTTCCACCGATACAGCCAAGTTTCAAGAACACGGCTCCCTTCCCAATACAGTGCATCGGTAAAAAGAAAGTAAGGGGTATCCTTTAGATCCATCTGTTCGTGCACGATCACAATACGTTTGCGCCCATAATGATCAAGCCGGACACTCCTGGTGAAGGCGCGAAAGGTTTTCGTTTCCTTGTTTGGTAATCGAATAAAGAAAGAACGAAAACTCAGCGAAGACTCACGGCGCAGGTCCTCTGCTACCCGCTCAAGCGACCGCCACGGCCCTTCCCATTGAATGCGGCAAGAGCCTTCAAGCTCACTGACCCAATGCTTTCCTGTCTCTTCAATCAACCGGGTTAATTTGGGGGTTAACAGCCCGGCGTCAAATGCATAATGTGCTTCTGGAAAAAGCTTTTCACGTTCAATATACGCGATGATATCGAGGATCGCGTCAGCTGGCCTCTTGCCTCTCAGTATTCCACCGAGATCCGCCAGAAATTCGGGTAGCCGCTTTCGCATACAGACCATTTGTTCAGACTTCTCTCTACTGGCCACCTTTACACCATGCTTCTCCGCTACAAGGATTGCCTGAGGCATTATGAGACTTCCTCCTGCTCCGACATCCTCGCTTGCGGACGGTGAGAGGCCTCCGCAAGAAGGTAGACAAACAATAGAGAAAACGAACCCCGTTAAGCTATCACGGGAAACCGTGAGAGAAGAAAAAAAAAATAGTGAAGAGGGCACCACGAGCACGATAAAATAGCGAGCAACGGCAAGCTACCGCCCTAAGGTCACAAGGCCCAAATGGATGGCATAGCGGACTAACCCAGCTACTTCATGGACACCGAGACGCTCCATCAGGTGTCGGCGATGAGTTTCGATCGTATTCTCACTCAATTGAAGTGTAATGGCAATTTCCTTAGTCGTTCGCCCCTCGGCAATCAATTGCAAGACCTCACGTTGGCGTGGGGTTAAAGCTTTCGCCGGACTCAGTTCTTCTATGGTTCGTTCTCCCCTGCCAGTGATACGTCGTAAATAATCAGAAACGACGGTTTTTGAGACCGCGGCAGTCAGATGCGTTTCTCCCCGAGCAATTGCCCTCAGCGCGAGCTCGAGTTCAGCCGTCGCAGCATCCTTCAGAAGATATCCAGTTGCTCCGGCCCGCAGAGCTTGCACGACGTAATCCGGAGTCGCATACATCGAGAGAATAAGGACCTTTACACGGGGAAACTCGCGTGTCACCCGCGCAGTCGCTTCCAAACCGTTGAGCTCCGGCATGGCAATATCCATGATCACAACATCAGTCGGGATCTGCTTGAGTAAATTGAAAATCTCACGGCCATTGCTTGCTTCCGCGATAATTTCGACGTCAGTCATCCGTTCCAAGAGCATACGGATCCCCGCGCGAAATAAAGAATGGTCGTCGGCAAGTAAGACACGAATCGGTTTCGCCACCCCTGCTTCTCCTCACTTCCTTTCTATCCGTGCTTCCTCTTCAATAGGAAGCACCTGTTCGAAGGTAAAAGTGGGCGGGAGCCTTACCCGAGTGATAGGAAAGCGCGCACGGACCGTCGTTCTCTGTTTGGGGCCCGCGTGTATTTCGAATAAACCTCCAGCAAGCCGCACTCGCTCTTCCATGCCAAGAACACCACGACTAGCCCCTCGAATCGCTCGCTCTCGTGCTTCTTGAACGTTAAACCCTACTCCATCGTCACTCACCATGATAACAATGGCATTCTCATGTTGTCGCAGTTCAACCCAAACATTACGAGCTTGGGCATGGCGAGCAATATTGGTCAAAGCTTCCTGGATGACGCGAAAGCAAGCAGTCTCCATAGTCGAATCGAGTCGAGCCAATAGCGGATCAACGACCAGATGCATT
>Ga0187894_10001309_pt1 | contig 32175 bp, 23 predicted proteins | sample GBC1701081metaG_FD_136650 | JGI IMG/M metagenome (GOLD analysis project Ga0187894, IMG submission 136650) | White microbial mat communities from a lava cave in the Kipuka Kanohina Cave System on the Island of Hawaii, USA - GBC170108-1 metaG ...
AGTCACGCGACTGGCGGCGTCATAGCCTGGCACCACGACCTTTCGCTGCGGATTACTGATATTGTCACGATACTGCTGTGGATAAGTAGTTTGCGTAATCCTGCCGAGCGCGTCATAAGCATAGGTGATTGTCATCGGTTGCGGGCGTCCGGCGAATGTCAACCGCTTTTCGTTAACTCGTCCTTCGCCATCGTAGTCGTAATCCTCAGTACTCACTCCCGCCACGAGCACCTGCTTCACCTGAGTGACATCGATCAGAGCCGACGCAGATGGCTTGGTTCGGTACTGATAAGTAACGGTTGGCGCCGGTAGCACAGTGAGACTCGCAGGTTCGCAGGTTCGAGTCCTGCTCGGCTCAAATTCCCTTAGAAATTAGAAAGAATGAAATCTCTGACCAGAACCTGACTAACTGGTTTGGAGATTTTTGTGGGTGCTGAATCTGAGCAATTTGTTAAGGAGCGAATCTACTTAAAGAACGTCTCTCTGTAAGCCTCCCGTGATTACACCCACGAGTTAGTAGAGAGTTCCGAGGTTTGAGCTCGTGGAAAAGCATGCAGACAACTCTTGCCATTCTATAAGTGCTACTTTAGTATCACTCCATGCGAACTGAACTCGTTACCACACTAAAGCGCCAGGCCACAGAGATCCTGAACCAGCTCGAGAAGGATCGAGAGCCGATCCTGATTACGCAGCATGGCGTGCCATCAGCCTATCTCGTCGATGTTGAAACGTTCGAGACCCTGCAGCGTCGTATGACATTGCTCGAAGGCATTGCTCGCGGGGAAAAGGCAATTGAAGAAGGTCGATCACTCACTCATAGGCAGGCAAAGCAACGGATGTCCAGATGGCTGAAGTAATCTGGGCCGAACCAGCACTCAACGATCTTGACGCAATCGCAGACTACCTTGCACTGGATAATCCTGAGGCGGCGCGCCGGCTAGTGCAGAAGATCTTCGAGCATGTTGATCAGCTTGAAAGCCACCCCAAGCTTGGCTCAAAGCCGCAAGAGCTCAAAGGCTGGCGTTATCGCCAAATCGTCGAGCCGCCGTGCTTATCTTCTACCGGGAAGATTCGGGACGAGTCTTAATACTTCATGTCATGCGATCAGAGCGCTTGCTCAGGTCCGAACTTCTTAGCGATCGAGAGCAAGGCGCTGGCGGGACCTAGCCGCAATTCTCACTTCTCAACACCTATCTTCTTCAGCAGCGCCGTGAACCTAGGATCCGAGCGAAGCGGGTCCACCTTGGGATCAACCTTCAAGGTCAATACTGACTCTTCGTGCCGTTCGTAACTCTTTTCAAGACATTCAAAAGCCATATCAGTCTCGCCGAGAGCCGCATAGACCAAGGCCAATCCACGATTAATTTGTTCCGTCGATAGTTTGTCACGCTGCACGCCTTCGATAAGCCTTCTTGCCTCTTCTATTTGTCCGGAAACCGCGTAGATTTGAGCAAGGGCAATCGTGGTTTCGACCTTGTTACCAGTGAGCGCTCCCCACTTTTGATTTTCGATCAGCGCTTCATCAAACGCTCCCTTGCCTTGACACGCAAGGGAGCGAAGACGATAGGCCGCTGCGTAATTTGGATCCAGCTCCAGGGTTTGTGTGGCGATCTCTATCGCTTCAGCGTATTGCCGGTTGTAATACAAAACCAATCCTTTGTCCTTGAGTATTGCCTGTGAAATCGGATCCAACTCCGCGGCCCGCGAAATCATTCGGAGAGACTCTTCAAGCCGGCCCATGTTCAGAAACCATTGGGAATACCAGTGGTGCGTTGTGGCATAGTTTGGATTCAATTCGAGCGCCAGCTTGAACTCTTTCTCGGAGTTGGCCCAATCCCACTTACGGAACATCAGTATGCTGGCCAGCGACGTGTGCACTTCTGCCAGTCGATTGTCAATTTCCAATGCCTTGTTAACTGCCGCCTCTGCCTTTGGGTATATCTCTTTGCGTGGAATATTTCCGTATTCGCCCAGCAAGCTGTACGAATCGGCAATTCCAGCCCACGCCAGCGCATATTGCGGATCTTTCTCAATCGCCTGTTCGAAATACCTGATGGCAGTCTTTAATCCGTCTTCGCTTCTCTTGTTCCAGAAGAAACGGCCCTGGAGATAGAGTTGATAAGCGCCGGTGTTTTCCGTGAAGCGTTTCTTGAGATTTTGCCTTTCATCGGGCGACAGCCGGATTTGAAGCGCTTGAGCGATTTCCGACGCAACCTTTTCTTGGATGTCAAAAATGTCTTTCATCGTGCCGCGATACGTTTCGGCCCAGATATACTCGTCGCGAAATGCATCAACAAGTTGCGCTGTAATCCGCAGATCGCGGCCGTATCGCCTCACACTTCCCTCCAATAGATACTGCACACCCAGATCGCTAGCGGTTTGCTGATGGGTTTTCCCTTCTCTCACGTAGCGCATAGCTGAGCCACGGGTGATCACTTTGAGCGTTTGCAGTTTGGAAAGATTCATTATGATCTCTTCCGTCAAGCCCTCGCTGAAGTATTCGTTATCCTTTTCAGCGCTGAGATTGGCAAAAGGCAACACGGCTATCGAACTAAGGAAGGAAGAGGGTTGAATTTGGGCAACTCTTTCGCCTTCTCCACTGCGAATGATTTCAGCTTCCACCAGCAAGCGAGTGCGCAACAGCTCGAGGTCATTGAACAGATCTTTCGCCGACTGGTAACGCTCATCTCTATTCTTGCGAAGTGTCCTGGCGACGATGCGCTCGAGTTCGGCAGGCGTATCCCTGCGCTGTGCCAGGATCGAATCAGGTTCTCGATGAATAATGTTTGCCAGCACGTCGGTCAGCGTCTCCCCGTGAAATGCTTGTTGGTTGGTCAGCATTTCATGAAGCACACAACCAAAACTCCAGATGTCGGTTCGCGCATCCATCTCCTGGCCTCGTGCTTGTTCGGGCGACATGTAGGCGGTGGTTCCCATGATCACGCCCGCGCTCGTTCTGACCCGCATTTTGGTTTCGCCTTCGCTATCTACTTCTGCACTATTCGAAGCGGTCAATTTCAAGAGACCAAAATCGAGGACTTTAACAATGCCGTCGCGGCGCACCATGATGTTCTCGGGTTTGATGTCGCGGTGAACGATGCCCGCGCTATGTGCTGCGTCCAGCGCGGAGACTACCTGGAGAGCGATCTCAAGTGTCGACTTGAGACTAAGAAATCCCGTTTCCAGCCGCGACTTGAGAGTTTCCCCTTCGATGTATTCCGTGGCGATAAAATGCAAACCGGCACTCTCACCGATTTCGTGAATGGTAATGATGTTCGGATGATTCAGGGCGGACGCGGACTTTGCTTCACGTACAAACCGGCTCATCCGATCGTTATCTTCAGCAAGGTTTGGGGGGAGAATTTTCAAAGCCACTCTACGATCGAGCACGGTGTCCTGGGTTAAATACACCTCACCCATTCCGCCCTCACCCAGTTGCGAGCGGATTTCGTAGCGGCCGAGTTTTGTGCCGGCGGCAAGCGTCATCACTTGGTTCGTTCAAAGTTTACCTCAGCTTCGGATTCTGTGTGGATAGGAGTAACTGAGAGAGTAGTGATGTCCTAATCTGAACGCCGAAGGCGTTTACCAATTTCAGCCCGGGGTTGCCCCAACCCTGGGTGAGAGGATGAGAAAGACTACTACGCTGAAAGCGTTCGCGAGGTGACGCGCTACTCGCCAACGCTTTCAGCGTTGCTACCATCGATTTCCGTTTAGTCCCAGGGTTGGGGCAACCCTGGGCTTGAAACTCGTCAACGCCTTCGGCGTCCAGCTTAGGACATCACTACTAACTGAGAAGATTTTTCAGTTGAGGCAACGAATGCCATTTGGAGTGGGTTTTTGATGAGGCAATTCGAAACCTTGACAGGCGCTACCAGCAGGAGTAGAGTGCCGCCAGTTCCAGAACCCGCTTTGCGTGCGACTCCCGATTAAGCCTCACGCGAACCCGATTGATAACCCAACATCCGTCACCCGTAAATTGACGGATCACCTCATTTACCTGTTTTGCACCTTCACCACCGGAGGTCCGCTATGAAGCAACTCAAAGTTTTCGCTCTTTCCCTCGCCTGCGTTGTGTCCCTCGCCATCTCGTTAACTACCGCTGCGCCACGCAAAGGCGGAGTGGCCTCGTGCTGCAATATGAAGCGCTGCTGCTACGAAAACAAGCGTTGCTGCAAGAAAGCAAACCACGCTTGTTGCACCGGTAAGCACCACGCGTCGGGCTGCTGTTGCAAGAAGGACTCGTGTCCGATGCCGGCGCCGCGCAGTTAATGTCACTTCAATAAGTCCAACCCAAACCCACCCAACCGCGCCAGACGCACGCGCCCGCGCGCCACAAAGGAGCAGAGATATGAACTACCAAATCATCGGCGGAGTCGTCGAAACAGGTAAACGTAAAAACATTGGCCGTGTGAGAGTCGAAGCCTGGGACAGCAGTGGCACTGTTGACACCTACATCAGTTACGCGATAACCGACGATGAGAGCGCGTTTATTATCACCATGTCTGAAGAGATGATCAGAGACATGTTCCCGGAGCAGTCGCTCAACGTTTATTTCAAAGTATGGTGCGGCCGCCAATTGATCGTGAGCACCGAAGGTGTCACGCATTGGAGCACGGACAGGCCCCGCTGGCGCGTAAGGATCGAAGCACCAAGGCCAATGCCGATCGCCTGGTCCGAAAAGCACGTCTATCTGAAGATCGAGCGGATGGAAGGCTACAGCCCCGTGAAGCCGCTCGAAGAAGAAGCGGCCCAGGCCGAATATCAACGCGATTGTATGCGCAACAAGGGTCACGAGAATGGAAAGATCCCCAAGTCTGAAGTCGAGGCGCGCGCAGTGGATGCAGTGATCTATCGTGAGTATCTCGATTCCGCCTACATCATTCCGAAAACCGACAGGTTAATCGCCGCCGACATCAATGAACCTCTCTATGAAAACCGCGTACCGGGCACCGTTATCTATGCGCACGCGCATCAGCGACTCAAAATTCACGTTTGGAACGATGATGAAGTGCCTCACTCGTTACATGCTCACGGCTTGCAGTACGGCATCGACTCCGACGGCACGTGGCCCTTCGGCACCCAAGCCGGCTCCAACGGCCCGCGATCAGACGCGATCTGCCCCGGCGAAACCTGGATCTACACCTTCGATCTCAGCTACGACGATCTCGGCGCCTGGCCGTTTCACGACTATACCCACTACTCAAACATAAGCGTTGAACAAGGATTATTTGGCGCGATCGTCGTCCTTGATTACTGCGATAAACCGCCGCGCCCGTTTCGCTTCCGGCCGGGAATGCTCCAGAACATTTACGACGATCTGGCTAAAAGCGAAGGTCGCCCGTTCTTTGCAAAGGACGCCGACCTCAGCTTCGCCGAAGAGGCTGCTCCGTTTATTCTCGAACGCGCCATACACGTCAAACGCTTCAACGAAGAAACACTCACCCTGCTCGAGCATCATCTTCACTTCGTTGAAGAGTTTACTTCGCGCCAGTTTTCAATCGGCACCAAGCACATTCCAACGGATCACGTGCCTGTCTTCTTCCATCGTCTGGTAAGAAAAGAGACGGCGCCGCCGCTCGAGCCGCCACCGCAAAGACCTCCGATTCTGGATCTGGACCTCGTGATCAACCGGCAGCGCCAACTCTTCGAACTCGCTGCCGGCGTAGTACGCAGACCATTCGATCTCGTCCTCAATCCTGAAATCATACCGTTGCCGCCTGGGCGACCGCTGGCGGCAATTCCGAGCCTCTGTATCAACGGCCGCAGCTTTGTCGGAAACACGCCGACGATTGAAGCCCACGCAGGACAACCCATTCGTTGGTACGTTTTCAACCTCGACATCAGTAGCAGCGCACACAACTTTCACGCGCATGGCATGCGTTGGTCCTTCGCCGGCGAGATCATCGACACACGCAGCTTTGGGCCAGGGGAGTCGTTTATTGTCGAGGCAACAGTTCCGCCAGTGTTGCTGCTGACCGATGAAGAAGCACGTTGTCAACGACCGCAACATAGACCGAAAGACGCGGAGCTATTCATCATCAAGGGCGATTTTCTGTTTCACTGCCACGAGCACGAACATCTACTCGGCGGTATGGCTGGATTAGTGCGATCGTGGCAGAGCTTGTGGCTCACCCCGGCCATGGCCGACGCCATCAGACGGCGCACGGGTCTGCCCATCGAGGATTTTCTTAACGCGTGTCCCGACGTTGAGCCAAATCCCTGTGGTCCTGAAAGTATTGGGCGTTGGGAGGAGGTCGCGGGCGCTCCGGAAACCCTGCTGATGCACTCGATACTGCTGCCAAACACAAAGCGAGTGCTTTTCTGGGGCCAAACGCGGGCTGACCAGGCGCGCATTTGGGATTACTCCACGCCTGCCGGATCGTATCTCTCACCGGCAAATCAGACCGCGGATCTCACCGGTGACATTAACAGTTCCGATTTGTGGTCGAGTGGTCATGCAATACTCGACACACCGGAGGGACTCGTGCTGGTCCATGGCGGCTTCACGCCAAATCGTGCCTTCACGTTCAACCCGGCTACGTCAACTTACGCGCAAGTCGCAAACACGGTTGACGACCGTTTCTATCCGACGACTCTCGTCGTTGGTAACGGTCGGGCTGTGACTCTATTTGGTTCAGCATCGAAGTCGTTCGAGGTATTCACGCCCGGCGGTGGTTGGAGCGCGCCAATTGCGGCCCCGGCGTCAATGTTCCATCACCAGTATTATCCGTGGACCTATCTCCTGCCGAGTGGGCTGTTGTTCATTGCCGGGCCGCACACACCGAGTCAGCGTTTCGATTTCAATGCGCCTGCGGGTGTGGAGACGTTCCCGTCAGGCAAAGGTAACCGCAGCACCGGAGGAGAAAAGGGCAGCTCAGTGATGTTGATTCTGCGGCCACCGAATTACAAACCGATCGTGTATCGGATGGGCGGCAACGTGCCGGGGACCGAGAAGAGTGTCGAGCAGATCGACCTGTCGGTTCCGAGTCCGACGTGGGTTGATCTACCTGATTTCAAGAATGCTCGCGCAGACCAGTTCACCGCGACGCTCTTGCCGGACGGCCGTGTGTTCGTCGCCGGTGGTATTGCGGGTGGCCCGGATGGTGGACCATGCGAGATTCTCGATCCGCGGGCGGCCACGCCGGATTGGATCGAAGGTCCAAACATGCAGTTTGAGCGGACCTACCATTCTTCGTTTATTCTGTTGCAGGATGGAAGTATTCTCGGCGGCGGCGCCCCGCCAAACGTCGCATTTCCGCCGTTCACAGCACACGAGCGATTCTTTCCCGGATACTTCGATAGCTTGCGGCCGGTGATCAGTGGCGCTCCGGCGACTATCAACTACGCGGGCAGTTTCACCATCAATACGCCCACGCCACTCGACATCGGTGAAGTTGTGTTACTGCGACCGGGCGCCGTGACACACGGCTTCAACATGTCGCAGCGTGGCATTGAGTTGGTGATCACGGGAACTGGCGCTGGTTCAATAACAGTACAAACGCCGCCAAGCGCCAATCACATGCCGCCTGGCTGGCACCTGCTTTTCATTCTGGATTTCGATCGCGTGCCTTCGGAAGGAAGGTGGATTCGCTTGACACCCTGACCGTATACCGATCGCCATTTAGGACGTCTTTTCGCAACTACAACTCCACTCGTCCCACCAGCTTTTTAGCTCGGGATCCGCAGGGGCTCCGTTCTGATCATTGATCAGTTTTGCTACCGCATTGCTTATTGCTTGATTCAACGTCAAGGCATCGTTTCCCGATCCGCACATTTGATCCATCATGTGTGAACCCAAAACTCGATAACTTTCGAACTGCGGCTCGTCAAAAAACTGATCGGCGGTCGACTGATGCGGAAACGCCGGATGGCTTCTTCTGTATTCCAGCACGTCGCGTGGCTCACGGCCATAGACCGTTGGTTTTATGTACAGGAGCAGCCCGTCTTTGGCGCCCTCATCGATACATGAGTAGCGAATCCTGGCGACCGCCCAGTACATTCCCTTCGCCGTTTGCCCGGAGTCCGGAGGAAAGATTGGCAGCGCCGTAAACTCAATCGGTATTCCCAAATCGATCCGTATCTTGCGGATAGCGTTTCCCAAATCGCCGAAGCGAAACTGGCTATCTGCGACCGCGTCTGAAAGCACAATTACATGGCAACGCCGAAGGACCATCTCATACAACCCAAGATTGTCGAAATGGCCACCATCCGTCAGGTAAACATATTTATTCTTGTCGTCAGTCAAACCCAACGCCTCATCAACAACCGGCGTAACAGATGATTTGGGAGCGCGGAGCTCAAAAGTGTCCCTGCCGGCGGTGCCCGGATTTCCCAGCCACCATCCCAGGCGAACGTTGAAAAAAGTAAGCACGAGCGAAAGCACGGGTGAAGTCGTGTAGTAACCCATATTGGAACTGGCAGCCGCGCCGGAGATGGCCGCAGCCGTTCCGATTGAGATACCACCGGTATCGCGGCCACCATAGAATCTCGAGTCGCGATATCCCAGACGAAAGCAACCCGAATACAGCGGACTGAAACTGAAGGGTTCGGCCTTGCGTTGTTGCCAGGCAAGATTGTCTCCACCGACAAGATTGAGCGTGGTGTTTATTACCGGCAACAGGCGATAGTCTTCATTCAACGTCCAATTCTCAATCAAAGGATTAAAGGCCTTCTCAAGAATTCCGCGATTCAAATACACGTAACCAGGCTTTCGCTCGGAATTATTTACCAACTCAGCCAGTTGCTTAAACTTCTCGGCCAAAGATCGGTCGCGCAAAACCACATTCAAGTCTTTGCGTAATGCGGCCAGCAATTTAAGTGAAAAGGCATCCGGGTTGGTTATGGTTTGGAGGTTGGAGAGTAGATCGCGTTCCGTAAGATATTGAGCGATTGCCGCTCCATCAGGGTAGTCTTTCGCTACTTCGGGATCCTTAAAATTCAGCAGCACGTTGGCTAAAGCCACTGCTTGCGGAAAATCATCCTCACGAAACAAACCGGGGCGCAATTCATGCATGCTCATGTTATCGGCCGGGTCAAAGCCGGTGAAGGGGTTCGGCTTCCTTTCGTGATTAGGACGAGAGGCGCCGAGAAATGCACGAATCAAACGATTTCGATAGCCGGCGTGCAGCGAAAAGAGATTCAGGTTTATTAGAAACGAGATGCCGAGACCAATAAGGAAGAGCGCAGCACCCAAGCCGACGACGAACTTCAAGGAGGTCAGATGGAGAACACTCAAGTGGGCAAGGTTGTTTCTCATCCAGGACTCCTTATCGGGCATGCTATAGATGAAGTCCACAAAGTGGTCAACACTGAGAGAAGGATAAGTCGTGTACCGGCTGACAAACTCCGGCCACCTGAATGCCAGGAACTTGGATATCTCGGTTGTGGCCATCGATAAGACGATAACCAGAAACCCCAGAAAGATCGCGGCGAGCAACGGGAGGCCTTTGGCAATGATGAGGCTGGTTAGACTCGACTTTGCGGAGCCTTCTATTGTTGGTCCTTTGTTATTAGCAGGAGTCTTTGCGCTTCGTCCGGCAATCGCCGCCAGAATACCAGACACTGTGCCCAGCGAACCGAGCAGCTTGGGCGCGCTCCATAACGCGAGTGGACCAAAGATGACCAGCGCAGTAAAGACGGTCCAACCTAAGATTACGATCAGTACCCAGGCTCCAAGGCGCGCCCACCATTCCCGATCTTCATCATCGATCCTGGGGCTCACACTCGATAGGCCGACGTAAATCGTGGCCCCCAACAGGACTATGAGCACGAAAGCCGGCGTCGCCAGGCACGCATAGATTTGCGCCGCCCACGTTCGCAGAGACCAGTCGGCCACCGCTTTCCAATCCAACACACCCGCGTCGCGAAAAGGATCGAAGAAATATGTGAGCAACCACAGCAAGACTCCGCCGACACCGCCTGTCACCAGTAAGTAAATGAACTCCAGGTTGAGTATGCGAAACCGGCCAATCACCGACGATGAGATGAGCCACGCAAAGAAAGTCGCTGATAAGCCAAAACCCAGAAACCAGTACCATTCCTTAGGTAACCGTTGGTTTTGGCTTGACCAGGCCCAATAGGTCGTAAGGCAAAAGGCGGCGGCCGAAAGAGGCAACAAACAAAACCATTGAAACGATCTCTGGGTGGCGTGACTGCGCCAAAACCTGCTGGATTGCCGCAGTTCTTCCCTAACTGTCGGGCGATTAAACATGATGTAGGCCAGCGCCCAGACGATGAGGAGAAATCCAGCGGCTAGAAAAATGCGACGTGGGTAAACACCATATTCACCGCCGAATAGAATGGGGAGATTAAACAACGGCTGGTTCTGCTTTATTGGCGCGATGGTTGCCGAGACGATGAGTCGCGGCAGTGTCAGCAATCCAAGCAAAAGCGGTATGAGGACGATCCAGTTGAGCAGGAGATTGCGCAAGTAGATCCCGACCAGGGTCCAACTATCGGCACTGAGCAAACCGACTTTCGGCGTCAGGAAACTGCTGTAGTTGCGGAGGTACCTGATCGGCGTTGGATCGGGATCGATTTTTGTTGGCGGCGCGTGATTAGCGAGTTCTCGCGTGACGCCTTTCAGGCCCAACCTATGCCGGTGAATCCACGCAGACAGCCAACTTCCGATGTATCCACCACCGGAAACAGTCGAGAGATAATGAAACTTGCCGAGCAGGTCGTGACGCGCGAGTCCTTGCAAGACTCCCAAGGCGAAGGTCCCACTGCGAATGCCGCCACCGGAAAGACACAGCGCCGTCTGCTTTTTCGCGTGAATTCGTTGATAGATCTCATTCAGGCGAATGCGATGAATCTTTTCCAGGCAATCAGGGAAAGCATCCTCCAGCAGTAGGCGGTGGAAGTGCTCACGTTCCTCCTCTGACAGCGATTGGCGAACGTCCCTCAGGTCGCGCGTAGAAGTATTCAACCAGTAATGAGAAAAACGTTCTTCCTTGAATAAATCAGGATCCTTCAGAAACGTATTGAGCGCTTCAGCAACTTCTGCTGCATCAGGAGCTTCACGTAGTCTCTTCGTTAGTTCTTTGTTTTGTTCCAGCTTTCCACGTAGGTACGCTATTAATTTGCTCCGCGCTAAACGATCCGGATCAACGGTGACGGAGGATGCGGTCCTCGACTTAGTCTCCCCGTCGGAAGCCTGATCTTTTTGCGGGGATGAGCCGGGCGGGACCAATCCCAATTCAGCAACGAGTTTCGCCGCATCTTTGATATGACCTGCCTTAAATTTCCAATCCCAGGTCGTGAGCTCTTCACCGTGTAGAGCGGAGTATTCGTGTTCGAGCACCTGGAACAGGTAAAGCGGGATCGGGGATGAGCCTTCCATGTTGTCTCCTTCACCGCCGGCGATGTTCTCGAGAGTTGATGCTGCTTGTTTGGAGGGCGCAGGCCCGTCACGGTTAGGGTGACGGGGGAGCCGGCGTTTGTCCTAAAGTATCTTGCGCTGAAGCAACTTTGAGGGTGTGAAGGATTTTTCCGATATCGAAACGGGTGCCAAATATGAAGCGCAGATCATCAGGGCCTTTCCCGAAATTGCCATCGAAGCCGATGATGAATGGAGTTTCGGGTATCTTTAAACGGCCGAGTGCTTCATATCTCCACGGACGTTGTCGCCACTTGATGTCATTGCCCATGGCGTCCTTCAAACCGGTGGGTGTTTCAATTTCAAAATTTTCCCAACGTCCCATGCTAATCGTGAGCCAACTGATGAGTTCGGGAGCGACGTCGTTATCAGCGACGAACTTCGAGCCTCTTCCTCGTCCATGTAGTCTGAAGTGACCGATCATGCCGCCAAATGAGAAGAAGTTAAAAACGTCGTCCTGGCCAAACTGTTTCGCCTCAGCAGTCTGCTGACCGGTAGTGGTAAGAATTCCGCCTTTAGCCAGGGGAGCAATGAACAAGGCGTTCGTCTCCGAGCGAGGCCCTCTTCCCAGCCGCGGTACTTCACGGTTCCAGGTAGTGAAGCCCCAGTACATCGGCAAGTAGATACCTGCCTGCATCATTGCGGCCTTTCTGGAGGTGATGAATGCCTCACAGTCTGCTGTGTTACACGCAGGCGACGCAGATGGGGCGGGCGCTGGTGATGCGGACGGTTCTGCTTCTGCCGCTGTCACCGGAACTGAGGTGAGCCGCGCATTGAAGAAGGTGTTGAAGTTCTTGAATGGTCCAAAGGGACGCGCAAGATACGTCTTGTCTAGAGTGAAGTCCAGAAATATATCCGATTTCGAGAAGTCATCGCGCTCTTTGGAAAAGATCACGCCGCTCGCAAAGTAACCGCGAACACGACCCCAATCGTATTCCGGTGGATCTTCGCTGCGAGACTCAGAAGCAGCGAACTGCGCCGTCATGGCTGGAACGTTGATCGTCACGGTTTCGTTGGTGCCGGGAACCGTGATAACTATCGTGTTGACGCCAGGATCGAGCTTGACCTGGGTTGTGAAGTCCGTCTGCGCGTTGCGCTCAAGACGATTATTCTGATAGTCGATCCTGTCGCCCTTCGCATTGCGAACGACCAGCTCATACCCACCAAGGCTATTATCGATGTGGAGTTTGATGTGCGCCCAGTCTGGCTTGTCCGCAATCCGGTCGGCCACAGCCCATAACTTGCCGCCTCGTGGTGGATCGACAACGCTCACGGGAAACGTATTGACGACAGAGGGAACCGGATAATCGCCACCTTGCTGCCAACTTACAACAGCGCTGTCGGCGGCTGCGTTGCTATCTGTGACGGTTACTTGAGTCGTTCCCGTGGCGGCAAGATTAATTTGCATCTTGGCTGAATCGCGGTTTCGCTCCAACCATAGCGTCAAGGGGGGCGCCGCGCCGCCAGCTTGCGCAACAGCGGCTCCGGTCGCATCTCTAACGTCTACGAGAAGTGGCCCATCAAGCGACGGATGGACATTGACACGGAGAATTGCAACGGTGCCGACGGATTCGCCCCCGACCGCGAATTTCCTGGACGGTGAAATGTTGTTTTGCGCCGCGGCCGAATTTGCGAGAACCAGGCCGAATAAACAGAGTTGGAGGTATTTGAGAAGTCTGGACATGAAAGCTCTCCCAAGATGAAGCAAACAGGGGTGCCGAAAGAGCTCAAGGCACAATCATTTCAAATCACGCGAAAAGGCAAGCGTTTTTAACGAACTCTGATAGGTATGGTTTTCTTTTAAAAAACGTGTCGGCTAAAAAGAATATTTTTTTCGGGAAGGACGTAGGCCAGTTTTTTTGACTGAGTTTAACTTCTTCTCAGTGTCTCTGTGCCTTTGTGGTTAATAATGTTGGAAAAAGAGCAACCACCGAGACACATCAGAGCCACAGAGATGAACACTTTTCGGACAAAGCGGGGCTTAACGCAAGATTCGATCGAGCTTGCCGGCGGTGACGTTCCACAGGACCACGGACGCATTGCCACTGCCGCTCGCGAGTGTCAGGCCATCGGGCGAAAAGGCCAGTGAGGTCACGGTCAGATCGTGTCCCTTGAGCGTGCGCCTGGCTTTACCGGAAGCGAGGTCCCAGAGGATTGCCGTGCGGTCATCACCGCCGCTCGCGAGAGTATGGCCGTCCGGTGAAAAGGCGAGCGCGTTGATCGTGTCTTCGTGCTTCCTTAATTCACTTCGTACGGCGAGTGTTCTCAGGTCCCACAAAACGATGGAACGATCCGCGCGGGCGGTGTCGAGTAACTGACCTGACGCATCAATCGCGACCGCAGTGATCTGCTGACCCGCCGGAACTGTTTTTCTGATCTGTCCCGTTTCTGCATCCCAAAGCTGGACCAGGCCTGACTCGTCAGCGGTTATCAAAGTGCGATTGTCAGGCGAGAGTGCGAGTGCGGAAACCGGATCGTCCGTGTCCAGTGGAATCTGCTTCGTGGTTCCGTTCAACAGGTCCCTCAGCCGCACTCCTTGCGCAGTCGATTCCACGACGAAGTCTCCGTCGGACGAGAACACGAGCACCGTATCATCAGAACTTTTTGCGTGCGGAATTTGATCTCTGACACCGCCGGTGCGCGCATCCCAACGCCTGATTCCCTCGCCCGGAATCTCTGCTGAAACCGTGGTGCCGTCCCGCGAAAACGCTACCGCCACGGCTCGCTTCGCCGTGAGTATGAAACGACTGCGACGCATCGCTTCAGCCTTATCGTCTTCGGAAGACTCAAAGGAGTGGATGACCTGCCACGTCCTTGCATCCCTGACCTCCACCTCTGAAGCTGATTGCATCACCACCGCTGTTTGATTGTTGATGAGCGTGAACGACGTAACGGGTTTGCCTTCGTAAATGTCGGCGCTCTTCAGACGGTTGTCGCGCAAATCCCACAGCTTCACTGTGCCCATCGTGACGCCAGGGCGGTATTCCAAACTGCCAATCAAGATCGCTTGTCCCCGCACGACAAACTGTAAACACCCAATGACATCATTCCTGCCCTTCAGTCGGTTCACGGATTTGCCGGTTGCCACTTCCCAAACCGAAATCTCACTCTCTCCACCGGGCATCGCGCCCTTCACGCTCGCAACTGCAATCAATCGATTGTCGGGTGAGAAGGCGATCGCTGAAGGCCTGCCATTCAGCTTCTTTACCGTGCGCACCTTTCTACCAGTTGCGACATTCCAAAGAACCACTTCCTCGCCGAGTATCGCTGCGATCGTGTTTCCATCGGGCGAGAACACCGGATCTTCCAGCCGCCCGAACAACCAAACGAGTTGACCATAGAAAGTATTATCAACATCCTCCACCTTGACTTTCCGCTGGCCGGTTTGTGCGTCCAACAGTTTCAGATCGACGTCCACCACAACCTCATAATGCGGAATGGGAACCTGCTGGTTGAAGACGCCGGGTGTCGTGGTGAGTTGGGTGAGCCGGCTTCTCACGTATCGTTCGACGAGTGCAAACACTTCTCCGCCCGGTGACCATGCCGCTTGAAGGGTTGTCACGCCTTCCTCAGCCAACGGAAACTTTTTGATGAACTCGCCCGACTGTACGTCCCACCACTTGAGCTCCGCGAAAACTCTTTCCTCACGACTTCTCACCTTAGCTTGAATCTTCGAATCGCGATATTCGGTACTGACGGTGATTAGCGTTCGTCCGTCCTTTGAAAACACCATCGACCAGATTGGACCGTCGAAACCGGTGATCGTGCGCCGCAACTCGCCTGTTTGCGTGTCCCACAAATCGACACGGCCGTAGCGCTTGGTGGAGCCGCCGCTATTGCGCGCAACGGCAACGAGAAAACCGTCTGCCGAAACGGCAACATTTACCGGGCGCGCCCGGTTACGCTCGAACTCAGGCGGGCGATACTGGGCGGATACAGTGGTGGAGAGTAAGAGGGCCCCGAGAAATAAGCGGAAAAACATAGGTTCTGGTGACTATAACCTTTGCTGTCGGCTGATTGCTACTACTGGAACCGCTGGCGCAAACTATGATGCACGTTGAGGGAAAAAATTTTCCTTCGGGCATGTCGAGAACCTCCGGCCAGGTTCGACTACCCAGTGAAAGCGCCAAGAACGGCGCGAAAAATTGAGAGGAGCGACGAGAGAAATGAAATACATGCTGCTAATGAGCGCAACGAAGGAAGTATTTGAATGGTATTCGAAGTGGCCGAAGGAAGACTTGCAGGCCAACCTCGCTTTCATGCGCAATTTCAATAAGGAATTGAAGGAGTCGGGCGTGTTGGTCGGCACGGCGGGTTTGGCGTTTCCCGATCAGGCGAAGATCGTGCGCGCCGGAAAGAATGGCGAGCCGATCACGGACGGCGTCTTTCCGGAGTCGAAAGAATTCCTCGCCGGTTACTGGATCGTCGACGTCGAAAACGCCGAAGAAGCGTACAAGATCGCCGCGCGTGCTTCGCTGGCGCCGGCGCCTGCGGGGACACCAGACACGATGCCGATCGAGGTGCGAGAAGTGATGAGTGGCCCGCCGGACGGTGGTGGCGATTAAGACGAGGGTGTTAGCTCTTTGTACATCACCATGGTGCCTTCGAGTTCGCGCGACTCAGGATGGATCGAGAAACGAGGGATGACACCCACGCGCACGTAGCCGAGCGACGCGTAGAGTTGCTCGGCTGCCGGGCTCGCGGTGTCGAGTGTAAGCAACGTGCGTTGGGAGGCGCGCGCCTCATCTTCAATGCACATCATGAGAGCGCGCCCGATGCCGCTGCGGCGCTCCAAAGGATGGACCAACAGTTTCCTGATCTCGCCGCGGTGCGGTTGATTAGGCGGCGTTGCCAGATCGAGTTGCACCGTGCCGATGATTCGACCGCGGTCGTTACGCGCGATCAGCACGCGGCACGTTCCGGCTTCGACAGTTGGAAACACGTTATCGCGCCAGAAAGCGGCCGCTTCGTCGTGAGAGAACGGCAGCACAAAACTAACGGCCGCGCCGGTGTGAACACAGTCGTGCAATAGATTACCAAGCGACCAGGCGTCCCGTTCAAGGTTCTGCCGATCGGGCTGCCAGCGAACTATCTCGTGGAATTTGAAACCACCACCCGTAGACATGCTTGCGTATGTTACCGATTGAACAGTTATTGCGCGAGTTGACGCCGCAAGTGCTCGGCACAGTGGTCCGCCGGTTCCCCGACTTCCCTGCGGCTGAAGACGCGGTGCAGGAGGCGTCGCTCGCCGCAGCCGTTCAGTGGCCGCGCGCAGGAGTGCCAAACAACCCTCGTGCGTGGCTGACGCAGGTTGCTTTCCGCCGCATGGCCGATCAGATTCGCCGTGATACCGCGCGCCGTTCGCGCGAGAGCGAATTGGTGCGCAATTTAGAACCGATTTTCGAACCGGACATTGAGGCCGCGCCCGAAAAGGATGACACACTTGTGCTGCTATTCATGTGTTGTCATCCTTCGTTGACTTCGTCTTCCGCGATCGCCCTGACGTTACGCGCGGTTGGTGGTCTGACGACGGCCGAGATCGCGCACGCGTTTCTCGTTCCCGAAGCCACCATGGCCCAGCGCATCAGCCGGGCCAAACAGACAATCAAGACTTCCGGCATTCCCTTTCAATTACCGACTCCCGAAGAGCGCACGCAACGCCTGCGCGCCGTGCTGCACGGGCTGTATCTGATCTTCAACGAGGGCTACACGAGCAGCGCCGGACCCGATCTGCACCGTACGGATCTTTCGCAGGAAGCGATCCGGCTCACTCGGATGGTTCACGAGCGCCAGCCGAACGATACGGAAGTCGCGGGATTGCTGGCGTTGATGTTATTGACTGACGCTCGCCGTCTCGCGCGCACAACTGCGGACGGCGAATTGGTTCCACTGGCCGAACAGAATCGAACACTCTGGAACCAGGAACAGATCGCTGAGGGCGTCGCACTGATTTCGGCGACGTTACCGAAAGGATCGGTTGGACCGTACCAGTTGCAAGCCGCGATTGCCGCGCTGCACGACGAGGCCGGGCGAGTTGAAGAAACTGACTGGCCGCAGATACTCGCGCTTTACGAGCTGCTCAAACGAATGTCTGACAATCCGATGGTCCGGTTGAATCATGCAGTGGCGGCAGCGATGGTTCACGGTCCGGCAAAAGGCCTGGAGTTGCTCGAAGAACTCGAAGCCGATTCACGCGTCGCGAATCACCACCGGCTGCATGCCGTTCGGGCACATTTATTGGAACTGGCAGGCGATAGCGAGCGCGCAATCGTTCACTACCGGAAAGCCGCAGCACGCACCGCCAGCCTTCCCGAACGCAACTACCTTCTGACCCAGGCCGCGCGCCTCGCTGGTCCATAGCCACAAAGAAGCACAAGAAGCACCAAAAATGTTCACGCAGTCCTTTGTGCTTCTTGTGCATCTTTGCGGCGCTTCACTTCGACTTCACGGTCACCAGCACGATCTCCGGTGGCACGCCGAAGCGCACGGGAATGATGCTCGTGCCGATTCCGGTAGTCACAAAGAGATGATGACCGTTCTCGAAAACGTGTCCGGCTTCGTAGCGGTCGCCGAAATCCGACGTGTGAACAACCGTCCCGATAAACGGAAACCTGACTTGTCCGCCGTGCGTGTGACCCGCCAGCAAGAGCGACACGCGTTGCGGCAGCCGTGGAAAGATGTCAGGGTTATGCGTGATCGCGATTACCGGTTCGCCTTCGGGTATTCCCGCAATCGTTTGTTGGACGAATTGCGGGCGCGTCCAGAGATCGGAGAGACCGGCGAGCCAGAACGAACCACCACGCGTGTCTATCCGCGCAACCTTGTTCTCCAACACCTTGATCCCATTCGCTTCGAGCGCACGACGCACTCGCTCACCATCAAACCACCAGTCGTGATTGCCGAGCACGGTGTAAACGCCAAGCGGTGCGCGAAGGTCTTTCAGGATCGGGGCAAACACTTCAGGCGCCATTGCGTAATGGTTCCGGCCGCCCGAAATGTAGTCTCCGAGGATAACGATCAGATCCGGTTCCAGTTGGTTCGTGCGCTCGACAATGAGACGTAGTTTCCGATCGTCGATGAACCGTCCACCGGCGTGAATATCCGAAAGAACGGCAATCTTCAGGTCTGAGAGCCCGGCAGGCCACTGATCGATCTGAAGAGTCTCGTAACGCGTCACCAGACGGTTCGGTTCGATGAAGAACGCCCAAAGAACCAATCCCGCCAGAGACAGGAGAATCGTAAAGAGCGCAATCCGCAGCCGTTTGCGCAGGCGTGGACCGTGATCCCATTTCGAATCTCGAACCGGAACACGTATCTCGTGAATGAGGAAGAAAAGCAGGCCCAGGAATATGGCGAGGGTGACAACAAAACCGATGGTCATAGTTGATCGAAACAGAAGTTGACGGTAAGCTCGGGGAGCCCAAGAGCCGTCCGGTCCTACTGTCTCACGCTTTACGAAAGAGTCCAAGTTAAATGGAAGAAGACAAACTCGCCGCTCGCATTCGCCCGCTCGAAGCTTTCGCCGCCGCCAACCCAAAGCTCTATCGCTTTCGCGTAGCGCTGCTCGCTTCGCTCGGTTACGCCTATTTGCTGTTGCTTGTCGTGCTCTTGCTGGGGTTCGTGGCCTGGATGCTGTACACCGTCAGGTTCAACGGCGCGCTGATAAAAATCTTGTGGATACCATTGGTTCTCGCCGGATTGGTACTGCGTTCACTCTGGATAACCGTCCCCGAGCCGGATGGAAAAGAGCTGCAACGACACGAAGCCCCGGCACTATTTGATCTGATCGACGAAGTCAGCACGGCAATTAATGGTCCAAAAGTAAAACACGTGCTCGTCTCGGATAGGTTCAATGCCTCGGTCGTGCAGATTCCGCAGTTTGCCATGTTTGGCTGGCTCAATAATTATCTGATCGTCGGCCTGCCCTTGATGCGCGCGCTCAGTCCCGCGGAGTTTCGCGCCGTACTCGCGCACGAGTTTGGTCATCTTTCCGGCAAGCACGGAGGCTTCTCGGGTTGGATCTATCGCATGCGGCTGTCGTGGATTCGGATTCTCGACAGAGTGCATCAGGAACGCAGTTATGCTTCGTTTTTGTTCGAACCGTTTCTCAATTGGTACGCACCTTACCTGGACAATTATGCCTTCGTCTTGTGCCGCGCCCAGGAGCGCGAAGCCGACACTTACGCGGTGGAACTAGCGGGCAAAGACACCACCGCACTCGCCCTGACTCGCCTGGAAACAAAGCAGCGCGGCTTTATGGAAGAGTTCTGGCCCAAATTCTTTAGCAGCGCCAAAGAACAGTCGCTGACTCCGCGCGACACGTTCACACAAATACTTACCGGATACGAGCAATCGATCAGCCACACGAAAGCGCAACGTTGGTTTCTCGAAGCGCTGCGTGTGCCGACCGGATACGAAGACACGCATCCGGCGCTGGGTGACCGTCTCGCCGCTATCGGTTTTCAGAAAGACGGTGCAGAGATCACGCGATTAATTGATGCCGTGGTGAAGGCGGATGAGATCAAAGAGTCGGCCGCCGCGCGATACCTCAATCAGTTACCGGACGACTTTGAGCCGAGCATGAATCGTCTGTGGCGCGAACGTGTCGCGCAGACCTGGAGCGAACGCCACGAGGAGATCAAAAAACTTCGCAAGCGCCTCGTAGCACTCGACGAACACGCAAAGACGCGCGCATTGACCGTCGAAGAACAGTGGGAACGGGTAATTGCGGTGGGTGAAACTGAAGACCGCGCAGCCGCGGCGCCGGCGCTAAGAGCGCTTCTCAACGAAGCTCCCGACCACGTTTCAGCGAACTTTGCGATTGGAAGTATTCTGCTCGAACAGGGAAACGCTGAAGGAGTTGCGTACCTCGAAAAGACAATTTCCAGCAGCCCGGACACCGCTTACCAGGCTTGCGTACTGATTTCCGGTTTCTACCTCGAACAGGACAAGAACGAAATGGCGGAAGTGTTTCGCAAACGCGCTGAGGAGCATTACAGGAAAGCCATGCGCTTACAGGAGCAGGCGATGACTTTCGCCGCGAGCGATCAATTCGCGCCGCACGGTCTCGAGGAGAACCGGGTTAAGGAGTTGCAAGCCCAACTCGCGAGAGTTTACGGCCTCGCCGCAGCCTACCTCGTGCGCAAGATCATTGATGGTGCCGAGCAGCCACTCTACGTCCTCGCGGTTGTCGCGAGCTACACCTGGAAAGACGGCGTCACTAGCAAACACATCGAATCACTGTTCGATGATCTGTCAGCAAAAGTCGAGCTTCCGTCGCCGGTGGCGGTTCTTTCTCTCGATGGTCCACACGCCTACCTGCTGGACCGCATCAGCCGGATATCCGGAGCACAGCTTTACGCGACGCCCGACCACGGAGTCGCTTATCGTCACTGAAAGAAAGTTTCTGGGATTGCCGAACCGTCTCTTTGAACGGCTTCGCCGAACTGAGGCGAGGACTCACCCAACCTCCAAGTCTCGGCTTCGCCGCCGGATCTGAGGCGAGGCTTCTGCGTCGTCCCAACGCACCGGCGGCACAGTCGATCTTAAGACTCTTCGGGCGAGTTAGTTTTTGGTTAATTTCAGGCCGGTGACGATCGCCTCGGTGTTGTGCGCGAAGCGAATGCCGTAGACGCCGTCAGTAGACTTCAACTTGCCGGACGTGACCAGCGCCGACTTGTCGTAACTCGCGACGACCTTGTTATTGATCGAGCACTCAACCTTGTCGCCTTTCACTGACAGCGCGATCTCCTGCGTCACTGGTTCACCGACTCCGGCCGCTTTGTTCACTGCTGGATCAGCAGCGCCGCGTGGTCCATTCATCTGAAACGGCGCGGGACCAAAACCGCGTACGATGAAGTTTCCGTTTCCATATGCCGCGCAGTAGAGATAGCTCTGCTGATCCGTGCCCAGATCGTTGCCGGCGATGACGATCCCGTAAGGATGGGGATGGTTGTTAAGGTTCATGTACTTCGGTTCTTTGAAGGTGGCCTTAACGGTGTAGTCGCCGGTAGCTTTGTTGCTCGGGTTCCAGTAGGTCACTGCGGGACCGGTGACCACGTGCAGCCCGCCACCTTCCTTGGCGAGCTTGGCGCTGTTAAGAGTCATTCCCGCGGCCTCTTCCTTAGCGTCAATTTTTCCGGTCCAACCGGGCACGGAGATTCCGCCACCCGTTACTCCGCGCGAGGCTTCCATCTGTCCGCCCTGAGAAAAATTCGCGCGCGGCAGCAACATGACGACGAGCAGAGCAAGAGTCAAAGCAGCAACGTATCGCATCGTGAGCAATCCTCCAGATCAGATCAGTTTCCACTTCTACTACGCAAACGGCGCCGTACGAACAAACCGGCGACAAAGGCAGCGACAACCGCACTTATGGAACCCGCTATCAGCCAACGTTTGCCCCAGCCAGATTGCGCCACCAACGCTCCCTCAGCGGCAACTCCGCGTGCGCTCTCGTGATACGCGCGCGCATCGGCATCGCGGATCGCGGCTTCGAGACGCGTGCGGCTGCCCTCAAGTATCTTGAGCTGCGCGGCGACGCCGTCGCGCTCAATTTGCAGTTGCCGGCGGCGACTTTCGCGTAACTCTTCCGGTCTCGTTGAGCCGACTCCCGCCAGCGAGCGTTCGATGTTCTCGGGTTTGAGCGCTTCGTCGAGTTGCGCTGCCCGAGCGCGCAGCGCTTCCTCCTGTGTCTGCACGTCGAGTAATTGCAGGCGCAGTTTCTCCACTTCTTCGGCGGCGCTTACCGGTTGTGCCTGCGTGTTGAGCGCAGTCGTAACCAGCAAAATCAGCAAGATGACGTAAATCTGTGACTTCATAACGACCAAGAGTAGCGCTAAGCGGCCCAGATCGAAAGCCCGCCAGGGCCTTGGCCGTTTTCAGGATTCATCGGCCGATTTCATTGATGCGACTTTCCAGCTTGCGAGGCTCAGCAGCACGAAGTGCGCCGTTTCTATATTCGCTCGGTGTGACGCCGTAGATTCTTTTGAAGTCTCTGACGAAGTGACTCTCGTCGGTGCAACCGACGCGTCTGACGATCTCTTTGACGCTGAGAAACGTGGTGGTGAGCAGCGTTGCCGCTCGCTGCATTCGCAATGATTTCAGGTAACGAGCAGGGGGAACTCCGGTAATAGATTTGAACAGGTAACAGAAATAAGGCGGCGAGAGATTTACCGACTCAGCCATTTCGCCGAGTGAAAGAGCACGACTCGGATCTCCCTGCATCAGTTCGATAACTCTCCTAACCCGCTCCGCCATGGTCTCCTCCGCTAAAGACGTCTCGAGGCGATAAGCGACAGCCCTCGAGAGACTAGTTGCTCGATGTTGAATGGATATTTCGACTGATCTGGGATACGGACGCCGCGCCGTACACTTTGGGCGAACCGTTCAGTCTAATAACTATTGCGGCCAAAAGCCCTATCGGACGTTGTCGGGAGGTTCTGGGAGTTATCCCGAAAGGAGATGGACGGTTGACCTATCGAGATGCGGATAGTTGTAACGCATGAGTGGGTCATCGATCAATAGCGGAGGGCTGGTTGGAGGAAAAAACCGTGAAGACTTTACGGACGGAGGCGGATGCGGGCGAGGATGTCGGTGAATCTTCGCTCGTTGCGGAGCTTGGCGAAGACCGGATCGACTTTCAGGTTCATCAGCCAGATGTCGCGCGTTTCGACCGCCGTCTCCAACCATTTGAATGCCTGTTCCCGATCGCCGAGTCCCGCATAGATTGCCGCCACCGTGTACGGCGAAACATAGCGCTCTTCCTGCAACTGCTGTAAGTCGTTGAGCACCTGTTGGGCTTCGGCTTTCTTGCCCGCCACGGCATAAGCGTGGCCCAACAACGCGAGCATCAAGGGACTACCGGAGAGTTTCACGCCCGTCTGAAACTCTGCGATAGCTTCCGTATGCATACCCTTCGCTTCGTACGCTAAACCCAAATAACGCCGCGCCGGAAACGAACTCGGATCCAGTTCAAGAATCTTTCGGCACTGCTCGATCGCCTCGTCGTTCTTTCCCGACAAGTAGTAGATCCAGCCGAGATGCGAACTCGCCACAAACGAGAGCGGCTCCAGCTCTTCAGTTCGCTTTGCTTCGGCGATGGCTTCGTCAAACCGTTCGACCGCGACGAGATACGAGCTGTACCACTGGTGCGCCGGCGCGTAAGCCGGTTTCAACTTGATCGCAGTCTGAAACTCACGCTCCGTCTCCGCCCGATCCCAATCCCAACGAAACTTGATGAAAGCCATCGAGCTGTGGGCTTCGGCGGAACTCTCGTCAATCTCGAGCGCTTTCGCCGCCGCCTCTTTCGCTTTCGGGAAACCGTCTTTGGGTTGCAGCCGCCCGTAAACAACCAGCATGTTGTAGCAGTCAGCCAGGCCCGCATACGCGGCGGAGTTGTTCGGATCGATCTCAATCGCCTGGTTGAAAAACTGAATCGCTTCCTGTAGCGCGTCGCCGGTGCGCTTGTTCCACGCGTTGCGGCCTTTTAAGTAAAGACGATAAGCATCGAGCTGTTTCTTCTCCTCGACGTTCAACTTCAAACGCAGATTTTCGAAGATATCGCGCGAAATGTCGTCCTGGACCAGCAGGACGTCGGAAACTTTGTGGTCGTAATGCTGTCCCCAAAGCTGCGCAACGTTTTGCAAGTCGATGAGATCCGCTTGAATACTGATGATGTCGCCGTGACGGCGCAGGCGGCCGGTGACCACCGCGCGCACGTTCAACTCCTCGCCGACTTTGCGCGGGTCGATCGCCTTTCCTTTGTAAGACGCAACCACGCTGCGCGGCACCACGCGCAACTGCGGCAGCTTCGACAGACTATTGATCAAACTCTCGGCGATCTTGTCGTTTATATATTCGGCATCGGGATCCGCGGATTCGTCGACAAACGGCAGTACGGCAATCGACTGAATCGTGGCCGTGTTGCCGGCCTTACTCGTGAAGTACATCAGGCCGATAATGCCGGCGATCACGAGTCCGGCTGCCAACATAAAGAAGGGAGTCCGTCTATTCGAAGGAGGGACAACAGCGGCGGGGACGGGAATCTCAGCGGAAACCGGTGCAAAAGCCGTCGTCTCATTGTCTTTCTCACTAATAGCGGCCACAAACCGGTAGCCGCGGCGCGGGACTGTCTCAATAAACTGCACTCCACCCGGACTCTCGCCCAGTGCTTTTCGCAAAAGCGAAATGTTTTGAGTCAGATTTCCTTCTTCGACAAACGTGTCGGGCCAGACGCGTTTCATCACTTCGTCTTTCGAAACGACCTGTCCGCGGTTCTCAACCAACGTCAACAATATGTCGAAGACTTTGGGCGTTAGAGGCACGACTTCGCCGTCGCGCAACAGGACACGTTCCGCCACATTCAGGCGAAAACGACCAAATTCATAGCTGCGATTGTCCTGTTGCCCCATAAAAACGGCCTTTGAGAAATATCTTTGAGGAAATCTTGAGTGCTACCTGAGGACTTACCGAGCGCGAGGATTGTAAACCAAGCACTCGGTGCGAGCAATTTGAGTTTAGATGGTCTGTTTTGAGTAACTTCTGCGTCTCCGTGCCTCAGTGGTTGTTTTGCTAAGTATTTTTGAAGCACGGAGGCACAGAGATACAAAGAAGAAAGTCGAACTCAAAACAAAGTAGAGAATCTCCCCATGATTGATGAGAAGAAGACATCGGAACTCGTCGAAACCTGGTTGATCTATCTCCTCAGCGCGGCCGTCGCGGTCGGAGCGTTTATGCTGGTCTGGTTGATCTCATTGCTTGCGGGTGTGAATCGGGCGTGACTTGCCGATCAGCAACCACGATGCGAACGCACTGGCCAGCGCCAGCGCCGTCGACAGCAGCATGACGAGGCGAAAACCGGACACAAACGACCGCGCGACTGCCTGTTTCAGCGTCTCGCGCGCCGCCGGATCGACAGAGGCCGGAACCTCCAGCCCCGCCAGCCTCACGCGCTGCTCATAAACTGCACTCTTCAACTGCTCGTCAATCCCAACCTCATTCAGCCGCTGATCGAGCGCGTAACTGAAGGCATGCAAGATCACCACGCCAAACACGGCAATCGCCAGCAAGCCGGCAGTTCGCGAAACCGCATTGTTAATTCCTGACGCAGTTCCCGCCTGTTCCTCGCTGACCGAATCCATTACCGTGGTCGTGAGCGGCGCCACCGTGATCGCCATTCCCAACCCGAGCACCACGACCGCGGGGAAGAAACTGGTCCAGTAGTTTCCGCTGACTGACGGCACGGCAAACAGCACCAGGCCCACAGCCGCAATCGTTGGCCCTACCATGAGCGGTAAGCGTGGTCCAAAACGATCGAACAAACCGCCCGACCAACGCGACAAAGAAAACATGATCGCAATGAACGGCAGTAAAGCGGCTCCTGCGGCAGTAGCGCTGTAACCCTGCACCTGAATCAGATTGAGCGCAAAGAAGAACATCATGGCGCCGAGCGCCGCGTACAGGAGCAGCGTCAACAGATTCGCGCCCGCAAAGTCTTTCGACCGAAAGAGACCTAACGGCACCATCGGATTCTTCGCTCGTGCTTCATGCAGCACAAACACCACCAGGCACACGACGCCGCCGATCAGCGCCGCCAACACGAATGGATTCGAAAAACCGAGACGGGGCGACTCTATCAGGCCGTAAACGATCGCGCCCAAACTCAACGTCGCAAACGCAGCACCGAGCCAGTCGAGCCCTCCCTGCTGGTTCTCTTCACGACTCTCAGGCACATGCCACACCGAGATCACAACCACAGCGAGCGCAAGCGGAAGGTTCAGAAAAAACACGGCACGCCACGAAACGTGCTCGACCAGCCAGCCGCCCAGCACGGGCCCGATCGCCGTCGTTATGGCCGAAAAGCCGGACCACGTGCCGATTGCCTTACCGCGTTCCTCCTCGCTGAACGAAGCGCTGATCAGAGCGAGACTGCCGGGAACCAGCAGCGCCCCGCCAATTCCCTGCAGCGCTCGCGCGGCAATCAGTTGCTCGATATTCGCAGCCAGCCCGCAACCCGCCGAGGCGATCGCAAACACCACCACGCCGATGTTGAAGATCCAACGCCGGCCATAGCGATCCCCGAGCGAACCGCCAACCAGCAACAGCGCTGAAAGAAAAAGTGAATAAGCTTCGACGACCCACTGAATACCGATCGCCGTGGCGTTGAGACTTGTTTGCAGGAAAGGCAGCGCGACGTTAACGACGGTACCGTCGATGAACGCCATGCTCGATGCGAGAATTGTCGCTGCGAGAACCCATCGGCCCATATAGGCCACAGACTAACACAGACAACACGGACCAACCCGGTTTCCGTTTGAACTGATGTCCTCCCCTGACGGCTTCGTCCGTGTAAGTCCGTGGTATCCGTGGCTAAAAAGGTTCGTCGATTGAAGCGCTTTGTTTGGTGAAAAACTTTGGCCCGTCTTCCGTGATGTACAAGCAGTCTTCGAGTCGAATGCCAAACTCGCCGTAGATCACGACGGTCGGTTCGTCGCTGAAGCACATGCCCGGCTGGATCGGCGTCTTGTTGCCGCGCACGAAGTTGGTCCATTCGTGACCGTCGAGCCCGATGCCGTGTCCGGTGCGATGCGGCAGACCGGGAACCTTGTAATCAGGGCCAAACCCCGCGTCCGTGATCACTTTGCGCGCCGCCGCATCAACCGCTTCACATGGCGCGCCGACTTTCGCCGCCGCAAAACCAGCGTCCTGTGCTTTACGTTCGAGGTCCCAAATCTGCCGCTGTCGATCAGTAGGCTTGCCAAACACGAACGTGCGCGTGATGTCTGACTGGTAACCATCAACACCGCAACCGCCGTCCATCAGCACCACGTCGCCTTCTTTCAAGCGCTGCGGCGTGCTGCTGCCATGTGGAAACGCAGTGTATTTGCCGAAGCTCACGAAAATTCCACCCGACGAACCAAGCGCGCGAAACGCCGCCGCGCAGTTGCCGGCAAACTCGCCTTGCGTCATGCCTTCAGTCATGCTGTCGCGCGTGGCTTTGTAAGCGACGATCGTGATGTCGTTGGCGATCTGCATCAGGGCGAGTTCGGCGGGTGATTTGAACATGCGGCAACCGGCGGTGATTGGCGTTGCATTCACAAACTTCAAGGCCGGCGCTGCGAGTCGAATGCCGTCGTAAAGGAAGAACCGCACTCGTTCTTCAATAGCGATCGTTCCGGCGCGAATACCGCGATCGCGGAACACTTCAGCGACGCGTTGATACGGGCTCTCGTCTTCTTCCCAGGTGCGAATGTCGGTACCGATGCGGATCAACTCGCGCGCTCGCTCTTCCTCAAACTTCGGACAAACCCAGGCGAGCTCGCCACGCGCCGGAATGACCGCGGCAAACATTCGCTCGCTCGTGCCCCAACGCATGCCGGTGAAATAGGACATGCTGCTGCCCGGTTCGATGTAGATCGCATCGATCCGCTGCTCACGCATCAGCTTCTGTGCTTTCTCGATGCGCGCCTTACGTTCGTCGAGCGTGATCGGAACGACGTTGTCAGTCATCCGCCGCAAACGGCGGATCGCTTCCGGCACGGTTGATTGTGGTACCGGTTCGATTGTTTCGCTATCGGCATAGGCAAACGAGCGGCCCAACAAAGTTGCGCCCGCCACACCGGCGGACAGGCGGAGGAAATCTCGGCGGTCTGTGCACATGGTGACACAAATTACAACATGATGGTTGAGCGTGAAAAGTCCAGCAGTTAAAATCCGGAGCCGAGGACTGACGGCTGATACCACTATAGCCACAGAATTTTGACCCGCTGAAGATCAGTGGCTAACACCCGCACCATTCTGAAGGCTGCCCTCTGGTGCAGCCTATGCGGCCTCTGGGTTGGGCCGGCCCGCGCGCAGCAGACGTTGCGTTGGGGCGCGGACCCGAGCGGCGGCGCGCCCTACGTCTTCACCGATCCTGCCAATCCCGATCGTTACATCGGCTACGAAAAGGAGATGGTCGACGCGCTGGCGGCGGCGATGGGCCGGCGCGCGGAGTTCGTGCCGAGTGATTGGGAAACACTCGTCTCAGCGTTGCAGCGCAATTCGTTCGACGTGATCGTCAACGGGCTCGAACCAACCGGCGATCGCGCCCAGCAGATACTTTTCAGCAAGCCTTACTACATCTTTCAACTCCAACTCACCGTTCGCCGCGACGACAACCGCATCTCGTCGCTCGCCGACTGCAAAAACCGCGTCGTCGGCACACTCGCAAACACCGCCGCCTCGCGCTTGCTGCAACAGGAAGGAGTTCCGTTCAAAAGTTACGCGGATCCGGTGGGCGCGTATCGCGACCTGGAGTTGAAACGGCTCGACGCCGTGCTGATGGACGTGCCCGCGGAAGCGTTTTACGCGCGGCCGAATGCGAAACTAAAACCCGCCGGCGCGCCGTTCACACGCGGCCTCTACGTCATCGGTTTACGCAAAGGCGATGAGGCGTTGAAGGCGGAAGTCGATCAAGGTATCGAAAAGATCATCCGCGACGGCACGCTCGAAACGATTCTCAAAAAGTGGGGACTCTGGAACGAAGCGCAGGTCGAGTTTCAAACGCCGATTCGCGACGGCACGCAAACACAAACCAACGTCGAATACACCACCACAAACGCCACGTTCAACTGGAGCGAAGCTCTTTGGCGCCTGACGCGCGCTGCCGGCGTCACGGTTTTCATCGCCCTCGGCTCGATGGTGATTGCGATCTTTCTCGGTTTGCCGCTTGCCGTCGGACAGTGGAAGGGACCGGCCTGGCTGCGACCGCTGTGCACGATCTACGTCGAGTTCTTTCGCGGCACGCCTGTGCTGGTCCAACTGCTGTTTCTCTACTTCGGATTGCCGGTGATCGGAATTGCCATGCCGGGCTGGTTGACGGCGCTCGTTGGACTCGGCCTGAACTATGCGGCTTATGAATCGCAGGTTTATCGCGCCGCTCTGGAAGCGATTCCACACGGCCAGTGGGAAGCGGCGTACTCACTAGGCATGAGCCCGACGCTCGCGTTTCGCCGCATCATCCTGCCGCAGGCGTTTCGTATCGCGTTGCCGCCGATGACCAACGATTTCGTCTCGCTTTTCAAAGACACGTCCGTCGCGTTTGCGATCTCAGTTTGGGAACTCGCCACGGCGTATCGCGAACTCGCGAATGCCTCAGGCCAGTTCCTACTGCTCGGACTCGCGGTCTCGGCGTTCTATCTCATCATGAGCCTGCCGATGGCCCACCTCGCCCGGTTGCTTGAACGACGGCTCAGCAATCGCGCCACCGAACGAACCGTGGAAGTCGAGCCACTGGAGGTCAGCGCATGATTCGCGTCTCGGGCTTGCGCAAACGTTTCGGCTCGCGTGAGATTCTCAAGGGGATCAGTTTCGACGTGCCACCGCAAACAGTGCTGGGCGTCATCGGCGCGTCAGGCAGCGGGAAGTCGACGTTGCTGCGTTGTCTCAACGGCCTTGAGACGATCAACGACGGCGCCATCGAGTGTGACAATGTGCACCTGGAAGCGCATATCTCGCACGCAGACTATCGCCGGCGAGTGAAAGATCTGCGACTGAAAGTCGGAACCGTGTTTCAGCACTTCCACCTGTTTCCTCACCTGTCCGTCCTGGGAAACATTGTCGAAGCGCCCGTTCACGTCCTGCGCACGCCGAAGAAGACTGCGGAAACAGAGGCATTGGAGCTACTCGAATCCGTCGGACTTGCAGGCGCCGCCATGCGTTACCCGATTTCCCTCTCCGGCGGCGAACAACAACGCGTCGCCATCGCCCGCGCACTCGCCATGCATCCGGCGCTGTTGCTGCTCGACGAACCGACCAGCGCGCTCGATCCACGACGCATCAACAGTCTGCGCACCTTGTTGCGCACCTTCGTCGATCGCGGTCACACGATGATTATCATTTCCCACTCGATGGGATTTCTCGGCGGCGTCGCCGACAACATTCTGTTTATGGAAGAAGGTTTCGTCGTCGAGCACGGACCTGCGGATCAGGTTCTTGAGTCCCCGAAAGATCCACGCACGAGAAGTTTTTTAGAGCAAGCCGATTGATTGCCCGGACACGCTGTCGAGATACCGTTCGAACGGCCCGCGATGCTCGACGTTTGTGATCTTGGTTCCGAGCAGGTACCCGTGAACCTGATAAGCATCCGTGAGGCGCTCACAACGCACCGGCGCTACCTCCAAACCGACAATCCCGTCCGGCAGGTGCAGCGAGAGTTTCAGCCTGTTTGAGCCGCTGCAAAACCGTTCGTCGATAATCGTTGCCGGAAGGACCATCGCCAACCCTTCGGCGCTGAGGTCGCTTGTCTGGCCGAAGAAAATCAGCTTTGAACCTTCGTCGTAAGCGTCGCTATCCAGCAAAGACAGCGTAGCCGCGAGCTCAACTTCGCATTTCACCCGAAGCCGCCGCGCGTTCCGACGCTCTATTGACGAGGCAAGATTATCCACGCTGGTCAGTTTTCCGTGTCGAGAGGGGGTAAGACCAGTTTCATTCACGTTTTGTTTGAGGGTTAAAGTCCGAAGCCGCAGCCCCCGCGCTCCAGCCGGCCAGTAGTAGCACGAAACGATCAGTTTGTACATGGGGAAGTCGTTAATTCGCCGTTATTTAATTGTCACGTTCGAATCAATTAAACGTGCAATACGGCCCCAATCCCACTTTCCTGGGGCGTCATCTGCATGGCCTGCTCGATTCCGTCGAAAGCCGCGTCCAGGGTCTGCTCGTCAGCCAGGTAAACCAGCCGGAAATAGCCGTCGGCAGGGTCGCAACCGAACCCCGAACCGTGGACGACGAGCACGCCGGAAGCCTCCAGCAGATCGAGCGCAAACTGCTCGTCTGTTCGGCCGTTGAGGTTGTCGGTCTTGACCATGAGGTAAAACGCCGCTTCCGGAATCACGCAGCTCAAGCCATCAATCGACGCGATTCTGGAGGTCGCGAGGTCACGCCGTCTCCTGATTTCTTTGAGGAAATTGTTGATGTAGTCTCGGCTGCTTTCGAGAGCCGGAGCAACCGCGTACTGCGCGGGTGTGGGTGAACACAAACGGCCGCCGGCGAGTTTGACCACCGCATCGGCGATCCCGCCCATGCGCTCGGGATGCGTGAAACGCAGCCAACCGATGCGCCAGCCGGAGAGCATGTGCGTCTTTGACAAACTCTCGAGCGTGACGACTGCTGCGCCAGTCTCTTTTGCCAGCACCGACGCGGCAGTCGGCGCCGTCGTGAAACACAACTCTCGATAGACCTCGTCGCTTATGACGAGCAGTTCGTGTTCGGCAGCCAGCGCGAGCAGTTCGCGGGTGGTGTTGTCCGGCGTGATCGAACCGGCAGGATTACTCGGATTAATCAGAACGATCGCGCGCGTTTTGGGGTTGATGAGCGAACGCACCTCGTCGAGCGAAGGATGCCAATTATCGTGGGGCTGCAAGTGGTAGTAACGGATCTTTGCGCCCAGCTTCCCGATGATCGCGGGATAGATTGGATAACCCGGCGCGGGTAACAACACTTCATCGCCCGGATCGACCAGGGCCGTGAGCGTCAAGTCTGCCGCTTCTGAAGCACCCGAAGTGACGATTACGTCTTTCGTTTCGGTCGGCGAGCCAAGCCTGGTCGCATAACGCGCAATCGCCTCGCGGGCCTCGAGCAAGCCTGAGGAATGCGAATAACCGGTGAACTTCTCCCTGACGGCGCGGTTAACAGCCTCGATAACGAAGTCGGGCGGTCGGAAACCAAATGACTGCGGATCGCCGATGTTCAGATAGATGACGCGGCGGCCCTTGCGTTCTAGTGCTTCGGCGGCGCGGACCACGTTACGGATGGCGTATTGG
>Ga0187894_10001310_pt1 | contig 32168 bp, 32 predicted proteins | sample GBC1701081metaG_FD_136650 | JGI IMG/M metagenome (GOLD analysis project Ga0187894, IMG submission 136650) | White microbial mat communities from a lava cave in the Kipuka Kanohina Cave System on the Island of Hawaii, USA - GBC170108-1 metaG ...
CTCCGGTCGCCGTGCCGACCACCGTGGCGCCCTGCCCCGCCAGCGCGAGCGCGATTGCGTGGCCGATGCCGCGCGAGGCGCCCGTGACGAACGCCACTTCGCCCTGCATCGAGCCTGTTGTCACGAGGTCCCGCTCCCGGCAGCTGCACGCGCGGCGGCGAGCGTCTCCGGTGATTCAATCGCGTGCAGCGCGAGCTCGCGTCCGCCGGGCGCGCGCCGCGCGAGTCCCGACAGTACCTTGCCTGGGCCACATTCGATGAGCGTCGTGGCGCCATCCGCGATCATGGCAACCACGATAGCCGACCAGCGCACCGGATTGAACAGTTGTCGGTACAGGCCGTCGCGGATCGAGTCCGCGTCTGCATAGGTCCCGCCGTCGAAGGCAAAAACGCGGGCGACGGGCGCACGAATGTCGAGACCCGCTAGGCGCGCCTGGAGCGCCTCCGCGGCCGGCTTCATCAACGCGCTATGGGATGGCACGGAGACGGGCAGCAGCAATGCACGCTTGGCCCCGCGCGCCTTGCAGAGCTCGATTGCGCGCGCGACGGCCCCGGCCTCGCCTGCAATGACGAGCTGGCCTTGCGAGTTGTAGTTGGCCGGTTGCACGACGGCGCCTTGCGCCGCTTCATGGCACGCGGCCTCGATCACGGCATCGTCGAGCCCGAGGATCGCCGCCATCGCGCCCGAGCCCGCCGGTACGGCCCGTTGCATGGCTTCGCCGCGGAAGCGCACGAGCGCAATGGCGTCGGAAAAATCGATGGAGCCGGCCGCCACCAGGGCGCTGAACTCCCCGAGGCTGTGGCCGGCAAACCAAGCCGGTTGCGGCCCGCCCTGCCGACGCCAGGCGCGCCAGGCGGCAATCCCGGCCGCGAGCATCGCGGGCTGGGTGTGTGCGGTCTCCGACAGCCGGCTCTCAGGCCCCCGCTGGCAGAGCTCCCAGAGGTCGTAACCGAGGATCCCTGACGCCGCTGCGAAAGTCTCCTGGACCACGGGCTCGGCGGCCGCAAGGGCAGCCAGCATGCCCACGGATTGCGAGCCCTGGCCCGGGAACAACATCGCCAGCTTCAAGGTCTCCTCCCCGTTGTCGGGCAGCCCGGATTATAGGTTGAGCGCGGAGTCACAAAGGCGGGCCGCGGCGCCGGCTGCCGGGAGGCGACCTGTTATCATCGAATCCGGCCCAGGAGAGCCGCATCATGATGATTTCTCGACGTGAATCGGGCTTCACCCTCTTGGAGATCATCGTGGTCGTGGTGATCATCGGGATCCTCGCCACGCTCATCGCGCCGCAGATCATCGGCCGCGTGGACGAGGCCCGGGTTACAGCTGCCAAGCAGGACATCCGGACCCTCGGCACGGCGCTCGATTTCTACAAGATGGACAACTTTCGCTACCCCACGACCGAGCAGGGCCTGCAGGCGCTGGTCCAGAAGCCGGACGATCCGTCGGTCAGGAACTGGCGCGCCGGGGGTTACCTCAAGGCCACGACCGTCCCCAAGGACCCCTGGGGCAACGAATACCGCTTCCTGCAGCCGGGCAGCAAGGGCGGCGACTACGACCTGTACTCCTTCGGCGCCGACGGCGAAACCGGCGGCGAAAACGCCGATGCGGACATCGGCAGCTGGAACCTCGAGTGACCGACTGAGGGATCGTGGCGATGCCCGTCGCCCGTTCGCGCCGCGCGATGCGCGGCATGACGCTCATCGAGATCCTCGTCGTCGTCCTCATCATCGGCATCCTCGCCGCGCTTGCGACGCTATCCATCGGGCTGCTCGGCGAGGACCGTGAGATCGAGAACGAGGGCCGCCGCCTCGCCGACGCAATTGCACTGCTCCAGGAACAGGCGCAGCTCGAGGGACGCGACTACGGCATCCTGCTCGAAACCGCGCGCTACGAAATCCAGCGCTTTGACGCTTTCGAGCAACGCTGGGAAGCGGTCGAAGGCGACCCGGCCCTGCGCGCGCGGGAGCTGCCGCCAGGCCTCGCGCTCGAGCTGACCCTCGAGGGCCGCGCGATACTGCTGCGACGGGAGCCCAATCCCGATGCGCGCCTGCCGCAACTCGTCGCCTGGGGCAGCGGCGACATGACGCCCTACCGCCTTGCGGTCGCGCGCCAGGGAGGCGGACGGGTCACGCTGGTCGGCGCGGCGGACGGCAGCATCGAGATCGAGCGCGGCAATGAGAAGAACTGACGAGCGCGGCTTCACGCTGGTCGAGGTCGTCATCGCGCTCGCGATCGTCGGTATCGGCATGCTGGCCGTGTTCAAGACGATCGGCGACACCACGCACAACGTCACCGAATTGCGCGACCGCAGCTTCGCGGCCTGGATCGCGGACAACCGCATCACGGAGATGCGAATTTCCGGGGAAATGCCGTCGGTCGAGCAGACCGCGGGCGAAGTGGAGTTCGCCGGGCGCCACTGGCACTGGGTGACCAAGGTCTCGCAGACCCAGGTCCAGGGACTGCGGCGCATCGACGTCAGCGTACGCCGCGACGAGGATCCGGAGAGTGCCTCGCTGGTGAACCTCGCCGGATTCGTCGGCGCGACCGCAACCGCGTCACCGACCATGCCGATCGACTGGTACACCATGAATGGCCCGGGGGGCCCGGGCGGCGAAGGTGGCGGCGAGGAAGAGGAAGACGGCGGCAACCCCGGGGACGGCGAATGACAACCCGGCGCGCCGCGCGCGGATTCACGCTGCTCGAGATCATCGTGTCAATCGCGATCCTCGCCGTCATGGGCCTCATGGCCACGCGCGGGGTCCGGGAGGCACAAGTCGCCGTCGGCAACGCCGAGTCCCATCTCGAGCGACTGCGCGCCGTGCAGCGCAGCGTGCAGCTGATCGTCTCGGATTTCCGTACCCTCACCCGCCGACCGGTGCGCGAGCCGATCGGCGACGGCATGCGCGCGACGCTGCTGCGCGACCCGAACGGGATCACGCTGGTCGAGCTGTCCCACGCCGGCTGGCCGAACGGCGCGGGCACGCCCCGCGGCACGGAACAGCGCGTCGTCTACCGGCTCGAGGACGGCAAGCTGCTCCGCGACTACTCGACGGTGATGGACGCGACCCTTGCAACGCCGCCCGTGCGGCGCGAGCTGCTGGACCGGGTCGAGCGCGTGGAGCTCCGTTACCTGACGAACGGCCGCCAGTGGATCGCGGAATGGCCGCCATTCAACAACACAGGCGACCTCAACCAGTACATTCGCCCGATCGCGGTCGAAGTGACGCTCGTGCTCTCGGACTATGGCGAGATTCGCCGCGTCATCGAGGTGGCGGGATGAGCCGGCAGCGGGGCGTGGCACTGATCACGGCCATCGTGCTGGTCGCGATCGCGACCACCCTCGCGGTGCACATCGGCACGCGCGCCGCGCTCGACCTGCGCCGAACTTCCGGCCTCGCCGCGCTCGACCAGGGCTGGCACGTGGCGCTCGGCGCCGAGGCCTGGGCCGCGGAAGTCCTGAGCGAAGACTACGAAAACGACCCGGACCTGGATCACCTGGCCGAAGCCTGGGCTCAGCCGCTCCCGGGCTTGCCGATCGACGGCGGCGAAGTGCGCGGCGCGCTCGAGGACATGCAGGGGCGATTCAACCTGAACAACCTGATCACGGGAGATCGCGAAGCGAATCCCAAGGCCATCGAGTTGTTCAGCCGGCTGCTGCTGCAAGTCGGCGCACAGCCCCGTTGGGCGACCATCATGGCGGACTGGCTCGACGTGGGCACGATACCGGACCCCGAGGGCGCAGAGGACGGCACTTACCTGTCGCAGAACCCGCCCTACCGAGCGGCCAACGGCGTCGTGGCGACGACCACGGAAATGCTGGCGCTGCCCGGCATGACGCGCGAGGAGTTCGAGCGCATCCGGCCTTATGTCGCAGCGCTTCCGGTCGGCACGACCATCAATCTCTGCACGGCGAAGGCGCCGGTGCTCGCGGCCCTCATCGAGGGCGGCACGAATTTCGGCGATGCTGAACTGCTCGCCACCAATCGCAAGGGCGGATGCTTCCCGACCAAGGATGACCTCCGGAATGACCCGAGCTGGAATGCCATCAAGGACGTCGTCGAGCAAAAGAGTGACTGGTTCCGCGCTGTGACCGCAGTCCGTATTGGCACCTCCGAATTCACGCTGTACAGTCTGATCGAGCGCAACGGCCCCACCGCCATCCGGACCGTGCTGCGTTCCACCGGCACCGAGTAGCCCCGCATGAACCAGTTCCTCGTCCTCAGACTCGCGAACCCGATCAGCTGGCTGATCGTCGGCGGCGACGGCGGCCGCCTCGGGCCGGTCGCGACCGGAGACTTCGCGGACGCCACGCCGGTCGCGGGCGAACGGCAGGTCGTGGCGATTGCGCCGGGTTCGAGCGTGACGCTTGCGCGTCCTGAACTCCCGGCGAGGGCCGGCGCGCGGCTCGCGCAGGTCGTGCCCTACGCCATGGAGGAGTCGCTCGCGGGCGAGGTCGAGCAATTCCATTTCGCCGTCGGCGCTACCGACGAGGCCGGCAGCACGCAGGTCGCGGCGGTGCGGCGCGAGGAACTGCGCGGCTGGCTCGAGGCGCTCGCCGCCGCCCGCATCGCGCCCATTGCTATCGTGCCCGACACGCTCTGCCTGCCGGAGAACCCCGGCAAGACCGTCGCCGTCATCGATTCCGGCCAGCTGCTCGTGCGCGCGCCAGGGGCCCTCCCGGTCGCGCTCGATGCGGAGCCTTTGACCGAGGCATTCACGCTCGCGGGCCTCGAGGGCGAGGAACGTCACGTGCAGCTGTTCGTATCCCAGCAGGACTGGCAGTACTCGCGCGAGATGATCGAGGCACTGCGCGAAGTGACGGGCAGCCTGGACCTGCGAGTGCTGCCCGACGGCGCGCTGCCCTTGCTCGCCGCAGGCGCCGTGCGGCCGGGCACGCTGTCGCTGCTGCAGGGTGAATTCGCGCGCCGAACCGGGTGGCGCGCGGAATGGCAGCGCTGGCGCGTCGCGGCGATCCTCGCGATTGCCGCTCTTGCACTGCACCTCGGCGTGCGCGGCTATGACCTCGTCACCCTGAACGCCGAGCAACGGCGCCTCGATACCGCCATCGAACAGGCGGCGCGAGTCGCCATGCCGGACGTCGAGCGCATCGAAGACGCCCGCGTCCAGGTCGAGCAGCGCCTGCGCGGAGCGGGAGCCAATGACCCGCAGGGCCTGCTCGCGCAGATCGCGGCCGTGGGCGGGGCACTCGCCGGCGCGCCGGGCCCGAAGCTCGAATCATTGAGCTGGCGCGACCATGCGCTCGACCTCAGCCTGCTCGCGCCCAACACCGACTCGATCGCGCGATTTGCCCAGGGCATCAACGAGCGCGGCCTCGCGGCCGACGTCACTTCGACGACCAACGATGAAAAGGGCATCCAGGCCAAGGTGCGCATAGCAACCGGAGCGGCACGATGAAATTGCGCGACTGGTATGCAGGCCTCGCCGAGCGCGAGCGCCGGACCGCGCTCTGGGGCGGCGCCGCCGCCGCGGCCCTGCTGCTCGCCGGCCTCGTGTGGCAGCTCGGCGCCTCCGTCGCGAAAGCGGAGGAGCGCGTCGACCGGCGCCGCCAGGACCTCGCCTACATCGAGGCGGCGACGCCGATAATCCAGTCCATGCCGGCGGCGCGTCCCGGCGAATCGCTGACGATCGCCGTCGACAGGATGGCACGCGAAGGCGGGTTGTCCGATCAGCTGGCCGGAATCGAGCCGGCGGCGAACGGGGCATTGCGCGCACGATTCACCGCCGCGTCCTTCGATTCCCTGATGCTGCTGCTCGCGCGCCTGCAGAAGGAGCGTGGCGCGCAGGCGGAGACCGCAAGCGTCGCGGCGAGCGGTGCGACGGGTCTCGTCGACGCGACATTCGTCATCCGCGGCCCCTGACGCGATGGCGAAGCGCGGTGTGCTTGTCGCGGCAGGCCTTGCCGCATTTCTCGTGTTCCTGGTCGCGATGGTGCCGGCGAGTCAGCTCGCCCGCCGCTTGCCCGCAGGCATCGTGGCCGACGGCCCGTCAGGCACGATCTGGTCCGGGCGCGCGCGCGGGCTCGCAGTCGCGGGTCGCCCGCTCGGCGCGCTGCGCTGGTCGTGCCGGCCGTGGCGCCTCATCCTGCTCCAGTGGTCCTGCAACGTGGGCATTCAGCCGCGGGGAGGCGAGTTGACGGGAGATTTCAGCGGCGACTTCGGCGGCGATATCGTCGGTCGCGGCATCCGCGGCAGCGTGCCGATCGCGTTGTTCGAGGGCATCGCGACGCCGCGCGGATGGAGCGGTAACCTCGAGCTCGCGCTTGACGAGCTCGCGATCGCCTCGCGCCGGCCGCAATCAGCCTCGGGCAAGCTGTTCCTGCGTGCGCTGCGCGCACCCGGCGCGAGCGGCCAGCAGCTGGGCGACTTCGAACTGGTGGTAGGCGAAGGCACGGTAGGCAGCACGACGCTCAACGGCCGCCTGCGCGACCTGGGCGGGCCACTGCACGTGCGCGGCGCCGTCGAGCTCTTTGCGGACGGCCGCTACCTGCTCCAGGGCGACGCGGCGCCCGGGCCGGGAGCCGGCCCCGCGATCTTCGACACGCTCGGCTTTCTCGGCCCGCCCGACCGCCAGGGCCGCCGCCCGTTCACCATCGAAGGAACGCTCTAGCGCAGCTCTGCCCTAAATCTCGCGCCAGGCGTCGAGGAGCGGGAAAAACAGGCCGACGCGCAGCGCCCGGCCGGGATCGAGGATTCGCAGCGCGTCCGCGTAGCGCGTGAGCTGGGCGCGATACCGCTCGAGCTCGCGGTCCAGGAACCGCTCGCGATCCCCGCCTTCGTGCCGGCTCGTCTTCCAGTCGACGATCCAGCGCGTACCGCCTGCGTCGATGAAACTGCGGTCGATCCGGAGGCTCTGCACCGACCCGCCGATCCTCGCCGTCACCGCGAGTTCGCCGACGGCATCCCGGGCTGCGGGATCGAGCAGCCGGCCGGCGAGCTCGCTCTTCAGGAAACCGTCGATGACGGCCTGCGTGCGCGTCAGCGCCTCGCGCAGGTGCGCCTCGTCCACTCCGGCGCCGCGCAACAGGCGCGCCCATGTATTTGAACGACCCGCGAGCGCTTCGCGCGGCAACCGCAGGCGCGCCAGCCGGTCCAGCTCGAGATGCACCACCTCGCCGACGGCCGCCGCAATCGTGCCCGCCCAATCGAAATCCGGGCGCACGGATTCCTCCGTCGCCCCGAGAATGCGCAGCACGGGCGCCAGCGGCAGAGCCTCCGGCTGCGGCGACTGCCAGCCGAGCGGCGTCCGCGCGAGCGCCGGCGCCGTGAGCCGCGGGCGGGCTGCGGGGTGCCCTACTTCGGCCGGCGGCGCACGCAGGCTCCGCACCCGCTCGAACTCCGTCTCCACCAGCGGCCAGAAGAATCGCAGCAGGCTGCCTGCCGGCGGCCTGCGCAGCGACTCGATGCCGTCCTTCAGCCCGGTCCGTGCATTGCCGACGAGGTGCAGCGCGCGGCGTGCGCGCGTGACCGCAACGTAGGCGACGCGCCCGAGTTCGAACTCGGCACGTTCCGATTCCAGCCTGCGCATCCACGCTTCGAGCCGATCGGTCGAACCGCCCTCTTCGCCTGATTCGCTGCGGGTGCCGAGCACGACCCCGCGCTGCCCGGGTCCCGTCGCCAGCGAAGTCCAGTACAGGAGTCGGCGGTCGCCGGCCGGCGCTGCGCGCTGCAGGTCGGGCACGATCACGACATCGAACTCGAGCCCTTTCGCCTTGTGGATCGTCATCAACTGCACGGGCGCATCGTCGCGGCCCACGGGCGACGCGCGGATGTGCTCGACCGAGGCCTCGAGGTCGGAGACTTCGGGCCAGGCGCCGGATTCTGCTTCGAGCCGGTCGAGGGCATCGAAGAGCAATTCCGCGTTCCTGAGATCCGAGGCGTCCTCGACCGTTGCCGGGCCCCCGAGTGACAGCCAGGCGGATCGCAGCCAGCCGCCCAGCGATCGCCGCCCGCGGCCGGCGATCGCCGGTTGCAGCGCCGCCTGCAGTCGCGCAAGCCGCGCGGAGCCATCGGGCGACAGCTCCGAGAGACGGGCCGGATCGCCCATCAGGAACGGAATCGTCGCCTCCGGCTCGTTGCCGGCCAGCCGATGCAGGTCGGCAAGTGTCAGTCCGCACCAGGGCGCGCGCAGGACCGCGAGCCAGGCGGTCCGGTCACCCGCGTGGAGCATGCACCGCGCGAGCGAGACGAGATCCCGGATCGCCGTGCGATCGGCGAGTGACTCGAGCTCGACCCCGCGGTAATCGATCCCGGCGCGCTGCAGCGCCGCGACGATGGCAGGAAGGGAATCGCGACCGCGCACCAGGATCGCGATGCTGGGCCGCCGGTCGCCGCCCGCCGCCGCCAGCGCCTCCATCGCGATGCGGGCGACCCGCTCACCCGTCGCCCGCTCGTTGGCATCGACGAGCGCGTGCACAAGGACCGCGTCGCCGGGCTGCGCCTCGTGCACGCACTCCGCCGGGGAGTAACGCACGGCGCCGCGCTCGAAGTCGTCGGCGCCCGGCAAGAGCGACGCGAAGCCCGCATTCACCCAGTCGACAATCGCGCGGCTCGAGCGGAAATTGCGCCGGAGCCGCAGCGCCTCGAGCGGCACGCCGCCGATCCCCTGCTGCGCCGCCTGCAGGAACAGCGTGACGTCGGCTTCGCGGAACGCATAGATCGACTGCATCGGATCGCCGACGCAGAACAGCGTGCGGCCGTCTCCGCCCTGCCAGCCCGCCAGCAGCAGGGCGAGCAGTTGCTCCTGGGCGGGCGAGGTGTCCTGGTACTCGTCCACCAGCACGTGCTGGATGCGGTAGTCGAGAGCGAGCGCAAGCTCCGTCGGTGCGGTGTCTTCGCGCAGCGCATCGCGCGCCGCCGCGGCGACGGCCGGGTGGTCGAGATTGCCGCGTTCGGCAAACAAGGCCAGCAACTCCGCGACGGCGAAGGGCAAGGCCGCGAGCAGTGCCTCGATCCGCTCCCATTGCCCGTCGGTCAGCGCGGGCGGCGGCAAGTTGCGGATGCGCTCCAGGGCCGGCGAAAAATCCGGGATCCCGGCGAGCGCTTCCAACTCGTCTTTCATGTGTTGCTTCAAGGCCGGCCAGGGCGGTCCCTCCGACGCGGCCAGGAAACCCTGCCTGCGGTCGACCGTCTTGCGAACCACGCCGTCCCGCGTGAGGAGCAGGTCGGCAAGCGCCGACCACTGCGGCACGGCGTCGGCGCGGGCTGGCGGCAAGGACTCGAACGGCGCCAGCGCCGCGAGCGGGCCCTCTGCGCCGCCGGCCGCGGCAGCCATGCGCAGCACCGCGAACAGCTCCGGAGAGACCGCACCCGCGATCTGTTCCCGGGCACGGGCGAGTTCCGCCTGCAGCGCGGCATGCAGCAGGCCGTCGATGCCCGCGCGCACGCGCACGCGATCCGGCTCGGCCATGAGTTTGGGCAACCAGACCTCCCGGGTGCCGAGCATGCCGGCGAGCAGTGCCGTGAGCCGTCGCGGCTCGTGATCGAGCGAGCGTGCGAGGCGAATGAGCGGTCCCGCGCGTTCGTCTCCGGACTCGAGCGCGCCGACCAGGCGCCGTGCCGCCTCGCGGTAAAGCGGCCGCGCGTCGTCCGCAAGCGTCGATGAGAGGCCGATGCGCGCCGCCAGCGGCAGGCGCTGCGCGAGCCAGTGATTGAGCCCGTCGATCGTCTGCACGTGCAACCGCGCCGGGTTGCGTTCGAGCTCCCAGCCGCGCGCGCGGCTGTGCGCGAGCGCGGCCGTCGCCAGTGCATGCAGGTCGCGCTCGTGCGGGCGCGCATCCGCGGCAAGCGGCCGGGTTGCTCCCGCCAGAGCGCTGAGGATGCGATGCCGCATCTCGGATGCCGCCTTGCGCGTGAATGTGATGGCGACGATCTCCTCGGGGCTGCGTACCGTTGCGAGCAGGCGCAGGTAGCGCAGCGTCAGGAGGCTGGTCTTGCCGGAGCCCGCAGGCGCCTGGACGATGAAGGAACGCCGCGGATCGATGGCCTCGCGACGCGCGTCGCCGTCGCGGTTCCCGTCAGGCGACATTGCCCGCCTCCTCGCTTGGCTCGTCACGCGCTCCCGGCGTATCCACCCGGCACAGCCCGCCGAGATGGCAGCGTCGGCAGGTCGCTGCGGCGAGCTTAGGGTCGACCGCGGCCTTGCCTGCCGCGAAATCGCGCGCGAGCGCGTCGAGCCAGGCCCACCAGTGCTCGGTGATCGCGCGCCAGTCGAATCCCTTTTGCTGGTCCTCGGTCAACGCGAATTTCGTCGCAGGCCTGACGCCGGCCAAAGTGACGGACTCGTCGCCGACGCCGACCCACTGCGCGCCCGCGAGTCCCGCCTGCGCCAGCACGACTGCGGCAGGGCGCTCCGGATGCAGCACGGCATACAGCGGCAACTGCGGCGCGTCCATGCGTGCGCCACGCCATGCGGACACACGTGTCTCGCCGGTCTTGTAGTCGAACACCACACGGTTTCCTTCCTGCGAGTCGACACGATCGACCCTGAGCCTGAATTCGAGCCCGCCGAGGCGCCCGACCAGCTCGCGCTCCGTCTCGACGACCGCGAAAGGCGCGCGGCCCCGTTCCAGCTCGAGCAATCCGCCGATCGCCCGGCATTGCCATTCGCGTTCGAGATCGCGGGCCCGCGGACCGACCACGGCCGGCACGGACTCGGCCATCGCCTGCTCGACGGCGGCCGTCACGCGCTGGCCGCAGTCGGCCGGCGCCAGCGCCAGCAGGTCGGCCTGCGAGGCAAGGCCTTGCCAGAACCGTTCCAGCGCACGGTGCAGGACGATCCCTCGAACCCGCCGGTCGATGCCCGCCTCCAGCTCCTCAAAGGGCGCTGCACCGAGGCGCATCTCCGCGAAGGCGCGAAACGGGCAGGCCGATTGGAGCTCGAGCATGCGCGCCCCGCCCGGAGCGCGATCCCCGGCAAATACGGGTGCCGGATCGGTGCCGACCGGCTCGAGCGAGCCGTTAACGAATTGCAACGTCGCGCGCGCAGGGCGTTCGTCGGGTGGCAAGAGTGCTGCGAGTTCCTCCGGCACGAGCGGAGAGGCGTCTACATCAGTGTCGTCCTCGCGCTCGGGCCAGGCCATCACGAGTTCCGTCGCCTGTGCCCGCCAGCTTTGGACGACGGCTTCCGCGGCGCGAACGCAAGCTTCCGCGGTCGCAAATGGCATGCCGAGGCGCCGCTGCACGTCGATCGGCAGGAACGGGTCGATGCGCACGGGCCGCGGCCAGCTGGCCGACGTGAGGCCCGAAACCCAGAGACTGTCGAAAGCGAGCCCGGGATCCTCCCAGCGATCCAGCACGAATACCGCCGGTTCGCCGCCTTCCGGCTGGAACGGCGTTGCTGCGAGGCCGCGAAGCTGCGCGAGCGCCTGGCCCGCAGTCAGTGCGCCCGTGAACGCGGCAAGACCCGCGAGTTCCCGCAGCAATTCGCCGAGCCGCATTGCAGCCTGCCAGTCGGAGGAGTCGAGTTCCGTCGAAGGGCCCGGCCAGCCCCAGGCAGCCAGGCATCGGCCGAACGTCTCCGCCCAGGCGGCCGCGTCACGTCGCGCAGGACCCGCGCAGGCCGCAGCCGCGGACTCGAGCGTCGCCGCCAGGACGGGCGCCGAGCCGCGGCGTGCCTCCCCGGCGAGGCCGGCAGGGTCCGCGGGGTGCATGCGGCCGTCACGCCGCAAGCGGATGTCGAGGCGCGCGCGCGCCTCCCGCTCCGTGGCTTCGCCTGCAAGATGGGCGCTGCGCACCAGGCGCGTAGCGACGGTCCAATCGCCGTGACCCAGCGCATAGACGAGGGCATCGAAGGCGAGCTCGACGATGGGACGCGACTGCAGCGGTGGACCTCCCGCCAGGTCGAACACCCGTTCGCTCGGCGCGCCGGCGAGTTCGAGCGCTGGCTGGAGCGCTGACTCGAGTGCGCGCTCGAGTCCGCCGCGTTGCCGCTCGAGGTCCGGCACGATGAGGCCGTGCACGCCGTCCGGCCGCTCGGCGAGACGCTCCTGCAGCCAGGCGAGCATGGCTGCGCGCTCCGCCTCGGGGTCGGCGGCGGCGTAGCGAAAGCACCGGCTGCCGTTCACTGCCCCGCCCGCATGCTCGACCGGCCAGCCACGTCGGGCGAGTGCCGCGAACAAGGCCGACTCGGCCGGCGCCGGATTCCGGAATCCGACCAGGAGCACCGACGCTGCTGATGGCGGCAACGCCTCATCGGCCACGAAGCGTTGCGCAAGCTCAGCGGCGTCGCAGGCGCCGCGATCCTGCAAGTCCCGCTCGACGGCCCGGGACCAGCCGAGGAACGCCTGCTGGTCGCGGGTCAACGGCCAGCGCGCAAGTTCCGTGATCTCGCCGCCGTAATTGCGCAACTGCAGCCAGCTCGCGCGTGCCCGCGCGCCGAGCTCCGCCGGATCCAGGAGATCCGGCACGTCGGCCGCAACCCGCTGCCGCCAGAGCCAGCGCATCGCGACGGACGGAACCGCGACCGGCAGTTCCACGCGCTCGGCGCCCGCAAGCCTCCACTCACGCGCAAGCCAGGCCTCGAGCGGGAGCACCTGAGCAGTCGGCCAGGCGACGCGGCCCGTTGCCAGCTGCGCGCGGTCGTGCAGGCGACGCAGGATCCGCGCCTGGCGCAAGTCCGCTGTCAGGATCAGGCCGCCCGCATCCAGGTGTGCGAGGCAGCGTGAGTTCAAAATCATGCCGGGCTCCGGTTATGGACCCGAGCTTAGCGGGTGGGCAGGCTCAGGAAGTGAGCCTCGATGAGGGTGCACTGTCCGGGCCCGTCGCGCGTCCGGCGATGAGCCGGCGCGCCGAGACCGGATCGACCTCGGGGACGGATTCGAGCAGCGTCCGCGTGTAGGGATGGCGCGGCGCCGTCAGGACCTCCGCGCAGGAGCCCGATTCCACGATGCGGCCGCGGTGCATCACGAGGATGTGGTCGGCAAGATGCGCGACGACGGCCAGGTTGTGGCTGATGAAGAGGCAGCCGAGGCCGCGCTCGCGACGAATGCGGGCGAGCAGGTTGACGATCTGGCCCTGCACCGAGACGTCGAGCGCGCTGACGGGTTCGTCGCAAACGAGGAAGGCCGGATCGACGGCCAGCGCGCGGGCGATGCATGCACGCTGCAGCTGGCCGCCGCTCAACTGGTGCGGGAACCGGCTCGCCAGCTCGCCCGCGATGCCGACCTCGCCGAGGGTCGCCTCGACGCGCGCATCACGCCCTGCCGCGGACAAACCCGGCACGAGCGCCCTGAGCGGCTCGGCGACGCTCTCCGCAATCGTCATGCGCGGATCGAGGCTGGCCGTCGGATCCTGGAACACGAGCTGCAGCTCGCGACGCAGCGGTCGAAAGCTTGCGCGCGGCAACTTGTCGATCCGCCGGTCCCGCCAACGGACCTCGCCGGCGGCAAGCGGAACCAGGCCGAGTATTGCGCGGCCGAGGGACGACTTGCCGCAACCCGACTCGCCGACGAGGCCGACGATGCTGCCCGCTTCGACCGTGAGGCTCACGCCGTTGACGGCCATGACCGGGCCGCCCTCCGCTGCCGGGCGCGGATACGTGACGGTTGCATCGCGCACGTCGAGGAGCGCGGTCACTGGGAACCATCCACGGTGAGAGGGAAATGGCAGGCCACATGGCCGACCGCAATCCTCGCGAGCGCAGGGTCGAATGCGCTGCAGCGTTCGGCGCGGTTCGGGCAGCGGGGTTCGAATCGACACCCTCGAAACGACTCGCCCGGAACCGGCGGCGCGCCCGGTATCGTCGCGAGCTCGCCGCGATCCCCGAGACGCGGCACGGACGCGAGCAAGCCGGCCGTGTACGGGTGCCGGGGCCGCGAGAGCAGCGCGGTGGCGGCAGCCTCTTCCACGACACGTCCCGCGTACATCACCGCGATACGATCGGCGAGTGCGGCGACGACCCCGAGGTCATGCGTGACGATGAGCAGTGCCATGTCGAGCTCGTCGCACAGTCGCGCGAGCAACGCCAGGACACCTGCCTGCACCGTGACGTCGAGCGCCGTCGTCGGCTCGTCGGCAAACAGCAGGCGCGGCCTCGCCATCAATGCGAGCGCGATGGCGACGCGCTGCCGCATTCCGCCCGACAGCTCGTGCGGATAGCGGGCGGCCAGCGCGCCCGCGTCCGGCAAGTGCACTCGCGCCAACATGGCGAGGGCCTCATCGCGCGCCGAACGGCGGGTGAGCGCGCTCGCGGACATTGCGACTTCCGCGAGCTGGTCACCGATGCCCCGGTGAGGGGTGAGACTCCCCGAGGCATCCTGGAACACGAAGCCGATGCCGCGGCCGCGCACGGCCGCCGCCGCGCGGGGGTCGCCGAGCAATTCGCGACCTGCAAATCGCACCGAACCGGCGGCGCGGCCGTTGGCGGCGAGCAGGCCCGTGCACGCCAGGAGGAGCTGACTCTTGCCGGAGCCCGACTCGCCGACCACTGCGAGCCGCTCGCGCGGTGCCACTGTGAGGTCCACGCCGTCCACGGCGCGGATCGCCTGCCGGCCCGAAAAATCGACCGTGAGCCCGCGGGCTTCGAGCAGCGCGCTCAACGGTCCCCCGGGTCGAGGGCGTCGCGCAGGCTGTCGCCCAGGAAATTGAAGCAGAACACCACCAGAACCAGGCAGGCGGCCGGCACCGCCAGCATCCACGGCGCCGTCTCCATTTCGGCAGCGCCGTCCGCGATCAGGTTGCCGAGGCTCGCGAGCGGCTCCTGGACACCGATGCCGAGGAAGCTGAGGAAGCTTTCGACCAGGATTGCCTGCGGCAGGCCGAGCGTCGCGTAAACGATGACCGGCCCGAGCAGGTTCGGCACGACATGGCGCGTGATGATGCGGGCAGTGCCCGCGCCCCCGACGACGGCCGCCTCGATGAAATCGCGCTCGCGCAGCGCCAGCGCCTGGCCGCGCACGATGCGCGCCATCGTCAGCCATCCGAAAGCGCCGATCGCGGCGAGGATGGTGAGCGGGCCACGCCCGAATACCACGGTCAGGATGATCACGAAGAACACCTGCGGCAGGGCATACAGGACGTCGACGAAGCGCATCGCAAGCGCGTCCACGCGCCCGCGGCAGTAGCCGGCGGTCGCGCCCCAGGAGACGCCGATCACGAGGCTGACGAGCGTTGCGGCGAGCGCGATCCCGAGCGAGACACGCAGGCCGTACAGCGTGCGCACCAGCAAGTCGCGTCCGAGTCGGTCGGTGCCGAGCCAGTGACCGCCAGCCTCGAACGGCGGAGCCGCCACGTGCGACCAGTCGATCTGGTCTTCGCGGTAGTCGAGGAGCGAGGGTCCGGCGATCGCCGAGAGCGCAAGCAGGACGAGCAGCACCGCGCAGGTCATGGCCAGCCGGTCGTGCAAGAGCGCATCGCGCGCCTCCCTCCAGAGGCTGCCGGTCACCGCCGACGCTCCACACCGATGCGCGGGTCGAGCCAGGCGTAGGCGAGGTCCGCCGCGAGGTTGAGCGCGATCATCAACGCGGCGTAGACGATGACCATTCCCATGACCAGCGTGTAGTCCCGGTTCAGCGCGCCCTGAACCAGGTGGCGTCCCATTCCGGGCAGGCCAAAGAGCGTTTCCACCACGAGCGAGCCGGCGAGCACCGACGCGGCCGCAGGGCCCGCGTAGCTCACCACCGGCAACAGGGCTGCCGGCAAGGCGTGGCGCAGGATCACCGTGCGTTCCGGCAATCCGCGCGCGCGGGCGGCGCGTATCCACGGCGCTCGCAGGACCTCGAGCAGGCTCCCGCGCATCAGGCGCGCGATGAACGCGACCAGCGGCAAGGCCAGCGCTGCGACGGGCAGCGCCATGTCGGATATCCGGCCCGGCTCCCAGCCGGCGACGGGCAGCCACCCGAGCCAGACGCCGAATACGAGCGCGAGCAGCGGGGCCACGACGAACACCGGGATCGAAATGCCGGCGACGGCGAACGCCATCACCGTGCGATCGAGCGCCTGACCGCGCGCAAGCGCGGCCAGGCTGCCGGCCGGCACGCCGAGTGCGAGCGCGAGCAGCATCGCGGCCACGCCAAGCGCGAGGCTCACCGGCAGCCCGCTGGCGATCAATTCGCCGACAGTGAAGTCGCGGAATTTGAACGAGGGACCAAAGTCGCCCTGCAGCAGGCCCCTCACGTAGCGGCCGAACTGGACATGCATGGGCAGGTCGAGGCCGTACGCGGCCTCGAGGTTGGCGCGAATCTCCGGCGGCAGCGCCTGCTCCTCGTCGAACGGGCCACCCGGCGCGAGTCGCATCAGCAGGAAAGCGAGAGCGACGACCAGCGCCAGTGTCGGTATCGCGCCCAGAAGACGGCGCAGGACGAATGCGATCGTGACCATCCCGTGCCTGAGATAATACACCTAAGCCATTGAATATAAGAACGATGTAAGGCGGTGCGCCCGCGAATCCGATACCATTCGCGCGGGCAGCGGAGCGGCGTGAATGCGGAGAATCCTGGTCGGCATCAAGCGCGTCATCGACTACAACGTTCGGGTGCGCGTGCGCCCGGACGGTACCGGCGTCGTGACCGAAGGCGTCAAGATGAGCGCCAATCCCTTCGACTCCATTGCGCTCGAGGAGGCGCTGCGTCTCAAGGAGCGTGGCGAGGCGGACGAGGTCCTGGCGGTCAGCGTCGGCCCGATCGAGTCACAGCAGCAACTGCGCGATGCGCTCGCGATGGGCGCGGACCGCGCCATCCTGGTCAAGTCCGACACTGCGCTCGAGCCGCTCGCCGTTGCGCGCGTGTTGCTGGAATTGGTGAAACGCGAGAGCCCGCGACTCGTGATCCTCGGCAAACAGGCGATCGACGACGACTGCAGCCAGACGGGGCAGATGCTGGCGGCCCTCTGGGACCGGCCGCAGGCGACCTTTGCGTCGAAGCTGGAGATCCAGGGCGATGCCGCACGCGTCACGCGCGAAATCGACGCAGGCCTCGAGACCATCGAAGTCGACCTGCCGGCCGTGGTGACTACGGACTTGCGGCTGAACGAGCCGCGCTACATCAAGCTGCCGGACATCATGAAGGCGAAAAAGAAGCCGCTCGACGTGGTCGAGCTCGCAACGCTCGCCGTGGACGTCGCGCCCGTGCTCAAGGTCGCCCGATACGAGGCGCCCCCGCAGCGTCAGAAGGGAATCATGGTCAAGGACGCCGCCGAGCTCGTCTCGGCGCTCAAGCAGCGGGGGCTTGCCTCATGACGCGCGTCCTCGTCGTCGCCGAGCACGCGGCCGGCAAGCTCAATGGCTCCGCAGCGAAATGCATCGCCTGTGGAGCGTCGGTTCCCGGCGCGGAAGTGTGTGTCGCCGTCCTCGCGGCGGACGGCGCAGGAGTGGCCGCGGAAACTGCGAGGCTCCGGGGCGTCACGCGAGTGCTGCACGTCAGGAATCCCGCCAACGAACCCGCGCTCGCGGTTGTGCTGGCGCCCCAGGTCGCAAAGCTCGCCGCGGGATTCGACCTCGTGCTCGGGCCGTCGACCACGTTCGGCAAGGATCTCATGCCCCGTATCGCCGCCCTGCTCGGCGCGCCGCAGCTGAGCGACGTCATGGCCGTCGAATCTGCAACGCGATTCCGCCGCCCGGTGTACGCCGGCAATGCCATTGCAACCGTAGACGCCCCTTCCGGCCGGCCGGTTGTCGCCACCGTGCGGGTTGCTTCGTTCGCCGCCGCACCCGCGGGCGGCCCTGCACCGATCGAGACGGTGGCGCTCGACGTACCGCTGCCGACCTCCACGCGTTTCGTGTCGGTGTCTGCGGCCCGCAATGACCGCCCGGACCTGCAGTCGGCGTCGCGCGTCGTCTCGGGCGGCCGCGCCCTCGGCAGCGCCGACAACTTCAAGCTCATCCAGGGGCTGGCGGACAAGCTGGGCGCAGCGGTCGGCGCCTCGCGCGCCGCCGTGGACGCCGGCTACGCGCCCAATGAACTGCAGGTCGGCCAGACCGGCAAGATCATCGCGCCGGAGCTATACGTCGCCATCGGGATCAGCGGCGCGATCCAGCACCTGACCGGCATCAAGGACGCCCGCACGATCGTCGCGATCAACAAGGACGCGGAAGCGCCGATCTTCGAGGTAGCCGACCTCGGGCTGGTCGGCGACCTGTTCAGCCTGGTGCCGGAGATCGAGAAACTGCTGTAGTCGCGTACAGCAGCCAAATGGACAACGCGACGATCGTGAGCCAGGTGCCGGCCGTCCCGTAGAAGCGACCAAAACTGCGGCCAGTATTGCGCGACAGCCCCAAAGCGTGCAGGACGCGGCTCACGACCAGCACCAGGCCCGCGGCGTGCACGGCCGGCCCCGGAAGCCCGGTCAGCTCCGCGAGCACCAGGAGCAGTACGGCAAACGGAACGTACTCGACGAAGTTTGCCTGCACGCGCACTGCCTGCTGCATCGCCTCCTCCGTACCCGTGCCGAGCGGCCCCCGAAAGCGCCGCCGTGCGAACACGACCTGCGCCGACAAGGCAATCAGCAGGAGCCCGAGCAGCCCCGCGTACAGGATGGACACCGGCCCGGCGATCATGGGGAAACCTAGAGGGATGCGAGCACGTGCTCGGCGCTCGAGACCTTGAACTCGCCCGGCCCCTCGACGTGGACCTGCCTGACGACGCCGTCCTCGATCACGAGCGCAAAGCGCTGGCCGCGCATCCCCATGCCGAATCCACGGGCGTCGAGCTCGAGCCCGAGCGCGCGCGCGTAGTCGCCGTTGCCATCGGCGGCCATGACGATTGCCTCGCCGACGCCGGCGGATTTTCCCCAGGCGTTCATCACGAACACGTCGTTGACCGCCATGCAGACGATCTTTGCGACGCCCTTGCCCTCGAGCGCCGAAGCCTTGTCGACGAATCCGGGCAAATGCTTCGCGCTGCAGGTCGGGGTAAAAGCGCCAGGGACCGAGAACGGCACTACCCGCCCCTTGCCGAGGAGCTCGGCCGCCGTCACGTTCACCGGGCCGTCGGCGCCCATGGTCTTGAGCTTGCCGTCCGGGATCCGGTCGCCTGCCTGGATGGTCATTGTCGCGTTCCTTCCATTGGTGGGTTCAGCCTGCCGCGCGGCGCGCGCCGGGAAACGGGCCGGCTTTCGCCAGCATGCCGGGCACCGCATGGCCCACGTGCTGCTCGACCCAGCGCGCCGTGTCGATCGCGCACCCGAGGTCGACGCCGGTCTCGATGCCCATGCGCCCGAGCATATACGCGAGGTCCTCGGTGGCGATATTGCCCGTGGCGGCAGGCGCGAACGGGCAGCCGCCCAACCCACCGAGGCTCGCATCGAGCACTTGCGCGCCCGCCATGACAGCGGCGTAGGCATTGGCCAGGCCCGTGTTGCGCGTGTTGTGGAAGTGCCCGCGCAGCGCCACGCCAGGCACTGCCTCGGCGACGCGGCCGAAGATTTCCATGACCTGAGCGGGCACGCCAACGCCGATCGTGTCTGCGATCGCGATCTCGAAGGGCGCAGCCTGCGCGACTTCGCTCGCAATCTCGACCACGCGCGACGCGGGCACTTCGCCCTCGAACGGGCAACCGAAAGCCGCCGAGATCGTGACCTGCGCCCGGATGCCGGCGGACCGGGCTGCGACCGCGATCTCGCGCCAGGCGCGGATCGATTCCGCGCCGGTCACGCCCTGGTTGCGGCGATTGAACTCGTCGGTCGCGAATACGACCATGCCGACCTCGCGGCAGCCCGCGGCGACGGCGCGCTCGAAGCCGGCGCGATTCAGCACCAGGCCGATGTAAGTCACGTCGTCGCGGTGCGGCAGGCCCGCGAATATCGCCTCCGCGTCGGCCATCCGTGGCACCCGCCTCGGGCTCACGAAGCTGGCGACTTCGATGCGGCGGATGCCTGCGGCGAGCGCACGCCTGATGAATTCGAGCTTGACGGGCGTTGGCAACTCTGCGGATTCGTTCTGCAGGCCGTCGCGCGGTCCGACCTCTACGATCCCGATGCTGCGCGGCGCCTTCATGGACACGAATTGTAACGCCCTGGATGCGGCGCCTGCGCGCCGCGGCCGCGTGATCCCTCAGCCTGACGCGAGGGTCAGGTGGCGCTGGACCAGAGGGCGGCAACGTCCTTCGACTTGGCGTTCGCAACGCCTGCAGCCGTGAAGGCCTTCTTCGCTTCCGCCGATTTCTTCTGGTTGGCAAGCGCGACGCCGAGCACCATGTTGACGTCGTCCGCGCGCTTCAGGTTGCCCTCGGTGACCGCGCGCTGCGCTGCCTCGGCCGCCTTCGGGTAGTTCTTCAGCGTGAAGTAGGCTGTGGCGAGTTTGGCCTCGAGCTCGCCGCTCTTGGTCGCCACGGCCTCCTTCTCCTGCTGCGCCAGCGTCCCCTTCAGGCGCTCAGCCTGTCCCTTGGCATCCACCAGCAGGCGATTGTTGCGGTCGTCCTTCTTGATGGCCCCCGCCGCCATGCCCTTTTCCAGCGCTACGACCGCTTCTCCGGGGCTCGAGAGATCGAGCGCCGCCTCGGAATACTTCGAGTAGTGTTCGCCCGACAGGATGCCCTTGGCGAGCCCGAGCCGGTAGACGTTGATCATGACGACGGGGTCTCGCTCCGAGGCGATTTCGTAGGAGTTCGCCAGGTACTTGAACGTGTCGGCGCTGGGCGCGACCGCAAACCAGCGCTGAAGCGTCTGGCCAGCCTTCACCTTGTTGTTGGTCTCGGTGTAGGCCGAATACAGCATGGCGAGCAGTTTAGCGTTCTGCTTCGAGCGTCCGGCCTTGTCATTGGCCGCGATCGCCTTCTCGAGTGTCGTCGACGCCCGACCGAAGTCCTTCAGCGCGACCTGGGCGCTGCCGAGCATCGTGAGGTCGTCTGCAGTCAGCGCTCCCTGTGCCGCGAGCTTGTCGAAGGTCGCGGCCGCGCCCCGATAGTCCTTCAGCCAGTACTGGGTCGTCGCCCTGAGACGCAGCTTGCGTGTGAGTTCCGCACCAGTCACACGCCCGGTCGCCAGTCGCTCGTCCACGGTAGCCAGCACGAGCTTGTGGTCTTGGGCGCTGCTCGCGGCCCAGAGCAGGAGCTCATTGATCCCCTGCTCCTCCTGCGGCGACAGCGGGGCCTTGGCCTTCGCTTCCTTCAGCAGGCGGATTGCCTCGCCATAGTTGCCCTTCTGGCCGGCTGCTTGTGCCTGTGCAGCCTTGTCTGCGAGTTCCTTGCGCCAGCCGCCTTGCGTCTGCGCCAGGGATTCACCCGGCAACGCCGCGAGAACGAGCCCCGCAACCGCCAGCACCAGGTGCGCCGCCATTGCCCCGGCGCGGAACATTGAAGTCTTTGGCATCATCTGCTCACTCTCCTGCAGAATCGGCCGCCGGGGCCGTACCCTCGCGCGCGATGCGCGCCAGCCACAAGTCCGCGATGCGCCCGAGGTAGCTGCCCTCCGGCGCTGCCGCCTTGGCGGCTTCGAATGCCGCGCGCGCCTCGTCCTTCTTGCCGAGTTCGAGCAGCGCCGATCCGAGCAGGAGATTCGCGTCGTCGAGCCGCGCGACCCCGCCCTTGGCGATGCCGCGACGGACCAATTCGACCGCCTGCGCATAGTCGCCGGTGCTGAAGAAACCGAGGCCCACCTTGACGTCCACTTCGCCCTTCGGATTCTTGGCCGCCGAGGCCGCCTCGCCGGGCAGGGACTTCTTGTCGGAGGCCACGGCATTCTTCGCTTGCGTCACGAGCTGCTGGTTGGACGAGGCGTTCGGGACGATGCCTTCCTTGATACCGCGCTCAATGCCCCGCTGTGCCTCGCCCGGGCTGCCGGATACGAGCGCCGTATCCGCATAGGCAAGGTAAGCGCCAACGGTCGCAAGCCCGCCCTCCGGGTCGCTCGCCGCGAGACGGTAGGCGTTCAGCATGACGATGCGGTCATCGCTGGATTGCGCCTGGTAGAGCGCAACGATCCTCCCGTAGTACTCCTTGTCGGGATACTGGGTGACCAAGGCCTCCAGGTTGGAAAGTCGAGCGGCATTGTCCTTGGTCTCGATGAAGCAGCGGTCCCGCAACTGAAACCACATCTCTTTGGGCTTCTCGTTGCGGCTCTTGGCCAGGTCGATCGCCTTGCCAAGGTTCTGGCAAGCTTCCGCGTACTGGTTCGACTGCATGTACAGGCGGCCGAGCGTCTCGAAATCTTCGGGCACGACTTCGGAATCCGATTCCACGTATTTCTGGAAGTGCTCGAGCGTCCTGGCGGTGTCCTTCTTCGCGCTGTAGTGCGCGGCGAGCTGGCGGTGCATCGCGCCGACGTTCTGCGGCTCCGCGTAGCCCTTGGCCAGGAAATCCTCGATCGCAGCGGCGAATTCGTCCGCGTCACCGGCGCCCTGGGCAGCCTGCAGACGCCAGGTCGCGACAGCCTTGAGGTCGTCGGGCGTCGGCGTCGGCAAGGACGCGAACTGTGGCAGCGCGGCAAGCACCTCGTCCCACTTCTTGGCGTTCACCAGGTTCTGCACGGGAGCCCCGAGCTTCTTGAACTCCTTGCTGTAGTTGGCTTGCGCCGCCTGCGGCTGGGCGGCCGCCTCCTTGTCCTTGGCGACGGCGAGCGGCAGGACTGCGACCGTGACGGCGAGCGCTGCTGCCGGCACTGCGAGAACCCTCAGGCACCGTTTCCAGGCTGTCATCGTGCTCATCCTTCTGTCTACGGTTGTCCGCCCCCTTCCTGGCGTGGGGCGGGTTTATACCCCAAAACCCGTGCGGCTGTCTTCCAGCGCCTCTATCGATGGACTCCCACCCTGGCGACGGGTTCCAGCGTCGAAAATATGCTTCCCGGTTCAGCCGGTGTTCAGCCGGACTACCCAAGAAAAAGGCCCGCAAGTGGCGGGCCCGTTTGGGGTCACCCCGGGTCTCACTGCGGCTAACCGCCGCCGGAGCCGGCCGGCGGCTCGCCGATGAATCCGACCTTACGGATACCTCCCCGCTGCAGGACGGCGAGCGTGTCCGCCAGAGCCTCGAAGCGCGCGCGCTTGTCCATGCGGATATGCACTTCGGGCTGGGGATCCTTCACCGCTTCCGCCAGCACGTAGTTGAGCAGTTGCGCCCTGTCGACGCTGTTCTCGTTCCAGTAGATCGAGCCGTCGAAGTCGATCGAGAGATTGATGTTCTCGGGCTTCGTGTCGGTCGGCCGGTTGATCTCCTTGGGCAGGTCGATCTTTACCGCCTGTGTCATCACCGGAACCGTGATGATCATGATGATCAACAGCACCAGCATGATGTCCACGAGCGGAATGACGTTGGGCTCGACCATCGGGTCGCCCTCGCCATGACCGACCTGGATCGCCATGGCTTACTTTCCGGAGACGCGCGAGCCGGCGACCAGGGCCGCCTCGACGTCATGGGCAAAGTAATTGGCCCTCTCCATCAACGCCTTGTTGCCGCGCAGCAGGCCGTTGAAGCCGAGCACCGCCGGCACCGCGACCGCGAGACCCATGGCCGTCATGATCAGCGCCTCGCCGATCGGGCCCGCGACCTTGTCGAGGGATGCCTGGCCGGCGATCGAGATGCTGATCAGCGCGTGGTAGATGCCCCACACCGTGCCGAACAACCCCACGAACGGCGACGTGGCGCCGACGGATGCCAGCACGACCATGCCGCTCTGCAGGCTGGACTGCAGCATCGTGGTGCGCTTGTCGATGTGCGAGCGCACCCAGTCGGCGAGCTCGATCTTGCTCGTGACGCTCGCGCTGCGCTTGTGGTGCTCCACCGCCTGCAGGCCGTCCTGGGCGATGTCCCGGAACGGATTCACCTTGCCCTTGAGCTTGGCGACGCCTTCCTGGATGGACCCAGCCGACCAGAAGCTGCTCTCGGCCTCGCTCGCGACCTTACGGAGCACGCGCTGGTCGAGCCACTTGTTGATCATGACGAGCCATGACCAAAGCGACATGACGATCAGGATGACGAAAACGCCCTTGCCGACATAGTCGCTCTGTGTCCAAAGCGCCTCGATGCCGTACGGGTTGTCGGTAGTCAAAGTTTCACCGGCCATTCTGCAATCCCTCTGACAGTAAATACGCTCCGGACTGCCCGGCGCCAGATCGCGGCCCCGCACCTGTCCGGTCCCTCTCTATGCCTGCCGCGTCACTCCAGCTTGAAGACGATCGGCACCGAAACCTGTGAATCGACCGGCTGGCCGTCGCGCTTGCCCGGCTCGAACGGCAGCCGGCGCACGACGCACTCGATTGCCGCATCGAGGCGCGGGAAGCCGCTGCTCTGCGTGACGCTCACCGCACCGGCCTTGCCATCCGCGCCGACCGTGATCGTCGCCACCACGCGGCCTTCCTCGCTGAGGCGGCGCGACGCGGACGGGTAGCAGGCGGATATCGCGGCCGCGATGCGATCGCTGCGAGACTTGAAGCGGGCGGGCGTGATCTGCACCTGTCGCGCCGGCGTCTGCGCCTGCGCACGCGGAGTCTCCTGCACCTTGGCCGTGATCGCCGAGGACGGGCCTTTAAACGCCGGCAGGTCGATCAGCGGCGGCGGCACGACGGGCGGCGGCACGTCCACCGGAGGCGGCGGCGGCGGCTCGTCGAGATCCTCCGGCGGCGGTGGCGGCGGCGGCAGATCCATGATCGAGAAGTCCTGGACCAGGTTCAGGCCGGCGCGCACGAGGCCCTGCTTCAAGGCCCAGAAAAAACCGAGGTGCAGGATGATGATGCCGATGAAAACGGCCGTGGTCCGGGAACCGCCTGCGGAATAGGTATTTGCCATACCGGACCTGACTCACCCCTCGTCCGTTCTAGCCGGCCGCATGCCCGAATTCCGGGCGGCGCCCCCTGCCATTTCTTCTCGAAGCACCCGGTGAGGCGCCCCGTTTCCCGGCTACGGCCACCTTAGCGGTTGGCCGAAACGACTGCAAGCACCGACATAGGCAGCTTCGGCTATCGCTCGCGGAGCATACCAAACGCCCTGCAGATCGCACTCTTTGTCAGTTCAGGCGGAAGACAATCGACTGCCGGACCTCGGCGGCAACCGCACGCCCGTCGCGGCGGGCAGGCTGAAATCGCAGGCGACCGACGACGCAATCCACGGCCGCATCGTGCCGGAGGTAGCCCGTGCCCGCCAAAAGAGACCAGGATGCTGCGCGACCCTCGGCGTCGATGACGATGTCGACCTGCGCGCGCCCTTCATTGCCCAGCCGGCGCGCGGACGATGGGTAGCAGGTGTCAATCAGGGCAGAAAGCCGGGAGTCGCGCATGTCGAGCGTCGGCGGCCGGTAATGCCCGACCGGTGAGCCGATGACGGATGAAGCCGTGCCATCTGCATCGCCTGCAAACGTCTCGATCGGCGCCACCTCCTCCCGGATCGAAGGCAAGACCAATGCGGGCTGCGCCACCGGTTCGGGCGAGTACTCGCCCGGTTCAGGCAGGACTGGCACGGCTCGTTTGAGCGGTTCTGATGGATTTGGAAGCACGTACAGTGGTGGCGGCAGCATCACGACACGAGGGCCGGTGACCCTGTCATTCGCCACGACGATTAGTATCGCGACATGCAGCAGGGCAACCGCCGCCAGGATCGCCGACTGGCGCGGTGCCTGAGCAAGGACCGCAGTTGTCATATGTCACCTCCGTGGCCACCTCATCGGCTTGAACGCGGGTCAAGGCCAACCGGGGTTGACGACTTATGGCGAAGCCTTTCGGTCAGGTGCGCGAGGCAGCGCCACGCTGCTCGCGGGCGAGGATCACGGTGACCCCGGCGAGCGTCAGCAGGCCGCCGACAATCATGCGCACGTCCATGACATCGCCGAGGAGCAGTACCGAAAACAGGACGCTGAAAAGCGGCGTCAGCACCGTGACCGGCGCGACGCTCGAGACAGGGTAACGGCGGACGAGGGCAAAGTAAGCCGTGTGCGCGACGAGGCTCGACATCACGGCCGAGTACAGGAGCGCAGTCCAGCCCATTGCGTCAGCGGATCGAAGGCTTTCGACCTGGCCGCCTTCCAGCAGCAGCGACAGCGGCAGGAGGAGCGGCAAGCTGCCCCAGGCAAGCCAGGCCTGCAGCTCGAGTGGCTCGAGTTCGCGCACGCGCTTGATCGCGACGAGGCCCACCGCGCCCATGAACGCAGCGATCACGATCAGCAGAAACCCGGACCAGGAACGGAGTACGCCCGGGCTGTAGCCGACCGTCACGACGCCGGCAAAGGCCATGCCGATGCCGAGCCAGCGCCGCCAGTGGATGCGCTCATCCAGCAGCAGCACGGACAGCAGGGTTGCAAACGGCACGCCGAGCTGGCCGGCAATGGCGACCGACGACATGCTTTCCGAGAGCGCGACGCCCGAGTACATGAGCGCGAATTGCAATCCGCCGCTGCAGATTGCCGCGGTCAGCAGCCAGCGCATTTGACCGCGCCGGATACGCAACCACGGCCAGACGGCAAGTGCAACGATCAGGAAGCGCAGGAAGGTCACGAAAATCGGCGGGAAGCGGTCAGCGCTCAGCTTCACCGCGACGATGTTGAACCCCCAGATGCCGTTGATGATGACCAGCTGCGCGAGATGCGAGCGGTGCAATTCGCTCAACCGGGCATCACCAGTTCGGGCGCGGGAGGCCGCAGGTTGTAGTGCGAGGCCATCGCATGGCCATAAGCGCCTGTGCCTGCGATCAGCAGGATGTCGCCTTCCTCGCAGCGCGGCAGGCGACAATTGCGCGCCAGTTCGTCACCGCTCTCGCAGATCGGTCCCACGACCGTGCAGGACTGGACGTCGGGTTCGCCGAGCCGCGTCAGGTTGCGCACCTCGTGGTGTGCACCGTAGATGGCCGGACGGATGAGCGAATTCATGCCGGTCGCGACGCCCACGTAACGCCTGTCGCCCTTGCCCTTCGTCTGTGTCACGCGGGCCAGCAGGACGCCGGCCTCCGCGACCAGGTAGCGGCCAGGCTCGAGCCAAAGCGTCAGGGCCGGGTGCGCAGTCATGAATCTGCCAAGCTCACGGTCAAGGCCGGCGAGATCGACTGGCGGTTGGCCGGGCCGGTCGGGTACGCCGAGCCCTCCGCCGAGGTTCAAGACCCGCGCGGCCGGGAAAGCGCCTGCCTCGGCGGCCAGGACCCGAGCAGGCTCCAACCAGCTCTCGAGGTCAAAATTGCCGCTGCCCCCGTGCGCGTGCAGACCGACCACGCGCGCCCCGGAGCGCGCCACCGCCTCGGGCAGGTCGCAAAACTCTTCCGGCGGCACGCCAAACTTCGAATGGCTTCCGCCGGTGCGGACTTTTTCGTGATGGCCCCGGCCGGCTGTCGCGTCGAGCCGCAGGAATATCTCGCGATCCCGGAACAAGGGCGCCCAGTCCCGAAGCACTTGCAGGTTGTCCACCGTGACGCGGATTCCGCGTTCCAGCGCCCAGCGGTACTCCGATTGCGGGGCAAAGTTGGGCGTGAACAACAGCCGGTCGAGCGTCAGTCCCGGAAGCGTTTGGAAGACACGCTCGAGCTCGGCGCGCGAGACGCATTCAAAGCCAAGTCCTGCGGCGGCGAGCTGTTCGAGAATCGCGGGATGCGGGTTCGCCTTCAGCGCGTACAGCACGCGCGCAATCGCCCGCAGGGCCGAGAGTTCCGCTGCCCGTGAGCGAACCGTTGCGAGGTCATAGACGTAGGCACAGTCGCGATCGCCGAGCAGGGCCGCGAGTGCGGCCCGTCGCGCTTGCCACCAGGGCGTGGCGGCCGGTTCACTCATCGCCGGACATCCGGCGGCGCCAGGCGACCTCGCGCGCTCAAGCCTCGTCGACGTCGTGGAATTCCCGCAACTCGCGCTGCAGGCGCTTTTCGGCAAGGACGTCTTCCACCCGGCTCCAGGCTGACTGCTGGACCGGACGCTTCGGACCCTTCGGCCGGCGCTCGACCACGATCAACCGGTCGAGGTCGCCATCCTGTTCTGCGGATCCCCCGAGGAAGTCGTCCTCGAGGTCGAAGGATTCGTCATTGCGCTCTTTCATTCCGTAGAATTCCTAGAGAAAACAATGAGTTCGCAGCAAACCCAGCTTGCGTAGGGCTGCGCAATATATACGAAAAGTGGCAATAATCAACCGGCGCCGGCCGGGACGGCCGCGCCGGCGTCAGCAACGGGCGATCAGCCGCCCTCGCAGGCCTGCAGGCATTCGCTGTATTTGTCGTCGCAGGCCTGGACCTTGCCTGAATCGCCCTCGGCGTCCTGCATGCACTTGTCCGACGCAAGGTCGCACCTCTCGACGCACTTCTCGTCCGCGTAGGTGCGCGCATCGGATAGCGCGCGCGCCTCCGGGCGGATGTCGTCCGTAAGGGCCGGCAATGCCGCGAGCGCACCCAAAAGCGCGAGCGTGAGACTGGAAATCCTGCGCATATTCATGGTCCTCGAACCCTCCGGCAGGGCTTATCTATACGGCACCGCGCGCCAGCCTGCAATCTGGCGCTCCTACCTTGCGGCGATGCTCCTGAACGCCTCCTGAACGGGCCGCGCGATCAGGCGAGCCAGCCGCCGTCGACGGTCAGGCAGCTTCCCGTGGTGTAGGACGCGGCATCAGAGACCAGGTAAACGACGGCGCCCGCCATCTCATCCGGCTGTGCGATGCGTCCGAGCGGAACCAGGCGCTCCAACGCAGCGCGGTGCCCGGCATCCTGGTGAATGGCGGCTGCAAAGCGCGTCTCGACGACCCCAGGGACGAGTGCATTGACCCGGATTCCCTGGCGCGCCCATTCGCGAGCGAGGCCCTGGGTCATGTTGACGATCGCCGCCTTGGTCAGGGAGTAGCAGGCCTGGCCGTCCATCGGGCGGAACGCGTTGACGGACGCGACATTGACGATCGCTCCCTTGCCCTCGCGCAGCATGCGTCGCGCGGCTTCGACCGAAGTCCAGAAGTAGCCGCGTATGTTCACGTCGACGGTCTTCTGCCAGGCGGCGAGGTCCATGTCGAGCGCGGGACCGTAGTAAGGGTTGGTGGCCGCGTTGTTGACGAGAATGTCGAGCCGGCCGTGTCGCGTGTCGATTGCCGCGAGCGTCGCCTCGATTGAATCAGGCTCGCCAATGTGGCAAGCGTGAGCGCTCGCCTGCCCGCCCGCGGCGCGAATCTCCGCCACGACCGACTCGCAACCCTCGAGCTTGCGGCTCGCCACGGCGACGGTCGCTCCATGCCGCGCGAGGGCGAGCGCAATGGAGCGGCCGATGCCGCGGCTGCCGCCGGTGACGAGCGCGACGCGCCCGGAGAGATCGAATTCGTCGCCTGCCAAGTCGCGCCGCCTCCCGTCGCGTGACGCGCGGCGTCATCGTAGCACCCGGGAGTGCGCGCACCGCCGCTACAATGACGCGCATGCTGATTCCGCGCCGTGACCTCGACTTCCAGCTGTTCGAGGTGCTCGACTGCGCGGCGCTCACGCGATTTTCACGTTACGCAGAGCATGACCGCGAGGTCTTCGCGGGCGTGCTGGATTCCGCATATCGAATCGCGGCCGAGCGTTTCGCGCCCTTCGCCGCCGCCTGTGACCGCGATGAGCCACGCATCGTACATGGACGCGCCTGGACGATCCCGGAAACTCGCGCGGCGCTCGCGGCCTACAACGAGGCGTCATTCACCGCGGCGACCTTCGACACGGACGACGGCGGCCTGCAGCTCCCGATCTCGGTCGCCAAGGCCTGCACCGCGGTGTTCTCGAGCGCGAACGTGGCGTTCCATTCCTACGCCGCGCTGACCGCCGGCGCCGCTGACCTCCTGGTCGCCTTCGGAAGCGAAAGCCAGCGACGACGATTCGTCCGCCCGATGATCGCGGGACGCTTCACCGGCACGATGTGCCTGTCCGAGCCGCATGCCGGATCGTCACTCGCCGACATCCGCAGCCAGGCGCGGCCGGGTGACGACGGCCACTATCGCCTTTCGGGCACGAAGATGTGGATCTCGGGCGGTGACCACGACCTCGCGGAGACCATCGTGCACCTGGTACTGGCGAGGCTCCCGAACGCACCGCCCGGCACCCGCGGCATCTCGCTGTTTGCAGTGCCGCGCGACCGCGTGCACGAGGATCGATCGCTTGGCGAGCCGAACGACGTCCGCCTGGTGGGCCTGAATCACAAGATGGGCTGGCGCGGCACGACCAATGCGGTGCTCGCGTTCGGGGAGCGCGGCGCCTGCCGCGCAGAACTCGTCGGCGAGCCGCACCGCGGTCTCGAATACATGTTCCACATGATGAATGCCGCCCGCATCGGCGTCGGCACCAATGCCGTCGCGCTCGGCTACGCCGCCTACGGCGAGGCGCTCGCCTACGCGCGCGAGCGCCCGCAGGGGCGCCTGCCGGGCGCGAAAGATCCCGCCTCCCCGCCGGTCGCGATTTTCAGGCATGCCGACGTGCGACGCATGCTGCTTGCGCAGAAGTCTTGGGTCGAGGGAGGGCTCGCGCTCGTGCTCTATTGCGCACGGCTCGCGGACGAGGAACGTTGCGCGCCTGACGCCGGAACGCGTGCGAATATTCACGGCTTGCTCGAACTGCTGACGCCGATCGCGAAATCCTGGCCGAGCGAGTATTGCCTGGAGGCCAACAAGCTCGCCATCCAGGTTCACGGCGGCTACGGATACACGCGCGACTTTCCGGTCGAGCGCCTGTATCGCGACAACCGGCTGAACCACATCCACGAGGGCACGCACGGCGTCCACGGGCTCGATTTGCTCGGGCGAAAGGTACCGATGCTGGACGGAGCCCCGCTCAAGGACCTGTTCGCGCGGATCGCGGAAACGACCGGCGCTGCGCGCCGCGAAGAGTCCCTGGCAGCCCACGCCGAGGCGCTCGACGCCGCCGTCGCGGACGTCGGCACGACGACGCTCGCGATCATGCAGGCGCTCGGGCAAGACCCCGGACTTGCACTTGCGAACGCGACGATTTACCTGGACTCGCTCGGCCACGTCGTGGTCGCCTGGCGCTGGCTCGCCCAGGCGCTGGCCGCGCGATCCGCGCTCCAGGCCGCGACGGCAGGCGATCGGGATTTCTACGCCGGCAAGCTCTCCGCCTGCCGCTTCTTCTTCCGCCACGAGCTGCCGCGTACCGGCCCCGCGCTGCGCCTGCTGCGCTCGCTCGACGACACCGCGCTCGCCATCCCCGACGGCGGGTTCTAGGACAACTCTGCCCTAGACGGCGAGCGGCCGGTATTCCATCCCGAGGTCGCGCGCGACCGCCTCGTGGGTTATGGCGCCCTCGTGTACGTTGAGGCCGGCCGCGAATCCTGCATCCCGCGCAAGTGCCTTGCGCCAGCCGAGGTCGGCGAGCGCGCGCACGTAGGGCAGCGTCGCGTTGGTCAGCGCGAAAGTCGAGGTGCGCGGCACGGCGCCCGGCATGTTCGTGACGCAGTAGTGCACGACGCCGTCCACGAGGTAGGTCGGGTCCGCGTGTGTCGTCGGCTTGCTGGTCTCGAAGCAGCCGCCCTGGTCGATCGAGATGTCGACCAGCACGGCGCCCTTCTCCATGCGCCCCACCATGGCGCGGGTGACGAGCTTCGGCGCCGCAGCACCCGTCACGAGTACGGCACCGATCACGAGGTCGGCCTGGATCACGAGCCGCTCGACCGCTTCGGTCGTCGAGTAAGCGGTCTCGATCTGGCTGCCGAATTGTGCGTCGAGCTCGCGCAGGCGCTTGAGCGAGCGGTCGACCACGGTCACTTGCGCGCCGAGCCCGACCGCCATCTGCGTGGCGTTCGCACCGGCGACTCCGCCCCCCAGGATCACGACGCGCGCGGGCGCGACGCCCGGGACGCCGCCCAGCAGCACGCCGAACCCGCCGTACGCCTTCTGCAGCGCGGTCGCACCGACCTGGATCGACATGCGACCTGCGACTTCGCTCATCGGCGTAAGCAGCGGCAGCGAGCGGTCGGGCACCGTGACGGTCTCGTAGGCAATCGCCGTAACGCCGGACTTCGCGAGCGCCTGGGCCTGGTCCTTGTCTGCGGCCAGGTGCAGGTACGTGAACAGCAACTGGCCCTTCCGGAGTTGCGCGCACTCCGGCAACTGCGGCTCCTTCACCTTGACGACCATGTCCGCCTCGGCGAAGACGGCCTTCGCGTCCGCGACGACGCTCGCTCCCGCGTTCCGATAAGCCTCGTCGCCGATGCCGATGCCGATGCCGGCACCCGCCTGCACGATGACCTGGTGGCCGGCGGCCACCAGCTCACGCACGCCCGCCGGCACGAGGCCGACGCGGTACTCGTGCACCTTGATTTCCTTCGGACAACCGATCTTCACCTGGACCCCCAGCAGCCACGCACGTGGCATTC
>Ga0187894_10001311_pt1 | contig 32166 bp, 28 predicted proteins | sample GBC1701081metaG_FD_136650 | JGI IMG/M metagenome (GOLD analysis project Ga0187894, IMG submission 136650) | White microbial mat communities from a lava cave in the Kipuka Kanohina Cave System on the Island of Hawaii, USA - GBC170108-1 metaG ...
GCGCAGGGCGCCGTGGTCGTGCCGCAGGACACGCCGCTCGACGTCGCGTGCGTCGTTGGCTGCGCGGTGCAGACCGGCGTCGGCGCGGTGCTGAACGCCGCGCGCGTGGAGGAGGGCGCGACCGTATTCGTGACCGGCCTCGGCGGCATCGGGCTCTCGGTCGTGCAGGGCGCCCGGCTCGCGAACGCCGCGCAGATCATCGCGAGCGATCCGGTCGCCGCGCGTCGCGAAACGGCGAAGGCGCTCGGTGCGACGCACGTGATCGATCCGACCAAGGACGAGCCGGTCGCTGCCGTGCAGCAGCTCACCGGCGGCATCGGCGTCGACTACGCGTTCGAGGCCGCCGGCGTCGCCGCGCTCGTCACGCAGTGCTTCTTCGCCGCGCGCATGGGCGGCAAGATCATCGTGGTCGGCGCGCCGCCGATCGACCAGGCCGTGACGCTCGCGCCGGCCGCGCTCGTCGCGTCGATGGGCAAGACGATCCGCGGCACGCTGCTCGGCGACTGCAACAGCGTGCGCGACATCCCGCGCTTCCTCGCGCTCTGGCGCGCCGGCCGCCTCGAGCTCGACGCGCTGATCACCGCCCGCCGCCCGCTCGCTCAGATCAACGAGGCGATTGCGGATCTGCGCGCGGCGAAGGGCGTGCGGACGGTGCTGGCGGTGTAACTGCGAGATCGCCCGCCCCGCAAACAAGGTGAAGCGGGGTTCCTCCTTTTCTCGACTCGAGAACAAGGAGGAACGTCCCCGACCTTCGCGTCGCTTCGGACTAGGACGCGGCGCGCAGCCCCAGCCACTCCGCGCTCCTCCTCACCGCCTCGCGCATGCTCGTCGCGCATTGATCGAGCTCGACGAGCATCCAGTCCGCATGCGCCGCGGCGGCGATCGCGGCCTTCAGGTCGACCACGCCGTCGCCAAGCGCGGTCATCGGTGACTCGGGCTTGTCCGCGGGCCCATCCTTTAGATGGAGACGCGTGACGCGCGCGCCGAGGCGCGTGGTCTCGGCGGCGGGGTCGCGCCCCGCGGTTCTGGCCCAGTAGACGTCGAGCTCGAGCTCGACCGCGGGATCGAGGCGCGAAACGAACGCGTCGAACGCGGCGCTTCCGTCCTCGAGTGCGCGCCACTCCCAGAAGTGATTGTGGTAGCCGAGGCGAAGCCCGCGGCTTCGCACGAGGGCGGCTGCGGCGTTCAGCTCGTCCGCGAGCGCGGCGACGTTGCTCGCGCTCGCGAAGCGCTCGGGATGCGCGAACGGCACGACGACGAGCGGCGCGCCGAGCGCCTGAGCATCGTCGAGCGCGCGATCGGCGCCGTCCCCGAACGGCAGCGCGTGCGCACTACACACGCGCAGCGCGTGCCGATCGAGCGCGCTGCGGAGCGCGCGCGCCGTGAGGCCGGGCAGCAACGCCGCCTCCACGGCCGGGAAGCCGCAGCGCGCGACGAATGCGAGCGAGTCGTCGAGATCGCGCGCGACATCTTCGCGCAGCGTGTAGAGCTGGAGGCCGAAGCGGGGCGTCACGCGCACGAGATTACGCCGGTTTCGCGCGATCCTCGCGGCGGTTCACAGGTCGAGCTCGACGACGATCGCGCAATGATCGCTCGCCTCGGTGTGCTCGGGGCCGATCGTCGGGAAGCGCGGACCCGTGTACTGCTTGCACTTCGTCGTGAGACCGTTGCGCACGATCTCGAGCGGGCCTGCCGCGAAGGTGTTGTCGACGAGCACGTAGTCGAGGCGGCTGACCGTCTTCTTGCTCGCGTAGTAGTGCGTCCAGTCGCCGTTCAGATTCGTGTCCTTCAGGCTCTTGTGCTTCACGAGCGGGTCGAGCGACTTGTCGCCGGCCTTCGTGTCGACGTTGAGGTCGCCGAGCACGATCGGCTTGCTGCCCCGCTTCACGGCCGCGCTGACCAGCTCGGCGACGCGCTCTGCCTGCGTGCGGCGGCGCTTCACGTGCGACGTCCCGCCGTCCTGCGCCTTCAGGTGGTTCGCGAACAGCGTCAGCGTCACGCCGCCGATGCGCAGGTCGACTTCGAGGCAGTCGCGCGAGAAGACCACGTTCTGCGCGAAGTACCCGAAGCCGCGCCGCGCTTCTCGCACGAGCGGCTTCGGCTTTCCGCCCGGGCCCGGCAGCGTCTCGTCGACGTGCGTGCGCACTTCGGCCAGCTCGACCTTCGCGCCGGCGCGGATCAGCACGCCGACGTCGATCCCGCGCGGGTCGTTGCCGTCGATCAGGATCTGCCGGTCGAAATAGTCGTCGAGATAGATGTGGTTGAAGTTGCGCAGCGCGACGAGGTTCTCGACCTCCGCGACGACGAGCACGTCCGGCCGCGCCGCCTCGATCGCGAGCGCGGTGTTGTTGCGCTGCAGCTGGGTCGTCTCGTACGAGACGAGGTCGCCCGTGCGGCTCGCGATCGACGCGACGTCGAAGGCCGCGACGAGCTTCTCGTAGCTGCGGTTCTCCCACGGCTCGTCGAGCAGCGCGTAGCGGTTGAAGAGATTCTCGAGATTGAACGTGCCGACGCGGAGCTTCATCGCGTTCTCCTTCTCGCCCCCCGGATCTCCTACGCCCGCGTCGGATCGGGGCGCAGTGAAACGCTTCACAGCCCCGCGCCTGCGATAGGCTGCGCCGCTTCGCGAAAGAGGAGCGCGCGAATGAGCCAGCAAGCCGATTCGGTGCAGCGCGTGATGGATGGCCGCGCCTGGGAGGAGTTCTGCGACACGTTGAAGGCGGCCGGCGCGGTCGTGCTCGCGCAGTCGACGCCCGCGGATCCGCTCGATCGCGCCGAGGGCTACCGCTACCTGACGCGCCTGCTCCGGGCCGGCCTCGAGACCTACGTCGAGGCGTCCGACTCCGAGCATCCCGTCTTCCAGCGCACGACCGGCGAGACGGTGAAGATGGGCATGGACAGCCCGGACAACATCTACCTGAACGCGCCGGTGAACGGCGCGCACGACTACCGGATCTGGGGCACGCGCGGAACCGTTCACTACCTCGGCTTCGGCTCGCAGAAGGGCAACTACGCGTCGACCGGCTCGCTGCAGACGACCGGGTATCTCGAAGCGAAGGACATGAAGCTCGGGCCGAGCGGCGCGTTCGAGATCATCGCGTCCAGTAACAAGCCGGCGGGCGAGACGAACTGGCTGCCGATGGAGCCGGAGTCGCGCATGATCCAGATCCGCCAGACGCGGCTCGACCACGCGAAGGAGGAGCCGGCGCAGGTGAAGATCGAGCGCATCGGGGCGGCGAACCCGGTGAAGCCGCTCGATCCGGTGCGTTTCGACCGCATGCTCCAGGGCGCGGCGAAGATGGTGCTAGGGACGTCGCGGCTGTTCCAGAAATGGAGCGAGGGCTTCACGAAGCACACGAACCAGCTGCCGCGCTTCCCGCACGAGGTCGCGTTCGCAGCCGGCGGCGATCCGAACATCGCGTACTACCACTCGCACTGGGTGCTTGCGCCGGACGAAGCGCTCGTCGTCGAGCTCGCACCGCCCGAGTGCGACTTCTGGAACTTCCAGCTCGCGAACTGGTGGATGGAATCGCTCGACTACCGCTTCGCGAAGATCCACATCAACAAGCACACCGCGCACTACGACGCGGACGGCCGCGTGACCGCGATCGTCGCGGCGCGTGATCCCGGCCGGCCGAACTGGCTCGCTACGTGCGGCCACTCGAGCGGCACGATGTGCGTGCGCTGGATCCGCGCGAAGTCGCATCCCGACCCGAGGGCGCGCGTCGTGAAGCTGGCCGAGCTCGCGAAGTGAGCGCAGTGACGTTCGCCGAGAGCGAGCTGCTCGCCGAAGCGCGCGCGGCCGCGAAGCTCGACGATTTCGGCGGCGATGACTTCCTCCCGGGCCTGCGCGCGCTGCTTCGTACCTACGACGAGAACGCGTGGAGCGAGAAGGGCCGCACGCGCAACCGCCGCCGGCTCGTCGGGCTGCTGGCGACGCGGCTGAAGCTCGCGGCGGCGTTCGCGGCGCATCCCGGAGTGCTCACGCGCCCTGTGAAGCAGCCGGTGTTCCTCACCGGCCTGCCGCGCTCCGGCACGTCCGCGCTGTTCAGTCTGTTAGGGGCCGATCCGGCGGCGCGTCCACTGCGGCTGTGGGAGACGCAGTGCCCCGATCCGTTGCCGCTGCCGCCCGGCACGCCCGACCCGCGCCGCGCGGCGATCGACGCTCATTACGCGCAGGGCCGCGAGAAGCGCCCCGAGTGGACGAAGATCCACTTCACGAGCGCGGACACGCCGGAGGAGTGCGTGCTGCTGCACGCGTACGCGATGCACGGCGTGCAGATGGGCGTCGAGATCTTTCTCGAGCCGTACGCGAGCTGGTATCGAGCGGTGGCTGCCGATCTGCGCGGCCTCTACGCGTATCAGAAGCGCCTCTTGCAGCTGCTCGATTGGCAGCGCCCCGGCGAGCGCTGGCTCTTGAAGGCGCCCGCGCATCTTTGGGGCCTCGATGCGCTGCTCACGACGTTTCCCGACGCCGCGATCGTCTGGAATCACCGCGATCCGGTGGCGTGCATCGCTTCGGCGTGCAGCATGACGCAGGCGCTGATGGCGACGATCCCGTTCGACGCGAGGCAGCTCGGCCCCGCGGTGCTCGAGTTCTACGCGCGCTCGCTCGACCGCGCGCTGGCAGCGCGCGAAGAGCTGGACGCGGCGCGCTTCTTCGACGTCCCCTACGCCGAGTTCACGGCCGATCCCCTCACATGCGCCGAGCGCATCTACGCGCACTTCGCGCTGCCGCTGCCGCCGGCGGCGCGCGACGCGCTGCGCGCGTTCGCCGCCGAGAACCCCGAAGGCAAGCACGGCAAGCACGACTACCAGCTCGCGGAGTACGGCCTCGACGAAGAACGCGTGCGCGCGCGCTTCTCGCGCTACCTCGCGAAGTTCGGCGGGCTGCACGAATGAGCGACGGGTTCGCGAACCGCTACGGCCCGTGGAGCGTCGTGCTCGGCGCGGCGCAGGGGATCGGCTTCGCGTTCGCGGAGGGGCTCGCGCGGCGCGGGCTCTCGGTGCTGCTAGTCGACCAGCGCGCCGATCTGCTCGAAGCGGCCGGCGATCGCGTGCGCGCAGCGAACGCCGCGATCGAGGTCGAGACGGCACAGCTCGATCTCGCGGCGCCCGACGCCGCGTCGCAGCTGCGCAGCGTGCTCGGCCGCCTCGACGTCGGCCTCGCGGTCTACACCGCGATGCTCCCGCTCGCGGGCGCGTTCCTCTCGCGTCCGCTCGAGCAGCACCAGGCCGCGGTCGGCGTCGGCGTGAACGGCGTGCTCGCCGCGAGCCACGTGCTCGGCGAGCGGCTCGTCGAGCGCGGCCGCGGCGGGCTCATTCTCACGTCGTCGCTCGCCGGTTATCAGGGCACCGCGTGGGTCGCCGAGTACGCCGCTGCGAAGGCGTTCGACCTCGTGCTCGCCGAGGGCCTTTGGTGGGAGTGGCGCGAGCACGGCGTCGACGTCGTCGCGCTCTGCCCCGGCAACACCGCGACGCCCGGCCTGCTCAGCAACAAGCCGCTCGCGGATCCGGGCACATTCGCGAATCCTGCCGACGTCGCGCGTGAAGCGCTCGATCACCTCCTCGTCGCGCGCGAGCAGGGCCCGATCTGCATACCCGGCGCCGACAACCGCGCCGTGCGCGCGGCGTTCGACAAGCTGCCGCGCAAGCAGGTGGTCGAGATCATCGGCGCGAGCACGAAGCAGATGTTCGCGGGGTGATCCTGCGGGCGCGTCAGAGGAATGCATGCGGCTCGTCACGTTCACTTCTCAGGGAGCACTGCGCTGGGGGCGGCTCGAGGGCGACTCGGTCATCGACCTGTCAGCCGCCGCGCTGCCGAAGGGCGTGCTCGCGCTGCTCGAAGCGGGCGATGCCGCGCTCGCGGACGTACGGCGCGCGAGCGGGCCGCGGCTCGCGCTCGCGGAGCTGAAGCTGCACGCGCCGGTCTTGCGCCCGCCGAAGATCCTCGGCATCGGCCTCAACTACGCCGACCACGCGCGCGAGACGAACCAGAAGCCGCCCGAGGTTCCGCTCGTCTTCAACAAGCAGGTGACGGCGACGAGCGGGCCGTTCGACCCGATCGCGCGACCGCGCGTCTCGCACGCGCTCGACTACGAGGGCGAGCTCGGCTTCGTGATCGGGAAGCGTTGCCGCCACGTTCCACGCGCGAGCGCGCGTGACGTGATCGCCGGCTTCGTCGTCGTGAACGACGTCTCGGTGCGGGATTGGCAGCGCCGCACGCCGACCATGACGATGGGGAAGTCGTTCGACACGCACTGTCCATTCGGCCCCGCGCTCGTGACGCGCGACGAGATCGGGAGCGAAGGCAAGCTCGCGATCTCGACCTGGGTGAACGGCGAGCGCCGCCAGCACTCGAACACCGACCAGCTGATCTTCGACTGCGCGGCGCTGATCGAGCACCTCTCGACCGCGTTCACGCTCGAGCCGGGCGACCTCGTCTCGACGGGTACACCGGCTGGTGTCGCGGTCGCGATGAATCCGCCCAAGTGGCTCGTGCCCGGCGACGTCGTGAGGGTCGAGATCGAAGGCGTCGGCGCGATCGAGAACCGCGTGATCGACGAGTGAACTTGCATCGGGAACGAACTCGCACGCAAGTAGCTCCCCGCTGCAAACACAGAAGGAGACGATGCGATGGCCGAGACGCCGATGGAGAGAGGCGCCGCGATCCTGCAGAAGCTGTTCGCCGGCGCGGTGCCGCGCAGCGCGCTGCCCGCGGATTTCGCGCGCATGACGGTCGAGCACGTGTTCGGGAATCTGTGGTGCCGGCCCGGCCTCACGCTCGAGGAGCGCGAGCTCGTGACGACTAGCGTGCTCGTCGCGCTCGGCCGCGAGCACGAGCAGCGCCTGCACTTCCGCGCGGCGCGCAATCTCGGCCTCTCGCGCGCGAAGCTCGAGGAGGTCGTGATGCACGTCGCGCACTACGCGGGCTGGCCGGCGGCCGTCACGGCGTTCGGCGTGCTCGACGAAGTCTGGAAGGCGATGGACGCCGAGGCCGCGCAGAAGCCGCGATGAGCGCACGTCGCGCCGCGCCGCGCGCGAAGCCGAAGCTCGCGCTGCGAATGAAGCGCGCGTACGACCCACCGGCGGCGAGCGACGGCCGTCGCATTCTGATCGATCGCCTCTGGCCGCGCGGGCTCACCAAAACGAATGCGCGCATCGACCATTGGGCCCGCGCGATCGCACCCTCGGATGCGCTGCGCAAGTGGTACGCGCACGACCTCTCGAAGTGGCCCGAGTTCGAGCGCCGCTACTTCGCCGAGCTCGACGCGAACGAGGGTGGCGTCGCAGGGCTGCGCGAGCAGTTAGGGGTTCCGGTGACGTTCATCTACGGCACGCGCGAGACCGAGCACAACAACGCGACGGCGCTGATCGCGTACCTCGCACGGAAGCCGAAGCGCGCAGCGCGGCCGAGAGCGCGGCCCCGGGCGGCGCGCGCTGCGGCAAAGCGCGGCGTCGGCTGGGCCGACGTGCGGCGCCTCGCGCTCTCGTTCCCCGGCGTCAGCGAAGGCACGTCATACGGCATGCACGCGTTCCTGCTCGACGGGAAGTTCTTCTCGCGCTTCAACGAGCAGGAGCAGGGGCTCGTCGTCCACGCCGAGGAACCGCTGCGCGACGCACTGCTGGCCGGAAGGTCCGAGACCTTCTTCACGACCGACCACTACCGCAACTACCCGGCCGTGCTCGCGCGCCTCCCGCAGCTCTCGCTCTCCGAGCTCGCCGCTCTCTACGAAGCGGCGTACCGCACGCGCGCGAAGCCGAAGCGGATTGCGGAGCTCGACGCGAAGCGCGCCAAGAAAAAGTGAAGCCGACTGCGCCTCGACGGCGCAGGCCCGTCACCCAAGGACCCGGGCGGGCAGGCGGGGGCCCATCGCGGTCACGCGGCTGAGCGGCGCGAGCCCCCGCCGGACCGCGCGGCGGCGCCGCGAACGAGGGCAGAGTCGCCGCCGACCGACGCAAAAAGCTCTTGACGGCCCACCGCCCAAGGCGAGAAACTGAGCGCACTCAGTTTTGGTGAGCCCCGCCATGGCCCAACCCGTCCTCGATCTCGGCAAGCGCGAACGCAACAAGCAAGAGAAGCGCGCGCGCATTCTCGCCGCCGCACGCGCACTGTTCGCGCGCAAGGGCTTCGTGAGCACGACCACCGCGGAGATCGCGGCACGCGCCGACGTCGGCGCCGGCACGCTCTTCCTCTACTTCGCGGCGAAGGAAGACCTGCTCGTCGAGATCTTCCGCGCGGAGATGGACGCGGTGATCGAGCGCGCGTTCGCGACGCTGCCGCGCCGCGCCTCGCTGCTCGCGGAGCTGCTGCACGTGTACGGCGCGATGATCGCGCAGCACGAGCGCGCCCCCGAGCTCGCGCGCGCGTTCGTGAAGGAGATGCTGTTCGTGTCGGCGCCCGATCGCGCTTTGGTCCACGAGTTCATCGATGGCCTGTCGGGACGCGTCGCCGCGCGCATCGCGCTCCGCCAAGCGCGCGGTGAGCTGGAGCCGCAGATCCCGGCGCTGCTCGTGGCGGACAACCTCTTCGCACTGTTCATCGCGCGCCTGCAGAAGTGGCTCGGTCTCGACGAGCGGCTCGCGAGCGCGGAGCACCTCGCTCGCCTCCGCGAAGCGTTCGCGCTGCAGCTGCGCGCGCTCGAGGCGCGGGGCGAGCCCATGAGACGCGCGCCGCGGCGCGCGAGGAGGACCTGATGCCTGCACGAACCGGGGCGCAGTTTCTCGCCGGCCTGAAGGACGACCGCGAGGTGTGGGTCGACGGCGAGCGCGTGCGCGACGTCGCGACGCATCCCGCGTTCGCGGGCGCCGCGAAGTTCATGGCGAGCTTGTTCGACCTGCAACACGAGCTCGCCGACGACTGCTTGATGCCCGATCCCGAGACCGGCGAGCCGATCAACGTCAGCCACATGATCCCGCGCTCGCGCGAAGACCTCGCGCGCCGGCACGTGTGTCTCCAGCGCATCGCCGAGCAGACCGTCGGCCTGATGGGCCGCTCGCCCGACTACATGAACGTCACGTTCGCGGGCTTCGCGGGCCGCGAGGACGAGTGGCGCGTACATGGGAACGAGCGAGGCGCGGCGAACCTGGTCGCGTTCCAGAAAGAGCTGCGCCGCAAGGACATCTCGCTCACGCACACGATCATCCACCCCACCGTCGACAAGTCGAAGGGGGACATCGTCGGCGAGAGCGATGACGTGCCGCTGCACAAGGTCGAGAACACCGAGCACGGCATCCGCGTGCGCGGCGCGCGCATCCTCGCGACGCTCGCGCCGTTCGCGGACGAGCTCGCGGTCTACCCCGCGCACCCGATCCCGGTCGGCGGCGCGCGCTTCGCGCTCTCGTTCTCGATCCCAATGGCGACCCCCGGGCTCAAGTTCCTGTGCCGGGACAGCGTCTCGCGAGGCCGCAACAAATTCGACTTTCCGCTCTCGAGCCGCTTCGACGAGCAGGACGCGTTCGTGATCTTCGACGACGTCGAGATCCCGCGCGAGCGGTTGTTCATCGACGGCCAGGTCGACGTCTACAACAGCGTGATGCGGACCGGCTGGTTCGCGAACATCCTGCAGCAGACGATGGTTCGCGCACAGACCAAGCTCGAGTTCGCGTATGGCATCGGCTGCCGGATGGCGAGCGCGATTGGCGACACAGGCCAGGCCACGGCCGAGCTGTTAGGAGAGATGTTCGGCTACGCGGAGCTCGCGCGCGCGGCGATCGCGACCGCCGAGGCCGAGGCGCTGCACTGGGGCAACGGCGTCTGGTTCGCGAACAGCGCGCCGCTGAATCAGCTGAAGCACTTCATGCCGGTCTGGATGCCGCGCGTGAACGAGTGCCTGCGCCTGATCGGCTCGCACAACCTGCTCGCGACGCCGACTCACTCGCAGCTCGGCGACGCGGCGCTGCGCCCGCTGATCGACAAGTATCTGCGCGGCGCCGGCGCCGCCGCCGAGGAACGCATCCGCATCTTCCGCCTCGCGTGGGACTTCGTCGGCTCGGCGCTGGCGTCGCGCGGCGAGCAGTACGAGCGCTTCTATCTCTCGTCGGCCGCGCGCAATCGCATGATTTCGCACTTGCTCGCGCCGAAGGAGCGCGCGCTGGCGCTCGTGGACAGCTTCCTGAAGGAGAGCACGGATGAACACGACGGTCGCCGGCGTCCCGGTCTCGGCTGATCACTGGATCGGAGGGAAACGCGCGGGCTCGAGCCGCCGCTTCGCTGACCGCTCGCCGATCGACGGCGCGCATCTCGCCGACGTCGCCGCAGGCGGCGCGGCAGAGGTCGGCGCGGCGGTCGCAGCAGCGCGCGCGGCGTTTCCCGCGTGGGCGGAACTAGGGCCGCAGGGCCGGCTGCCGATCCTGCAGCGCTTCGCGCGCGGCATCGAGGCGCGCGCCAAGGAGCTCGCCGCGGTCGAGACCGCGGACAACGGCTCGCTGCTTGCCGGCAACCTCGCGCGCGTCGTGCCGCGCGCGGCGCTCAACATCTCGTTCTTCGCGGAGTTCGCAGCCAATCAGCTGCAGGGCAAGACGATCGACTCGCCCGAGGTCGTGAACCACGTGCGCTTCGATCCGGCCGGCGTCGCGGCGCTGATTACGCCGTGGAACGCGCCACTGATGCTGACGACGTGGAAGATCGGGCCCGCACTCGCGGCCGGGAACACGGCGGTCGTGAAGCCGCCGGAGTGGGCGCCGCTCACGTGCTCTCTGCTCGCCGACATCGCACACGAGGCGGGCGTTCCGGCGGGCGTGCTGAACGTCGTGCAGGGAATCGGCGAGGAAGCTGGCGCCGCGCTCGTCGCGCACCGCGATGTCGACCGCATCAGCTTCACGGGCTCGACCGATACGGCGAAGCTGATCGGCGAGGCGGCGGCGCGCTCGATCACGCCGCTCGCAGCCGAGCTCGGCGGCAAGTCGCCGTTCATCGTCTGCGCGGATGCGGATCTCGCTGCCGCCGCGCAGACGGTCGCGGGCCAGTACATGAACGCGGGACAGGTGTGCCTCGCCGGCACGCGCGTCGTCGTCGAGCGCACGATCGCCGAGGACTTCCTCGGCCGAGTGCGTGCCGCGTGTGCGCACATGGTGGTGGGCGATCCGCGCGTCGCGAAGACGCGCGTCGGCCCGCTGATCACGCCCGAGCACTTCGCGCGCGTCTCCGGCTTCGTCGAGCGCGCGAAGGACGCCGGAGCGCGCGTGCTCTTTGGCGGCGCGCGCGACGCCGCGGGCGCGCTCTACTTCCAGCCGACGCTGTTCGACGGCGTGAAGCCCGACGCGGAGATCTCGCAGCGCGAGGTATTCGGGCCGGTGCTCACGTGGCAGAGCTTCGGCAGCGACGACGAGGCGGTCGCGCTCGCGAATGACACCCGTTACGGCCTCGCCGGCGTGCTCTTCTCGCGCAACGAGAAGCGCGCGATGTCGATCGCCGAGCGCGTCGTCGCCGGCACGCTCTGGGTCAACTGCTTTTTCATCCGCGAGCTCGCCGCGCCGTTCGGCGGCTCGCGCGACTCCGGCCTCGGCCGCGAAGGCGGTCACTGGAGCTTCGACTTCTACTGCGACGTGAAGAACATCGCGGTGAGGAAGGGATCGTTCGCGTCCGCCTGACGGGAGAGACTTCGATGGTTCAAGTCACCGAGCTCGGTTACTTCGGAATCGGCGTGAGCGATCTCGCCGCATGGAAGCAGTTCGCGCGCGAGATCCTCGGCCTGCAGGTCGTCGAGGAAGCGGGCGAGACGGATCGCGTTTACCTACGGATGGATTACTGGCACCACCGCTTCGTGCTGCACGCGAGTGGCGATGATGACGTTGCGTACGTCGGATTCCGCGTCGCGGGCGCCGACGAGTTCGGCGAGATGCAGAAGCAGCTAGCCAACGCGGGCATTTCGTATCGCGTGGGCTCGCTCGAGGAAGCCGAGGAGCGGCGCGTGCTCGAGCTGATGAAGCTCGCGGATCCCGACGGCAACGCGATCGAGATCTTTCACGGCCCGCTGATCCGCGCGAATCAGCCCTTCCACCCGGGCCGCGGGATGCACGGCAAGTTCATCACCGGCGACGGCGGTTGCGGGCACTGCATCCTGCGCCAGCCCGATCCCGAGGCCGCGCTGCGCTTCTATCAGGCGCTCGGGATGCGCGGGGGCGTCGAGTACAAGTTCGGGAAGGGGCCGAAGGCGCTCCTACTGCGCTTCGTGCACTGCTCGCCGCGCGACCACTCCGTCGCATGGGGGGTCCCCGCCAGCGACAAGCGCCTGAACCACATCATGCTGGAGGTCGACAACCTCGACGACGTCGGCCTCACCCACGATCTGGTGCGCAAGGCGAAGATCCCGATCGCGATCGAGCTCGGGAAGCACGCCAACGACCAGATGTTCTCGTTCTATTTCAAGACGCCATCGGGCTTCAACATCGAATACGGATTTGGCGGCCGAGCTGCGACCTATCAGTCGGAGTACTACGACGCCGACGTCTACGGCCACCAGGGCCTGTTCTGAGCGGCCGCGTTCGAGTTGCAGCCATTCCAAGAAGACAGGAGGGATCGCGATGAACGTTCTGGACGGACCCCGCAGCGAAATCCGGCGCATCCTTCACGAGGGCACGCCGCAGTGGGTGACACTGGACGGTGACGGCCTCGTGCTCGGCGACGGCCGGCGCGTGCGCGAGGCCGACGCGATCTACCTCGCGCCCTGCGAGCCGACGAAGATCCTGTGCATCCACCTCAACTACGAGTCACGACGCATCGAGTTCCAGGCGCCGCCGCTGACGACGCCGACGTACTTCCAGAAGCCGACCACCGCGCTGAATGCCCACCGCGGCGCGCTGTGTCGTCCGGCGAACTGTCAGTACCTGAACTACGAGGGCGAGATCGCGGCGGTGGTCGGGCGCCCGATGCGCAACGTCGCGCCCGACGACGTGTGGGATCACATCGCTGGCTTCGCGCCGGCGAACGACGTCGGCGCGCAAGACTTCCGCGACACCGACGCGGGCTCGATGCTGCGCGTGAAGGGGCAGGACGGCTTCTGCCCGATCGGCCCCGGCCTCGTGCGCGGCGTCGACGTGCGGCAGAGCACGGTGCGGACGCTGCTCAACGGCAAGGTCGTGCAGGAAGGAAAGGTTTCCGAGATGACCTTCCCGATCGAGACCATCCTTGCCGACCTCTGCCGGCACATCACGCTGCTGCCGGGCGACATCGTTCTCACCGGCACGCCCGCGAACTCGCGGCCGATGCAGATCGGCGACGTGGTCGAAGTCGAGGTGACGGGGCTCGGCCGACTCACGAATCGCGTCGTCGAGATTCCCGCGCCGAGGCACGCGGTGGGTCATCAGCCCACCGACAGCAAGGCGGTGCGTGCGGTCGCGCTCGGCAGCGACTCGAGGAAGCAATCGCCGTGAGTGCGCGCTTCATCCGCAACCTCTGGTACGTCGCGGCGTGGAGCTACGAGCTGCCGGCCGATGCGCCGATCGGGCGGGTGATCATCGGCGAGCCGGTCGCGCTCTGGCGCAAGCGCGACGGCTCGGTCGTCGCGTTCGAGGACCGCTGCCCGCATCGCCATGCGCCACTGTCATTAGGGCGGATCGAGGGGGACGACCTGCGCTGCATGTATCACGGGCTGCGCTTCGGCTGCGACGGCGCATGCAAGGAGATGCCGGCGCGTCCACAGCCTCCACGGCTCGCAGCGCGCACGTTCCCGGTCGTCGAGCGCTGGAGCTGGATCTGGGTGTGGATGGGCGACTCCGCGAAGGCGGACCCCGCGCAGATTCCCGCTGCGTTCGGCCTCGACGACGCGCGCTGGACGATGCGCGCCGACGTGATGGACTACGACGCGAACTACGAGCTGCTGAACGACAACCTGTGCGATCTCTCGCATCTCGACTTCTCGCACGAGACGACGCTCGGCGGCTCGAGCGGCGTCAGCTGGTCGGCCCAGACGCCGCGCATCACGCCGCGCGGCGACGGCCTGTTGATCGAGCGCTGGTATCCCGACTCGCGGCTCGCGCCGGGCCGGCCCGAGCGCGTCGACGCGCTCAACTCGTATCGCTACCTGCTGCCGGGTCTGTTCCTGATGACCACCGCGTGGTACGCGCCCGGCGCGGCGGAGCGCTGCGGCTACGGCGTTCCCGACGAGAAGCCGCTCTCGCACCGCGCCGAGCAGCAGGCCGTGACGCCGATCTCCGAGAAGCGCACGCGCTACTTCTACGCGACCGGCTTCGCCGCCGAGCAGGCGCGGCCGGAGCTGGTCGAGGGCATCTTCGCGATCGTGAATGCCGCGTTCGCCGAGGACAAGCGCATCATCGAGGGCCAGCAGCGCATCTGGGACCTGACAACTCCGGAGCGGCGCAAGCACTCGACGCCGCACGACGAGGCGCCGCTCGCATTCCGCCGCCTCGTGCAGAAGCGGCTCGCCGAAGAAGGGCAGCCCGGCGCAGGCTGAGCCACAGTGGCGCGCTCCGCATTGACTCCGCTCGCCTGCGGCTCGCTGCGCGCGCCGCTTCGCGGCGCTTGCACGAGGAGCCGTCCAGATGACTCAGCCGCAGACGATGCGCGCGTGGCGCGTTCACCAATTCGGCTCGCCGCAGGAAGTGTTACGGCTCGATCACGTCTCGGTTCCGGCGCCCGGGCCCGGCGAGCTGCTCGTGCGCGTGCAGGCGATCCCGCTCAACCTGAACGATCTCGAGCGCATCAACGGCGGCAACGTGATGGTGCGCCACGAGCTTCCGTATGCGCCGGGCATGGAGGTGTTCGGCGTCGTCGAAGCGTGCGGCGCGGGCGCGGAGGCGCGGCTCGGCCAGCGCGTCGCCGCGATGACGAAGGGCGCGATCGGCGGCTACGCGGAGTACGCGCTGTGTCCCGGCCACTCGGCGTTCGAGGTGCCCGCCGCGATCCCGCTGCCGGACGCCGCGGCGCTCTACTTCCCGTTCCATCTCGCCTGGCTCGGCCTGTTCGACCGCGCGGGCCTGCGCGCCGGCGAGAGCGTGCTGATCCACGCGGCTGCCGGCGGCTCCGGCTCGGCCGCGATCCAGCTCGCGAAGCACGCCGGCGCGCGCGTGTTCGCGACCGCGGGCTCGCCCGAGAAGCTCGCGCTCTGCCGCGAGCTCGGCGCCGACGTCGCGATCGACTACACGCGCGACGACTTGGCAGCCGCGGTGATGGAGCAGACCCAGAATCGCGGCGTCGACGTCGTGTTCGACAACGTGGGCGCCGCAGTGTTCGAGAAGTCGCTGAGCTGCACCGCCTACGACGGCCGCTACTTGATGATGGGCTTCGCGTCCGACAAGCGCGTCGTCGACGAGAAGTTCGTCGTGCCGCGCCGCATCGCCGCGGGGAACCTGAAGCTGTGCGGCGTGCTGCTTGCGTACGCGCCGGATCCCGTGGTCCCGATGATGAAGAAGGGCATGGGCTGGAATTTCGTGCCGGCCAGCCGCGGCGCCGAGATCGCCCGCGAGGTCGCGGCGCTCGCGCAGGCGCGCAAGCTGAAGGCGGTGATCGGTCGCGTCGCGAAGTTCGACGAGGTTCCGGGGGCGATCGAGGCACTCGCGAGTCGCGCGACGACGGGGCGGGTCGTCGTGACGGTGAGCTGAGGTCGCGCGCGGTCGCTCTGGGTCGGCGGCTTGCGCCGTTCGAGGTTTCTGGCGCGTCGTTTCGCGGGCGCGTGCGCCTTCGATCGTTCCGCTGCCTGTGCTCTCCGTCCGAAGACGGCTCCCGTCGCGGCGTTGGGTCTGCCAGCATCGCGGCTCGTCGGAGGTTCCACGATGAGCGATCTCGATCTCGCCAATCTGTCGATCTCGCGCGCGGCGCGAGCGTTGCGGGCGCGGGAGTTGTCTCCGCTCGAGCTGACGGACGCGTACTTGCGGCGCATCGAGCAGCTGAATCCGCGCGTGAACGCGTACATCACGGTCACGGCGGAGCGCGCGCGCGAGGATGCGAAGCGCGCGGGCGAAGAGCTCGCCGCGGGCAACGCGCGCGGCGCGCTGCACGGCATCCCGATCGCGCACAAGGATCTGTACGAGACGGCGGGGATTCGCACGACGGGCGGCGCGAAGATCCACGCGAATCACGTGCCGGCGGAGGACTGCACCGTCGCGCGCAAGCTGCGCGAGGCGGGCACGGTGCTGCTCGGCAAGCTGAACACGCACGAGTACGCGTACGGCGCGACCACGAACAATCCGCACTTCGGCCCGACGCGAAATCCGTGGGATCTCGAGCGCATTCCGGGCGGCTCGAGCGGGGGATCGGGCGCGGCGATCGCGGCGGGCCTCGCGACCGCGACGACCGGCACCGACACCGGCGGCAGCATCCGCATGCCGGCATCCGTGTGCGGTGTCGTCGGGCTGAAGCCGACGTACGGGCGCGTCAGCAAAGCGGGCGTGCTGCCGCTGTCCTACGCGTTCGATCACGCGGGGCCGCTGACGCGCACCGTCGAGGACGCGGCGCTGATGCTGAACGCGATCGCGGGCTACGACCCCGCGGATCCGCACAGCGCGCGCGTGCCAATCGCCGACGCGACAGCGGGCCTCGGCGCCGGCGTGCGCGGCCTGCGCATCGGTGTCCCGCGCGGCGCGTTCTTCGGGCGGCTCGAGGACGAGGTCGGCCCCGCGCTCGAGCGCGCGCTCGCCGAGCTCGGCCGGCTCGGCGCGGAGGTTCGCGAGGTCGAGGTTCCGGGCGTTGCCGAGGCGGTCGGCGGCCTGTTCGGCTTCGTGCTCGCCGAGGCGCAGGAGATTCACGCCGCGTCCCTGAGAAGTCGCCCGCAAGACATCGGCGACGACGTGCGCGCGATTCTGCAGACGCCGGCGCCGGATGCGGCCGCGCTGATGGCGGGTCTGCGCGCGCGCGACGCGCTCACCGTCGCGATGCGCCGCACACTCGAGACGTTCGACGTGCTGGTCACGCCGACGACGCCGATCACAGCCGCACGCATAGGGCAGGACACCGTGCGCACCGGCGGCGCCGACGAGCCGACGCTCGTCGCGATGATCCGCTGCACCGCGCCGTTCAATGCGACGCATTTGCCCGCGCTCTCGCTGCCGTGCGGCTTCACGCGCGCGGGCCTCCCGATCGGCCTGCAGATTGCGGGGCGCCCGTTCGACGAGGCCACCGTGCTGCGCGTCGGCCACGCGTACGAGCAAGCGACCGACTGGCACACCCGCACGCCGGCGCTCTGAGCCCACTCGCGGGAGAGTTTTCGGCGGCTGCGGGTCGCGCGGTGAGGCCACTTTCGACTTCGCTCGGCTACGCAGACTCCGCCTCGCTGCGCGCCGCTTGCTCGCCCCTAATCCTTCGCGAAGCCCGCCAGATCGCGCGCGGTGTCGCGGCTGATGTCGGGGCAGCACATCGGGAAGACCTCGGTGCCGTGGATCGTGCCCATCACTTGGCGGCAGCGCGCGGGCTGGCCGTTCGCGAGCAGCAGGCGATAGAAGCCGACGCCCTCGTCACGCAGCGGGTCGCACTCGTTCACGCTGATCACGACGGGCGGCAGCCCCTTCACGTCGGCCGCGCCCGCGAAGCCGGGCCACGCCAGCGGGTTGCCCTTCTCGAAGGCCTCGATCCCGTAACCCATTGCGCCGCGATTGTTGTGGAGCTCGAGCAGGATGCCGTTGTTCTCGCTGCTCGACGGGTTCTGCGGCAGCGGCCACGAGCCCGCGATGTACGGGCACAGCGCATACAGGCCCTTGATCAGGCCGATGTCGCCGTTGCGCAGCAGCGAAAGGCCGGTCGCGAGCGTGAGGTTGCCGCCGCCGCTCTCGCCGGCGACCACGATGCGCTTCGGGTCGACGCCGAGCCGCTCCGCGTTCGCATGCAGCCACTTCAGGCCCGACACGCAGTCGTTCAGGCCGGCCGGGAACGGCGCGATCTCCGGCACCGACGACGGCGTCAGCGCATTGCGGAAGTCGACCATCGCGACCGCGACGCCCTGCGCGGCAATGATCTTCCCCCACGCGCGATAGTTCCCGTAATAACACGACATGCTCTGCATGCCGCCGCCGTGGATGTAGTAGACGCACGCGAGCTGCGCGTCGCCCTCGGGCCGAATGAACTGCACGTTGATCGTGTTGCCGTCGGGCTGCGAGACGACTCTCTCGCTGTGGATCTTCAGGCCCTGCGACGGCGCGATCTGCTCGTTGTCGGCCGCCTCGAACATCGCGACCAGCGCGGCCGCCATCTGCTTCGCGGCCTCCGTGTTCGCCTCCGCGAGCAGCTCCTCGCGGCTCGCGGCGTCGCCCTGCGCGGGGAAGCTCCAGCTGCCGAACATCGCCTTGATTCGGGGATCGATCCGGGGGTCGCTCGCGAGCTTCGAAGCCATGGGGACTCCTTCGTTTGGCGCGACGGTAGTTCGAGCCGGCGCCGCGTGCGCGGAAAACGCTCGGGCCCGAAGATTCCGGTCACACGCCGGCGCCGCTGAGCGTCTTCCCGGCAAGCAGGAGGACGAGCGTGCAGCGCATCGCGGTGATCGGAGCTGGGTTCGCGGGCTTCTGGGCGGCGCTCGGCGCCGCGCGCGAGCGGGAGGATCTCGGCGCGGCGGTCGAGATCACGCTGATCTCGCGCGAGCCCGAGCTCGTGCTGCGCCCGCGCCTCTACGAGCCGGAGCCCGCGCAGCTCGCGGTCGACGTCCGCCCGCATCTCGCTGCTGCGGGCGTGCGCTTCGTGCCGGGCGAGGCGCGCGCGTTCGGGCGCGACGGCGTGTCGCTCGCGGCCGACGAGGGGATCGCGTGCGAGCGCGTCGTGCTCGCCGCCGGCAGCGAGGCCGTGGCGCCGCCGATCGCCGGGTTTGCGGCGCACGGACTCTTGCTCGACACGCACGCGGATGCGAAGCGGCTGCGCGGAATCCTCGCGGCGCTGCCGCACGGCGCGCCGGTGGTCGTGATCGGCGCCGGCTTCACCGGCGTCGAGCTCGCGGCCGAGCTCGCGGACCGGCAGCGCGTCGTGCTGGTGGAGCGCGCCGGCGAGCTCGCGCCATCGCTCGGCGACGGGCCGCGGCCCGCGATCGCCGCGGCGCTCGCGGAGCTCGGCGTCGAGCTCCGCCTCGGCGCGCGCGTCGCGCGCGTCGACGCAGCGGGCGTCACGCTCGCGGACGGCGCTCGGATTCCTGCGCGAGCGGTGTTCTGGACCGGTGGATTGCGCGCGAGCGCGCTGACTCGTCAGGTCGCCGCCGCGCGCGACGACGCGGGACGTCTCGTCGTCGACGAATTCCTGTCCGTTCCGCAGGCGCCGTGGTTATTCGCAGCGGGCGACGTCGCGGCGGCGGCCGCAGCGCCGGGCCACGTGACGCTGATGTCCTGCCAGCACGCGATGCCGACCGGCTGCGTCGCCGGCCACAATGCGGTGCGCTCGCTGCTCGGCGCGCCGCTCGCGGCGTTCTCGGCGCCCACTTACACGACCTGCCTCGATCTCGGCCGCGCCGGCGCGATGCTCTCGTTCGGCTTCGAGCGCCGCGTCGCGCGCACCGGGAGCGAGGCGAAGATCGTGAAGCGCTTCATCAACGGCCGCGTGATCGCCCCGCCGCCGGCGGAGCGCGCGGCGCTGCTCGCCGCGGCGGGGCTGCCGGCGCCGCGCAGCGAGTCCGACATGCTCGCGTTCTTCGACCAGCTGATTCGCGGCGCGCCGCGGGCGGTCGCATGAGCCGCGCGCGCGAGGCGCGGGACGCGCTACCGGCGGAGCTCGGCGAGCATCGCGCACTGCTTTGGCGCATCGCGTACCGCATGCTCGGCAGCGCGAGCGACGCCGACGACATCCTGCAGGAGGTGTCACTCCGCTGGCTCGCCGCGGATCGCGTCGCGATCCACCAGCCGCGCGCGTGGCTGATCTCGGTGTGCTCGCGGCTCTGCATCAGCCAGATCCGCCGCACGAAGCGCGCGCGCGAGGCGTATGTCGGGCCGTGGCTGCCCGAGCCGGTCGCGAGCGCGCGCGAGGACGTGCTCTCGCTCGGCGCGCTGCTGCGGCTGCAGCGGCTGAAGCCGGCCGAGCGCATCGCGCTCGTGCTGCACGAAGCGGTCGGCCTGAGCCACGGCGAGATCGCCGCGATGCTCGGCCGCACTCCGGTCGCTTGCCGGCAGGCGCTCGCGCGCGCGCGGCGCAAGCTGCGGGAGGCGGGCCCGGGCGGCGCTGCGAGCGCGGCCTCCGAGGAGCGCGTCGAGGCGCTGCGTGCCGCGCTCGCCGCGGGCGAGCCGCGCGCACTGATCGCGCTGCTCGCCGAGGATGCGGTGCTCGTCTCGGACGGCGGCGGCCGCGTGCTCTCGGCGCGGCGCCCGATCGCGCGCGCGGATCGCATCGCGCGCTTCCTGCTCGCGCTGCTGCGAAAAGGCCGAGGCGCGCTGCGCGTCGAGGGCGCGCGCATCAGCGGCGCGAGCGGGCTCGCGATACGCACTGCGTCCGCGACGCCGTTCGCGGTGATCGCGCTCGAAGCGACGCCGAACGGCGCGATCGGCGAGCTCCTCGTAATGCGAAACCCCGAGAAGCTGCGGGACTTCACCGAGCCCGCCGCTGCCGCACGGCCCGCGCGCTGACCGCACCCGCTATTGCGCCCCCAATTCCTTTCCGCTCCCCTCCGCCCACTTTTCTCGCTCGCTCCGACGGGCTTCGTGGGGGACGCCGTGGCCATCCGCCAGTTCATCGACACGCACTTCAAGCACTTCAACGCGGCGGCGCTGGTCGATGCGGCGAAGGGCTACGAAGCGCACCTCGCGAGCGGCGGCCGCATGCTGATGACGCTCGCGGGTGCGATGAGCACCGCGGAGCTCGGTAAATCGCTCGCGGAGATGATCCGCGCCGGCAAGGTGCACGCGCTCTGCTCGACCGGCGCGAATCTCGAAGAGGACCTGTTCAACCTGGTCGCGCACGATCACTACGTGCGCATCCCGAACTACCGCGATCTCTCGCCCGCCGAGGAGAAGGAGCTCGAGCGCGCCGGCCGCAACCGCGTCACCGACACGTGCATTCCCGAGGCCGAGGCGTTCCGCGCGATCGAGAAGCCGATCCTCGAGCTGTGGACGCGCGCGCAGTCGCGCGGCGAGCGCTTCTTCCCGTACGAGTTCTTCTACCAGCTGCTGCGCGAGGGGCGCGTGCGCGACGCGTACCAGATCGACCCGAAGGATTCGTGGCTGGTGGCGGCGTGCGAGAAGGATCTGCCGATCTTCGTGCCCGGCTGGGAAGACTCGACGCTCGGCAACATCTTCGTCTCGCACGTGCTGAGCGGTGACCTGAAGAGTTACGGGATCGTGAAGGGCGGGCTCGAGACGATGGGCGCACTCGCGCGCTGGTACATCCACACCACGATGGGCAAGACGCTCGAGGAGCTGCCCGAGGTCGAGGGCTCGCACGACGAGGGCGTCGTCGAGCTGCGCGCGATCGCCGGCGACCGCGCGCAGCGCACGGTCGGCTTCTTCCAGATCGGCGGCGGCATCGCGGGCGATTTCCCGATCTGCGTCGTCCCGATGATCCATCAGGATCTGCGCAGGCCGTGTCCTTATTGGAGCTACTTCTGCCAGATCAGCGATTCGACGACGAGCTACGGCTCGTACTCCGGCGCGGTGCCGAACGAGAAGATCACCTGGGGCAAGCTCGACGTCGCGACGCCGCGCTTCGTGATCGAGAGCGACGCGACGATCGTCGCCCCGCTGATCTTCGCGTACCTGTTGGGCTGGTGAGCGCGCGCGATGGCCGAGCTCTTCACCAGCCAGAACGCGATCGCGCTGCTCACGCTGGCCGGGCTCGAGATCGTGCTCGGCATCGACAACATCGTGTTCATCTCGATTCTGGTCGGGAAGCTGCCGGCCGCGCAGCAGGACAGCGCGCGCCGCATCGGCCTGTTGCTCGCGATGGGCATGCGCATCGCGCTCCTGCTCGCGATCACGTGGGTGATGGGGCTGACCGCGACGCTGTTCGCGGTGCTGGAGCATCCGTTCACCGGCCGCGATCTGATCTTGTTGCTCGGCGGGCTCTTCCTCGTCGCGAAGGCGACCTGGGAGATCCACGACAAGCTCGAGGGCGAGGCGCACGGCGCGGGCGGCGCGAGACAGGCGGCGCGCTTCGGCGCGATCCTGACGCAGATCGTGCTGCTCGACGTCGTGTTCTCGCTCGACTCGGTGATCACGGCGGTCGGCATGGCGCAGCACATCGAGATCATGATCGCCGCGGTCGTGATCGCGGTCGGCGTGATGATGATCTTCGCCGGCACGATCAGCGCGTTCATCGAGCGCCACCCGACGCTGAAGATGCTCGCGCTCTCGTTCCTGCTGCTGATCGGCGTCGTGCTCGTCGCCGACGGCTTCGGGCAGCACGTCTCGAAGGGCTACATCTATTTCGCGATGGCGTTCTCGCTGTTCGTCGAGATCATGAACATCCGCATCCGCGGCCGGAAGGCTCCGCCGGTGCAGCTGCACCAGAGCTACGTCGAAGAGGCCTGAGGCCGCGGATCCTCGGCGCGCGACGCCTCGTTGCCTCGCTCGGACGTGACGAACAACAGTGCGGAGGGCGCGCTCGCGCGCTGGCGATGCCAGAGGCCGCGCGGCACGACGCAAATCGAGCCCGCTGCCACGCGTTGCCACTCGCCGATGCCGCGCTCGGGCAGGATCTGCACCTCGACCTCGCCGCGCAGGATGTGCAGCAGCTCGTCTTCGGGCTGGCGCTCCCACGGCGTGCTCCCTGAAAAGTGGACGAGCCCGACCATGCAGTCGTCGAGGGACGCGAGGATGCGCATCCCGGACATCGCGTCGGCTTCGTCTTGCTCGGGCGCGACGCGCATCGGCGGAAGCTCGGCGAAACCGCACCCGCGGTTGTCTAGTCCCACGACTTACGGAAGTTCAGGCCCACATTGCTGGTCGCGCCGCTCGTCTCTGCGCGCACGCTGAGCGCGCGCGTCAGCAAGTAGTGCAGGCGCACGAGATGCGAGGCGGCCTCGAAGCCGTATTCGTACTCGAGATAGAGCTTGTCGGTGAGGCGCTTGCCGAGCGCGACGGCGCGGCCCGCGGCCTCGGCGGTCGCGAGGTCGCCGGTCGAGCGCAGCGAGATCTCGTCGAGGCCGACGCCACGCGCGATGCGCTGGCCGATCGGCACCGCGCCGTCGCCGCCGAACAAGCTCGCCGCAGCGGCTTGCAATAGCGCCGTGTCGGCGGCGCTCGCATCCGACACGCCGTGTCCCAACACCAGCCACGAGAGCTTCTCCGAGTCGGGCACCGGCGGATTCGAGGTGAGCCGCGCGAGCGGCGTCTTCAGCGTGCCGGTCAGCTCGACGCCGGCTTCGACCGGCAGGTTCTTGCGCAGCGCGAGCACGTCGAGCGCCGGGTCGTCGACCGGCCCGTCGAAGATCAGCGAGCCGCGCTCGATCTCGAGCTTCTGCCCGAACGCGCGGTAGGTGCCGCGCCGCGCGTCGATCTCGCCGAACGCGACGAGCTTGCCGTCGGGCAGTGACTGCACGCGCAGCTTGCCGCGCAGGTACGTGTCGAGGCCCGCGCCGACGACGCGCAGGTTGCGGCCGGCGTCGAGCGCGAGATCGAGCTCGAGGCGCGCGCCGTCGCCGTTCTTTTCCTGGCGCTCGCCGCCGCCGAGCACGACCACGTCGTCGCCGAGCTTCGCCTGCTGCGTGCGCGGCAGCTCGAGGTAGCCGCGATTCGCGCGCAGCTCGCCGCGCAGCGCGAGGCGCCGCGCGCCGAGATTCGCAGTGCCCTTGCCCGTCACCTCGAGATTGCGATCGGGGCGGTCGAGCACGCGCAGGTGATCGGCCTCCCAAGTGAGCGTCGCGGGAGAGCCGTCGAGCGGCGCGCTGCCGTGCGCGTGGATCACGCCCTTCGAAGCGGCGAACGAGAGGTTCTCGACGAACAGCTCATCCGGCGCGAGCCGCGCGCGCAGCTCGCCGTCGCGCAGCGCGACGCCCGCGCTCGGCCAGTCGAAGCGCAGCGCGTCGCCAGCGATCGTGCCCGCGTAGCGCGGGGCGCCGACGCTGCCGGTCGCGCGCAGCGCGAGCCGCGCGCGGCCCTCGACGCGCGCGGAGATGCCGAGCAGGCCGCCGAACGCGCGCAGCGACGCGAGATCCGCGTCGAGCTTCGCGTCGAGCGCGGACGTGCGCGCGAGCAGCGCGCGGCCGGGCGCCGCCGCGAGCTCGGCGCTCAGCTCGGCGTGCCCCAATCGTTCACCCTCGAGCCGCGCGGTCACGCGCGCGACGCGCTCGCCGAGCGCGGCGTCGACCTCCAGCGTGCGCAGCCCGAGCGCTGCGCCGCCGAGCTGCGCGTCGCCGTCCGCGAGCTCGACGCGCAGCTGACCGAGCTGAGCGGGATCGCGCGGGATCACCCACAGGCCGCGGACGCGCAGATCGCCCGCGTTCGACGCGTCGCGCCCGAGCGCGACGAGCAGCTCGCGCGCGGAGAGCTCGCTCGCGACGCCCGAGCTCTCGATGCGCCGATCCTCGAGCTCGAACGCCCCGAGCGCGATCTCGCCGCCGAGCGCCGAGAAGCGCGCCGGACCGAAGCCGATGCGGGCGGGCGGCGCGTAGCGCAGCGGCGCCGGCTCCTGCAGCGCGAGCGCGAGGCGGCCGCTGCTCTCGAGCGCAACCGCGCGCCCCGACCACATGCCGTCCCAGCCGCCGGCCAGCTCCGCGCGGAACGCGCCGAGATCGGCGCCGTTCGCCGTGAGCGAGAGCGTGTGCGCCGCGAGCGTTCCGCTCGCGGCGAGCGCGGCGTCGTCGAACAGCGCGCCGGCGAGCGCGAAGCGCTGCGCGCTCGCCTCGGCGGAGAGTGCGCCGTCCGGCGCGAGCGAAGCCTTTGCATCGAGCGCACCGAACGCGACGCCGCCGGGCACGCGCAGCTCGCGCGCGGTCGCGGCTAGCGCGCCGCCCGGCCGCGCGCGCGTGCCGCGCAGCGTGACGTCGAGCGCGAGCGCGCCGCGGAAGTCTTCGCCCAGCGCGCCGACGTCGGGCGCGTCGAGCGTGAGCGCGAGCGCGTCGTCCCGAGCGCCGAACGCGCCGCGCGCCTGCAAGCGGTTCGAGCCGAGCTGCAGCTGCGCATCCGCCTGTGTGATTCGATTCTCCGCGAGCGTGAGCGCGCCGCGGCCGGTCAGCGGCCGGCCGCGATAGCGGCTGCCTGACAAGTCGTAACGCAGTCGAGCGCGCGAGCTCTCGCCGAGCTCGCCGCTCGCGTCGAGCGAGCCGGAGAGCGACGCGCTCGGGAAATCCCCGAGCGCCGCCGGGTCGAACGCCGCAAAGCGCGCGCGCGCCGAGAAGGCCGCCTCGCCGTCCCATTCGCCGCTGCCCTCGATCTCGCCGCCGCCGACCGCGATGCGGACGTCCTCGGCGCGCAGCGCGCGGCCTTCGCGTGTGAAGCGCCCGCGCAGCTCGCGGCCCGCCTCGCGCAGCGCGAGCGAGCCCGAGATGCGCTGCGCGGCGATGCTCGCCTGCAGCTCGCCGGCGACCCGCGTCGCGCGCAGCCGCTCGTGCAGCGCGAGCAAGTCGAGGCGCTCGAGCGCGAGCTCGAGCTGCAGCGCGCCCGCCTGCAGGCGCGCGCTGCCGCGCGCCTCCCCCGCGGCTCCGATGCGCGCGTCGACGCCCGGGAATTCGAGCACGCCCTCGGCGAAGCGCAGCTCGGACGCGAGCGACGCGAGCGGAAGCTGTTGCTGAGAGAGCGGGCCCGCCGCGGCGTTCGTCGCGCGCAACGTTCCCGTGAGCAGCGCGCCCGCCGCGCCGCGCGCACGGATCAGCACTTCGAGATCGCTGTGCGGCGCGCTCGGATTCGCCGCGAACGCCGCGCTGTCGACGTGCTCGCCGCGCAGCTCGAGCGCGCCGAGCCACGGCCGCTCGAATGCCGCGAATTCGAGCTTGCCCGTGAGCGGCGCTTCGCCGAGCGAGCCCGTCAGCGCGACGAGCGCGCGCGTCAGCGAGCCGCTCACCGCGAGCTTCGCGCGCGTACGCGGCGGCGCATCGCGCGCGATCGCGAGCTCGCCCGAGAGCGCGAACGGCCGGCCCGTCTCGACGCGCGCGGCCCCGGAGAGCTCGCCCCACGGCGAGACGAGCCGCGCGATCTGCGCGGCGTGCGCAGCGCGCCCGAGCACGACGCGCGCGCGGATCCCCGCGAGCTGCGTGCGCTCGCCGATCAGGAGTCTCGCGATCTCGATCCGTTCGATCGTGACCGTGAGCGGCGGCGCGAGCGACGCCGGAACCGTCGGCGGCTCGTCCTGCGGCGGGCCGGGCTCGATGCGCAGCGTCTCGATCGTGAGCGCGTCGAACGCGAGCCCGCCGAGCGCGAGCGCGCGCCAGCGCGGCGTCAGCGACACCTTCTCGGCGACGCTGCGCGTCTCGCCGCTCTTCACGATCACGCGCTCGGCGTACAGCGGGCCGAGCAGCGAGCCGCTCGCGCCTTCGATCGCGACGCGCCCGCGACTGAGTAGGTCGACGCGCCGCGTGAGGAACGCGAGCGCGGCCTCGGACTGCGCGAGCCAGACGACGCCGAGCGCGAGCGCGGCGAGCGCGCCAGCGCCGAGCGCGAGCCGGCGGCGCATCAGAACGTCAGCCCGAACGAGAAGTGGAGCCGCACCGTGCCGTCGTCCTGGCCGTACGCGACGTCGATCCGCAGCGGGCCGATCGGGCTGGCGGCGCGCAGGCCGAGCCCGTAGCCGAGCGCGAGCGGGAAGCCGGAGACCTCGTTCCACGCGTTGCCCGCGTCGACGAAAACTGCGCCGCCGAGGCGCTCGCTGAACCAGTGCGTCGCCTCGACGCTCGCGAGCGCGAAGTAGCGGCCGCCGAGCACCGCACCGCTCTCGTCGTCGCCGAGCGATTCGAGGTCGTAGCCGCGCACGCTGTTGCTGCCGCCGACGCGGAACAGCATCGACTGGGGAATGCCCGAGGAGCCCTTTGCGAGCACCGCGCCGGCCTCGCCGCGCAGCGCGAGGTCGTCGCGCAGCGTGAGCGGAAAATAATAAGCCGTGCGCGCGATCGCGCGGCCGAAGCCGCGCGTCGAGACGCAGGGCGGCGCCGCGCCCAGCTGGAGCTGTGCCATCCAGCCCTCGCGCGGCGCCAGCAAGTCGTCCGTCTCGCGCCAGGTGTGCGTGTACTCGAGCAAGAGCGCGTACACCGATTCGGAGATCACGCCCGCGGCCTTCTGGCGCGAGAACGCGAACGTGCCGCTGAGTGCGGGGCGGCTGCGCTCGTCGAGCGCCGCGCTCGTCGCGCGCAGCGAGATCTCGTCGGTCACGAGGCCCTCGATGTCGCTGTGCTCGAAGCGAATGCCGGCGCTGTCGGACCAGCCGACGCGCTCGGGCAGCGAGAGCTCGCTCTCGGCGCTCTGCTCGAGGAAGTCGGCCTCGACGCGCGAGCGCAGCCGAAGCGCGCCGCCGGCGACGTCGTTGTCGCGGAGCTCGACCGAGCCGTTCACGTGCGCGTCGGTGCCGTAGCCGACGCCGATCTCGATGCGCCGCGCGGGCGCCTCGATCACCGAGACCTGTACCGGCGCTGCTGTGGAGTTGTCAGGGTCGGCGTCGATCCGCGCATGCGCGCTCGCGAAGTAGCCGGTCGCCGCGAGCCGGCGCTGAAAGCGGTCGAGACGCTCGCGGTCGTAGGTCTCGCCGATCTCGTACGGACGCAGCGTCTCGACGCGCCGCGCGCCGTAGCGCTCGAGGCCTTCGATCTCCATTTCGCCGAACGAGAACGGCGGGCCGCTGTCGATCGTCAGCGCGAGCTCGGCGCGGGCGAGCGCGGGATCGAGGCGCGCCTCGCTCGCGACGATCGCCGCTGCCGGCCAGCGCCGCCGCGCGATGCGCTCGAGCGCGCGCGTCTTCGCCGCCTGCCAGCGCTCCTGCGTGAAGATGACGCCGTCGCGCAGCGCGAAGGCCTCGCGCGCCTCGGCGATCGCGATCGCGTCCTGCGGGTCGCTCGATTCGGTGATCGCGCCGCGCAGCTGGAGGTCGACCGCGCGCACGCGCGTCACCGGCCCGCGCTTCACCGTGACGCGCACGCGCATCGGCTTCTCGTTCGTGAACGCTTCGCTTTCGACCGTGGCCGACACGTAGCCGCGCGCCGCGAGGATCTCGCGCGCTTGCGGCTCCGACTCGTGCGCGAGCCGTTCCAGTAGCTCGGCATCGGGCGGCTCCTCTGCCGCGCGCCAACGCATCAAGTCGAGGTCGGTCTCGAGCGCTTTCTTCAGCGAGCGCGGCGCCTTGATCTCGACCTCGTACGACTGCTCGCGCGCGGCGGCGGACGCCGCGACGAGCGCCACGATCGCGAGCGTGGCGAAGCCTGCGCGGCGCGCGCTCAGCAGCCGTGCCACGCGCGCTGCGGGCCGGCGGTCAGCGAGGAAGAAGAAGTGGGGGCAGAAGCAACGAACATGCAGTCTCCGCGCAGAGGCCACTGCAAAGCCGGCCTAGGATACGAGCTGATCGGCGAGAGGAGAGACGCGCTTGCCTGCAAAAGACTTCGCTTCCGCCGCCGTCGCCGAGGGTGCGGCGCCGAAGGACAACTGGAGCCGGACGCTCGGGCTGCGCTTCGCGCAAGTGACGCCGGCCCGCGTCGTCGCCTACCTCGACGCGGGCGAGCAGCATCACCAGCCATACGGCGTGCTGCACGGCGGCGTCTACTGCGGGCTCGTCGAGGCGGTCGCGAGCTACGGCGCCGGCAACGCGGCGCTGGCGGCCGGGCAGAAGGGCGTGCTCGGCGTGAGCAACACCACCGACTTCTATCGTTCGCACAGCGCGGGCGAGCTGACCTGCATCGGGACCCCGGTGCACCAAGGCCGCAGCGCGCACGTCTGGCAGGTCGAGGTGACGCGCAGCAGCGATGGAAAGCTCGTCGCGCGCGGCCAAGTGCGCTTCCACGTGCTGCAGGAGCTGCCCGAGGAGCGCACGCCCGAGCACGCCGATCTGGCAGGGCGCGACTGATGGCGATCTCGCTGCTGCGCTTCGATTTGCGGAGAGCGCCGTTCTCGCCGGCCGACCACGCTGCGCTCTACGCGGCCGCGCTCGAGATGGCAGAGTACGCCGACGCGCGAGGGCTCACTGCGATCTCGCTGTCTGAGCATCACGCGGTCGAGGACGGCTTCTTGTCCGCGCCGCTCGTTCTCGCCGCCGCGCTCGCGGCCCGCACGAAGCGCGTGCGCATCACGATCGCAGCGCTGCTCGCGACGCTCTACGACCCGGTGAAGCTCGCCGAGGATCTCGCGGTGCTCGATCTCGCGAGCCGCGGGCGCGTCGCGACGACGCTCGGCATGGGCTACCGGCCCGAGGAGTACGCGAGCTTCGGCAAGGACTACGCCGCGCGCGGCGCGCTACTCGACGAGTGCATCGAGGTGTTACTGAAGGCGTGGAGCGGCGAGCCGTTCGAGTGGCGCGGCCGCCGCGTGCACGTGACGCCGCGCGGCTTCACGAAGCCGCATCCGCCGATCCACGCCGGCGGCCAGAGCCTCGCCGGCGCGCGCCGCGCCGCGCGCTTCGGCTTGCCGTATCAGCCCGCGAGCAACGACGCCGCGATGATCGCGCTCTACCAGAGCGAGTGCGCGCGGCTGGGCAAGCAGCCGCTCGTGCTGCCGCCCGGCAGCGGCGAGACGTTCTTCATCGCGCGCGATCCCGAGCGCGCCTGGCGCGAGCTCGGCCCGTACTTGTTGTACGAGGCGACCACGTACGCGAGCTGGCAGCCTGCGAACCAGCAGTCCTCGACGGTGCACTCGCGCGCGAAGACGGTCGACGAGCTGCGCGCCGAGGCGAAGTACCGCGTGCTGACGCCCGACGAGTGCGTCGCGCGCGCGAAGGAGCAAGGCCCGTGGTCGACGTTCATCCTCCACCCGCTCTGCGGCGGCGCGCCGCCGGAGCTCGGCTGGGAGAGCGTGCGGCTGCTGTGCGAGGAGGTGCTGCCGCGGCTTTGAGGCGGAAACCGGGGACCGCTCACGCTGGGTGGTACGTTGCCCGGAGCTCTCGACAGCATTTTGAAACAGGCGCGGGCGGACGGCCTCGAGCCTCCGGAGTCGCGTAGCGATGCGACCGTCGTGGAGCTCGCCGCGTAGGAGTGCGCATGCGTGATACCGAGCCGCTCATCGAATCGATCCGCTGCGACGGCTACGCGATTGCGCACGACCTGATCGCCCCGTCCGAAGTCCGCGAGATCAAGGACTCGCTCGCGCCGTGGCTGCGCGGCGAGCTCAGGGGCCGCAATGACTTCGAGGGCTTTTGCAGCGAGCGCGTGTATGCGCTGCTCGCGAAGGCGCCGCCGATCGCGCGGCTGGTCGAGCATCCGGCGCTGCTCGCGGTGATCGATGGCCTACTCCGGCCGCACTATCGGCTCTCGGCGTGCCTCGCGATCAACGTGCATCCCGGCGAGACCGCGCAGGCGTGGCACGCGGACGACGGCTACGTGCCGATTCCGCGTCCGCGCGAGATGGTCGGCGTCAGCGCGATCTGGGCGCTCGACGACTTCACCGAGACGAACGGCGCGACCGAGGTGATTCCCGGTTCGCACCGCTGGGGGCACGCGGAGTGCGCGGCCGCGAGCGAGCGCGACGCGGTAAAGGTGATCATGCCGGCCGGCTCGGCGCTGCTGTTCGCGGGCACGCTGCTGCATCGCGGCGGCGCGCATCGCGGCAGCGGCACGCGGCTCGCCATCACGCCGCAGTACTGCGAGGGCTGGCTGCGCCAGATCGAGAACCTGCCGCTCGCGGTGCCGCCCGAGCTCGCCCGTAATTACTCCGAGCGCGTCCAGGCGCTGCTCGGCTACGACATCTTCGAGCCGACCTTCATCGGTTACGTGGACGGCATGCATCCGAAACGGCTGCTCGGGCCGGAATACGCGGCGAGGAAGCAGGAGCGGACGAAGGTCGTGCTACCCCACTGATCGGCGTGGCCGACTCACCCATCCTCATCGCCGGCGCCGGCCCTGCGGGCGCGGCGCTCGCGTACGTGCTCGCGGCGCGCGGCGTTCCGGTCACGCTCGTCGAGCGCCAGCGCGATTTCGCGCGCGAGTTCCGCGGCGAGGTGTTGATGCCGAGCGGCGTCGCCGCGCTCGAGCAGTGCGGGCTCGGAGATCTGCTCGAGAAGGTTCCGCACCGCGAGCCGGACGGGATCGCGATCTACCGCGACGGCAGGCTCGTGCTCGAGGCGCGCGCAGCCGACGTGTTTCCAGCGGGCGCGCGCGCGCGGATCGTCTCGCAGCCGGCGCTGCTCGAGGCGATCGTCGCGCGCGCGAGCGAGCACGCGGGCTTCGCGCTGCTGCGCGGCGCTGCTGTGCGCGAGCTGCTGCGCGACGCGCGCGGGCGCGTCGCCGGCGTTCGCGTCGAAGGCGAGGGCGGCGCACGCGAGATCGCCGCGCGCCTCGTGATCGGTGCCGACGGGCGCGCGTCGGCGGTGCGGCGGCGCGGCGCGTTCGCAGTCTCGGGCATTGGCGCGCCGCTCGACGTGGTGTGGGCGAAGCTGCCGTGGCCCGCTTGTTACGGCGCCGGACGACCGTTGCGCGGCTACGTCGGTCACGCGCACCTGCTGATCGCGCTGCCCGCGCCGGACGGCGCGCTCCAGATCGCGTGGGTGATCCGCAAGGGCAGCTACGGCGACCTGCGCAGCCGTGGGCCCGAGGAGTGGGTACGCGCGATGGCGGCGCACGTCTCACGCGATCTCGCCGAGCACTTCCGCGCGCACGCCGGTGAGATCTCGCGGCCGTTCCTGCTCGACGCCGAGACCGACCGCGTGCGCGGCTGGGCGAAGCCCGGCGTGCTGCTGATCGGCGATGCCGCGCACACGATGTCGCCGGTCGGCGCGCAGGGGATCAATGTCGCGCTGCGCGACGCGGTCGTCGCCGCGAACCAGCTCGTCTCCGCGCTGCGCGCGAGCGCGGACGACGCCGCGCTCGATGCGGCCGCCGCGCGGGTCGAGCCCGAGCGCGGCCCCGAGATCGACACGATCCAGGCGATCGCGAAGCGACCGCCCGTCGTCGTGATGGGCACGTATCCGGGCGCCGAGCTCGTGCGCGCGCTCGCGCTCGGCCTCCTCGCGTCGCCGCTCGGCCGCCGCGTCGCCGCGAACGCCGCGCAGCTGTTCCTGAACGGCGTGCGTGAGGTTCGGCTGCACGTGTGACCGGGCGGCGCGTGGCGGCCTCGGCGCGCGTCGCGCACGTTCCCGCGCTCCGGAGGAACCATGTGCCGCAACATCCGCACGCTGTTCAACTTCGAGCCGCCGGTGACGGACGACGAGATCCGCGCCGCATCGCTCCAGTTCGTGCGCAAGCTGAGCGGCTTCAA
>Ga0187894_10001312_pt1 | contig 32164 bp, 20 predicted proteins | sample GBC1701081metaG_FD_136650 | JGI IMG/M metagenome (GOLD analysis project Ga0187894, IMG submission 136650) | White microbial mat communities from a lava cave in the Kipuka Kanohina Cave System on the Island of Hawaii, USA - GBC170108-1 metaG ...
GATCACGCTGCCGTTCGACGGCCCGGTGAGCTACGCCGCGCTGCCGACGCCGGAGACGACACAGTCGTTCTTCGAGCAGCACTTCGACGACGTGCTGGCGATGGCGCCGCAGATGGTGGACGAGTTCCTGGCCAAGCCGCCGTCGCGGTATCTGACGTCGACGACCGCGCCGTGGCATTTCAAGGATCGGATCGTCCTGCTCGGCGACGCGTGCCATTCGGTGCTGCCGTTCTACGGGCAGGGCATGAACGCCGCGTTCGAGGACTGCCGCATCCTGGACGAGTGCATCGGACGCCACAAGGTCGATTGGGACGGGGCGTTCGGCGAATACCAGCAGCGGCGCAAGCACAACACCGACGCGCTCGCGCGCCTGTCGAAGCAGAACTACGTCGAGTTGAAGGAGAAGATCCGCTCGCCGATGTTCCTCGCGCGACGCCGCGTCGATCAGGCGCTGGACCGCGTGTGCCCGAGCATCTTCGCGACGTTGTATTCCATTGTGACGCACACGACGACGCCGTACGCGGAAGCGGTGGAACGCTGCGAGAAGCGGACGCGGTGGATGAGGCGGACGGGACTCGACGCGGTGTTCAACGCCGTGGCGGCGCCGTTCGCGGCGGCGACGGTGTTCGGTGCATGGCTGCGTGCGACGAGACAGCAGGTGACGACGACGCTGAAGACGACGACCGAGCAGGTGACGGGCGGCTCATCGCTGGCCGAGCCGGCGCGCGCGGGCGGACAGGCGGCCGGTCCCGCGGCGCGCGCGAGCGGACCGTCCTGATGAGGAGGAGCAAGCCAGGTCGACGGTGACCCGCATGTACAGACGTTTGCGAGCGGCCGCCGCGTAACGGTATGGTGTAGGCACGTGACAGGGAAGCGGCTCTCCTGATCCAGATCTGGTTCAGCCGGCAGTGTGGGCGCGCTGACGCCTGCACCAGCCGGTGTCTGCGAGAGAAGCGAGTGGGATGGTGCTGAGCGACGTCCGATACGCCGTGCGGAGAATCGCGAGAACGCCGGTGGCGAGCCTCGCGGCCATCGCCGTGCTGGCGCTCGGCATCGCGGCGAACACGACGATGTTCGGCGTGCTGCACGCGGTGTTGCTGCGACCGCTGCCGTATCCAGCGCCGGACCGGCTCGTGCGGATCTGGGAACAGCAGCCCCGCCGCGACATCGCCCGCGACCGCGCCGCGCCACAGAACGTCGCCGACTGGCGCGATCAGAACCATTCGTTCGACAGCATCGGCTACTGGGCCGCGTTCCGCGGCGCCAACGAATTCAATCTCGTCGGACCGCAGGGCAGCGAGCGCGTGCGCGGCGCGTATGCGTCCGCGAGCCTGTTTCGCGTCCTCGGCGTTGGTCCGCGGCTCGGACGCACGCTCTACGCGCAGGACGACGAGATGGAGCGCAACCCCGTCGTCGTCCTGAGCGATCGCCTGTGGCAGCGCCGGTTTCGCGGCGATCCCGAGATCGTCGGCAAGACGCTGACCGTCGACAGCTACGCGCGCATCGACTACACCATCGTCGGCGTCATGCCGCCCGGCCTCGACTATCCGAATGACTCGGAGATGTGGCTGCCGGCCGGCTTCATGGGCCTGCGCGACGTCGATCTGAAGCGCCGCGACGTGCCCTGGTTCTCCGTCCTCGCGCGGATGCGTCCGGGGATGACCGTCGAGCAGGCGCAGGCGGACGTGCAGGCGCTCCAGCAGCGCATCGCCGCCGACGCGAAGGATCCCGACATCAGCCCGTCGGTCGTCTTGCAATTGCTGCAGGACGAGTCGATGGGCACGGTCAAGCCGGCGCTGTTCCTGCTGCAGGGGACCGTGCTGTTCGTCCTGCTGATTGCCTGCGCGAACGTCGCCAATCTGCTGCTCGCGAACGCGGCGGCGCGGCATCGCGAGATTGCCGTCCGCGCGGCGATGGGCGCGGGCCGGGCGCGCGTCTTCTGGCAGTTGCTCGTCGAAAGCGTCGTGCGCGCGCTGGCCGCCGGCGCGCTGGGCGTGCTGCTCGCAATGTGGGGCATGTCGCTCGTGCGGCGCTTCGGGCCCGACACGATTCCGCGCCTCGCCGGCACGGAGTTGAACGGTCCGGTGCTGCTGTTCACCCTCGGCGTCTCGCTGCTGGCGGCGGTGCTGTTCGGCCTCGCGCCGGCGCTGCACCTCGTGCGAGGGGAGTTGACGGATCACTTGCGGGAAGGATCGCGCGGCTCGACGACGGGCGTTGGCCACACGCGGATCCGGAACGGACTGCTCGTCGCCGAAGTCGCCTTGACGCTGATTCTGCTAGTCGGCGCGGGCCTGCTGCTGCAAAGCCTCTACAAGCTGCAGCGCATCGACATGGGCTTCACGCCAGAACAGCTGCTGACGGCGAAGCTGGACATGTCCAGCAGCACCTATTCGCCGAGCGGCCGTCCCGGTCCGAACCGGCCGCAGGACTTTACGAAGCGCGTGCTCGAGCGCCTCGACGCGATGCCGGGCGTGCGCGCGGCCGCCGCGGATCTGCTGCCGCCGGCCGGCAGCATCATGCGGACCGTGGCGATCCAGGGCCGCGCGGTGCAGTCCAAGGCGGACATGCCGTCCGTGCTCGTGCGCGCGGTGACATCGAACTACTTCGACGTGATGGACGTCCCGCTGAAGAAGGGACGCGCGTTCACGGACAACGACACCGAAGCCATGCCGTCCGTCGTCATCATCAACGACGCGTTCGCGCGGCGGCATTTCGCGAACGTCGATCCCCTCGGCCAGCGGCTCGACCTGCAGGCGGGCACGCGCCGGCCGGACGACACGCGGCCCATCGTGTTCTCGGAGATCGTCGGCATCGTCGGCGACGTGCGCAACACCGGCGCGAACGAGGAACCAAAGCCGGAAGTCTACGCGCCGTACTATCAATGGGCCTGGAACCAGGCGACGCTGGTCATGCGCACGGCAACGACTCCGTCGAGCCTCGGCAGCGCGCTGCGGATCGAAGTCCATCGGATGAATCCGGATCAGCCGATCCCGAACGTGCAGTCGATGGGGCAGATCCTCGGGACGCTGCACGCGGAGCCGCGGTTCCGCACGCTGCTCGTCGGTCTGTTTGGCGCGATTGCGCTGATCCTGGCGACGATCGGCATCTACGGCGTGCTCGATTACGGCGTCACGCAGCGCACGCACGAGATCGGCGTCCGCCTGGCGCTGGGCGCGTCCAGCGAGACGGTGCGGCGCATGGTGGTGCGGCAGGCGCTGCGGCTCGTGGCGATCGGTGTCGTCATCGGTCTCATCGGCGCGGCGCTGCTGTCGCGGTTGATGTCAACGCTGCTGTTCAACGTCAGCCCGCTCGATCCGCCGACGTTTGTCGGAGCAGCCGTGTTCCTCATCGGCCTCGCCTGGCTGGCCGTTTTCTACCCCGCGAGACGCGCGGCATCGCTCGATCCCATGCTCGCGCTGCGGCACGAGTAATCGTTCCCCCTACGATCGTCTTTCGTCCGCAGGCCTCGCGCTCCTGAAATCCCGGGGGATGTACCCCTACGGGGATTCGAACCCCGGTTTCCGTCGCGGTCTTCTGTGCCACGACCGATTGGCGCGATTCCCGCGCGCCGATGCGTCCGTGGTCTCTCCCCGATACGCCGCGCGTCCTTCGCGCGCGGCGGGCTCGATAGGCCTTCGCATGTCGACCGAACCGCTCTCGATCGTGTCCGTCATTCGCGCACACGCCGTTCAGCGTCCGGAGAGGATCTGCTACACGTTCCTGGCGGACGGCGAAACCGAAACGGATGCCATTACGTACGGCGCGCTGGACGAGCGCGCCCGCGCGATTGCGCGGCTGCTGCACGCGTCCGGGCGGGACCGCGGGCCGATCCTGCTCGCATATCCGCCGGGCATCGACTTCATTGCGTCGTTCCTCGGCTGCCTTTACGCCGGCGCCATCGCCGTCCCGGTCTATCCACCGGGCGCCGCGCGCGGCGCGGAGCGGCTGCTGGCCATCGTCGAGGATGCGCAGGCAACGTCCGTACTGACGACGGACAGCGTGCTGACACGGGTCCACGGCGCGCGCGGCCACGAGTCGCTCGCGCGCCTGCAGTGGATCTCGACGGATACGGTGGATGTGGCGGACGCCGACGCGTGGACGTCGCCGGCGACGCTGACCGACGGCACGACCGGGAATCCGCCGGCGTTCCTGCAGTACACGTCAGGCTCGACGGGCACGCCGACCGGCGTCATCGTCGGTCACGCGAATCTGCTCGACAATCAGCGCGCGATCCAGCACGCATTCCGGCAATCGTCCGAGTCGATCGTCGTCAGTTGGCTGCCGCCCTACCACGACATGGGGTTGATCGGCGGCCTGCTGCAGCCGATCTACGCTGGCGCGCTGTGCATCCTCATGCCGCCGCTCGCGTTCCTGCAGCGGCCCGCGCGATGGCTCGAAGCGATCACGCGCTATCAGGCGACGACAAGCGGCGGCCCGAACTTCGCGTACGAACTGTGCACGCGGAAGGTGTCGGCGCAGGATCGCGCGGGACTCGATCTGCGATCGTGGACCGTCGCCTTCAACGGCGCCGAACCGGTGCGCGCAGAGACGCTGGAAACGTTCGCGCAGACGTTTGCCCCGTGCGGATTCCAGGCGCGCGCGTTCCAGCCGTGTTACGGCCTCGCGGAGGCCACGCTGCTCGTGTCCGGCACGCGCGAGCCGCAGGACGCGCGCACGAAGGCGGTCAGTGCCGTCGCGCTCGCCGTGCATCGCGTCGCGGATGCATCGCGGAACGACGATGAGGTGTCCACGCTGCTGGATAGCGGACGTCCGGCCTGCGGCACGCGCATCGCGATCGTGGATCCGGAGACGGCGATTCCGGTCGGCCCTGGCCGCGTCGGCGAGATCTGGGTGACCGGGAAGAGCGTCGCATCCGGCTACTGGCGACGTCCGGAGGAGACGGCCCGCACGTTCGGCGCGCGGCTGCGCGGCGACGCGGCCGGCGCGGACGCCGACGTCAGCGGGGACGCTGGGGCCGATGCGTTCCTGCGCACGGGCGATCTCGGGTTTCTCGACGGCGGCCGCCTCTTCGTGACCGGCCGCATCAAAGACATCATCATCATCCGCGGCCTGAATCACTATCCGCAGGACGTCGAGTTCACGGCGCAGCGGAGTCATCCGTCGCTCGTGGCGGGCGGCGGCGCCGCGTTCGCGGTGGAGGCCGACGGCGAGGAGCGGCTTGTCGTCGTCCAGGAAGTGGACCGCCGCGGTCTCGCGAACCCGCACGCGGTGATCGCGGCGATTCGAGAGCGTCTGTCGCGGGAGCACGAGTTGAGCGCGGGCGCGGTGGCGCTCGTCAAGCCGGGCGCCGTGCCCAAGACGACGAGCGGCAAGGTGCAGCGGAGCGCGTGCCGGCAGATGTGGGACGACGGCACGCTTGCCGGCGTCGCCGAATGGCGCGAATGGCAGGCGGCCGAGGCGCCCGTGGAGACTGCGGGACCGCTGGCGTGGGGCGCGAGCGCGAGCGAGATCCAGAGTTGGATCGTGCGGCACCTGGCCGCGCGGCTGCGTGTGGCGCCGTCGGCCGTGGATGCGTCGGCGTCGATCGCGCATCACGGCATCGATTCGCTGATGGCGATCGAGCTGGTGCAGGAACTGCAGCAGCAAGGCTTCGATCTGCCAGCGACGGCGGCGCTGCGCGAGACGACGATCGTGGAGCTTGCGGCGACGGCGGCGGTGCGGCCGCGGGTTCGAGTCGCGCCGCCGGCGGCGGGGTCGGCCGTGTCGCCGGCCACCGACGTCGGATCGCATCGGCCCGAGCCGGATCGCGTCCCGATGACGCAGGGCCAGCGCGCGCTGTGGCTGCTGCACCAACGGTCCCCGGACCGCAGCGTCCATCATCTGGCGATGGCCGCGCGCCTGCGCGGCGCGCTCGATCGGCCGGCCCTCGATCGGCCGGCTCTGGCGCGGGCGGTGTCCGCCGTCGTCTCGCGGCACGCGCCGCTGCGATCGACGTTTGTCGCGGCAGACGATGACCTGTGGCAGGTGGCGCACGCGGAACCGCGCGTCGACTGGCAGGAGGTGGACGGCGCCACGTGGACAGACGAAGAGACGAGGCGCTGGCTGACGACGGAGGCGTCGCGGCCGTTCGATCTGACGGCGGGGCCGCTGCTGCGTATCGCGCTCGTGCGGACGTCGGAGGACGCACTCGTCTTGCTGCTGGTCGCGCACCATCTCGCCGCCGACTTCGCGTCGCTCGGGATCTTCCTGCAGGAGTTGCAGACGGCCTACGACGCCGAGCGGACGGGCACTCCGGCCGCGCTGCCGCCGCTGCCGTCCACATATGCCGCCGAAGTCGCGCGCGAGAACGCGATGCTGAAGAGCGAGCGCGGCGAGGCGCTCTGGCGCTTCTGGCAGACACGGCTCGACGGCGTCCGCGCGCTGAATCTGCCGCTGGATCACCCGAGGCCGCCGCAGGCTGATTCCACGGCTGCGAGCGAACGCCTTCAACTCGACGCGGTCCTGGTCCAGCGAATCAAGGCCGCGGCGCGGGCCCGCGGCGTGACGCCGCACGTCGTGTTGCTGGCGTCGCTTGCCGCGCTGCTCGGTCGTCACGCGCGGCAGACCGATGTGTCGATCGGATCGCTCGCGTCGGGACGCACCAGCGCCGCGAGTCGATCGCTGATCGGATACTTCGTCAAGCCGATCCTGCTGCGCCTGGATCTCACCGGCCGGCCATCGTTCGCCACGCTGCTCGAACGCACCCGCCAGACGCTGCTGGACGCCGTCGAGCACCAGGACTATCCCTTCTCGTCCATCATCGAACGTCTGCACCCGGCGCGCGGCCGTGGTGGGACGCCCCATGATGAGACGCCCCATGATGAGACACCACTGCTCCAGGTGATGTTCACGCTCCTCGGTTCCCATCAGCCTGGACTCGAGGACCTGCCGGCATTCGTGATGGGCGAGCCCGGCGGACGCCTCGATCTGCTCGGCGGGTCGATGGAGCCGTTCGCGCTCGACACGGTATCGGCGGACGGCGGGATGAGACGCGAGACGGAGTTCGACCTCGACGTCATCGCTGCAGAAACCGGCGATGAGCTGACGCTTGGGATGCGCTATCGGCCGGCGCTGTGGGAGCCCGCGACGATCCAGCGCCTGCTCGCGCAATGGCGGACGTTGCTGGAGGTCCAGACGTTGGATGAGTTCAGCCTGTTGAAGTCCGCCAGCGATGTGCCGCTGGCGTCGGCGGAGGGGCGGCAGGCCATCGCGCGCTGGAACGAGACGGGCGTCCCGCACGGAACGGATGTCAGCGTGGTCGAGGCGTTCGAGCGGCAGGCGGCGCGGACGCCGGAGGCCATCGCGGCGACGAGCGGAGACGCGTCCATCAGCTACGAAGCGCTGAACGGGCGCGCGAACCAGCTCGCGCGGCACTTGCGCGCGCGCGGCGTCGACCCGGACACGCTGGTCGCCGTCTGTCTGGATCGGTCGATCGATCTGCTGGTCGCGCTGCTCGGCATCCTGAAGGCCGGCGGGGCCTACGTGCTGCTCGACCCGGCGGATCCGGACGCGCGCCTCGCGCTCGTGCTGGAAGAGGCGCAGCCCTTCCTGCTCGTGACGCAGCGATCGCTCGTCGAACGCCTGTCGACGCATCGCATCGAGACCGTCTGTCTGGACGGCAAGTGGCCCGCGCTCTCGTATCAGCCGCGGACGGATCTCGCCATCACCCTGGATCCGCGGACCCTCGCCTATGTCATGTTCACGTCCGGAACGACCGGCCGGCCGAAGGGTGTGATGATCTCGCACGCATCCGCGATCAACTTCCTCGCGGGCATGGAGCCGCTGATCGCGCCGCCAGGCGACGGCGTGTGGGTGGGATCGGCGAGCGACGCGCTCGACATCTCGGTGCTGGAACTGCTCGGATCGATCTCGCGCGGTCAACGCGTCGCCATCGAGACGTCCGCGCCGCGGCCCGACGCGTCTGGGTCGGGCGGGTCGGCATCGTCGCGGCCGATCGAACTGAGCCTGCTCTGTACGATTCACGACACGAACGATGAGGACGAGACGAGCCGGCGGTATCGCCAGTTGTTGGACGTCGCGCGCTTCGCGGACGAGCACGATTTCACGGCGCTCTGGATGCCGGAAGGGCACTTCGATGCCGCGGACGGCCTGAATCCGAATCCGTCCGTCACGGCCGCGGCGGTTGCCGCGATCACGAGCCGCGTCCGGATCCGTGCGGGGTCGCTGCTGTCTCCGCTGCACGATCCCATCCGCATTGCCGAGGAATGGGCGGTAGTGGACAACCTGTCCGACGGACGCGTGGGCGTCGCGTTCCGGGCGGACGCGCGTGTCGAGGATCGCGTCATTGGTGTCGGTGTGGGCGAGACGAGCGGTCGCACGCTTGCAGAGACGATGGCGGATGTGCGGCGGCTGTGGCGTGGAGAGGCAGTCGTGCGTCGCGACGGGGCGGGGAATCGGGTCGACATTCACGTGAGGCCGAGCCCGGTGCAGCGCGAGCTGCCCGTGTGGCTGGACGCCGGCAGCAACGCGGATGCATTTCGTGACGCGGGCGCGGTCGGGGCATTCGTGCTCAGCGACAGCGTCGATCAGACGATCGAGGATCTCGCGGCGAAGATCGTCGTCTATCGAGACGCGTGGCGCGCCGGCGCGCGGGGCATGGCGGACGGACATGTGACGCTGGTCCTGCGTGCAACAGGCGATGCGGACGACACGGCGGCCCTCGTGTGTCGCGCGCAATCGGCCGGTGTGGACGAGGTCGCGCTCGTCGTCGATCTGGGCGGCGACGCGGAGCAGTTGAGTGGCGATCTGTCCCGACTCCAGGATGTGAAAGACCTGGCCGCGCGCCTGCTGCTGGCCGACATCGATGGACCGGCGGAACAGGTCGAGATCCACGGACACCGGATCGAACTGGGCGAGATCGAGCGTCGTGCGGAGGAATTCCTGATGGTGTCGGGGCTGTCCGACGACGAAGCGGGAACGATGCTGAGGGACAGTGCCTCCGGCGATGGGGCGGCCGACGGCAGCGGATCGACAACAGAGCCGTCGAACGCTGATGTGCCGAGCGCCGACGCGGGAGTCGCGCGATGACCTGTCGAGCTATCGTCGGCTGATAACATCGCCGCAGGTCAGACCGTCCAGGAAGAAGGCGCGTCTAGGAAAGCAGACGCGTTCGCACCGCAGGCCGGCAGCCCCCGCCCGCCTCATCCTTTTGGCAGATCGATACTGACGGACTGATACGCCATGCTGCTTCAAGACGTCCGGTACGCGCTTCGCACGCTCGCCAGCAACAAAGGCTTCACGGCCGTGGCGGTGCTGTGTCTGGCCCTGGGCATCGGGATCAATGCGACCGGGTTCAGCATCACGGACGGCATCCTCATCCGGCCGCTGCCGTACGAGGATCCGGACTCGCTCGTCGCGCTCAATCAATCCAACCCGCGCGCGGGCGTGGTCATCGGCTCGGTGCCGTATCTGGACCTGCAGGACTGGAAGGAGCAGAGCTCGTCGTTCACGACGATTGCGGGGATGCAGATCAAGGCGATTGCCGTCGCGGACGATGACGAGCCGGAGCGGCTGATTGCGGCGGCGGTCAACTGGGAGATGTTTCCGATGCTGGGCGTGCGGCCCATCCTCGGACGCGGCTTCAGCGCGGAGGACGACCGGGCCGGCGCGGAGCCGGTGATCCTGATCAGCCACGGCCTGTGGCAGCGTCGTTATGCGTCGGATCCCAACATCGTCGGCCGCGTCGTGCGCGTCGACGGGCGGCCGCACACCATCATCGGCGTCATGCCGCCGCGGTTCGAGTTTCCGAGCGTTCACAAAGCGTGGCTGCCGCTCGCGCCGATCGTCGCGTCGACGCCGCGCAGCGAGCGCGCGGTCAACGGCATCTTCGCGCGGCTCAAGCCTGGCGTGTCCATCGAGCGGGCGCGCGAGGATCTCACGACGATCTCGCGGCGGCTGGAAGAGCGGTACTTCGAGAACCGCGGCTGGACGCCGCTCGTCCGGACGATGCGCGAGGACTTCATCAGCAGCGATCTCCGCCTGGTCGTGCTGACGGTCATGGGCGCCGTGACGCTCGTCCTCATTGTCGCCTGCGCGAACGTCGCGAACCTGCTGCTCGCGCGCGCGTCCACGCGGATGCGGGAGATGTCCGTCCGCGCGGCGCTCGGCGCGGGACGCAGTCAAATCGTGCGGCAGTTGCTGACGGAAAGCGTGGTCATCGGCCTTGTCAGTGCGCCGGTGGGCGTGCTGGTGGCGTACTACCTCACCGACGTCCTCGCACGGGCGATCCCGCCGGATCAGGTGCCGTACTACATCCGCTGGGCCGTTGACTGGCGGTCGCTCGGCTACACCATTTTCGTCGCGGCGCTGACGGGCATCGTGTTCGGCCTCGCGCCGGCGCTGCAGACGGTGCGATTCAATCTCCAGGACGGCTTGAAAGAAGGCGGTCGCGGCGCGGCGGGCAGCGCCACGCGCAACCGGCTGCGCAACGTTCTGGTGACGGTCGAGATCGGCCTGTCGCTTGTCCTGCTCGTGGGCGCGCTGCTCTTCATCCGCAGCTTCATCAACCTGCAGAACGTCTCCAGCGGCTTCGACACGCGGCCGTTGATGACGATGCGCTTTTTCATGGTGGGGGAGCGGTACGCCACCGAAGACGCGATGGTGCAGCGGGTGGAAGACATCCTGCGGCGGGTCGAAGCGCTGCCGAACGTCGAATCCGCGCTGGCGTCGAACATGATGCCGCTGCTCACCGGCGGCGATCAGGGGCCTGCGCTCATCGACGGCCAGTCCTTCGCGGACGGCGACGAGCCGACGATTGGCTTTGTCGGCGTCACGCCGCACTTCACGAAGACGCTCGGGCTGCCGATCACGAAGGGGCGGAATTTCACCGAGACCGAAGCCATGACGCGGTCGCGCGTGGCGCTGATCAACGAGACGATGGCGACGCGGTTCTGGCCGAAGAGCGACCCGATTGGCGGACGCTTCCGTCTGAAGCGCGACGGCGTGGATGGCGACTGGATGACGGTGATTGGCATCGTGCCCGACTTCCGTCACACCCCGGTGCTCGGCCGCGAGCCGCTGCCGGCGGCCTACGTGTCGTACCTGTACGACACCTCCTTCAGCACGGGACTCGTGCTGCGCGTGCGGGGCGAGCCGACGCGCGTCACGGCGGACGTGCGGCGTGAGATCCGCGGATCGGATCCGGACATCGCCGTGTCGCAGGTGCGGACGATGGAAGAACTGCGTCAGCTCGGGTTCTGGCAGTACCGGATCTTCGGCTGGCTGTTCAGCATCTTCGGCGGCGTCGCCCTGTTCCTCGCGGCGATTGGCGTCTACGGCGTGCTGTCCTACTCGATCGCGCAGCGGACGCAGGAGATCGGCGTCCGCGTGGCGCTGGGGGCCACGCGCGGCGACGTGCTGCGGCTCGTGATCGGACAGGGCCTGCGGCTCGCGGGCGGCGGGATCATCCTCGGCCTGATCGCGGCCTTCGGCGCGACGCAAGTCATTCGCAGCCTGCTCTACAACGTCGGGCCTGCGGACCCGCTCAGTTTCGCGCTCATCGTCCTGTTCCTCGTCGCGGTCGCCGTCGCCGCCAGCTACATTCCCGCGCGGCAGGCGACGGCGGTCGATCCGATCGACGCGCTGCGAGTCGGCTGACACACCGGTCTGCTGAGACGGGGGGCCGGCTCCCGTCGTTCCCGCTCATCGTTCCGTCACGTTCACCGTTCCGTCGTTTTCCCGATCTACGCTCGTGCGCGCGCGCCTCCTGCGCGCGGACGCATGTCTGTTCACGGATTGGCCGTCCTATGAAACTGCTTCTCTACGCGGCGCGGCAGGCGAAGGCCGCGGTCATCTGGGCCACGCTGCTCGGCGTGGTCGGTGGCGCCGTCACGGCGTGGACCGTGGCCCTGCTCGGCGACCTGCTGAGCAAGGGCGTCACCTCGTCTTCGCAACTGTGGCAGTTCATCGCGCTGGCGATGGCGGCGCCCATCCTGCGCTACATCTCGGCCGAGGTCCTGTCACGCTTCAGCCAGCGGCACCTGCTCGACATGAGCCACGAACTGAGCGCGCGCGTCGTGCGGTCGAAGCTGCGCAGCGTCGAGGAACTGGGCAGCGATCGGCTGCTCGCGACGTTGACCGACGATCTCAGCGTCATCACGGGCATGCTCGCGGCCATGCCGATGCTGATCGCGAACGTCGCGGTCCTCGTCGGCTGCCTGATCTACGTCGCCTATCTGTCGTGGGTCGTGTTCGGCCTCGTCGCGCTGGCGATGATCCTCGGCATCGCGCTCTACATGTGGGTCGTCAAACGCGCGAACGCGTGGATGCAGCAGGCGCGCAACGAGCGCGACGCGCTGCTCGGCCACTATCACGCTCTGACCGACGGCTTCACGGAGCTGAAGCTGCACCGGCCGCGCCGCGAGACGTTCCTGCGCGACACGCTGCGCTCGTCGCTGTCGACGATCCTGCGCCTGAACGTGTCCGGCCTCGCGCTCTACAACTTCGCCGCGAATTACAACCAGTGGCTCTTCTTCGTCGTCGTCGGCTTCATCGTCTTCGGATCCCCGTCGTGGCTCGGATCGGACCTCTCCGTCAAGACGAGCGCCGTGCTCGCGCTGCTGTACCTGCGCGCGCCGCTGGAAATTGCCGTGAACTGGTTCCCGAACGTCGCGCGGGCGGAGATTGCGCTGAAGAAGTATCAGGACGTCCTCACGCGGCTGCCGGTCGAGCACGACGCCGAGGACGGTGGACGGCCGGTGCCGCGATTCGATCAGTTGGACCTGGTGAACGTGACCTACGCGTACGAGGGCAGCGAGCGCGAGCAGTTCGGCATCGGGCCGATCAACATGACGGTGCGGGCCGGCGAAATCGTCTTCATGACGGGCGGGAACGGCAGCGGCAAGACGACGCTGGCGAAGATCCTCGCGGGGTTGTACGTGCCGGCGACGGGCGAGCTGCGCGTCAATGGGGAAGCGATCACCCCCGAGAACCGCGATCACTACCGGCAGTTGCTGTCGTGCGTCTTCGCGAAGTTCCATCTGTTCCGCGAGCTGCTGGGCGTCAGCCGGCCGACGCTGGACGCCGACGCGGGTGAGTGGCTGCGGCGCATGCGACTGCAGGATCGCGTCAAGGTGAACGCGGGCACGTTCTCGACGCTGGACCTGTCCACGGGCCAGCGGAAGCGGCTCGCGCTGCTCGTGTCGATGCTCGAAGACCGGCCGATCTGCATCTTCGACGAATGGGCGTCGGATCAGGATCCGCAGTATCGCGAGGAGTTCTACTCGCATCTGCTGCCGGAGCTGAAGGCGCGCCGCAAGGCGGTGATCGTCATCAGCCACGACGACCGCTACTACACGAAGGGCGATCGCCTGATCAAGCTGGATGAAGGACAGATCGTGATCGACCGTGACATGCGTCAGCCTGACACGTATCAGCCCGGGGCGAGCGCCGTCGGCGCGGGCGTGGAGCTGGCGCGCGGATAACGGATAACGGGGTCGCGTCGGATTGGTGAGACGAAGTCGCGCGCGGCGTGCGTCGCGCGCACCTGATGTTCAGGAGGAACGGTTCCATGAGTGAACTTGTGCAGAAACTGTCGGCGGGCGATCACCCGGTCGCGATCAGCCTTCGGCCGACGCCGTCGGTGGACGCGCTGAAGACCTGCCTCGATCGAGGCTACGTGCTGGTGAAATTCACGGAGACGCGCGGCGGCACCGAGCTGGGCCTCCGGCTGGACCCGGCCGCGACCGACGTCAGCCAGGCGGACTTCGGCGCGGGCACGGGCAGCGTCACGCTGGTCGGCGAACTGAAGCTCGATTACGTTGACGTCCGCTGTATCGCGCGGATCGACCTCGCGACGCTGGCCGGCCAGGGACACCTCGAACCGATCCCCTCCGCGTCGGCGGTGCGCTGACGCCTGCGGCCGCCGTTCAGAACCTCGCTGTTCAGATCCTTCTTGTCATTCTGGAGGTCCGATGCCCGTAACGTATTCGACGATGGTGCCGTTGGGCGCGCAGATGCCGGCGTTCAGCCTGCCGGACGTGTCGTCCGGCAAGACCGTGTCGTCCACGGAGCTCGATCCCGCGAAGCCCGTTCTCGTCCTCTTCATCTGCGCGCACTGCCCGTTCAGCAAGCACATCGCGCCGGCGATCCGGCGTCTCGCGCGGGACTATGGTGAACGCGTCAACCTGCTGGCGCTGAGCGGCAACGACATCGCGCAGGTGCCCGAGGACTCGCCGGAAGGGCTCAAGCGGCTGGCGCAGGCGTTCGGGTTCTCGGCGCCGTTCCTGTACGACCAGAGTCAGACCACGGTGCGCGCGTTCGGCGCCGAATGCACGCCGGAGTGCTTCCTCTACGACACCGATCGCAAGCTGGTCTATCGCGGGGAGATCGACGAGAGCCGGCCGGGCGGCCGGGGCGAGCCGATGGCGCTGCCGGTGCGGGCCGCGCTGGATGCGATCCTGAGCGGCGCGGACGTCAGCCCGAACCAGAAGCCGGGCGTCGGCTGCAACATCAAATGGCGGGCAGCGACGCCGGCCGGCGCGACGCGCTGAAGGCGTCCGCCGCCGGCCGTGGCATCGGAATACGGGAAGGAGGCGGACGCTAGCGGCTGACGGTGGCGAGCAGCGTGTCCTTCCCGTCGCTCGTGATCTTGCGGATGCGCGGCACCCAACTGGCGCGGTCCTCGCTGGCGTTGTGCAGGTACTCCAGCACGTAGAGCGTGTCGCCCGACACGGCGACGCCCGTCGGCGTCCAGGGTGACGGCGTGGTGTGCAGGATCGTCGTCACCTTGCCGCCCGGCGCAATCTTGAGCAGCGCGGCACAACCGCTCGCCGCGACGTAGACCGTGCCATCGCCTGCGACCGCCAGCCCGCGCAGGTTCGGCAGCAGGTGCGCGTCCGCATAGGACGGCGGCGGCGCGCACTTCGGCACCGAGACGTTCGCCGCGACGGTGGACAGCGTGCCCTTCGGGTCGATCTTCCGCACGGACTTGTTCTCCGTGTAATAGATCGATCCGTCCGGCCCGGCGGTCATGCCGTTCAACCACTTCAGCGGACCGCCGTCGCTCGTCGCCGGCAATGTCGCCAGCACGGTGCGCTGCTTGTCCGGCGTGATCTTCGTCACCTGCACCCGCTCATCCGATCCCGAGGCTGGATAGTACAGCGCCCCGTCAGGCCCCATGGCGATGGGGAAGTCGCTGGACGCGATCAGCGTCGGGTTCTCGCCGATCGCCTTGAGGTCCGACCCGGTCGACGGAAAACGGATGCCCTTGAAGCGGCTGTCGGGGTCGATGGCCATCCAGTGGAACGGCGGGCCGTCGTGCGGTTCCAGCTTGCCGGTCTTCGGGTCGAGCTTCCACACGCCTCGTCCGGTATCCAGGAAATAGATCAGTCCCTGACGATCCACGACAATGCCTGAGCCAGGATGCGCGGCTGCGCTGGCGATCAGGACCCCGCCGACCAGGCACGAGGCGAGCGTCAATCGGACGAGAGCGTGCCGCAGAGACTGTCGGACAATCCGCATGGGTCCAGTCCTTTCATGAGAGGGACGCGTCGGGAAGCTGTCTGCTCCGCCTCGCTGCGCTCGGCGACATCTCCTCCCGTTTCGCGTTCTTCCCTCAAGCCTGTGCACATCGTGTTCCGCGTATGACGGATGCGTCACCAGCGCGGCCAGCACGAGGCAATCGCGGTTCCGGACACTCGATACACCGCAGCGAGACGACACACGCTGACGTACGGAATCGCAACGCCTCGCGCGGCCTCGTCCTCCACCGACATCCGTTCAGAAGGAAAGACGCAGCTAGCGGAAAATCTGTAACAACGGCTGACCGCTGACGTCCTTCAACTCCAGCCCGAGCAGGCGCGCGATGGTCGGCGCCACGTCGAGGTTGCGGATGACGCCCAGTGCGACGCCGCGCTTCACGCCCGCGCCCGACGCGATGAAGATCGCGCCCATGTCGGCGTCCGTGTTCAGGAAGCCGTGCGAGCCGGGCGACGCGCCCGCCGGCACGTCGACCACGGCATCGCCCTCCTTGGCCTCGTTGAACGCAAAGCCGTCCCGCGCGGCCAGCACGAGGTCCGCCATCCGCTCGTTCGCGTCCGGACGCGGATACCCGAACGACGCGTACTCCTCCGGCGTCAGCACGCGCGCGATGCCATCCACCGGCGCGAGCGCCTGCCGCACCGCGTCCAGCGTCTTCGCCCTCTCCGGCGATCCCTTCTCGGCGGACCGCGTCGCGTAAACCATCGCCGTCCCGCCTTCCGAAATCACCCACGCCGCATCGCCCACGCCGGCCTTCGCGAGCACCGCGTTCGGCCGGATCGTCTTCGTGTAGCTGCGGAAGCCGTGGTCCGACACGATGATGAACGTCGTGTCCGGCAGGATGCCCGCCACGCGGCAGGCGTCCACGATCCGCCCGACCTGCGCGTCCGCCAGCGCCAGCGCCGCGTTCCCCGCGAGGCTGCGCGCGCCGTACCGGTGCTGCACGCTGTCCGTCGTCAGCAGATGGAACAGCAGCAGGTTCGGCTTGTGCGTCTTGATGATGTGCGCGGCCGCGCGCGTCCAGATCTCGTCGCGCAGCGTGATCGGCGCCTTCGTGAAGGTCCGGAGCTCCTCCTCCGTCACCAGCCCCGCCGCCACCATTTCCCGCTCGACGCGTCCCTCCGGCCCCGCCCATTCCGCGAACGACCACGTAATCGTCGGCGCGCGCTCGATCGCCACCCAATCCACCTCCGCCGTCGTCAGGCCCGCCGCGTGCGCGGCGTCGTACACCGTCGGCGCCTGGACGAGCACGGTCTTCTCGACGTACGGGTCGACCTTGAGCGGCAGCCCTTCGCCCGTCCGCCGCGGCAGGCCGTTGTACAGCACGCCGTGCCGGTCCGGCCCGACGCCGGTGACGATCGTCGTGTGGTTCGGCCAGGTGACGGTCGGATTGACCGGCGTCATGGCTGCGGCCATCGCGCCGTCGCGCGCGAGCGAGCGCAGGTTCGGCGCAGGGACGGTCGGGTCGGCCAGCGCGTACGCGGGGAAGCCGTCCAGGCTGATGACGATGACATGACGCGCGGGCGCGGCGGCGCGGGCCGGCGTCTGCGCGAATGCGCGAGGCGAGGCGGCGAAGACGAGCCCGACCACGACCGCGACAGGGGCGATACCGGAGAGACAGACGTTGGAAGTGCGAAGACGCATGGAAGAGACCTCGCTGACGCGATCGGTCGACAACTGCGAACGCCAAAACGGACATCAGTGCTGAAAGACGCGCACGTCCCGGTCGGTCTCGCCGACGGTGCGCGCCTGCATTATTCCCCGGCTGGCTGGCAACGCCAAGCGCATCAGATGTTGCGCCGGGCTGGCGTCGCTCCGGCGTTTGGTAGTGCGCTCACCCTCGTCGTGCTGGCCTTGGGCGGCGAGCGTCGGCTAGGATGGGAGACGCGTGGCGCATTGCCGCCGCCTGTCGAGGCTGTACTCTGGGAATGTCCGAACTCGTCTCTCCGTCCGTCGCGCGTCCGCGGTCCACATCTCCGCTGCTCACGTTCGAACACGTCACCGTCCTGCGGAACGGCCGCGCCGCGCTGGATGATGTGTCGCTGTCGATTGACGTGGGCGAGCATGTCGCCATCATCGGCCCGAACGGATCGGGCAAATCGACGCTCATCAAAACCATCACGCGCGATCTGTATCCCGTCGTCCAACCGGACAGCGCCGTGCGTCTGCTTGGACGCGATCGCTGGAACGTCTTCGACCTGCGCGCGCAGCTCGGCCTCGTATCCAACGACCTGATGGCCACGGTCACGCGCGACCTGACCGGGATCGATGTCGTCATCTCGGGCTTCTTCAGCAGCATCGGTGTCTGGCCGCACCACGAGGTGACGGACGACATGCGCCGCAAGGCGCGCGCGATCCTGGAGCGGCTCGACGTCGGCCACCTGGCCGATCGCTTCGTCAGCGAGATGTCCTCCGGGGAAGGGCGCCGCATCCTGATCGGCCGCGCGCTCGTTCACGATCCGCTCGCGCTGCTGCTGGACGAGCCGACGAACAGCCTCGACATCCACGCGATGCAGGAGCTCCGCGACACCGTGCGCGGACTGGCGCGCGCGGGGACGGGCATCCTGCTGGTGACGCATCACCTGCACGACATCATCCCGGAGATCGAGCACGTCATCCTGATCAAGCAGGGCCGCATCTTCCGCGACGGCCCCAAGGCTGCGCTGCTGACGGCGGCAACCATCCGCGAGCTGTTCGAGACCGATGTCGAGCTGGCTCGGCGCGATGAGTATTACCATCTGTGGTAGACGGCCGGCGGCGGTGGACGCGCTCGGCGCAGGCAGCGTAGGCAGGGCAGGAGAGGGGGCAGGGGAGAAGGCAGCATGATCAATCACAAGGCGCAGATGCTGGCGGGCGAGTGGTACGACCCGCTCGATCCGACGCTCGCGGCCGAGCGGCGTGCGGCGCGGCTGCTGATGAAGGCGTACAACGACACGCGAGACGATGAGGAAGACGAGCGGAAGCGGATCCTGTCGCTGCTGATCGGGAAGGCGGGGCCGAATCTAATCATTGAGCCGCCGTTCTATTGCGACTACGGCTACAACATCACGGTCGGCGAGAACGTCTTCTTCAACTTCAACTGCGTCGTGCTCGACGTGACGCCGGTCACGATGGGTGATCGCGTCATGTGTGCGCCGAACGTCCAGTTCTACGCGGCGACGCATCAGCTCAGCGCGCTCGAACGGCGGACCGGGCTCGAGCTCGGCAAGCCGATCGTCATCGGCTCCGACGTCTGGATCGGCGGCGGCTCGATCATCCTGCCCGGCGTCACCATCGGGTCCCGCTGCGTCATCGGCGCTGGCAGTGTCGTCAGCAAGGACGTGCCGGACGACACCCTCGTCGTCGGCAACCCGGCCCGGGCCATCCGCGATCTGCGACCGCTGCACGAACCACAGTCGACGTAAGCACGCCGCCGGGCGGCGTATCATCGGGGCTCATCATGCACACGCGCCTCTTCCGTCCGTTCATCGGTCCGGTCCTTGTGCTCTCGTGGCTGCTCCTGCTGTCCGCCGGCGGCGCGCGATCGGTGTCCGCGCAGTTGTACGCGAACCCGGTGCTGCCTGGCGACTATCCTGATCCGTCCATCATCCGCGTCGGCGACACCTACTGGGCGACGGCGACGACCTCGCAGTGGGCGCCGATTTTTCCGCTGCTGTCGTCGAAGGATCTCGTGAACTGGACGCTGTCCGGCGCCGTCTTCGAAGCGCCGCCCGCGTGGAGCGCCGGCAGCTATTGGGCGCCCGAGATTGCCGAAGATCGCGGCCGCTTCTTCGTCTACTATACGGCGCGCAAGAAAGACGGGCCGCTGTGCGTGGCCGTCGCGACCGCGCCGGCGCCCGGCGGGCCGTACACCGATCACGGGCCACTGGTCTGTCAGGCGGCGGGCTCCATCGACGCCGTGCCCGTGACGGACGAGAACGGCAAGCGCTATCTGATCTGGAAGGAAGACGGCAACAGCCGCAAGGAACCGACGCCGTTCTGGGCGCAGCCGCTCTCCGCCGACGGCACGACGCTCGAAGGCGCGCCGCGCGAGATCCTCCGCAACGAAGCGACGTGGGAAGGCCACCTCATCGAAGGGCCGTTCGTCCTGACGCGTGACGGCTGGTTCTACCTGTTCTACTCGTCCGGCGGCTGCTGCGGACGCAAGTGCCAGTACACGCTCGGCGTCGCCCGCGCACGCACGCTGCTCGGCCCCTGGGAACGGCACGCGAAGAATCCAATCCTCGCGGCAAACGAGGACTGGAAATGTCCCGGTCACGGCAGTATCGTCTCCGACGCGCGCGGACGGACGTTCCTCCTGTATCACGCCTACGACCCGACCGACTTCCAGTTCACCGGCCGCCAGGGCCTGCTCGATGAAGTGACGTGGTCCGCGGACGGCTGGCCGAGCATCAACGGCGGCGCGGGGCCGAGCCGGACGACCGCACGTCCGTCCAGCGGCTCCGGCACCGGTACGGGCGCCGCCGCGCAGCGCGGGGTGGCGCCGTGGCGGGACGATTTCAAGGCGCGCGAACCGTTGCCAGGCTGGCAGTGGCCGTGGCAGCAGGCGCCCGTGCGGCGCATCGATCAACGAGGCGCCGGCTGGCTGGAACTGCAGGCGGGCCGTGCGGACGCAAGCAGCGCGGACGCGGACAGCGCGCTCGGATCCGTGTTCGCGCGCGCGACGTCGACTGGAGACTACGTCGCCGCGACGCGCGTCGACTCCACCGGGCTCAGGCCGGGCGTGCGCGCCGGGCTGATGGCGTACGGCGATCGGCAGAACGCCGTCGGCGTCAGCGTCAGCCATGACCGTGTGACGCTGTGGCTGCGCCAGAAGGGCGTCGAGCGCGAAGTGGCGCACGCGCCGGTCCCGGCCGGCGCGAAGGCGCTCGATCTGCGCGCGACGGTAACGGACGGATCGCGATTCGCCTTCGCGTTCAGCCGCGATGGCCGCTCGTGGCAGCCGATCGGCGGCGCCGCGGACGGATCATCCCTGCCGCCGTGGGACCTCGCGACGCGCATCGCGCTCACCGTCGCCGGACCGGCCGACGCACGCGCACGGTTCGACTGGTTCACGCTCGACCCCGCCACGCCGGCCGCAAAGCCGTAGTCCGCGTCGCCGTAGCGCCGCGAGCCGCAGCCCGCGAGGCCGCAGGCCGCGTTGGGGGGACGCCGCCATCGCCCGGAGCACAGCGTCCCCGGAGCGCAGCATCCCTGGAGACAGTTGCATGGCCAAGAACATCGCCGAGCTCATCGTCGATCGCCTCGTGTCGATCGGCGTCACCCGCATCTACGGCATCGTCGGCGATTCGCTGAACGGGATCACCGACGCCTTGCGCCGCAACGGGCGCATCGAGTGGGTCCACGTCCGCCACGAGGAAGCCGCCGCGTTCGCCGCGGGCGCCGAGGCACACCTGACCGGCGCGATTGCCGTCTGCGCGGGCAGTTGTGGTCCGGGCAACCTGCATCTGATCAACGGCCTCTTCGACTGTCACCGCAACCGCGTCCCCGTGCTCGCGATTGCCGCGCACATTCCGACCGCCGAGATCGGCAGCGGCTACTTCCAGGAAACGCATCCCGAGCACCTGTTCCGCGAGTGCAGCCACTATTGCGAGCTGCTGTCCTCGCCGTCGCAGACGCCCTGGATGATCGACATCGCCATCCAGCACGCCATCGGCCGACGCGGCGTGTCCGTCCTCGTGATCTCCGGCGACACCGCGCTGCAGGCCGCGCCGAATCCGGCGGCGAAGCCCGCGCTGCCCGCACCGCGCCCCATCATCCGACCCTCCGATGAAGAACTGGATCGACTCGTCGAACTGCTGGACGGCGCGCGCCGCGTGACGCTGCTGTGCGGCAGCGGATGCGCGGGCGCGCACGACGAGGTGGTGCGGCTGGCCGAAACGCTGAAGGCGCCCATCGTCCATGCGATGCGCGGGAAAGAGTTCATCGAGTACGACAACCCGTACGACGTCGGCATGACGGGCCTCCTCGGCTTCTCGTCCGGCTACTACGCGATGCTCGCGTGCGACGTGCTCGTCATGCTCGGGACCGACTTCCCGTACCGGCAGTTCTATCCGGATGATGCGAAGGTGGTGCAGATCGACGTGCGGGCGGAGCACCTCGGACGCCGCGTGCCGCTGACGCAGGGGCTGGTCGGCGACGTCAAGGCGACGCTCGACGTGCTGTCGCCGCGGCTGCGCGCCCGCGGCGATCGCACGCACCTCGACAAGGCGCTCACACACTATCGCGACGCGCGCAGGGGCCTGGACGACCTCGCGACGCCGGGCGGACGCGGCCGCATCATCCATCCGCAGTACGTTGCGCGGCTGGTGTCCGAACAGGCCTCGGCAGACGCAATCTTCACGTGCGACGTCGGCACGCCGACCATCTGGGCGGCGCGCTACCTCCAGATGAACGGCCATCGCCGCCTGCTCGGCTCGTTCAGCCACGGGTCGATGGCGAACGCGCTGCCGCAGGCGATCGGCGCGCAGGCCGCGTACCCGACGCGTCAGGTGATTGCGCTCTCGGGCGACGGCGGTCTCGCGATGCTGATGGGTGAACTGGCGACGCTGACGCAGGAAGCGCTGCCGGTGAAGGTGATCGTCTTCAACAACAGCACGCTCGGCTTCGTGGAGCTGGAACAGAAGGCGGCCGGCTATCTCGCGACCGGCGTCGAGCTGAAGAACCCGGACTTCGCGAAGGTGGCGGAGGCGAGCGGGCTGCTCGGCGTCCGCGTCGACGATCCCGGCGCGCTGCCGGACGCGCTCGCCCGCGTCCTGGCGCACAAAGGCCCCGCGCTGCTCGATGTCGTCGTCAACCGCCAGGAGCTGGCGATGCCGCCGAAGGTCACGTCCGGGATGGCGCTCGGCTTCGGCCTCTACATGGTGCGGGCGATCCTGAACGGCCGCGGCGACGAGGTCGTCGAGCTCGCCCGCACCAATCTCCTGCGCTGATTGACGCCCGCCGCGCGCGCTACTTGCTGGCGCTCGTCTGCGGCGACATCAGGAAGCGATCCATCCATTCCAGCGTCCGCACCGTGCGATCGATCTGGTGCTTCGGCTCGCGAAGACCGTGTCCCTCGCGCGGATAGCGGACAAGCGCCGCTTCGATGCCGCGCTGACGCAGCGCCGTGAACATCTCTTCGGCCTGCGTGATGTGGACGTCGTTGTCCAGCTCGCCGTGCTGGAACATCGTCGGCGTCGTGACCTGCCTGACGTGCGCGAGCGGCGACCATTTCCACAGCTTGGCGAAGTTGTCGCCGTCCCACGGATAGCCGCCGAACTCGGCGTGGACGAGGTCCTGGTAGAGCGACGTCGCGTAGAAGCTCACGAGATTCGACACGCTCGCCACCGACACCGCCGCCTTGAAGCGTGTCGTCTGCGTGATGACCCAGTTCGTCATGAACCCGCCGTAGCTGCCACCCGTCACGCCGAGTCGATCCCCGTCGACATCCGTACGCTTCTTCAGCACCGCGTCCACGCCCGCCATCAGGTCGCGATAGTCACCGCCGCCCCAGTTGTCGATCGTCCCGTCCGAGAACTTCTGCCCGTAGCCGGAGCTGCCGCGCGGGTTGATCGCGAGGACGTGATAGCCGCGCGCCGCCATGATCTGGAAGGCCGGCGCATAGCCGTAGCCGTACATCCCGTGCGGACCGCCATGAATCGTGAGGATCATCGGCGACTTGCCCCCGACGCGGCCAGACGTCCCGATGGCCGGATAGAGCCAGCCCTCGACCTCGACACCGTCGAAGCTCTTGAAGCGGATGGTCTCGGGCAGCGCGGTCTGGAAGCGCGCCACGGCCTCGTGCGTCACCGACGTCAGCGCCTTCGGCTCGCCGGGCTTCGCCGTCATCGTGAAGACTTCGCGAGCCGTACGGGCGTCCGTCATCCCAAAGACGATGACGTCGGTATTCGAGACGGAGAAGCCGGACGCCTGCGCGTCGCGCTCGAAGAGCGGCACCGCGCGTCCACCGGCAACGGGCACGGTGTAGATCAAGCCGCGGCCGCGATCGCCGGCGCTGAAGAGGACGTTCGCGGAGTCGGCGGTCCACCTTGGACTCGACACGCGCCGGTCCAGCGCCTTCGTCAGCTCACGCGTGGCGCCGCCGCCGAACGGCACGACCCACACGTGCGCGTCCTCGGCCACGCTGTCAATCGTCGTGATCCCGCGCGTCGTTGCCGCATAGGCGATCCACTTGCCGTCCGGCGAGACGGTGGGATCCATCTCCACGCCGCCCGTCTTCGTGATCTGCCGCTGCGCGCCGGACGCGGCGTCGATCGCGTAGATGTCGTAGTTCAAGCGCGCGTCCGGCACCGGCTCGCGGTTCGAGAGGAAGACGATCTCGCGGCCGCTCCAGTCGATGGAGTGCTCGTCGTGCTCGCCGGACGTGATCGCTTTCGGCGTCCCGCCGGCCGCGGGGACGACGTAGATGTGCGAGCGGCGGTTGTCCGAGAACGCCATCCGCGATTTGTACTGGATGCGCGTGACGACCAGCGGATCCGGTGTGGGCGGCACCGGCTCCAGCGTGCCCGCGAAGGCGAGCTGCGTCCCGTCAGGCGACCAGGTCAGCGCGTTCCCGGCTTTGGAGACGAAGTGGTTGCTGCGGTCGTAGTCGCAGACGCGCTGCGCCTTCTTTGCCGCGAGATCGTAGGTCCAGATCCCGTTCTTCCCGTCGCTCGACGCAAAGAACGCGAGACGCGACGACTCGGGGGAGAAGTGGAAGTCGTTGGCGCCGGCCGGCAGGTCCGTCAACGCCGTCGCCTCGCCGCCCGCCACCGGCCGCGTGAAGACCGTCGTCGTCGATCGCAGCGTCCCGGCGTCCGTCGTGCTCACGGTGTAGAGAACGATCGCGCCGTCGGGCGAGATCAGCGTGCTGCCGACGGCGGGAATCGCGAACTGATCCGCGGGCTGCATGCCGCGCGGCTGTGCCTGCAGCGGCGCGGCGCCCCCCAGCAGCACGGCCAGCAGCGCGGGGAGCAACAGCGTCGGCGTCAGGACGCCGCGACGGCGGGCCGGGACGGACCGCGTCAGCGTGGGATTTGGGGAAAAGGACGATGGCGAAGTCAGCATGGTCAACATGGTGCGCATGAGTGTCACTCACTGTCATACGCCCATATCGACCGGAGTGCTTCGCCGCGCTGGGAGAGGAGGCGGCGCACCGACGCCACCGTTCCCAACACCGTTGTCCGGTGCATAGAGATGGCAGAGTCGATGTAGCGCGCCGGCCGCGCCCGGGGAGCGGTCCACGTGGCATCCCATTGGGCCCCGCATGCAGGGAGAGCTGCGCGCTCGCCGTCGGCATAACCGGCGGCGAGAGGCAGAGGCCCGCGCCGATACCGCAGGTGACGAACCAGCGGAGCGCGGTGGACGAGAACGCACGACGAGACGATCCGTGTTCAGACGACGCTCGATCGAAACGCATCACAACCTCCTTGAGGTGACGGAGGAGGTTGTGACCTGGGGCAACCAATGTGCCACGAGCCGCATACGAACGGGTTCGCGTTGAGGACGATCCGCCGACGCAAGCGTTCCGCGTTCGAGACGCGTGTCAGCGATCGTGGCCGATGCCGACGGCGGATCCTGGCAGCAGCGCGTCCGCCACCAGCGGCAGGTGATCGGCGGCCATCGTTGTCGTCACGTCGATCGCGACCGCCGCGCCCGTTGCGGTGATGTCGCGCGACAGGAAGATGTAATCGATGCGCCGGTTGGGCGGCGTCGTCGGGGACGCGGGGAACGTGAAACCGTTGCCCGAGCCAATCGTCGGCCAGAGATCCTGGAAGCGCGCCTGTAGCGGCGCGAGCGGGGCCTCGGTCGGCTGCGCGTTGAAGTCGCCGACGATGATGGCGGGCGCGGTGTCGCTGACGAGCGCGTCGAGCGCGGGGATCTGGACGGCGCGATCGGCGGCTTGCGTATGGAGGTGCGTGTTGTAGAAATGCAGCGGCACGCCTCGGACGTTGATCCGCGCGTGGAGCAAGCCGCGCTGCTCGCTGTTCGGATTCGCGCGCGGCAGCAGGCTGTTTTCACATGAGAGGATCGGCCGCCGGCTGAGGATGGCCGTGCCGTACTGGTGCGGCTGGCTTGCGTGATTGTCCGGCTGATGATCGAGATTCGCGCCGTAGCAGACGTGCATGCGCAACTGCCGCGCGAGCGCCGCGGGTTGATCGACCACGCCGCTGCGTCCCCAGAAGCGATCGACCTCCTGCAGGCCAATCACGTCGACATCGAGATCGCGGATCACGTCGCCGATGCGTTCGAGATTCAGCGCGCATTCGGCCGACGGCGGCGTCGACGGCGTGGGCGGGGTACACGTATCGTTGCCCGATCCGTGATGGATGTTGTAGCTCGCGACGCGCACGGGGCGATCCTTCGCCTGCGCCGCCGCGTCCTGCGCTTGTGATGCGTCCTGCGGCGTCCGCGCACCGCTCGCGCTCAGCGTGACGATGGCGGCCAGCAGCGCGGCGGCGCCGGCGAGGGTCGGGCGTACGAGAGCGTTCAAGCTCGAGAATGAGGGCGTGTGCATCCTCTATTCTGTCCGAAGACTGGTCAGCGGATCCACACGCAGCGCGCGCCGCGCCGGTACGTAGCTGGCCACGAGTGACACCGTCATGAGCAGCAGCGCGAGCCCGGCGATCGTCATGGGATCGTTGGGCGTCACTTCAAAGAGCAGCGACTCGATCACCGACATCGACGCGACGGAGAGCGCGATGCCGACGGCAATGCCGGCGCCGACCATCGCGAGCGAACGGCCGAGGATCAGGCGCAGGATGTCGCGCTGCGCGGCGCCGAGGGCGAGACGCAGACCAATCTCGCGCGTCCGCGCCTCGACGGCCTGCGCGATGACGCCGTAGAGGCCAATCGCCGCGAGCAGCAGCGCGAGTGCGGCGAACAGGCCGAGCAGATCGGCGAGCAGCCGCGTCCGCCACGTCGCATCCCCCAGGCGGTGCCCCATCGTCTTGACGTCGCTCAAGGGAATGTTCGGATCGACCTTGTGCAACTCCGCGCGAATCGCCGGCGTCAGCGCGGCGGCGCTCAGCGGACTGCGGACGAACAGGACGCCGTCGCGGACCGGCGCCTGTGCGAACGGCAGATAGACGTCCGGCGTGGGCGCCGTTTCCACCTGTCGATAGCGGACGTCGGCGGCGATGCCGATCACTTCCGGGCCGTCCTCGAAGTTGCCTTGTCCGACGGACAGCCGTTTGCCGAGCGGATCCTGTCCGGGCCACAGCGCGCGCGCGGCCTGCTCGTTCACGATGAGGACCTTGGGGCGTCCCTCGCGGTCGTCTGGCGAGAACGCGCGACCGCGGACCAGGCGGATGCCCAGCGTGGTGAAGTAATCGGGCGTGGCCCACTGAAGGCCGACGCCGAGCGAGTCGGGCGTCGGATGCGATTGCCGTTCGGGAAACCAGGCCACCGTGCCCGAGCAGCCGCCGGCGAACGGCGGACAATCGCCGTACGCGACGGCCGTCACGCCGGGCAGCGCGCGGATGCGATCGAGCAGCTCCGGCACGAAGCGGGCGGTGCGTCCAGTGTCGTACGTGGCGCGCGGCACCGAGAGGCGCGAGGTCAGCAGGCCGTCCGGCTGAAAGCCGAGCGCCGTCTGCTGCAGGTTCCTTACGCTCTGCAGCATCAGGCCGGACGCGACGAGGAGGACGAGCGCCAGCGCGATCTCCGTCAGCACGAGCGCCGCGCGGACGCCAAACCCGCGTGTCCCCTGCGCCAGCGCGCCCGCGCCTCCCATCTTCATCGTCTGGGCCACGCTCCAGCGCGACGCCTGCCACGCGGGCAGCAGGCCGAACAGCAGGGCGGTGGCGACGGCGAGCGCAAGGGTGAAGGCGAGCGCGGTCAGATCCAGATCGATCAGGCCGATGCCGACGCGTGTCAGGCTGAGACCTCGGCCGGGAACGATGACGGCGGCGTCGGGGAGCAGGCGCGCCGCGGCTTTCATCGCGCCGAAGGCGACGAGCAGCCCCGCGGCACCGCCGCACAGCGCCAGCAGCAGGCTCTCCGTGAGGAACTGACGCATCAGACGCAGGCGCGACGCGCCCAGTGCAACGCGGACGGCCACCTCGCGCTGCCGCGTCAGGCCGCGCGCGAGCAGCAGGTTCGCGAGGTTCACGCAGCCAATCAGCAGGACGAACCCGACCGCGGCGGCCAGCACCAGCACGGCGCGCCGCATGCGCGGATCGAGGCGCGCGCCGTCGAGCGGGATCGCACCGGCGCTCCAGGCCTGCTGTCCCATGTTGCCGGGTGGCGGGAACGCCGCGTTGACGCGGTCCCCGAGCAGACGCAGTTCCGTCTGTGCCTGCATCGCCGCGATGCCGGGTTTGAGGCGCGCGACGAGGTAGTAGCCGTGCGCCCAGGGCTGTTGCAACTGGCGGACGGGCAGTGTGGACATCGGCACCAGCGCCTGGGCCGCACCGGTCAGGCCACGGAAGCCTGCCGGCAGCACGCCCACGATCGTGTGCGGCACGTCCGCCAGGGCGATCGTGCGTCCCAGGACGCGCGGATCGCCGCCGAAGCGCTGCTGCCAGAGCGCGTGATCGATCAGGACGATGGGCGCGAGGTCCGGCGTCGCGTCTTCCTGCGGCGTGAAGTCACGGCCGATCTGCGGCGTGACACCGAGCGTGGAGAGATAGCGGGCCGTGACCAGCTCACCGCGGATGCGTTCCGGCTCGCCCGCGCCGGTGAGCGTCCACTGGCGAGGCGTGACGAGCGCGGTCGACGCGAAGCTCTGTTGCTGCGCGTTGAACGTCTGCGCCTTCGGATACGACCAGACCACCTCCTCGAACACGCCCGGCTCCTCGCGGGACGGCATCGTGAGATGGACGAGCATCAGGCGATCCGGCTCGTGGAAGGGCAGTGGTCTCAGCAGCAGGCCGTTGACCAGCGTGAAGATCGCCGTATTCGCGCCAACGCCGAGCGCCAGCGTCAGGACGGCGATGCACGTGAAGCCGGGCGCCCTGAGCAGCGTGCGGACGCCGTAGGCGAGATCCTGGCGGAAGCCGAGCATGGGACCACCTCTGTGTCGAGCGGAGGGCCGGAGATCAATCGTATGCGGCCGCAGCCGCGCGAGCGCGAGGCTCATCGTCTCGCGCCAGAACCAGCGCCGCGCCTGGCGCACGCCGTAGAGCGGCACGCGGGAGACGCGGAAGGTTTCCTCCAGGTCGCCCGCGATGGATTCGTAGCGGTCGCCTGACAGGATCAGGCGGAGCAGCCATCCGGCGAGGCGGGGCGGGTCGTGCGCGTCCATGACGGGCGTGCCGCGACTACGAGCCCAGTGTGCCCAGCTTAGCGCCGAGGCCGTTCGCCATCTTGCGCAGCGCGTCGTACGAACGCGTCAGCGCGCGTGCGCCAGCCGGCTCGATCGTATACAGCCGCTTGCGCTTGCCGCCGCGCTCCGGCGTGGGATCGCCGAAGCGTGAGACGACGAAGCCGCGGGTCTCCAGGCGTTCGAGCGCGGTATAGAGCGCGCCCGAGGACACGGCCCGGCCGGCCCGCGCGTCGATCTGTTCGCGGATGGCGATCGCCGACACGTCGGCGCCGAGGCGCACGAGGGCGAACAGGATCAATTGCTCGAACTCGCCAACGGACTCGCGCATGCGGTCTCTCCCGTGTCGATCGGCGCCGGCCTTCGGTTGTTGAACTCACACTGTAGGCAAAATCAGGGGGCGCGTCAACGGCCGCGCCGCCGCACGCGAACTACCTCTTGCGTAGAAGATATCTGAGTGATATCATCACGCTATCTCGTCAGAACCCCGCTCGCACCGGGGAAGGAGGCCCGCGATGATTCGGGAGCGTGAACGATCGGTTTCGTCAGGTCTCGGGATGCTGAGCATCCTGATTCTCGTCCTTGTCGCCGCCACGATTGGCTTCGTGAACGGCCTGCGTGTCTTGTCAGTCCTGCTCATCGTGGGCTCTGCCGTCGTCTGGTTCGTGACCCTGTTCCTGACGATGGGCCTCTTCACCGTTCAGCCGAACGAAGCGCGCGTTCTCCAGTTGTTCGGCAGCTACGCGGGCACCGTCAAGAAGCCGGGCCTCCACTGGGCCAATCCGTTCCTCACCAAGAAGCGCGTCTCCCAGCGCATTCGCAACTTCGAAAGCGCTCGCCTGAAGGTGAACGACAACGAAGGGAATCCCATCGAGATCGCCGCCGTCGTCGTCTGGCGCGTCGTCGACACCGCCGAAGCGTGCTTCGAGGTGGACGACTACAACAACTACGTGCACGTCCAGAGCGAAGCCGCGCTGCGCAATCTCGCGACGAGCTATCCGTACGACGCGCACGACGATGTGCTCGTGTCGCTGCGGGGACATACGGCGGCCGTAGCGGATCATCTGAAGCGTGAGATTCAGGATCGTCTGGCGAAGGCCGGCGTGGAAGTGCTCGAAGCGCGCATCAGCCATCTGGCCTACGCGCCGGAAATCGCGGCCGCGATGCTGCAGCGGCAGCAGGCCGGCGCCATCATCGCCGCGCGCCAGCGCATCGTCGAAGGCGCGGTCGGCATGGTGGACATGGCGCTCGAAATGCTCTCGCGGAAAGAGATCGTCCATCTGGATGAAGAGCGGAAGGCCGCGATGGTCAGCAACCTGCTGGTCGTGCTGTGCGGCGAGCGCGGCGCGCAGCCGATCCTCAACACCGGGACGATCTATCAGTAAGGATGGGCCACTGACGTCATGGCCGATCGTAAACCGTTCCTGCTTCGCATCGATGCCGAGGTCCTCGACGCCGTCCAGCGCTGGGCCAACGACGACGTGCGCAGTCTGAACGGACAGATCGAGTTCCTGTTGCGCAGGGTGTTGAAGCAGGAAGGCCGGCTGGCAGACGAGCGCGGCACGCGAGGGCCGCGCAAGAAATCAGGCGCGGGCGGCGACCGCTGACCGCGTCAGCACGCCGTCCACGAACGCCCGCACGAGCGGCGTGTCGTCCGCCTGCCGCCACGCAAGGGCGAGCTCGAGCGACGCCGCCAGTCCCGTGAGCGGACGGAACGTCACGCCGGCCAGACGCAGCCGCGAGAGCGATGCCGCGACGATGGCGATGCCGACACCGGCGGCCACCAGCGCCAGGAGCGACAGCTTCGAGTCCGTTTCGAACACCACGGGGCCGTCGGCCCCGTGCGCGGCCAGGATCCGTCCCATCTCCTGACTCCAACCCGGCTCCAGCGTCGTGCGCAGCGCGCAGCGCGGTTCCCCCGCGAGCCGTGCCGGGGCGATGCGCGTGCGGCGCGCCAGCGGATGCCGCGCCGGCAGCGCAACCGCGATCCCTTCACGCCTGATCACCTGACACGCGAGGCCTTCGACGTCCGCCGGCAGGGCCACGAACGCGACATCGATCTGCTCCGCGCGGAGCGCGCGGACGAGCGCCGGGCTGTTCATTTCGGTCATCTGGGGCGATGCCGCCGGACGTCCGCGCCGGAACCCGGTGAGCGCGCCGGGCAGCGGACCGAGCGCCGCGGCGGACGAGAAGCCGACGCGGAGCAGGCCCACCTCACCGCGCGCCGAGCGCTGCGTGTGCGAGACGGCATCCGCGAGCGCGCGGAACAGATCGCGCGATCGATCGCGCAGCGCAGCGCCCGCCGGCGTCAGCTTGACCGAGCGGCTGGTGCGGTCGAACAACCGCACGCCCAGCTCCGTTTCCAGTTCCCTGATCTGCTGACTGAGCGGAGGCTGCGAGACGTGCAGACGCTGTGCCGCGCGCCCGAAGTGCAGGTCGTCCGCGACGGCCATGAAATAGCGAAGATGCCGGAGCTCCACGTCCGGATCATGCCCGAGCGGCGCCGATCCCGGCAAGCGTCGATCGAGATCCGGTACGAATCGATCCGGCACGCACTCGATATTGGACGCCTGGGGCGCGGCATGACACGCTGCACGGATGGCATCAGCGCACGAGCACGCCCGGATCGTTCATCGGTATTTCGAAGAGGTCTGGAACCGCGGACAGATTGACGTCCTCGACGAACTCCTCACGCCGGATTACATCAACCACAGTCCCAGCATGCCGAATCCCGCGCCCGGACCGCCGGGGCTGAAGCCGATCGTCGAGGCGATGCGGCGAGCGTTTCCCGATCTGCACTACGACATCATCGACAGCGTCTACGGCGAGGATCGCGCGGCCCTCCACGTCATGGTCACGGGCACGCATCGCGGCGACTTCTTCGGCCTGGCGCCAACCGGACGCGCGTTCCGCGTGCGGCAGATGCAGATCGAGCGCTTCGCCGACGGCCGGATCGCGGAGCACTGGCGGGTGACCGACGAATCCGGCCTGCTGCGGCAGCTTGGCGTCGCGTGAGCAGGCGCGCATCCTCGCCGTCGTGCGTGTCCTTTTGCGGGTCGGCCTCACGCTCGTGCTTGGAACGCGCGGGCGTCGCCTGTAATCTTGAAAGGCACCACGCCCCCAGGAGGACACGCTGCCCACGCGGACCCGCGGACGACATCCCTTCACGCCGATGATGACCGCGCTGGCCGTCGCGGCACTGCTCGCGTCCGCGCGGACGTCGACCGGCCAGCCGGCCACGCCGCCGCGCGCGCCAACGCCGCAGGCCGCGCCGCAGACCGCATCGCCGGTCACCGTCACGTCCCGGCCTGCCGCACCGCGGCCGGGTGACGTCGTCCGCGTCGATCTGACGGCGAGCGAACCGATCGCGCGCGTCGATGCGTATGCACTGGTGAAGGTCTGGCCGTTCGTGATCGCGGC